>Ga0157379_10003167_pt1 | contig 13926 bp, 16 predicted proteins | sample S25metaG_FD_121802 | JGI IMG/M metagenome (GOLD analysis project Ga0157379, IMG submission 121802) | Switchgrass rhizosphere microbial communities from Kellogg Biological Station, Michigan, USA - S2-5 metaG | ecosystem: Host-associated > Plants > Roots > Rhizosphere > Soil | place: USA... | reverse complement strand
GCCTTCGAGCAGGGCGCCCACGATCTCCGGGGCGTCGGCGGTGGCGAGCGGCCCGACGTACTCGCCGTTGACCGATGCCATCGGCGCGATGTCGCACGCGCCGAGGCACTCGAACGAGCGCAGGTTGAAGCGCGGATCGCCGCCCGCGGCCTCGAGCATCGCCGCGTACACGTCGTCGGCCCCGAGCAGCGAGCACGAGATGTTCGTGCACACGTAGACCCGCCGGTGGCCGACGGGCCGCGTGTCGAGCATGTCGTAGAACGACGCGACGGCGACCAGGTAGGCGGGCGTGAGCCGCATGACGCAGGCGACCTGGCGGAAGGCCTCGGGCGAGCACCAGCCGTGCAGCCGCTGGGCGGAGGCCAGCGCCGGGATCGCCGCGCTGCGGCGGTCCGGGTACTTGGCGATGTGGTGCTCGATCTCCTCGCGCAGGCCCGCGGGCACCGGCGTGGTGGCCGGGTCCGGGATCTCCTGCGGGTCCTTGGAGAGGTCGACGGACTCATCCCAGCCGGGGACGCGCGAGCCGTGCGAGAAGCGGCGGACGTCGGGGAGGGACATGGCTAACGGTCGACTCCGCCAGTACTCGGGCACGCGCAGGGAGTGCCGTGGGTCATCGATCCACCCCTCCAGTACTCGGGCACGCGCAAGGAGTGCCGTGCGTCATCGGTCGACTCCTCCGAGTACCGGGTCCATCATCGCCAGCGTGGCGATGAGGTCGGCGATGTAGGCGTCCTTGACCATCGGCGCGGTGGCCTGCAGGTTCACGAAGGAGGGGTCGCGCATGTGCACGCGCGCCGGCTTGCTCGAGCCGTCGGAGCGCACGAAGCAGCCGTACTCGCCGCGCGGGCCCTCGACCGGGTAGTAGACCTCGCCCGGCGGCACGCGGAAACCCTCGGTCACGAGCTTGAAGTGGTGGATGAGGGCCTCCATCGAGGTGGCCAGCTCGTGGCGCGGCGGCAGCGCCACCTTGCGGTCGCCGGTGATCCACGGGCCCTCGGGCAGCCCGTCGAGCGCCTGCTCGATGATCCGCACCGACTCCTTCATCTCCTGCATCCGCACCGCGAAGCGGTCCCAGTTGTCGCCGCGCGTGCCGACCGGGATCTTGAAGTCGAAGTCCTCGTAGGACGAGTAGGGCGCCGCCTTGCGCAGGTCCCACGGGTTGCCGGCGGCGCGCAGCAGCGGGCCGGTCACGCCGAGGTCGAGCAGCGTCTGCTCGTCCAACGGGCACACGTTCTTCAGGCGCCGCAGGGCGATCTCGTTGCGGTTGAGCAGGTCGAGGTACTGGTCGACGCGGCTCGGCATGTCCGCCAGGAACTCGCGGAGCTTGGCCTCCCATCCGACCGGGATGTCGTCCGCCACGCCGCCGACCTGGAAGTAGCGCGTGTGCATGCGCTGGCCGGTCGAGTACTCGAAGAGGTCGAGGATCGTCTCGCGCTCGCGGAAGCAGTACCACCAGACGGTGACCGCACCGAGGTCGAGCATCGAGGTGCCCAGCCACACGAGGTGGCTCATGATGCGGTTGAGCTCGAGGTGGATGATGCGCAGGTACTGCGCGCGCTTGGGGACCTCGACCTCGAGCAGCGTCTCGGTCGCACCGCAGAAGGCCAGCGCGTTGAAGAAGTACGCGAGGTAGTCCATCCGCTCGATGACGGGGATGGCCTTCCAGTAGCTCTTGTCCTCGGCTGTCTTCTCGATGCCCGTGTGGACGTAGCCGATGATCGGCTTGAGGTCGCGCACGACCTCGGCCTCGAGCGTGACGAGCAGGCGCAGCACCCCGTGCGTGGCGGGGTGGTGCGGCCCCATGTTGAGGGTGAGGAGCTCCTGGTCGGTCGCCGGCCCCGGCACGACCTGCGTGCGGTGGCTGGTGTCGACCAGGTCCTCCTGGCGGCGGTACTCCGAGACCTCGGTCATTGCGTGTACCCGGTGCCCTGCTGCTCGTTGTAGGTGAACAGGACCGGCTCGCCGCCGATCGGGAAGTCGCGGCGCTGCGGGAAGCCCTCGTAGTCCTCGGGCATGAGGATGCGGCGCAGGTCCGGATGGCCGTCGAAGACGACGCCGAACATGTCGTACACCTCGCGCTCCTGGTGGTCGGCGGTCGGCCACTTCGGCGTCACCGACGGGACGTTGGGCGCGTCGACCGTCACGCGGACCTTCACGCTGAGCCGGTCGACCTTCTGCATGTCGAGGAGCTCGTAGTGGACGCCGAGGCGGGGCTCCTCGGGGTAGTAGTCCACCCCGTGGACGCTGGCGAGGAAGGTGAAGCCCTTGCCGCGGAGCGTCTCCAGCACGTCGGCGACGGCCGCAGGTGCGACGAGCAGCGCCGCCTTGTCCCGGAAGAACTCGGTGCCGAGGACCGCGTCGGGGTGCGCCTCGCCCACCTCTTGGGCGAGTAGCTCGACGCCCGGTGCGTCAGGCACCGGCGGTGTCCCCCGGCTGGAAGACGTTGATCGCGGCCTCGCGCTCCAAGCGCTCGACGTCCTCGGGCAGGACCTCGACGGTGCGCTCCGCGCCGTAGCGCTCGCGCCAGCCCAGGCTCGGGTCGAGCTGGACCATCGAGCGCAGCTTGAGGATGCCGTGCATCAGGGCCTCGGGCCGCGGCGGGCAGCCGGGCACGTGCACATCGACGGGCAGGAACTTGTCGGCCGGGACGATGGCGTAGTTGTTGAAGACGCCCATCGACGAGCTGCAGGCGCCCATCGCGATCGCGTACTTCGGGTCGAGCATCTGGTCGTAGATGCGGCGCACGATCGGCGCCATCTTGATGGACACGCGGCCCGACAGGATGATCAGGTCGGCCTGGCGCGGGGAGGCCCGGAAGGCCTCGAAGCCGAAGCGGGCGATGTCCAGGCGGGCACCGACCACGGACATCATCTCGATCGCGCAGCAGGCCAGACCGAAGGTCGCGGGGAACAGCGAGTTGCCCCGCGCCCAGCCGGCCGCCCGGTCGAGCGTCGTGGTGATGATCCGCTCCTGCACGTACTGCTCGAGGTCGTCGCTCTCGAGATCGCCCCGCAGCATGTCGCGGGCCCGCAGCTGGCGGATGCGGAAGTCCTCAGAGGATCCGGCCTTCTCGCGCTTGATGATCTCCATGTGGCTCTCGCTCCCTGAAGTTCTAGCGCCACTCGAGTGCGCCGCGTCGCCAGACGTAGACGAACGCGACGACGAGGAGTGCGATGAAGACGCCGGTCTCGACCAGGGCGAAGGTCCCGAAGCTGCGCAGCTGCACGGCGATCGGGTAGAGGAAGACGACCTCGATGTCGAACAGGATGAACAGCATCGCGATCAGGTAGAAGCTGATCCCGAAGCGGAACCCCTGCTGGACCTCCGAGGGCATCCCGCTCTCGTACGGGTCGGCCTGGTAGGTCGTGGGGCGCGTCTTGCGCTTCGGCCCGAGCAAGCTGCTGGCGGACACGAACAGCGCCCCCACCAGAGACCCGAGACCCAAGAACACGATGGCTGGAAGGTACGTCCGGAGCACTCGACCTCCGTTGTATCACCTATTTGTGACTCGCTGCCACAAAGTGGCGCTCGGCACTTGCGCGGTTGACCGTTGACCGGCGTAGCCCATGGCATTGCCCTGGTCGTCGCCGTGGTGAACGGGCTGGCCGGCGTCGTGTCCGCGACACTCTGGTGGCGCGTCGAGCCGCGAGCCTACGCCTGGGCGCTCATCCGCGCGGGCCAGGCGGTGGCCGTGGTGCAGGCGGTGGCGGCGGGCGTGTTGGCCGCGGCGGGGTTGGATCCCAACGATGGGTTGTACTGGTTGTACGCCCTGCTCCCGGTCGCCGTGAGCTTCGTCGCCGAGCAGCTGCGGCTGGCCGCCGCGCAGACCGTCCTCGACGCCCGGGGGCTCGAGGACGCCCAGGCGGTGGGCCGGCTGGCGGCCGATGAGCAACGCTCCGTTGTCCTGGCCATCGTGCGCCGCGAACTCGGCGTGATGGCGGCCGCCGCGCTGGTGATCTGCTTCCTCGCGCTGCGGGCGCTGGGAACGGTGTAGTAGGACGCGGGCGCCGACCAGGTTGCCGCCGTATCGAGAGCGATCGCGTCGGTCAGGACCAGCATGAGCGATCGGTTTCGAGGCCGGCGCCCGCGTCGCCTGTCAGGTTCGTGGCGCGCGGCACGATCCCTCCTACGGGACGACCTTCAGCTCGCCGTACTGACCGAGGTCGTCGTGGTTGCCGATCGAGCAGGTGAGCCGGTACTTGCCCGGCTTGAGCGTGATCGGCCGCTGCTCGGAGCCCGACTGACCGGGATGCAGCGTGTCGGTGCGCCCGTAGAGCTTCGGCTCCTCGCCGTCCTCGTGCTGGAAGGACTCGACGACCAGGTTGTGCGTCAGGCGCCCGGTGTTGTGCGCCTCGAGGTGGACGCGGCCCGCCTTGACCTCGATGTTCTCGGGGCGGATGCGGTACTCGTCGAGCGTGACGCGGAGCACGCCGTCCTTCGCATGGACGTACGACGGTCCGCCGCCGCACCCCGCGAGGACCGACGCGCCCAGGATGAGGAGGGCGAGGAGCCTGCGCATGAAAGGGTCCCGTATGATGCCCGCCCGCATGACTCGCCGCCGTCCCCTGGTTGCCATCACCGTTGCCGTCGCCCTCGGCGCCGTCGCCGCCGGGTGCGGTTCCGAGAGCGGCGACGAGAAGCAGCCGGGCGCCACCGTCACGTCCGTCGCGTCCGAGTACCAGCACGGCGCCAAGCTGTTCGTCGAGCGCTGCTCGGCCTGTCACAACCTCGGCGTCGTCGGTGCCGAGGGTGGTGCGCTGAAGGTCAAGGACCGCGAGCGCGTCGACGGCCCGAACTTCAACGTGCGCAAGGAGGACGTCAACAGCGTCCTCTATGCGATCCGCAACGGCGGGTTCTCCGGCGCGATCATGCCCCAGGACATCGTCGTGGGCAAGGACGCCGAGGCGGTCGCCGCCTTCCTGTCCAAGTACGCCGGGCACGAGAGCAAGGACGCGCGCTCGGAGTAGGCTCCGGCGCGTGCTCGACCTCCGTCTGATCCGCCGCGATCCCGACGGCGTGCGCGCCGCGCTGGCCCGTCGTGGCGACGGCGCCGGACTGGACCGGGTGCTCGAGCTCGACGCCCGCCGGCGCGACATCCTGCCCCGTCTCGAGGGCCTGCGCGCCCAGCAGAACGAGGCCAACCAGGCGATCGCCGCGGCCAAGAAGGCCGGCGAGGGCGCCGACGAGGCGATCGCCACCATGAAGGCCGTGGCCGCCGAGGCGAAGGCGCTCGGCGAGGAGCTCGCGCAGGTCGACGCGGACCTCATGCCGGCGCTGGCGCAGCTGCCGAACCTGCCCGCCGAGAGCGCGGCCCCGCAGGACACGGTGATCAGGATCGTCGGCGAGCCGCGCGTACCGGCCGAGTGGGCGCGCGACCACCTCGAGCTGGCCGGCGACCGCATCGACATGGAGCGCGGCGCGCGCCTGTCGGGCTCGCGCTTCGCCTACCTGCGCGGCGACCTCGTCCGCCTCGAGCTCGCGCTCGTCTCCTGGGTGCTCGACCTGCTCGGCGGCCACGGGTTCCAGCCCGTCATCCCGCCCGTGCTCGTGCGCGAGGAGGCCCTGTTCGGCACCGGGTTCCTGCCCGACACCGAGCAGCAGATCTACCGCCTGGCCGACGACGACCTCTACCTGGTCGGCACCTCGGAGGTCGCGCTCGCCTCGCTGCATGCCGGCGAGATCCTCGACGGCGAGGCGCTGCCGCTGCGCTACGCCGGCTACAGCCCCTGCTTCCGCCGCGAGGCGGGAGCCGCGGGCAAGGACACGCGGGGCATCTTCCGCGTGCACCAGTTCGACAAGGTCGAGATGTTCAGCTTCGTCACGCCGGACGCCTCGAACGACGAGCACGAGTTCCTGCTGGCGCGCGAGGAGGAGATCCTCACCGCGCTGGAGATCCCCTACCGGGTGGTCAACATCGCGGTCGACGACCTCGGCGCCAGCGCGGCCAAGAAGTACGACTGCGAGGCGTGGCTGCCCAGCCAGGGGCGCTACCGCGAGCTGACGTCGACGTCCAACACCACCGACTACCAGGCGCGGCGCCTCGAGGTGCGCTACCGGCCGGCCGGAGGCGGCAAGGCCGAGACGGTGCATACGCTCAACGGCACCGCCGTGGCGGTCGGTCGCACGATCATCGCCCTGCTCGAGAACGGCCAGCAGCAGGACGGCTCGGTCGTCCTGCCGGCGGTGCTGCGCCCCTACGGTGCGCCCGAGTTGCTGGCGCCCGCGTCGGGCTGAAGCGCGGTCAGCGCCGCGTCGAGGTCGGCGTGGAGGTCGAACGTGCGGTCCAGCTGGGTGATCTCGAACAGGCGCAGCACCGTCGGGTTCCTGCACACCACGGGCATGCGCCCGCCGGCGCGCGTGACCTGACGCAGCGCGCTGAGCAGCACGCTCAGCCCGGTCGAGTCGATGAACTCGACGGCGGTCAGGTCCACGACCAGGTTCGTGGGGCCCGAGACCAACGCCTCCGTCAGCGCGTCGTTGAGCTCGGGCGCCGTGCTGACGTGGATCTCGCCGCGCACGGACGCGATGGCGGTGCGGTCGTCCAGCCGCCATTCGCTCAAGCTGAATCGGGGTTCCGCGAAGGTCACGCTCCGTCCTACCTTCCCTCGCCGGACGACGACAGGTCAACTGCGCGGTCACGGGTGCCCACGCTCGCCGCGTACGATCCCCGGCAAGGAGCGGTGGCAGAGTCCGGTTGATTGCAGCTGCCTTGAAAGCAGCCGGCCGATGAGGCCCGGGGGTTCGAATCCCTCCCGCTCCGCTCGAACGGCTACGCCCGGAGCCGGTACCCGCGCGCGAACAACCGGTGGTTGACCACGTACAGCCCGCCGGTGGCCAGCGCGAGGAAGAGCAGCGACAGCGCCACGTTGGCCTCCGAGTAGTCCAGGAACCCGTAGCGGACCAGCCCGATCATGTAGTAGATGGGGTTGAGATGGGTGAGCGTCTCGAACGGCTGCGGCAGCAGCGAGCTCGAGTAGAAGACCCCGCCGAGGAAGATCAGCGGCTGCAGCACGAAGGTCTGCGCGAACGACACATCGTCGAACTGCTCGGCGCGCACGCCGACCAGCACGCCGAGCTGCGCGAAGAAGAACCCCACCAGGAACAGCGCGACCACCAGCACGACGATGTGGTGGACCGGCACCGACACGAGGATCGACGCCGCGACGAACGTCAGGATCGCGACGAGCATCCCGCGCAGGAAGCCGCCGAGCGAGAAGGCGAGAAGGAGCTCGGTCGGCGAGGCGGGGGACGACAGCTGGTCCTCGATCGACCCCTGGAACTTCTGCTGCAGCAACGACGACGCGTTGTTGGTGAACGCGTTCATCGCCCACGCCATCATGATCAGGCCGGGCACGATGAAGACGATGTAGTCGACGCCGTGCAGCTTGTCGATGCGCGAGCCGAGCGCCGCGCCGAAGACCGAGATGTACAGGAACGTCTCGAGCAGCGGCGCGCCGACGGTCTGGCGCTTGATCTTCATGAAGCGGTTGACCTCGCGGCGCACCAGCGCGAGGAACCGGATCTGCGTCGTCGTCACGAGGCCAGCTCGCCGAGCTGGGCCCGGGCCGCACGCAGCCGCGAGAGCTCCTTGCGGCCGACGAGCTCCAGGTAGGCGTCCTCGAGGCTGGCGACGCCGTAGCGGGCGGCGAGCTCCCGGCTCGTGCCCGTCGCGACGATCTGCCCCTCGTTGATGAAAGCGATGCGCTCGCAGAGCTGCTCGGCCTCTTCGAGGTAGTGCGTCGTGAGCAGGATCGTCGTGCCCTCGGCGTTGATCTGCTGGACGTAGTGCCACAGCTCGAGGCGCAGCTCGACGTCCACGCCGGCGGTCGGCTCGTCGAGGATCAGCAGCTGCGGCCGGTGCATGAGCGCCCGCGCGAGGATCAGCCGGCGCTTCATGCCGCCCGACAGCGTGCGGGTGCGGTCCTTGCGCTTGGAGGTCAGGGAGAACGCCTCGAGCAGCTCGGCCGTCCGCTCCCGGCGCTCCTTCTTGGGCATCCCGAAGTAGCCGCCGTGGTAGTCGAGCGACTCCTCGAGCGTGAGGAACCAGTCGAGGTTGACGTCCTGCGGCGCGAGCCCGACCGCCCGGCGGGCGTCCTGGTAGTTGTCGACCGCGTCGTGGCCGAAGACGCGGATCGCGCCCGAGGTCGGGGCGGCCAGGCCGGTCGTGCAGTGGATGAGGGTCGACTTGCCCGCGCCGTTGGGCCCGAGAAGGCCGAAGAACTGACCGGCCTCGATGTCCAGCGAGACGCCGCGGAGAGCTTCGGTGCCGGTGGGGTAGCGCTTGACGAGGTCGCGGATCTCGAGCGCGTTCACCACTGAAAAGATGGGAAAACCGGAAAGCAGAGGGACATGCCGACATCATGCTCCTTCAACCCGCCTTGAGGTCAACTCAGGCCGGTCCAGGTTCATCGCGTCGTACTCCGACCGCCGGTGGATACGTGCCACACGCGGCCATGACGAGATCGGCGGCGCGCGTCCACGACGCCGCGGTGAACTCCCGACGGCGGCGTAGCGAGTGGGCCATGCCGGAGGCCAGGTTCGCCATGTCGTCGGTCGTGACGTCGCTTCGGATGCGGCCGGTGGACTTGACGGCGGTGAGGAGCCGATCGAACAGCTCCTGGACGGGTTCGAGGACGCGCTGGTCGAGGTCGCTGCCCGGTGCGAGGGCATAGCCGAGGCCGTGGTCCACGCGCAGGCGCTGCATGACCTCGTGCAGCAGCTCGACGTGCGCTCGCCAGGGGTCGTCGCGCCCGAGCGCTTCCTCGAGTCGTGCGCGCAGCCACTCGACGCGGTCCTCATAGACGGCGCCGATGAGCGCGTCGCGGGTGGGGAACGTGCGGTAGACGGTCGCGCGGCCCACGCCCGCGCGCTCGGCGATCGCGACGGGCGTGATCGCCATGCCGAGCTCGGCGAACAGCTCGTCGGCCGCTCTGCGAACGGCTGTCTCGTTGTGGACGGCGTCCCAACGGCGTACGCGTTGGTTGTCAGGCAAGCGTCAGCTCCTGTCGGTTTATTTGGACAGTAGTGTCCACAACGGCTACCATGACTTGCGGGCCGACGGTCCCGCCCGTCGGACAAGTCAACACCGAGGAGCAGGCATCATGTCCCTGGAGCCCACAAGTGAAGCGGTCGACATCGTCGTCGTCGGGTCCGGCACCGGCCTCCTGGCAGCGATCACCGCGGCCGAGCAGGGTCTCAGCGTCGTCGTGGTCGAGAAGTCGGAGTACCTCGGCGGCTCCACCGCGTTGTCCGGGGGAGGCTTCTGGATCCCCGGGAACCCGATGCTCCGCGACATCGGCATCCCCGACAGCCGCGAGCGCGCCAGCGCATATCTCGACGCCCTGATCGGGGACGGCGCGCCGCGCGGTCGTCGTGAGAGCTTCCTCGATCACGGGCCGGCGGCCGCCGACACGCTCCGGCGCAACACCCCCAACCGGTACGTGCACATGCGGCACTACGCCGACTACTTCCCCGAGGTCGTCGGGGGCTCCTGGACGGGCCGGGCGTTCGAGTCCGCTCCGCTCGACATTGCCCAGCTCGGTGACGACCGCCCCCTCCTCCGCCCGTGGGACACCAAGACGCCCGTACCCATGCCGGTCACGGGCGGGGACTACAAGCAGGTGAGCCTCATGACACGCGGGCCCCGCGGCCTCGCGGTCATCGGCAAGCGGGTGGCACAGGGGACCGGGGGCAAGGCGCTGGGACGCGAGTACGCCGCGTCGGGGCAGGCTCTCGTGGCCGGCCTCATCGTCGGCGCCCGCAGGCGCGGCGTGTCGCTGCGCCTGCAGACGGCTCTGCGGGACCTCGTCATCGAGAACGGGCGGGTCACGGGCGTGGTTGTCGAGTCGCAAGGGCGCTCGACGACGATCTCCGCGCGGCGTGGGGTGATCCTGAGCTCCGGCGGCTTCGAGCACAACCTCGAGTTGCGCCAGCGATACCAGTCGCCCGAGCTCACCGAGCACTGGGGCCTCGGCAATCGCGCCAACGTCGGCGATGCGCTCCAGATCGCCGAGCAGCACGGCGCGAACCTGACGCTGCTCGACCAGGCGTGGTGGTTCCCGGCCATCCCGCACCCCGAGGGCAAGGTTCCGTCGGTGCTCCTGGCCGAGCGCTCGCTGCCGGGGGCGATCATCGTCGACGGCACGGGCAGCCGGTTCATGAACGAGTCGGTCAACTACATGACCGCCGGGCAGATCATGCTCGGGCTCGACGACGGCCAGGCCCCGCACCTGCCCGCGTGGATGATCTTCGACCAGAGCTACCGCAACCGCTACCCACTGGGCGGCGGCGAGGTGTTCCCGCGCATGCCGCTGCCAAAGTCCTGGTACAACGCCGGCATCGCGCACAAGGCCGATTCGGTGCAAGAGCTCGGGCGCCGGATCGGCGTCTCCGGGCTTCCGGCGACGGTCGAGCGGTTCAACCTGCAGGCCGCGCACGGCCACGACGACGACTTCCACCGGGGCGAGAGCGCCTACGACCGCTACTACAGCGACCCGACGTTCTGGCCCAACCCGAACCTCGCACCGCTGGCGAGGGGTCCCTACTACGCCGTCCGCGTCGTCCCGGGCGACTTGGGCACGTGCGGCGGCATCGAGGCCGACCAGTTCGCACGAGTGATCGACACCGACGGCGAGCCGATCCCAGGTCTGTACGCCACCGGCAACGCCGCAGGCAACGCGTTCGGGAAGTTCTATCCCGGACCCGGGGCGACGATCGGCCAGGGCCTGACCTTCGGCTACATCGCCGTCATGCACGCGGCCGACAAGTTGGCCGTAGGCCCGGAGACGTCTTCGTCCCGTTCGACGCCGACTGCCGCGTAACCGGTCGCCTTCAGCGGGGCTTCCGGGGCGCGGGCGCGGGCACCGGCAGGGCGATCGGCGGCGCGACGTCGCAGCGCGCGGCGAACAGCGCGGGGGCCGGCGCGGGCACCGGCGGGACGCCCACCCGGCGGCCGCCCGGGCGGACGACCACGCGGGACGGGACGCGCGCGACGGGGAGCGCCGGGGCGCCGAGCACCGCCCCGGCGAACGGGGTCGTGCAGCCCGCTGTCGCGTCGGGCGAGACGGCGATCGGACGGCGCACCGGCTGCGGGCACCGGACGCGCAGGCCGCCGAGCGCGGCGGGCATCGGCTGGACGTGCGGCGTCCCGTCGCCGCCGGTCCACACGACGTAGCGCTGCTCGGGCGTCCTGGTCCGCGGGACGACGAAGGTGTAGGCGTTGTCCGTGACGTCGGCCTTGACGGCGGTCCCGTCGGGGCTGGTGAGGAACACCGCGACGACGCCGTCGGGCACGACACCGCTGACGCCCAGCATGTCGCCGTCCGGCCCGCCGCACGGATCGACGGCGACCGGCTCACGCCCGCGGATGACGTCCTCGAGCGGGCCGCCCGCGCCGACCGGCGCGCCGCCGACCGCGACGATCGCGACGCCCGGCTGCGGGGTGTCGGGCTTGGCCGGCCGCACCGGCAAGTACTTCAGGTTGCGGCCCCGGCGGTCGACGCGCACCGGGCAGGGGAACGGCACGCGCTGCACCTGCGCGTCGCGGACGGGCACGATCCAGGCCTTGCCCTGCGCGCCGTCGGTGCGCAGCACGCGTGCCGCGGCCGGGTCGAAGGGCTCGAGGCCGCGGGCGCGCAGGGCCCGCAGCGCGTCGGCGGGCAGCGCGTCGGCGTCGGCGCGGTCGCGGCGCAGGACGGCGAACGCGTCGAGGATCGCCTGGGGCACCGGCGCGGCGGCGGGCGCCGGGTCCTGGGGTCGGCAGGCGACGCCGGGAGCCGGCGGGCCCGGCCGCGTCGCCGCGGGAGCCGGCGCCGTCGGCGGTGGTGCGGCGGCCGCGGGGGCCGGGGCCGGCGTCGTCGCGCCGCCCGCGCCATCGGTGAAGGCGGCCAGCACGCCGAGGGCGAGCGACACGGCGGCCAGGAGGGAGACGGCGAGCAACGACCTGCGGTTGATGGGGCGCATCGGGTCCTCGTTGGGGGTCATCAGCGGTCGCACCGCCCGTTCACGCACTGCAGGACGACGGAGCCGGAGGCGTCGGCCGCCTCCACGCGCGGGACGTCGCGGCCACCGTCCAGCGCCACGACGAAGACGCGCAGCCCCGCGGGCAGGTGGCCCTGCTGGACGGCGTGCGGGTCGACCGGCCGGGCGTCGACCCGCGTGGTGGTGGCCGCGCCGCCGTCGTAGCCGTGAGAGGTCACGAGCACGGAACGGGCCTGGGCCGGCAAGGTGCCGAAGGCCCACGTCTTCGCGGACACGGGGTCGTAGTAGGTCTGGATCCGCCGCGCGGCCAGCGCCTCGGGCGAGGCGCCGGGCCGGCGCGCGGCCACGTCGCAGCGCGCGCCCGCCCCGCCGCCGGGCACGGTCAGGAAGAGGCCGACGGCCTGGACGCGGCCGTACCGGCAGGTCGTCGCGCTCAGCCGCCAGGCGATGCCGGCCTGCTCGCCGATCCCGACGTACACGGGCGTGCCGGCCGCGCCGGGCGGCAGCGCGTCGCGCGGGCGCAGCGCGTCGGGCAGCGGCGGCGGATCGGGCGCCCAGAACGCGTCGCGCGTCGCGACCGCGGTCGGGACGAGCGCGAGCGCGACGGCCACCGCGGCGACCAGGCCGCGGCGGTGGACGCGGGGGAGGCGCACCCGCAGCGCCCGGCGACCGCGCGCGGCGTCGGCGGCCCAGGCGCGCTGCAGCGCGTCGCCGAGGTCGCCCAGCACCCGCTCGGGGGCGCGGCCGCTCACCTCGCGCCCTCCAGCGCGCCGGCCAGCGTGCGCAGCCCGCGCGAGACGCGGGCGCGCGCCGCGTCCTCGCTGATACCCAGGCGGGCGGCGATCGCCGGGTAGCCGAGCTCGTCGACGACGCGCAGGCGCACCGCGTCGCGCTGCTCGGGCGACAGGTCCTCGAGCGCGACGGCCAGCGCGGCGCGCAGCGTGCCGAGCTCGGCGAGCTCCTCAAGGCGGGCGACCTCGTCGGGCGCCAGCGCCGGGGTCTCGACGCCCAGGCGGGCGACGGCGGCGCGCTCGGACCGGCCCTTGCGCAGCGCGTCGCCGAGGACGTGGCGGGCGATCCCGAACGTCCAGGCGGCCAGCGCGTCGGCGTCGGCCGGGTCGGCCTTGAAGCGCCGCCGGGACTCCCAGGCGCGGGCGTAGGTCTCGGCGACGAGGTCGACGGCCTGCTGGGCGTCGTACGTCCGCCGCGTCAGCCAGACCAGCAGCCGCTGCGCGTCGCGCTCGTAGGCGGCGGCGAGCTGCTGCTGGTCGAGGTGCGGACGGGCCACGCGAGGATCTTCGCGCGGCCCTCCGGTTTGTGACGGGGGAACACCGGCCCAGGGGGCCGGGTTCCGTGCGGTTCAGGCTTCGGCCTGGACGCCGAGGCCGATCGGGCAGCTGACGCCGGTGCCGGTCATGGAGCAGTACCCGCGGGGGTTCTTGCTCGGCGAGAGGTACTGCTGGTGGTAGTCCTCGGCGTAGTAGAACGGGCCGGCCGGGGCGATCTCGGTCGTGATCTCGCCCTTGCCCGCGCGAGCCAGCGCGTCGCCGTAACGGCGGCTCGAGAGGTCGGCGGCCCTGGCCTGCTCGTCGCCGACGGTGTAGATCGCCGAGCGGTACTGCGTGCCGACGTCGTTGCCCTGGGCCATGCCCTGCGTCGGGTCGTGGACCTCCCAGAACGTCTTGAGCAGCTCGTCGTAGGAGATCTTGGTGGGGTCGAACGCCACGAGGACGGCCTCGGTGTGGCCGGTGCGGCCCGAGCAGACCTCCTCGTAGGTGGGGTTCTTGGTGAAGCCGCCCTGGTATCCGACGGCCGTGGTGTACACGCCGGGCAGGCTCCAGAAGGCGCGCTCGGCGCCCCAGAAGCAGCCCAGCCCGAAGATCGCCGTCTCCAGGTTCGGGGCGAACGGCGGCTTGATCGGCGTGCCGAGCACCGCGTGCCGCTCGG
>Ga0157379_10003161_pt1 | contig 13930 bp, 26 predicted proteins | sample S25metaG_FD_121802 | JGI IMG/M metagenome (GOLD analysis project Ga0157379, IMG submission 121802) | Switchgrass rhizosphere microbial communities from Kellogg Biological Station, Michigan, USA - S2-5 metaG | ecosystem: Host-associated > Plants > Roots > Rhizosphere > Soil | place: USA... | reverse complement strand
CGTCAGCGGGACGCCAGACGACGAGTTGGGGAATAGCACGGAGATGGGCAACGGTTTCTACAGGCTGGTGAGTGGGGCCGTCTTCACCCAATCCGATGGAGTCGTGGGTGGCTGTAGGGAAATTAATACTGAGAAGTCTGAGATACATATTTACTTACCAACCCAGATGACATGGTGCCCGCTCAAGGCGCTAAGACGGACAGCACCAGCCGCGTAACTGACGAAGTTCTAAGAAGATGTCAGAAAAAGAAGATCTACTGGACCTGAATATTTTACCAAGAAGGTTCCACCAAAGGGGATAATACCACCATAGGCAGCAAGACCGTTCATGATAGCACCCATGCCGTGCTCACGAACACCATAACGGATATAGTTGCCTTTGTAAGAGCCAAGCTTGGTATCGGGATGTTGGAAATCCTCTGCGCCTTTCACTCTTGTCAAGTTGGAACCCGTAAGATCAGCAGAACCACCTTAAAACCGATATTAGGTATCACGGATAAGGGTGGGGGCCCAAGATACGTACCCATTAGGTCAGGGAGCACAGGGGAAATAGCTGTTAAAACGATTTCGGAGAGTTTACGGGATGCAGTGGCAGGGTCTGAGGGCTTGTAGATGGGGAGCTTCTTCTCCCAACCATCGGGCAACTCTCCGTTAATGCGACGAGTCAATTCGGCGTGCTCAGCGGGGTATTTCTCTGCGTATTTCGCGAAGAGTGTGTTCCATTCAGCTTCGAGCTGAGCACCCTTCTTTGCAGCACCAGCGTAGACGTCATAGGTCTTCTGGGGCACTTCGAAAGTTGCCTTCGGGTCAAAGCCAAACTTGGCCTTGAGCTGTTCCACATCGTCGACCTTCAGGGCTAAGTCACGTGTTTAGGGAATAGGAAGACTTTCGAAAAATCAATCGTCCTTACGATTGCCGTGGACACCATGAGTGCCTTGCAACTTGCTACCATAACCGATGATGGTGCGCAGGCGGATAATGGTGGGTTTGTCAGTAACCTTGCGGGCTTCTTCGATGGCGTTGTAGATTCCATGAAGGTCGCTATAGGAATTCAGGATCACAATCAGGGAGATATAGTCAATTGATACATACTTGTCGCCATCGTCGACATGCAGGACGTGCCAGCCGTAAGACAAGAATCGCTGCTCAACGTTCTCGGTAAAGGCAACAGCGGTATCACCGTCAATGCTGATATCTATTCAGGAGTTAGTATCCCTCCAGCCTGGCAATTTCATAAACATACGGTTGTCATCGTAGATCTGGTTGTGTTAATTGGCGATACATCACATAGAGGGCGCATATACTCACAGCAATGAGGTTTCCAAGGCGGAGATGCCCCGCCAAACTAGCCGCCTCCGACGCAACACCCTCCATCAGACATCCATCGCCCAAAAAAACTATAGAAATCATCAGCCATCGCCGCCTTCATGGAATTGCTGCATTGGATTACCATATGTGAAATTATTGATAAGATTGAATCCATCCTTGTTATAGACGGCACCAATGTGGGCTTGAGCCATGGCGAGACCAACAGCATTAGAGAAGCCTTGGCCTAGAGGACCGGTTGTGACTTCGATGCCTGAATAAATTGTCAGTAAATATGTCGCCTTTATGCACGCCAAATTTTTACGCACCGTCGGTGTGACCGTGCTCGGGATGACCAGGGGTCTTGCTGTCTAGCTGACGGAAGGCCTTGAGATCGTCCATTGATAGCTTGTACCCTAAAAGATGCAAAAGGATGTACTGGAGAGCACATCTGTGGCCCATCGTTAACTCCGTTTATCACAAAACGTTTGGTGAACATACCCGTGTCTGAATGAAACAGTATGTCAGAAAAACATAGCGATCTGAGCAAAGAACGCACCCATTGGAAAGAACGAATCGATCACGGTTGTACCAGGTGGAGTGCTTGGGGTTGGCCTTGAAGAAGCTGTCTCGAGTTTAGCAACTTGTTCGACTGCACGATAAAATGGTATTATACCGAGTAAACAAGATGTGAGCAACGGGGGCCATACCCATCGGTGCACCTGTAAAAACCAAGCATTTTAGAAGAAATACAAACCACCGAAACCAGTGTGAACATACCAGGGTGACCAGAGTTGGCCTTGTTCACCACATCTGCAGCTAAGGTCCGAATGGTATTAATCGCGAGCTCATCGGTATCGACCTTTTGGAAAACCATGACAGAGTGTAGACTGTGCGGATGAAGGTCAAGAGGGAATTGGATATTATAGGATAGCCGAGCGTCTTTCCAGTAAATGTTAGCGACCGAATCCGCCGAAAAATTCGCGCGCCCACATCTCACGCGTCATACCCCACGCGTTTCATTTGCCAGTCATCGCCCAGCGGCGGGATATAGTTTCTCATGTTACAAGGCACGTTTAAGTCTGTATATCTAATTCCTCTTTGGTATTTTACATTATAACATATCCATGGACGTCTATTGCGGCGTTGAGTGGGACAGGGTCCTAATCTTAAGGATGATTGCTGGGAGAATAATAACACATTAGCGCGATTTGTGGATATGGAGACAATGTGCCACGAACCTTGCGGATCAAGACCTTGATGAGGAATTTGTTCGGAGAGTCCACCACATCCTGTCGCGTTTGTCAATGCTTATTTCTCGGGGTCGAGATATTTGCAGAACATACCCTCTCTGGTGACACCCATGTAACCATACTTGGGAGTCATTCCGCGTTCAAGCAACCAAGTTCCGAACTTGGATCCAAGCTAAATAACAAGTTAGTAACGAACGAGGAAGATTTACAAAGATTTACGTACCCCGGTCTTCTGGTTGAGTGATTCAACAACCAAAACGAATGGCGAGGTGCCAACTTTGCGCAATGCATCCTCATCGACAATGTTCAAAGTGGGCTTGTTGATGAGACCAACATCGAGACCTTCTTGTCTGCACCTGAGGACAGCATCGTAGGATCTGTACAACATGTCACCGAAGGCAACAACGTATCCGGCCTTGCCCTCGACGATAACCTCGTCCTTGCCCGGAACGAATTCATATTCATCGTCATAAAACTTCGATCCATCTTGCTTCAAGATCCATGGCACTTTGGAACGGGTGGAGAAAACAAACCGCATGCCCTTCTCGAAGAAGACGCGACGAATGACGGCGTCCATTTGCGACGGATCAGCGGGGAAGTATAGCCAGGATTGTGTGTCCGCGAGGCCATTGTCAGCGAAGAAGGCATTGATACCGAAATGCTACGGAGGGTGAGTCAATACTGCGAGGAGCCTTGTGGGCAGTACATACGCAAGTATTGTCCGCCATATCGTCAACACCAGAGTGGGAGAAATGGCAGAGGAGATTACAGAAGTTCAAGCGGGCCATGGTAATTTCGGAGATGGTCATTTCCTGCAATCAGAATATTAGAATACCTTTAAAAAAAACGTCACTAAACTATACGCACTAAGAAAGCCTGGAAAGTGGAGGCAACGCCGAACTTGTCCTTGTCGAAACCGAAACCAGCGGCGGCAGAGAAGTTACCACGTTCCATGATACCGGAAGGAACGAAGACTTCGGGGTGCTTTGTGTGGATGACTTTGAGACCAGTTGAGCCCTCCAAGTCACCTGAAACCGTTTAATTAGACAAATATTGAAAACATAAAGTTTTTTCCATACTGTCGATGACCATGACTTTCTTGGCAGCCTCTTCTTTGCCAATCTTGTCGAGAACGCGGCAAACGGCTTCACCAAATTCGACACGGTTAGCTCCACGATCCTTGGAAGAACCGACGTGGAGATATGGTACGTCCATGGGCTTCAAATTATCGAAGAAACTAGTGACTTCGGGACCATATCCACGGCCGGTGAGGTATTTGACGGCGGTCTTGACGGGTACGACATCGTGTCCGTGGTTGCTGCCTTCGAGGCCTTCAACACCAGGGCACATCTTACGCTTGACGACGACTAGACTTTTGTTGATACGAGTTTCTCGAATGTGGACTGACGAGACGTACCTGCAGTGGGACCATCATGACGGATGGATGCTGCGATCTTTTTCCACAAATCGTCAATGTCCTCTCCTTGCGCCTCGAAGACCGTGAGACCGTGACCATTCAATGTCTTTGCGACATCGTAGCCCTTCTGGTATTCAGAGGGATGTCCAGCGATGGTGACATCATTGTCGTCAATCAAAAGCTTGACATTGAGGTTTTGAGCAACAGCCAGACGAGCAGCCTCAGCATCATTTCCTTCTTGCTGAGAACCATCGGAGCCAAGACAGAAGATGGTTTTGTTACGGTTGGCGAGGGCAATGCCGTTCACAAGAGGCCACATATGGCCAAGACGGCCTGAACTGAATTTGACCCCAGGTGTGAGACCGAGTTCAGGATGGCCAGGGAGTTTTGAGTTGGCTTCTCGGTAGTGAACGAGGTGTTCTGCGGGGAGGTCGCCATGGAGGGCAGAGAGGATATACTGGGTTGCGACACGGTGACCTGAGGGAAATGAGCATAGACCTTGGAAAGGGTTATGCTACTTGCTAACCTGCTTCGTCGAAGTGGATAGGGACGTATTTCTCCTTGTGAGCACCCGTGAAGAGAGATTCGAGGATGCAGACTTCGGGAACGGTATCGTAGGGCCCGCCTGTATGTCCAGAGACACCCCTGGCAGCACCTGTAGAGGTATTTAAAGATGGTAAGCTATTCCTGGGACATTCAAGGGCTCCACACAAAGTGACTTACCAGTCGCGGTGAAGAAGATGATGGCATCTCTCAGCAGCTGGATGTTGGCAAGGAGTTTGGAGCGCTGTTCACCTGTGAGAGTGTCGACACTGGGGTCGAGTTTGATACTGGAATACGATGAGGATGTGAATGAGCAGAATAGTATTGTCCTCACTCTGTGTAGAATTTCTTGAGGTCGATGGGGAATGTTTTGAGATGGTCTGCCATGTTGGAAGAGGGAAGAGAAGAATCCTTGGGGAGTTTGGCGCCGAGTTGAAATCTTTATGACGCTGACATGGTCGGGCCGCAATCACCAAGGAACTCTTCATTCAGATCATCGTCCGCCCAGTTAAGGCTACGATATATGCTAAGAACGTGTGAGCAACTAGGATAGGAATTCTAAAGCCTGGGCGACAATCGCCAACGTGTGTCGCTATTTTTTCATATATTTGTCAATCTGGGAGACATTGATGAGAATTTCGTTGTTATCAACCGCCAGTCAGTGATCCAGGATTCACCAAAACTGGACGACAATTCCATCAGTTCTGAGTTCGGCGTCTGTCTTATGGGCGGTTGTGGATACCGCGTTCGTGTTTCTCTCCTCCAGTCGCGTCGGGATCGTACACCTTCCCTCCTTCAACGCTCCAGGACCATCCGATCCTCTACTTGCCACTTCCGATATTTCATTGAGGCCTTGTCCAACAGAACTGCTCCTCCGGAGCTGAATCTAACCCTAAGTACTTTGGAACTCTTTGCATGCCCTCTCACTCAAGTGTCTTTATAACCACGATTACGACTGCGAACGACGGCCGTAAAACCTATTGGCCGTGCACCTGATCCACCATTTACCTGCTGGGATAGCTGTTCATCAGGTCATATTTCCTACCAGGAGTAATATTATCATCTCTCCGGCACGTGTCTATTCTCGAATGGCCGGGCTACTGACCTTGTGTCGTGCTCGTCATGCCATCTGTGTTTGAAGCTTTGGATTATCTCTGGAGAGGCACTAGAGAGGTGTCGCAACGAGATCTCGTATGTAGACACGAACAGACCTGGTGGCGGTTGTCTTCAAGCCCTCGAGCGCGGTTAACATACAGGCTTGGCTTTTGTCGAGCTATCTTCACCGATTGTCGTTCAAATGTGTGGCAAAAGGTGTATTTGGTCTCGTGGTTATTAGGCCTTATTCCGAGTTACATACAGCACGCCAAAGGATTCGCGTTTATTCCCAGAAGTCATTGTCGTTCAGACTTTGCTTCCACTGGCGATCTTTCATTTTGTTTCTCTCGCCAGAGTACCTGACGACGCTTCAGTGGCCTGGGCAACCCTGCTGTGTTCAGAGAGGTCTCAAAGTCGGTGTACAGAAGAAATAATTTGGGCTCGCTTCGGTGAAGGTGGTGGCAACTCGTGTTAGAGTCGGTTGGAACATACAGGAAGGTGTATTGAGAACGACACGTCGACAGGAGAAACACGCGTATATGGATTTTCTTTCTGTAAGTTAACTTTGAAATGGAGTACACTTCCACTGACGTTGGTTTAGGATTGGCTACCGAACCCCCAGCTTTGCGCCTTGAGCAGCAGAGATCGACCAAGAGACCCCAGGTGTCATTCCATTCATCCCATGCGCGAAGATGTCCCATCACGTTCAATGTTAGCCTCTTGTCTCCTTTTAGCTTTGTCTGCATTGGCTATCATGACGCTGTGTTGGATCTACAGTGGTCTTACTCCCCTTTCAAAGGCGTCCTCACTGGCTCAACCAGATTCATCTCTCCTCTAGGACGTACAATTCCAATGATACTTCTCCTGTCCACTGGAAATATCCATCGAGCGCACAGTCATGATGTCTGTCTTTTGTAGCGTCATAGGTTCCTGACGGGAATATGGCTCCTCCGGGTTGGTCATATTAGAGGATATCCTCGAGTCCCCATCGGGCTACGATGCCTGGAACGTGTCGAGAGGCAGCACTGATTGGCTAGAATACGACTTGGATTCCAGCGACCGGAGCTAGCTGAGGATTGTATTGACTTCAGGGATGTTTCCTTGGTGGTGTGGTTCGCTCTTCACAAACAGGTATCATGGTCAATGTAGATCTGCTATGCCGAGTGGCCGTTGTCTTTGCAACACAGGCAGAGTTACACGAATAAACGAGTGGATACATCGGCGACATGGTGGACCACTTCCCTTCGAAGTGTGGCGGAACGTCGCAAGGCAAGTACGGTGGAGCAGGATTGATTGGAACCATTTGGGTCACTCCTGGGAGGGGGAAGCATCTAGGCTTCGAGAGTTGGTATCCTGCAGATAGACGGGAGGCGAGGAGGTCATCCGATGACCCTGCTTACCCTATCCAATAATTTTTGGTTTCTTATCCGCTTTGCGGGCACATCCATCTGAGCATTTTCTCAAAAGGTATTTTCGGTTTCTTTTGCTTAACATGGTTCATACTGACGCGCTGCGTTTTAGTACACAAAATAAACTGCTCATTTGGTATGTACGGATTATCCTTGATATACATCCTATTATTTCAGAGGAATTAGTCTCAATAGGTGTAGGATATTTTCGAGGAGACATACCTCATTGCAGATGTCGTATACATATATCATATTCAAAAATTCGCATGAAGCGTCAACATTCAACATTTAGTTAGCTTCACCTGTTTGGGCCTGTGTGTCTTCTGCAAGTTCTGGTTCCAAGAGATTGCTTTTGATCGCTACAGGTTCTGGTGGCGGACCCCATAGATCCTCGTTTGCATCTTTCTTCGTAGAAGTATCTGTGATTAAGAAGAATTATTTAATGTGCAAGTCTTAAATCGACAAGGCTGACCTGCATCTGCATCTGTGGCCTCGTTCCGGTCGGATACCCCAACAGCAGCACCAGTCTCGCCTGGATTCTTCGGCTTTGAGGATTTCCCTTTTCCTCGCTTGGGTTCTTGCGGTGGTTCGTCCCCGAATTCAATTCCACCTTCTCCCTTTCCTTTATCCCACTCCCTTTGGCCGGGGTTAAAACCACGGCCTTTCTTTTCCGCATCCCATTCGCGATTCGACATTCTTTCCATCTTTTTCTTCGCGTTTGCTTCTCGAGCTTGATTGATTCGGGCTTGGACTCTATCCGACTCAGCTTTCTTGGCCTCGCGTTTCGCTCGTTCAGCTGCCATGGCACTGTTGAAGGCTTCTTCGTCTGCTTTAACATGCTGAAATCTAAGTCAATACAAAGAATCTCGCCGAATAATCTAGAACTAACCTTTTGCCGTTCACGAATCTTTTCGTTTTTCAGACGAATTTCCTTCATGCGTTCTGCGAGTTCGTCCTCAGTCATCTTAGTCTATTAAACAATAAATATGTGTGAATGGACGCTTGTAATGATAAACTTACACGTGGCTGTGGGACTGCAGGAACATATGGCTTAGGTCTCTTCACTCTGGGCTCCCTAGGCCCCTTCCCTTTCCCTTTACCAGACTCCTTTGAATCTTCCTCGCCTGTTACGCCCAAGTCGCCATCATCCTCCGTCAGCTTTGCAGCACCAGTGCCCCAGTCATCGGCTGTCGCTGCAGGTACACCCCAGTCATCCGTGGTCGCTGCAGGCGCACCCCAGTCATCGTTTGCAGCAGGAGTGCCCCAGTCGTTGCCTCCAGGCTCTTTATTATCTCCAGGCATAACCCATTCCGTCGACTCTTTGTTTTCTGAGATTTCGCCTCCGGCAGGTCCCCATTCATTGGAATTGCTATCTCGGATATTGGCATCTGGAGAACCCCCAGTGTCGCCTCGTGTGTCATTCTGAGTATCGGTGACACTACTTTCAGGTCCCCATGTGTCTGCCTTCGTAGACGAGTCTGGAGTCTTCTTCGTTCTCTTGGGCTTGGGTTTCGATGCTGGACCAGTGCCGCTGAGGCCCAGAGAGTTGTCCGGAGCTGAAGGTGGTGGAGGCATGGAGCAAACTCGACAATTAGAAGCCCTTTCAAGTCACGCGTGACCAAGCTACCGTCGGCTTGCACGATCTTCATCAACAACCTCCTTGTTATTTTGACGAAATATATTATAATAGGAAATTGGTCTAAAACAATTGAGACTGTTTGCCAGAAAATGTCTATATTGAGCAAGACGCAGGTAATGACGTTAACTCTCGGTTCCAATCTCATCGATTACATAACGATTCTGGCGATGATATAACTGATTTCAACTGATCTTAACTTGTTACTACAACCATGTCTCTTTCAAACAAACTCGCCATCACTGACATCGACCTCAAGAACAAGCGTGTCCTGATACGTGTCGACTTCAACGTCCCCATCCAAGACGGAAAGATCACCAATCCCGCCGTTCGTAACCTTCTCCAACATGTATGCACGTTCTTTGACACTATCTTCCATAGAGGATCGTTGCAGCTCTCCCCACCATCAAGTATGCTTTGGACCACGGTAGCTTCGACCCATGCCCTAGCATATCGCTGTTGGTCTCACTTCCTGCCTAGGTGCAAAGACAGTCATCCTTATGTCTCACCTCGGACGTCCCGATGGCAAAGTTAATGGCAAATATTCCCTCAAACCCGTCGCCGGAGAGTTAGAGAAGCTTCTCGGAAGGCCGGTCACATTTCTCAACGACTGCGTTGGCCCAGAAGTGGAGAAAGCGGTGAATTCGGCCGCTCCCGGAAGTGTCATTCTTCTCGAGAATCTCCGATTCCACATCGAGGAGGAAGGCTCCGTCAAGGACAAGGAAGGCAATAAGACCAAGGCCGATCCTGCTGCCATTAACAAGTTTAGAGAGGAATTGACTGCTCTTGGAGATGTCTATGTGAATGATGCGTTTGGTACGGCACACCGCGCTCACTCTTCTATGGTTGGCGTAAAGCTTCCTCAGAGGGCCGCGGGTTTCCTTGTCCAGAAAGAACTCGAGTACTTTGCCAAAGCTTTGGAACATCCTGAGCGACCATTCCTCGCGATCCTTGGCGGAGCTAAAGTCTCTGACAAGATTCAGTTGATTGAGAATATGTTGGATAAGGTATCGTCGTTATTTCTCACTGTTAGCTATCAGCTGTAATTGAAATGTCACAGGTCAACTCCCTCATTATTACTGGTGGTATGGCCTTCACATTCAAGAAGACACTAGATCATGTTTCTGTAAGTTACTGCAGCTCAATCCAGTAAACAGTCACTCAAGCTATCCAGATTGGAAATTCCCTCTTCGATCAACCAGGATCAGAGAAGGTAGCTGAGATCGTAGAGAAAGCAAAGAAGAACAACGTCAAAATCGTCTTCCCCGTAGATTACGTGACAGCCGACAAATTCGATAAGGATGCTAAGGTGAGCAATATTCATTTATTGTCCTGAAGTAGATCTAATCAACCATAGGTCGGAGAAGCCACCGACGAGACTGGTATTCCCGATGGCTGGCTTGGTTTGGATGTGGGCCCAAAAAGTCGGAAGTTATTCCGCGATACCGTCTTAGAATCCAAGACTATCCTTTGGAATGGGTAAGTTATCACACATGTTCGTTTCCAACTTTTCTGATGCTTTCTATGACAGCCCTTGCGGTGTTTTTGAATTCCCCGCCTTCGCCGAGGGATCCAAGGATCTTCTTGATGCCACTGTTGAAGCCGTCCAAAAGGGAGCAACTGTTATCGTTGGAGGTGGTGATACCGCCACAGTTGTCGCCAATTACAGTGCGGAAGACAAACTCAGTCACGTCAGCACTGGTGGAGGTGCCAGTCTGGAGCTTTTAGAAGGAAAGGTGTGTAAAACCGTACCTTTTTGTCCATAATGGTGTATTAACTGGATCTGTAGAAACTTCCTGGTGTCGCAGAATTGAGCCAAAAATGACTGGAAAAGAAATTACTTAGAGCAAATTTATAGATTCAAAAGCTTTGTAGGATTATTAAGATTTACTATTGATCAATTGTTTTGAATGTTGAATTTACGTTTACGTTGGTGTTCTAATATGTTTTCAAATCATTAACAGGGGGAGAAACTCTGTCAACGAGTATCCTGTCATGGTAGGATAAATTGTGGCGACGGGAATACCATTTTACCGATCTACATTTCTAATCGTATAAAAAGCACACATTTGTCCTTGAGCCAAATGAATATGTATCGACAAAGTATACATGGCATAATTCCATTCCCTGTCCCCCGGGAGATGGTTGTATTACTAGTAGGACTATTGGTGCATAAAAATCGTGAGAAGGCATCCATCCTTGAATGTGATTACGACCGTAAAGAGAGGGATGTTGCTACAAAATTCTAAAAGGATTGAAGGTATCATCTAACCTATCGAGGCCGATGATAAAGAAGAAAGTTCCGAGACGTCAATGCCATTGGGAGGTTTGGATAATTTGGTTCTCTTCCTTCCCCGTTTTCGAGGTTTCTCAGTTACGATTGACATGGAAGTAAGGCTCGAGTCAGAATCGGATAGTTCCTGGAGTGAAAGCTTTTCTGGCCGTTCACGATTTGAGGCTTCCACTGCTGGTGATCGTGAAGCTGCTGCCGCTGCCGCAGTCGCTGCAGCAACCGCAGTGTTGATCGCGCTGGGAATTCTGATTTTGAAAGGGGATTTCCCGGAGCCGTGGACAACTGGACGAGGGGGTTCGGGTTTCGAAGAAGCGGGAACTGGGGGTAGAGGGGATAGAGACCTGGGTCTCGACGGTTCTGCTGCCGCTGCTCGGCGGGGACGTTCCTTTTTTATTATTGTTGAATTGGCATCAATCGAATCTCGGTCACCGAGGAAAGGGACTCGGGGAAGTGAGCGACCTTCGCGGGAAGCCCGCGTCACCCGCCTTGAAGTAGGGAATATCTCGTCAACAAACCCAACTTTTGTCGACGGGGATGGACGAGGAGAGGAGAGAGCTCTTGATCGTGTAACACGGATGGCACCATTGTCGGAAACGCCTTTAGAACTGCCATTCTCGGAGGGAATTTGGGATACTCTCCTCAACGATCGAGAGGGAGTCAAACCAGACACGAATAACGGTTTCGAAGGGCTGACAGGTCGTTCCTTTGTATGAGGTCGGATTTCAGTGGATGAAGTAGGGGCCGTGGGTTTCCACATCTGTCCATATCAGGCCCGGTCAGTCTAGGTGGAAAACCAGATTAAAACGTTTCGTTGTACTGACACTATGGCGTGATGTGTATAATGGTCCTCCAGCTGCTCTCCTCGAGCTGTGGCGATCCGGTAGAGGTAAAGATTCTGGTTCAGTTTGAATTCCAATGTCAACTTTCAACCGCTGTTCTGTCAAATCCGCTGGAGTAACTGAATCAACTTCCATTTTTTCTGTGGATGGGGAATGCACTCTGGCCGCTCGACATCCCATGAGTAACTAAGCAGAGTTAGAACTAGCCTCATGAATAAAAGAGTAAAAACATACCTCAACTGCGTGCATTGTTTCTGGATCACGATCACCAACGTTTGAATCCGACCCTGATACTTCCGACAGAGGTGGAGGAGGTATTTGGATGTCATCCAGTGAGCTGAGTGAAGTGAGCGGAGAAGACAGTCCAGATAAGAGACCAGCCGGGATCCTTCATGCGTTATCAGTGAGGAAACGACGAAGTATATTTTGTGGAACTCACTTTTGCTGGGGTGTTTGGGTAAGCTTGTCCCAGAAATCGAGAACGATCACTCGTTCAGGAATCCTATACCGTCTCCCATTAATGTGAACTTCATCTACATTCATCTTCTTCGTTTTATCTTCGGATTTATCAGCAGGTATAACCTCGATGTTTCCGTTATTTCGCATGTGTCTTGCCGTGACCTCGGTAACAGCTAGAGGATGCTTTGGTGTTCTTCGCTTTGGCTGAATATCAGAGAATTTGTGAGCGACAGACAAGGTAACTAGTAGCAACGCGTACCGCAACGTGGTCTACATGGGCCGGGCACATCCATTTTTTATGCGCAGGAGGCATGGCTGCCAAAGGAGGATCCAAACAGTCAAGATGCCAGTGCAAAGAGCAATAATCGCACGAAGCGATGCTCTTCCACAGTTCTTCAGGCTCTGGTTCTTTGGCAGTAGTCTTTCTGCGTCTCAGTTCTCTTCCGTTAGTCCGCATATTTGAGTCTTTCTCGGGCAAAGCGGATTCCTTGCAACGAAAACATAAAACGGGATTGCTGTTTTTATCTTTCAGCCGAAATGGGTCTCTTTCTTCAGGAAGGTTGAAACGGCTAGATGGAAAGGTGAACATTAGTAAATGGCGATATCATGAAACATACCTGGAACGTATCGTTTTGATCTCAGTAGCATCTTGGTACGATCCTTTGGGTCCGGTGTTCACTGAAACGTATATTTAGGTCAATACATTAAAAAAAGAGTGGACAAAAAATGAACCATCTCTGAAAAACGTCCGGATATCTTCTGGCAGCTCAAATTCGGTTGGAATGCTGAGTTGAAGTTGATGCAGAAGCGGAGCCATAAACGACCGTCGTGGCTTCGGCGGCGGTTTCTATTGGATGAGGTCAGCAGGTACAACAGCATAGCAAATGAAGAGCTCTACAGACCTGTCGGATGATACAAGCAGGGCAATACCAACGTTTATCACCTTCCGGAACATCACAGGCCTCCATGGGAGGATCCAGACACCACAGATGAAAGGATCGTGGGCATCCGTCACAGTAGAGGAGGCTTCCTGTCGAGCGACATGATGAACAGTGGTCTTCGTTTGCCTATTGAAGAGAGTGAAAAAGGTTCAGGAATCCTCCATATGAATCAAGGATCTTTTACGCACATGAGGTCCATTTGTGTCAATGATATAGTCCAGTATCGGTGCTTGAGACTCTTCCTTCACTCTCACTGAAGCCCTTTCCTTTCCTTTCCCCTTATCAACCCATGCCCTGTTCTTTGTCGAGCCATTCGCGGGTTGCATTTCTGACGAAGAATCTTCTGACACTGAGTTGGCGCGTTTAAGAGATGGTGTAGGCTGCTTGTTCTCCGGGGAAAGGTCGACCTCCAACGGCGACAACACGTTCCGTGATGAACTGGCATTCAGACCAGTCGTTACACGCTGAAGTCTGCTGCTGTTGCTTAGTTGTAAAGGGACAGGTGTTGGGATGGACCGAATTGGGAGTGGAGGAACGCGTAGACGGCGACGAGGGAAAGGGAGAGTTAGAATTAGACAATAGCAATGTAAAATTTCATGCACACCTTCTATCTGTACGAGCACGTTTTCTGAGTCGGCCTTCCTCTTCAGGTACGAGGCTTAGACCAAGACCGCCCATGAGACCAGAGTAAGTTGTGCCAGGATCTGAAGCAGGAAGATACGAGAATATTTGAGGTGGCT
>Ga0157379_10003159_pt1 | contig 13936 bp, 12 predicted proteins | sample S25metaG_FD_121802 | JGI IMG/M metagenome (GOLD analysis project Ga0157379, IMG submission 121802) | Switchgrass rhizosphere microbial communities from Kellogg Biological Station, Michigan, USA - S2-5 metaG | ecosystem: Host-associated > Plants > Roots > Rhizosphere > Soil | place: USA... | reverse complement strand
GCTCGCGGCCGCCGGCCACGAGGTCACGCTGGCACCCTCTCTGCCCGACCAGCTCAAGGATGTCGACCTTCTCGTAGCCGATCTGGACGCTGAGGACTCACAAGCTCTGGCCGAAACCGGCATCCCCGTCCTCGGCTACTACTCGCACGTAAACGTGGAGACCAAGGAAGCCGCCGAAGCCGCCGGCATCGACCTAGCCATCCCCCGCTCGCGGATGGCTCGCGAGCTGCCGGACCTGGCGACCGAGCTCCTCGCCGACTAACCGAAGAACACCTGCTGCAGCAGGAACACGTTGAGGGCGATGATCAGCGCCGCGAGCGTCCCGGCGACTGCGGTCAGCCAGCGCGGGTTCGCCAGCGCGCCCATCACCTCGCGTTTCGAGGCTAGGAAGAGAAGCGGGACCAAGGCGAAGGGGATGCCGAAGGAGAGGACGACCTGGCTGGCGACGAGAGCGTCGGTTGGGTCGAGGCCGACGCCGAGCACGATCAGGGCCGGCGTCAGCGTGATCGCGCGGCGCAGGAAGATCGGGATGCGGCGTCGGATGAAGCCCTGCATCACGACCTGGCCGGCCATCGTCCCGACCGAGGAGGAGGCGAAGCCCGAGGCGAGCAGGGCGATGCCGAAGATGGTCGCGGCGCGATCGGAGACGAGCGTCTTGAAGCCTTCGAAAGCGCCTTCGATCGAGTCGACGCCGGTCAGGCCGCTGCCGTGAAACAGGGCCGCGGCGACGATCATCATCGAGAGGTTGACCGCGCCGGCGAGCGAGAGCGCGATCACGACGTCGACCCGCTCGAAGCCAAGGATCCGCCGCCGGTCCTCGTCGTCGCGCCCGACCACGCGCTTCTGGGTCAGCGCCGAGTGCAGGTAGATCACGTGCGGCATCACGGTCGCGCCGATGATCCCCGTCGTCAGCAGGATGCTCTCGGTTCCGCCGAAGCCGGGGACGAACAGGTGGTGGCCGACCTCGCCGGCGGCGGGGTGAGCATCGAGCAGCTCGAAGGCGAAGGAGGCGACCACGACGCCGACCAGAGCCGTGATCCCGGCCTCGAGCCGGCGGAAGCCCTTCTGCTGCAGGGCGAGGATCGCGAAGGCTCCGGCTCCGGCGAGCAGGCCGGCGGGAAAGAGCGGCACGCCGAAGAGCAGGTTGAGACCGAGGGCGGCGCCGACCACCTCGGCGATGTCGCAGGCCATCGCCACCGCCTCGGCCTGCAGCCAGAGGCCGATCGAGGCGCGGCGCGAGAAGCGCTCGCGGCAGAGCTCAGCCAGGTTCCTTCCCGTCGCGATCCCCAGCTTGGCCGACTGGGTCTGCACGACCATCGCGATCAGGTTGGCGGCGAGGACGACCCAGAGCAACAGGTAGCCGAACTTGGCTCCGCCGGCGATGTTGGTGGCGAAGTTGCCGGGGTCGATGTAGGCGACGGCAGCGACGAAGGCGGGTCCGAGGAAGGGCCAGACCCGGGCCGGCCCGCGGGTGCGTCCTTCCAGCGAGCGCCGGGCGGCTCGCGCGACGGCCGCCTCGCCGGGGAGGACGTCCTCGACCGTGGCCTCGGTGAAGGGCGAGGGCGGCGGCTTCACGCGCGCTCCTCGGCCGGTGGCAGCAGATCAGGGCCGGGGATCGGCGTGCCGTGGGGGTCGTGGCTGGGCTCGCCGAGCTTGGCCGCGATCAGCAGCTCGAGCTCCTCGGATATGTGATGCTCGAGCACCTCAGCCTCGGCGTGGACCCGATCCTCGGGCATGCCGAGCGCCTCCGACAGGTAGGCCTCGATCAGCCGGTGGTGGCGGATCACCTCGAGCGCCACCTTTTCCCCGGCCGGTGTCAGGGTGGCGCCGCGGTAAGGCACATAGTCGACAAGACCGAGGTCGCCGAGCTTCTTCAGCATCGAGGTCGCGGTCGCCGGGGCGACGCCGAGCCGCTGGGCGACGTCGCCGTTCGAGACGGGGCCGGCGCGGTCGCGCGAGAGCGCGTAGATCGCCTTGGCGTAGTCCTCGATCGCTTCCGAGGTTTTAGACATGGCTAAAGAGTTTAGACAGGTCTAAAAGCGGATTTTGAATGCGACTGCGGGGACCCCTCCCTGGAGCAACAGCCGTGGAGGCTCCGGGAGGGGCCCCTGCAGTCGCTTCCACAGGCCGCTTCCTAGAATTGAGAGATGGCTCAGATCGGGACAGTGGAGCTGGACGCTCAGTACAGACAGCTCAGGGAGGAATGCGGGCTGGTCGATCGCTCGGATAGGGGAAAGCTGCTTGTGAGGGGCGCGGAGGCGGCTGAGTACCTGCAGGGGCAGTTGACGAACGACGTGGAGGGGCTGGGGGTTGGCGAGGGTTGTTATGCGGCGCTGCTCGATCGCAAGGGGCATATGCAGGCCGATATGCGGGTCCTCAATCTTTCCGGTGCGCCTTATGGACCTGTGGGGTCCATAAGGCGCACCGGAAGCTCGGACGTGGGGGCGTTTTGGCTCGATACCGAGGCTGTGGCGCTGGAGGCGACGCGACGGCACCTGCAGACCTACAAGATCGGGCGGGACGTGGAGGTCGAGGACGTGACGGCCGAGCGGGCGCTGCTCTCGCTGGTCGGGCCGCGCAGCGCCGAGATCGCTGGTTCGCCGCCGCTGCCCGAGCACGCCTGCGGGTCGCTGACCCTCGCGGGGGTCGAGTGCGTAGCGGTGGGAACCGCGCTCGGCATCGATCTGATCGCAGGAGTGGCCGACGGCGAGCGCCTGCGTGTGACCCTGATCGAAGCCGGTGCGCCGGAGGCCTCGCCCGAGGCGCTCGAGATCCTGCGCATCGAGGCCGGCGTGCCGCGCTTCGGCGCCGAGATGGACACGGCGACGATGCCAGCCGAGGCGGGCATCGTCGAAGCCGCCGTCGACTTCGAGAAGGGCTGCTACATAGGTCAGGAGACCGTCGCCCGCCTGCACTACAAGGGCAAGCCCAACCGCCACCTGCGCGGCCTGCGACTCAGCGCCCCGGCCGCCACGGGCACGCAACTGCGGCTCGGCGATCGCGAGGTGGGCCGGGTCGGCGGCAGCTGCGTCTCGCCGGTCCACGGCCCGATCGCCTTGGCGATCGTGCGCCGCGAGGCCGAGCCCGGCGCCAAGCTCGTCGTTGGTGAAGATGGCGTTACGGCGCGCCTGAGCGACTTGCCCTTCGGCTAGATTCCGGCCCGATGGGTCTTGGCGGAGGCAGAGTCGCGACGATCTGCGCGCTGGCGGCGACGGCGCTCGCGGTCGCCGGATGCGGCGCCGAAGAGAAAGCCAACGAACCGCGCCCGCAGCCGCCGACCCGGGTCAGCGTCACGCTCACCCCGCGCTCGATCACGGTCGAGCCGGCGCGGATCGCGATCGGCCCCGAACCGAGCCAGCAGATCCCGCAGAACCAGCACGCCGGCCAGCCGCCGGTGCGCTCAAACGCGCCCGTCGACGTCATCTTCGTCACCGCCAACCTCACCGACTTCGACTCGAAGCTCGAAGTCCACGGCGCCAAGGACGTCACCTCGGGTGCGCTCGTCGCCAACGGCAACGGCTCGCTGCAGGCGAGCCTGCCGACCGGCGTCTACAGGCTGAGCGCGGCCGACATCCCGGCCGCCAAGCCGGCCCGCTTCGCCGTCGGCCCCTACCGCAGCTCCTCGCAGAACGACGTGCTGCTGCCGTAAGCGTCGGTGAGCAGGCTTTCGCTTCCGACATCGACCCCCCTCTGGTGTGGTCAATGTCGGTAGGGCGTGTCGGCTCCGTCTGAGCGGCACGTCAGCATTGGTCGGGTGACTGTGATCGTTGCGATACTCGCGATGGCCGTGATCGTGCTCGCCACCGCGCTCGTCTTTGTCGATCGTCGTCCCCAGCGCCAGGACGCACCCGATTCCGATCGGGGGCCGGCGATCCAAGAGGCAATCGAAAAAGGCATCGCCCAGTGGCAGCGCCTCAATGAGGAGGCACGCAAGGTCGATGCGAAAACTGCCGAAGCGACGCTCGACAGGCGCCAGGCCGAGATCAAGGCGCTAGCCGAGCGGATCGCCAAGGGCCAGGAGAAAATCGAGTCGGAGGTGCGAAAGCGCGGCGAAGGGGACCTGCAGACTCGGACTCTGCTCGAGCAGATGGGGCAGACGGTCGGCAACCTCAATGCTGAGACAGCCGGCCTGAAGAAGGCTCTGCGCCAGCCGCAAACCCGGGGGCAGTGGGGCGAGCTGCAGCTGCGCCGTTGCGTCGAGATCGCCGGCATGACCGAGCATGTCGATTTCGAGCTGCAGGAGACGATCCACACCGAAGACGGCCGGCTGCGCCCCGACGCGCGCTTTCTCCTGCCCGAGGGGCGGAGCTTCGTTGCCGACTCGAAGGTCCCCCTCGACGCCTTCCTCGACGCACAGGAGGCCGAGGCCGAATCGCAGCGGCTCGAAGACCTCGAACGGCACGCGCGTCAGGCTCGCGAGCACATCCGCAGCCTCAGCTCGAAGGACTACCAGAGCCAATTCAAAGCGGGCGAAATGCCCGATCTGGTGGTCTGCTTCATCCCCAACGAGCCGGCTCTGCACGCTGCCTTTGCTGCCGATCCCACCCTCTTCGACTACGCACTGGAGCGCGGCGTGTTGGTCGTTAGCCCGACCGCGCTGATCGGCCTGTTGCGGACCATGGAGCTCGGCTGGCGCCAGGAGAGGATGGTCGAGGAGGCAGCCGAGATCGCCGACGCAGCGGGAACTCTGCATGCCCGCTTCACCAAGTTCCTCAGCGAGCTGAGCAAGGTCGGCAAAGGGCTGCAGACCGCCGCCAACGGATACGACGGGGCGGTGCGGTCGATGGAAGGGAGGCTGCTCCCTCAGCTGCGCAAGGTCGAGGACATGGGTGTCGCAGCCGGCAAGGAGATCGAGGCGCCTGAGCCAGTCAACATCACCGTGCGCGAGATCGCAGCGCCGGAGCTGAAGGAGCTCGAAGCCGCGACCGAGTCCGAAGCGGCCTGACACGAGTCTCACTAGGATTCGCCGTCCGTCACCGAACCACCGCGGAGGATCCTCTTGGCAGTAGACACGAGCGCAATCGCGAAGTTGGACGTCGAGCCAGGCACGCTGCCGGAGACGATGGCCGCCTGGGTGATCCGCCAGGACCGCGAGGGCGAGCCGACCGAGGCCTTCCAGCTCGAGCAGATCGAGGTGCCCGAGCCGGGCGCCTTCGAGGTGGTCGTGCGGGTGATGGCGGCCGGCGTCAACTTCAACAACGTCTGGGCGGCGCTGGGCAAGCCGGTCTCGGTCTTCGGCTACGGCGACCATCCCGAGTACGGCCACCACATCGGCGGCTCCGACGCCTCCGGGATCGTCTGGAAGGTCGGCGAGGGCGTCACCCGCTGGAAGCCGGGCGACGAGGTCGTGATCCACTGCAACCAGGCCTCCTACGAGGACGTCGAGGTGCACGGGCTCGACCCAATGGCGGCGCCGAGCCAGCGGATCTGGGGCTATGAGACCACCTGGGGCTCCTTCGCCCAGTTCACCAAGGTCCAGGCCCAGCAGCTGCTGCCCCGCCCCCAGAACCTCTCCTGGGTCGACTCCTCCTCCTACGGCCTCACCTACTTCACCGCCTACCGGATGCTGATGGACCAGTGCAAGCTGCAGGCCGGCCATAACGTCTTGATCTGGGGCGCGGCCGGCGGCCTCGGCGTTTTCGCCGTACAGCTCTGCAAGGCGGCCGGCGCCAACGCGGTCGGCGTCGTCTCCTCAGATGAGAAGGGCGAGCTGGTCAAGCAGCTCGGCGCGGTCGACTACATCAACCGCAACGAGTTCGGCGAGATGATGCGCACCGACGCCAACCTCACCGACCCGGCCGCCGACAAGGAGCGCTTCAAGGCCTCGCGCGGCTTCGCCAAGCGGGTCAAGGAGATCCTCGGGGACGCTCCCGACATCGTCTTCGAGCACGTCGGCCGCGCGACCTTCCCGACCTCGGTCTTCACGGTCAAGCCCTTCGGCAAAGTCGTCATCTGCGGCGCCACCTCGGGCTACCAGCTCGACTTCGACGTGCGCTACCTGTGGATGAAGCAGAAGCAGATCATCGGCTCGCACTTCGCCAATGCCTACGAGTGCATGAAGGCCAACCAGCTGATGGCCGAGGGCAAGGTCCGCCCGGTGATCTCGCAGACGATGGGCTTCGACGGCGTTGCCGAGGCGCACCAGCTGATGCACGAAAACAAGCACCTGGGCAAGATCGCGATCCTGGTCGGCGCCGAATCTGAGGACGAGGGCCAGAACGAGGACGGCCCGGGGGCGATCCGAGCGGAGGTGGGAGCCTGATGGCGGAGGTCTGCGTACTCGACTGGCACATCGCGCCCTTCCGGGCCGACCGCTTTCTCGACGCCTGGGAACCGGCGGCTGCGCGGATGCCCGCCTACGGCGCCAAGAGCTGGTCGCTGACCCGCGCGGTCGACGACCCGCTTTCGATCCGGCAGTCCTCGCTCTGGGAGAACCGCTCGGATTTCGAGCGCTACTGGTTCTCGGAGGAAATCGAGCAGGCCCGCGCCGCGGTGATCGATCTCTACGACCTGCCGCTGCTGCCCACCTGGCACACCCTGCTGGTCGCCGAGTAGCGCCCTAGCGTTCGTTCCTCCCACACCGCCGCCCGACGGCGGCGGTGACTAGCGCTTCTTCTTTGGCGCGATCTTCCAGCTGAACTTCGCCGGCGCGCCCTTGCCTCCGGCGCCGCTGGCCACGACCGTGAAGGTGTGGCTGCCGGCGCGCAGGCCCTTGTAGGACTTAGGCGAGCGGCACGGCTTGTAGGCGCCGCGGTCGAGCTTGCACTGGAAGCTGGCCCCACCCTGATTCGCGGCGAAGACGAAGCGGGCGGTCGTGGCGCGGGTGCTCTTCGGCGGGTGCGAGCGGATCGTCGCCCTGGGCGCGGGGGGCGTCGGTGGGCCAATCACCACCGGCGGGGTCGAGCCGAAGCCGCCGGAGCCCGGCTGGCCTCCGCCCCCGCCGCCACCTTCTTCTTCCCCACCCGGTTCTTCGCCGCTGGGGCCTTTGTAGGTCGCGGTGTAGGTCGTGGTCGAAGCTTTGGCGACGATCGTGTGGATGCGTTCGCCGCCGTCCGACCATCCTTTCCAGGTGTAGGTTTTGCCACCGATTTCAGCGGTTTCCGGGGCGGAGAGCAGCACGTGGGAGCCTTCGATCCCGGTGACAGAGAGAGGCGAGGTACCCTGCGCCAGGCCGGCGGTGAGTTCGATCCCGGGCGGTGAGGAGGCGATCGTCAGGTTGACCGCTTTCGGTTCGAGTTTGATCGTTTTGCTCGCGGTCAGGCCGCGCTCGTCCGCCACCCGCAGGGTGATTTCGATGTAGGAGGGATAGTCGTGTTCGGGGGCGAGGAATTCGCCATCCCGGACCCCGGCAAAGGTCTGCAGCGGGTGCGCGTGACAGGTAGTCGGGCCGGTCGGGCAGTGCAGCAGGCGGGTCGTCCAGTAGTAGCTCAGCGGTTCGGTCATCGAGTGGCCTTTGGAGTCGATTGCCGAGCCGTGCAGTTCGATTTTGTCGCCGACCGCCCATTTCTTCGATGCCAGCGGCGAGTCGATCGTCACCTGGGGCGGGCTGTCGCCGGGGTAGACCGTGACCCGGGCGACGCTGGTGTTGCCGTCCGGGTCTTCGACTCTCACCGCAACGACTTTGTTGAGGCTTTCTTCGTTGTCTTCGGCGGCTTCCAGTTCCGCCTGGGTGAAGGTGAGTTTCCGCGTTTCCTGTCCATGCGTCTCGAACGTGCCGTCGCCGTTGAGGTCCCAATCGAAGCTGAGCGCCTGGTCGGTCGGATCGGAGGATTCCGTGGCGTCGAAGGTGACTTCGAGCGGCAGCGAGGTCCCGTAGGGCGGGCTGGCGGTCAGCTTCGCGGTCGGTGCCCCCGGACTGTAGGTGATCCGGTGGATCGCCCCTTCTCCGCCGGGTTCCTCGCTGGAGAGGTCGACGTAGAAGAGGTTTCCTTCGGGCCCTTCCTCGATGTCGACGGCTGGGTAGATCAAGCCATCGCGCATGAAGCGCGTGGTCGTGTCGGGGTCTGGTTTCCCATCCTCACCGGGGAACATCACCCAGACGCAGCCGCGCACCGCGTCGGTGAAAAAGAGGGCGCCCTGATACTCGGATGGGAAGTTGGTCCCCTGATAGAAGGAGAGCCCGCCCAGCGCCGAGCCGTATTCGATCGGGCATTCGTCGTCGGGCACAACCGATTGGCCGTGGCTGTAATAGAAGAACGGCGGCGAGGTCGAATCGGGTTCATCTTCGTAGAGCGCTTCGCAGACTTTCAGGCCCAGCCCGTCGAACTGGAACTGGCGCTCGGGCCCCTCGTAGCAGGGCCAGCCGGAGTTGAAGACGCTCGCCGGCGGGGCGGCGAAGCTATCCAGCTCCTCGATCTCCGAGGAGCCGACGTTGTCGGTGTAGAGCTCGCCGGTCTGGTCGTCGAAGGTGAAGCGGAAGGGGTTGCGAAAGCCCATCGCCACCAGGCGGGCTTCGTTTTCCGCCGCCACCCCGGTGCCGGCTTCGTGGCCCTGCAGCGGGTTGCCGGGCCAGCCTTTGCCGGTGTCGGGATCGACGCGAATGATCTTGCCATTGAGCAGCTGCGGGTTCTGGGAGCGCAGCGAGCCGCCTTCGGCGTCGGGGGGCGAGTCTGCAGTGCCCGCTGGTTCGGGCGGATCGCCACAGGGGTTCGGTTCGTCGCCGAACTGCCCGTAGTCGGCCGAGGTGAAGCTGGCGCCGTCGCCACCGCTGGCGTAGAGCGCGCCTTCGGGGCCAAACCGCAGGTCGCCGATCGAGTGCGAGGAGAACTGCTGGCACCAACCTTCGGTCAGCACCTGCTGCAACGGTTCGCCGGCCGCTTCTTCGGCGTGGTTGCCGATCGCTTTCAGCCGCACCAGCCGGCCGCTGACCAGGCAGGCGTCGCCGCCGTTGAGATCGGGACAGGGATCGCCGGTCGTGGCTTTTTTGCCCCACTTCGGCGCCGGGTTGGGGTCGCCGAGGATGTGGTCGTAGGTGTAGAGCGCATAGACGTAGGGCCGGCCTTCGTCGAATTCCGGGTCGAGGGCGAGGCCGAGGAGGCCCCGATCGCCGCTGTCGTAGACATCGGTGCGTAGGTCGGCAAAGACTTCTGGCGTAGTGTCGGCGAGGTTTTCGAAGACGAGGATCTTGCCCGGCTTCTCGGCGACGAAGATGCGTTCGTCGCCGGGACCCGGGGCAAAGCGGAAGTTGGTCGGCTGTTCGAGGTGTCCAAAGGCGACCGAATCCTGGAAGCCCGGGGGCAAGGCGGGATCAGCCGCCGCACTCGAGGCGCCAAAGGCACAGACAAGGAGGCAAAGCGCGGCGAGCGTCTTTGCTGCCGCGGGAATCCGGGTGCGCTTCATCCGCGCTCCAACGGCGCCATCGTCAGGCCAGCCGAGTCCAGTTGCGCCCAGTAGTGCTCGGCCGGCTCCTGCGGGCCGGACCAGACGATCGCCTGGCCATTGTTGTGAATGCTGTCAGCGAAGCGATGGCCCTGGTCGAGGGAGACCCCGGGCAGCACCCGCGCCAGCGTCTCGGCGACATGATCGAAGGTGTTGTGGTTGTCATTGCGCACGATTACCCGCCATTCACCTCCCAACCCGGAACCTGGGCCTCCGGTGCGGGGCCTCTCCACCGTCGTCGTCGACATGCCGGGCATTATGCGGAAATTCGGCTCGGCGGCGGGAATTGTCGTGCGACTCGAACGTCCGTCTAACTTGAAGTCCATTGAACTACTCAAAATAGTTATGCCCTAAACTGCGGGCCGCATCGCAAACCACTTGGAGGCTGGACCGCGATGGCACCCCATGTCCGATCGATTGACCCACGCCTGGCGAAGGCGCTCTCCAACGACGTGCGCGCGCGGGCACTCGAGTTGCTCTCCGAAGGCGCGTGGAGCCCGAAGGCGATCGCGGCCGAGCTCGGCCTCGACGTGCGTGGGGTCGCGTACCACGTGCGCGTGCTGAAGAAATTGGGCTGCATAGAGTTGGTGGAGACGCGGCCGCGTCGGGGAGCAATCGAACACATCTATCGGGCCGCTGCCTGGATCGGCGAGGCTTAGAAGGGGCCGGGAACCCGGATCACGACGTCGTCGACGCTTCCCGCCACCCCTTTGGCTGCCTTGGTGGCCCCGATCGAGAAACCCGAGGCGCGGCCGCTCAGTTCCCCGGCGCCTTCGTCGGTGACTTCGGCGATCTGCTGACCACCGATGAAAGCCAGCAGTTTGCAACTCCCCTTTTCGGGGCCGGAAGTGACGTTGAACGCCTGCAGTCGCAGCTGGGTCGATTTTTCGAGGCCGCCGATCCCGGCGACCCCCTTCTCGATGTCGAGGTACTGGATCGAACCGTCGGCGAGCACCTTGCGCACCTGGGCCTTGCGCTGCGTCGGGAAGGCCGTCAGCTGATAGCGGGCGCCACCGCCCGCGCGCAGGTCCACCGCCACATAGGAGGAGCGCAGCACTGATTTCGGCACCTGCGGGCGATTGAAGACGCGCATCGTCGCCCCGATCTCAAGGTCGCGGCCGAGCACTGGGGTGCGGTAGGAGCACTCCTTGGTCGCTTTGCCGACCGTGATCGTGAAGGCGCCTTCGCTGCCACCGCGAGCGCAGCGCGAGCCGGAGAGCTTGAGGATCTGCCCAAGCTGTCCCTTGCTTTCCATGCCGTTGCGGTAGATGCCAACGAGTTCGGCGGAGGCGCTGGCAGCAAAGGCCAGCATGGCGGCGATTAGCAGGGCAAATACGCCTGTGCGCAGGAGCTTCACGGTGCCCACCCTAAACACACCCCGGCCGGAAAGATGCGGCTCGGGGGCGAGTGAACGGCGGATTTCGGCCCCGGCCAAATAAGATTCGGCAGATGAGCGACCACCGACTTCCCGAGCGCGATCGCCCCTGGGTGATGCGCACCTACGCCGGGCACTCCGATGCCAAGCGCTCCAACGAGCTCTACCGGGGCAACCTGGCCAAGGGCCAGACCGGCCTCTCGATCGCCTTCGACCTGCCGACGCAGACTGGCTATGACCCCGACCACGTCCTCGCCCGCGGCGAGGTCGGCAAGGTCGGCGTCTCGATCGCCAACAAGGGCGACATGCACCAACTGCTCGACCAGATCCCGCTCGACGAGATGAACACCTCGATGACGATCAACGCCACCGCCGCCTGGCTGCTCGGCCTCTACATCACGGTCGCCGAGGAGAACGGGGTCGAGCGCTCCCAGCTCAAGGGCACGACCCAGAACGACATCATCAAGGAGTACCTCTCGCGCGGCACCTACGCCTTCCCGCCTGAGCCCTCGATGCGGCTGATCGCCGACATGGTCGCCTTCACCGTCAACGAGGTGCCGAGCTGGAACCCGACCAACATTTGCAGCTACCACCTGCAGGAGGCCGGGGCGACGCCGGTGCAGGAGATCGCCTACGCGCTCTCGACCGGGATCGCCGTGCTCGACGAGGTCAAGGCGCGGGGCCAGGTCGCCGACGCCGACTTCCCCAAGGTCTTCGGGCGCATCTCCTTCTTCGTCAACGCCGGCATCAGGCTGATCGAGGAGATCGCCAAGCTGCGCGCGATGGGCCGGCTCTGGAACGAGCTTGGCCGCGAGCGCTACGGCGTCACTGACGAGAAGATGCTGCGCTTCCGCTACGGCGTCCAGGTCAACTCGCTCGGCCTGACCGAGGCGCAGCCGGAGAACAACATCCAGCGGATCGTGCTCGAGGCGCTGGCGGTCACCCTGAGCCGCGACGCGCGGGCGCGGGCGCTGCAGCTGCCGGCCTGGAACGAGGCGATGGGCCTCCCCCGCCCCTGGGACCAACAGTGGAGCCTGCGCATCCAGCAGGTACTGGCCAACGAGACCGACCTACTGGAGTACCCCGACATCTTCAAGGGCTCGGTGGTGATGGACGGCCTGGTCGACGAGCTGGTCGAGGGCGCCCGGGCCGAGATGGCCGTGGTCGAGGAGCACGGTGGCGCCGTTGCCGCGGTCCCCTACATGAAGGCGCGCCTGGTCGAGTCCCACCGCGAGCGGGTGGCGCGGATCGAGGCCGGCGAGCAGAAGGTGATCGGCCAGAACAGCTTCACCGAGACCGAGGACTCGCCGCTGACCGCCGGTGCCGACGGCGGCATTCTCACCCCCGATCCTGAGGTCGAGCGTGAACGGATCGAGGCGCTGGAGGCTTGGAAGGGCGAGCGCGACGAGGCGGAGGTACAGGCTGCCCTCGAGGAGCTCGGCAAGGTCGCCGCTGATGACTCGCAGAACATCATGCCGGCGACGATCGCAGCGGCCAAGGCGGGCGCGACCACCGGCGAGTGGTCCGAGGTGCTGCGCGAGGCGTTCGGCGCCTACCGCGGTCCAACCGGCGTCAGCGGGGCCGCCCCCGCCACCGACCGCGAGCAGCTCGAGGCGATCCGGGCGCGGGTGAACGAGGTCTCCGAGCAGATCGGCCACAGGATCAAGATCCTGGTCGGCAAGCCCGGCCTCGACGGTCATTCCAACGGCTCCGAGCAGATCGCCCTGCGCGCCCGCGACGCCGGCATGGAGGTGATCTACCAGGGCATCCGCCTCACCCCCGAGGAGATCGCCGAGTCCGCGCTGCAGGAGGACGTCGACGTGATCGGCCTCTCGATCCTCTCCGGCTCCCACCTGGAGCTGGTGCCCGAGGTGGTCCGCCGCCTGCGCGACGAGCAGGTCGAGGCGCCGGTGGTGGCCGGCGGCATCATTCCCCCCGCCGACGCCGAGCGCCTGCGCGAGGCCGGCGTCGACGGCGTCTACACGCCGAAGGACTTCGACATCAACAAGATCATGGGCGAGATCGTCGACCTCGTCGCCCAACGCGCCGGCTCCCCCGCCGCGGCCTGACCGGCGCCCGCCCGTGAACGGGCTAGAGCGTCTGCTTGCCATGCAGAAAGGTCTGGCTTCGAAAGGGTCGACCCGCATGAACGGGCCGCCGCCGACAGAGTGCGATTTCGCGGTGGTCGGCGGCGGAATCCTCGGCCTGGCAGTCGCGCGCGAGCTGCTGATCCGGCACCCGGGTGCTCGGCTATGCGTGCTGGAGACCGAAGCGGCGATCGGTCAACACCAAACTGGCCGGTCCAGCGGCGTAATCCACGCTGGCATCTACTACCGGCCCGGCTCGCTCAAGGCGCGTCTCTGCGTTGAGGGGTCGCGAGAGCTCTACGCGTACTGCGACGAGCACGGCGTCGCCTACGCCAGAGCGGGCAAGCTGATAGTCGCCACCTCAGACCGCGAGCTCCCCGGGCTAGATGAGCTGGAGCGTCGCGGGCGAGCCAACGGCGTTGCTGGCCTGCGCCGCCTTAGCGCCGGAGAGATCCATGAGGTTGAGCCCGCGGCGGTAGGAGTCGCGGCCCTGCACTCACCCGAGACCGGCATCACGGACTTCGGTCAGATCGCCGCCGCCTACGCGGCAGACGTGCGCGCGGCCGGCGGTAGCGTTCATTTGGGCGCCGGGGTTATCGATTCCCCGAGTGGGACGATCGCCGGCGTCTCTCAGCTGCCGGGACGGATCGAGCTGCGACATACCCTAGGCAGGACCCGAGCATCGGCAGCGGTCTTCTGCGCTGGCCTCTGGGCCGATCGCCTCGCGGTCGCCTGCGGCGCCCCGGCGGACCCGCGCATCGTCCCTTTCCGCGGTGGCTACCTGGAGGTAACCGGGCCCGCCGCCAACGCCGTGCGAGCCAACGTCTATCCCGTGCCCAACCCCGACCTGCCCTTCCTCGGCGCCCACCTCACCCGAATGCTTGACGGTCGCCTGCTGATTGGCCCCAGCGCCTTGATCGCGCCCGCTCGCGATGCCTACCGCCTCGGGATTGTGCGCCGGCGCGACCTCGGCGAAACGCTGTGCTGGCCCGGCACCTGGCGGCTCGCCTCCCGGCACTGGCGGGCGGGGCTGCGCGAGCTGCGCCATGCCACCAGCCGGCGCGCCTTCGTCGAGGAAGCCGCCCGGATGGTGCCG
>Ga0157379_10003157_pt1 | contig 13941 bp, 9 predicted proteins | sample S25metaG_FD_121802 | JGI IMG/M metagenome (GOLD analysis project Ga0157379, IMG submission 121802) | Switchgrass rhizosphere microbial communities from Kellogg Biological Station, Michigan, USA - S2-5 metaG | ecosystem: Host-associated > Plants > Roots > Rhizosphere > Soil | place: USA: Michigan... | reverse complement strand
CGGGTTGTGCTTGGACAACACCTTGGTGATGGCCGCCGTCAACGTGGTCTTGCCATGGTCGATGTGACCAATCGTCCCCACGTTGCAGTGCGGCTTATTACGCTCAAATTTCTCTTTCGCCATTTCCTAGCTCCGTTGCTTTGCTGGTGTGGCGCGGGCGCCCTCGCCCGCGGCTCTTGCTCTTATCTTTTAGTGTTGCCCTGTGCCCGCCCAATAATCTCGTCCGCCGCGCTGCGCGGCACTTCTTCATAGCGTGCGAAGTGCATCGAGTACTCAGCGCGGCCCTGCGTGCTCGAGCGCATGTGCGTGGCGTATCCAAACATCTCAGCCAGCGGCACAATGGCTTTGATCACCTGCGAACCGGCGCGATGCTCCATGCCTTCGATCCGCCCACGGCGCGAACTCAAATCGCCCATGATGACGCCGGCGTAATCTTCCGGCGTGACTACTTCGACCGCCATCACCGGCTCCAGCAGTACCGGAGAGGCTTTACGTGCGGCTTCCTTGAAAGCCATCGAGCCGGCAATCTTGAATGCCATCTCGTTCGAATCGACATCGTGATAGCTGCCGTCGTAAAGCTCCACTTTCACGTCAACCATCGGATAGCCTGCCAGAATTCCGCCTTCAAGCGCCTCTTGAATGCCCTGATCGATCGGCTTGATGAATTCCTTGGGCACCGAGCCGCCCACCACTTCATTGATGAATTCGTAACCCTTGCCAGGCTCGTTGGGCTCGATGCGAATCTTGGCGTGGCCATATTGGCCGCGGCCACCGGTCTGGCGAATATATTTGCCTTCCGCTTCCGATTTCCGGCGAATCGTCTCGCGATACGCCACCTGGGGCTTACCGACGTTGGCTTCGACTTTGTACTCGCGCATCATGCGGTCGACGATGATTTCGAGATGCAGTTCGCCCATGCCGCTGATGATGGTTTGTCCGCTGTCGGGGTCGGTGTGAACCTTGAAGGTGGGATCTTCCTGGGCCAGCTTGGAGAGTGCCATGCCCATTTTTTCCTGGTCGGCTTTGGTTTTGGGCTCAACCGCAACCGAGATCACAGGCACCGCGAAGGTTATGGATTCGAGCGCAATGGGATGCTTTTCTTCGCAGATGGTGTCGCCGGTCGAAACATTCTTCAACCCCACCGCGGCGCAGATGTCGCCTGCGAGAATCTCATTGATGTCTTCGCGCTTGTTCGCGTGCATCTTGAGCAGGCGCCCAATGCGCTCCGTGCGTCCGCGACCGGAATTCAGAACCGAATCCCCAGATTTAAGCTGGCCGGAGTAGACGCGAATAAAAGTCAGCTGGCCGACAAACGGATCAGCCATGATCTTGAACGCCAGCGCGGAAAATGGCTCGCTATCGGCAGGCTTACGTGTGATTACCTCGCCATTGTCGGGATTCACGCCTTTGACCTCGCCGGCATCGAGTGGCGACGGCAAATAATCCACGACCGCATCGAGCAACGGCTGCACACCTTTATTTTTGAAAGCCGTGCCGACGACGACCGGAAATACTTTCAAAGCGATCGTCGATTTGCGCAAGGATGCCCGCAATTCGGCGGGGGAAATGGTCTCGCCTTCGAGGAACTTGTGCAGCATCTCATCGTCATTCTCGGCGACGGTTTCAACCAGCTGGGTGTGGAATGCTTCCGCTTTCTTCTGCAACTCGGCCGGAATCTCCCCGGTGATGTACTCGGCGCCTATGGTGTCGTCCTGCCAGACGATCGACTTCATCTCGATGAGATCGACTACACCCTTGAACTTATCTTCTTGTCCGATTGGAATCTGAATCGCGACGGGCTTGGCATTGAGGCGCTTGCGGAGGGTATCGACGGCGTGCTCGAAATCGGCGCCCATTTTGTCAATCTTGTTGATAAAACAAATTCTGGGGACGCCGTACTTATCGGCCTGACGCCAGACTTTTTCCGATTGCGGTTGCACTCCATGCACCGCGTCAAACACAGCCACGGCGCCATCCAGAACACGCAAAGACCGCTCCACTTCGGCGGTGAAGTCCACGTGGCCGGGGGTATCAATAATGTTGATCCGAATGTCGCGCCAGGTGCAGGTGGTGGCGGCGGAAGTAATCGTGATGCCGCGCTCCTGCTCCTGCTCCATCCAGTCCATGGTGGCAGTGCCTTCGTGGACCTCTCCGATGCGGTGCGTCTTTCCCGTATAAAACAGGATGCGCTCGGTCGTAGTGGTCTTGCCGGCATCAATGTGGGCCATGATCCCGATGTTTCTGCACCGTTCTAATGGGACTGTTCTAGACACAGCTTTTTTCTTCTCTTCCTTGCGAGACTCTTGGTCGCTGGCGATGTTGGTGCCGGTACTCATCTGATTCAGCTTCAGCCTTTAGCTCTTAGCTTGATCCGTTTTGCCTTAGCTCAAAGCTAAGAGCTGCTCTTCTACCAGCGGTAGTGCGCAAACGCCTTGTTGGCTTCCGCCATGCGGTGCACGTCTTCCTTTTTCTTGATAGCCGCGCCGCGGTTGTTACTGGCATCGAGCAATTCGTTGCTCAGTTTGTCGATCATGCCCTTCTCGGCGCGTCCACGGGAGTAAGTAATAAGCCAGCGGATCGCGAGTGAAGTGCGCCTGTCAGCATTCACTTCGACCGGAACCTGATAGTTGGCGCCGCCCACCCGGCGGCTCTTCACTTCGAGCAGCGGCTTCGCATTCTCTACCGCTTTCTTGAAGAGCTTAAGAGGTTCGTCGCCCCCCTTTTCCTGGAGCTTGGTCAAGGCTTCATAAAAGATGCCTTCGGCGGTACTCTTCTTGCCCTGCCACATCATGGAGTTGACAAACTTCGTCACCAGATCAGATCCGTAGACCGGATCGGGTTCCACTTTTCGCTTGGCGATGTATCCTTTTCGAGGCATTCAGCTTCTAGCTCCTGGCTCTAAGCTTCTAGCTTTGAGCTGCCGGGCGAAATGTTTCTTGCTCGCCCCTAATTTTTGGCCAACGGCCAACGACTGCTTTTACGCCTTCGGCCGCTTGGCTCCGTACTTCGAACGGCTCTGCTTGCGGCCGGCCACGCCTACCGCATCCAGCGTGCCGCGAATCACGTGATAGCGCACGCCGGGAAGGTCCTTCACACGGCCGCCGCGAATCAGGACAATCGAGTGCTCCTGCAGGTTGTGACCGACGCCGGGAATATAAGTCGTCACTTCGATCCCGTTGGTCAACCGGACGCGGGCGACTTTACGCAGAGCGGAGTTCGGCTTCTTGGGGGTCTGGGTGTAGACGCGGGTGCAGACACCGCGCTTTTGCGGACATCCCTGCAAGGCCGGACTTGCCGTCTTGTACCGCGGCCGCTTGCGGCCGCTTCGCACCAATTGATTGAAAGTAGGCATACTGTTCCTGGTGCTCCTGTTCCTGACGCTGCTCACGCAACGCCTCTCTGGCCAGCGACCCGTACAGGCACACGCTCGCGGAATGGCGCCGCATCTGCTTTTTCCCTAGGTTTCAGGGGCTGGGTGGCGGATCCGCCAACCATGCTTCCCGCAGCGCAAAGCGCTGGCAGGAAATTTTGGTTTCCCGTTCTGACTAAAGCCGCCGACGGTGGCATCAAGCCCGAAACTGCCGGGAGCTGCTCCGTTTCGTCAGCACCGTCCCACATAGCCTTTCAACGGGTGAAAGGTGCGCGCAGGACGTTTTCAGCGAGGGCGCCTCCGCTCTTACGTACTCTGGAAGACGTTGTTGCTAAAGCTCAGCTGCAATCTTCAGGGCTTTCCACACCCGCGCATGCGCAGCGCGAAAAAACCCACTGCCTACAGGCAAGCCAGACCTAACTCGCGGAACCTTTCAAATATAGCAATTCCATTCACACATCGTCAATGGCAGTTGGGTGCATCAGACCGGAATGGTGGATTTATGGTGAAGGAGCGAGAGAATTGTGGGATTTGTCGGCTCTGCAATTGAACAGTGGCCGGAATCAAATTTTGCAGAAGCCAGCAATCCAGCTCCTGGCACATCCTTCACTTCGTTCAGGATTTCGGCGCGCGGCTCGGACGTCGCGCAAGCGCCTCAACTTGCCGAAAAAAACCCCAGCCTCTACACTTGGGGTTTTCCAGAAAGTGTCCAGATCAGCTCGTCCCGCGGATCCCACGGGGCGGGGAGGGTACATGGGTAGGTTGTGCGCGATAGTCCGGTTGGCATTAATCTTCCTTGTCGTCAGCTTGGTCGCGGCCCTGACCAGCTGCAGCAGCTCCAGTCCCACCGTAAACACCACTTTCCCGGTACCCGCCAACATCACTCTCGCGCCTGCCAATTCAGTTTCTCTCGACGTCGGCAGCGCCACCCAGGTATTTACCGCCAGCCCCAAGAACGCCAAAGACACGGCCATTACGACTCCGGTCTCGTTCCTTTCGAGCAACACTGCAGTTTTGACCGTGGCCAACAATGGACTGGCGTGCGCCGGCACCTGGGATTCGGTCACTATTCCCCAAATCTGTACTCCCGGCCCCGTCGGGACAGCCCAGGTAACGGCCACTTCGCATGGCGTAAGCAGCCCACCCACCACGGTTTACGTGCACCAACATATTGACAATATCGTGGTCAGTCCGGTTCCGGGGCAAACACCGCCCGCTGGGAACTGCTTCTCCAAGGGACAGATCTTCGACTACCAGGCTACTGCCCTCAGCCGGGGACTCGACATCACGGCGAGCGTGGGCCCCTTCGCCTGGCAGTCCGTCAACACCACCGTCGCCACCCTCGCGGTCCCTACCAACAGCACGCCTGTCCCGGGCCTGGTAGTGGGACAGGTTCAGGTCGTGGCCAATGTACCGGGAAAGACTTCCCTCTTTGTCAGCAACGGCAATGCAACCAGTCTCCCGCTCGATTTCATCACCTGCCCGGTGCAATCGATCGCGCTGGCGGTGACCGAAGGCGCCTCCAATATCGTTAACGTGACCTCGGGCACCGCAAAGACGGTAACCGCAACCGTGCTGGATACGCAGGGCAATACCATCACCGGCGTGCCTTTGACCTGGAGTTCATCGAATCCGGCGACGGTAGTGGTGAGCGCCGAAGGAGGGGTGTCAACGTCGCAGGCTGGAGGCGGAAACGTCGTCGCGTCCTGCACACCTCCGACCTGCAATATCGGAGTGAAGCCGCTTCTTCCCATCTATCCTGAGGGCGCCGTCAGTGTGAACGTCGCGCCGACCACGTCCACTGCGACAACAACCAGCACGACTACGCCTACGGTCTACGTATCGAGCACGGGGGTTTCTTCCACTCCCGCAAATAATTGCGCCACCGCAACCGGATGCACCAGCCTTCTGATTCCTATTGCTTCACCGAACGACACCGTGGGTAGCGCAGTCGGATTGCCGGCGACTCCGAACTCCCTGGTCTTCGACCGTCAGGGCGCAAAGGCGTACATGGGGACAGATTTTTCCTTTTTCGGAAGCCGGGGATTGATGGCAGTTACGGTGGCGACTCCGCCCACGGTGGCTCAGTTCAAGTCCGTGACTGGGAAAGTGCTGACCGTCTCTCCCGACGGCAAGAAAGTGATTCTCTCGGGGGCTGACCCGAATGCGGTGCCTGTCCCGGGAAGCAACACTCCGCCGCCCCCTACTCAGGTGATTGTGTTCGACACCAGCGGCAGTACCGGAACGACGCTGCCGATTGCCGGCGCCACGGCAGCGGACTTTTCCCCGGACAATCTGAGGGCTTTCATTGTCGCCGGTTCCAGCTTGTATGTCTACTCGACCCAGGACTCCTTAAAGAAGATTTCTCTTCCGGCACCGGCCAACGCGGTGTCGTTTGCCCCGGAAGGGGGCTTCGCGTTCGTGTCCGGCGGATCCACAACCTCCGCGGTCACCGCCTTTAGCACCTGCGGCCTGACTTCTGCGCTGCCCACCAATGTGGTACTGCCTGCGCTTCCTTCGTTTCTCCAGGCGCTCGGCCGTGATACAGCGAATCTAGCAAACCCGCCGACTTTCAACACCGCCACCACGACCACCAGCGTTCTGGCGGTGGATTCGCCCGGCGTTGATCTTTTCCGGGTGTCGCGGGCGCCGGTGGGCTGTTTTCCGACCGCAACCAGCGGTGCGGCAACGTCCTTTAATCTGGGCCAGGGCAGCTTTGTCCCCATCCAGTTGATCGTCTCGCAAGATGGCTCAAGCGCGTTCGTGATTGTCAGCGACCGGCCCGCTGTACTGGTGTTCAATATTTTCAACCAGACGTCTTCCGCGATTCCCATATTCGGGGACGCTATTCCGGTCCACGCATCACTGACGCCGGACGGCAGCCGGCTCTACGTCGCAGCCACTGACGGCCAGGTGCACGTCCTGGACACGCAGAACGGCAGTGACATTCTGCAACTTTCGTTTCCCACCGATGTCACGACTCTCACGTTTGGCCTGTGCAGTGGCGTGACGTTCACCTGCACTCCGGATCTCATCGCAGTCAAACCGTAGATATACTCGTCGGCCATCAGTTATCGGCCCTGCAAAGTAGGGGCGCGGGTGCCATCTGGAACGATCTGGAGATTTAGGTTGCGTTCTTGCTTCTGGCTGACGACCGAAGACTGAGGAACTACGACTGATTACCGCGCGCTTTCCAGTTCCTTGCCTACGCTGTCCAGCACGCCATTGATGAACTGCACCGACTCCGGACTGGAAAACTTGCGTGCAATCTCCAGCGCTTCGTTGATGACCACGGCGCGGGGAGTAGTAGGAAAGCCCATCAGTTCCGCAACCGCCGCCCGCATCAGGTTGCGGTCGACGGCGGCCATGCGTTCCATACGCCAGTGTTGGGCGTGACCTTCAATCAGGCCGTCAATCTCGGTCGCGCGGTCGGTCGCGACTCGGAACAGATCTTCGGCAAAGCCCTGGACATCGGCGCCGACGTCTCCACGCTCGCGCCAAAAGCTTTGACGCACCTGCTCGGGAGTTTGCTTTCCCATATCAGCCTGGAAGAGCATTTGAAGCGTGAGCTCTCGAGATTTGCGGCGGGTTCCCATCGTCAGCCTTCAGTCTACAGGAGACGGATTGATCGAAAGTACGGAGTCTACTGGTTCGATTTTTTCCGGGTGGGTGGTGATTTCCGCTTTTGACCCTTGCTGACGACCGACGACCGACCACCGACGACTGCTTTCAGATTCGCCATCTCGACCGCTGCCAGCGCGGCTTCGAAACCCTTGTTGCCCATCTTCAGGCCGGCGCGATCAATGGCTTGCTCCAGCGTCTCGCAGGTCAGGACGCCGAAAGCATGCGGCACCCCGGTTTCCTGTGCGGACTGGCCTATTCCGCGAGCGACTTCGTTGACGATCACATCGTAGTGCGCCGTGTCGCCTCGCAGCAGGCACCCCAGGCAGACGATGGCGTCATATTTTTTGGTTTCGGCAAGGCTGCGCGCGGCGGACGGGATCTCGAACGCGCCGGGGACGCGAACGATTTTGATGTCTTTATGTAGCCTGACACCACATCTTACGAGCCCGTCAATCGTGCCCGCCAACAGGCGCTCGGTAATAAACGAATTGAACCGGCTCACGACCAACGCAAAGGCTTTACCTGAAGCGTTAAGGCTACCCTCCAGGGCGAGATGATCGGTGTCGACCGTATTCTCCAACACCTTCGTAGCAATCGCGCGCACTCGAGTCCCGCCCGGTAGATCGATATCGAAGTGCCGGATCAAATGAGAATGCTCCGGCCCGGAATGATCAGCAACAACCAGAAAACCGTGTCTTGTAACCAGGGCAACCGCTGTGTCCGGATCAGAAATCATCAAGGTGATATCGACGCCGGGCTCGTTCTTTTTTTGATACAAGAGTTGTAGCTTCGCCTCCAAAGGAAAGAACTCCGTGGACCGGGCGTTTTTGTTCTCACCGGCAAAGCCCTTACGCAGTCCTAGCAAGTCGAATAGTTGAACCAAGAGCCCAAAGTCCTCAGCGGACTTCGCCAGCGCCGTGATCTCGATAGACTTGATCATGAAAGATCGTCATCCGCTTTAGAGCTTGTCCTTCGCAGCGCGAAGAACCTATGTATCCGGCCGGCAGCGTCGAAAATGCCCGGGTCTTTCGCTACGCACAGGATGACAACTCAAAAAGAAAATCCGTCTGGATCCGCGAAAATCCGTGGCCGCGAAGTTACAGCTTATTGGGCTTCGGATGGGCCGGGTCGGAATAATCGTAAAACCCTTTGCCCGACTTCCGCCCGTACCACCCAGCCATCACCAATCTCTTCAACAGTGGCGGCGAAGCGAAGCGGCGTTCCTTGAACTCGTCATACATCACGTGGGTGATGTAGTACGTCGTATCCAGCCCGACAAAATCGAGCAGCGTGAAGGGGCCCATGGGATAGCCGCAGCCCAGCTTCATGGCATTGTCAATATCGTCGATCGAGCCCACACCCTCTTCGTAGGCGCGGATAGCATCGAGCAGATACGGCACCAGCAGCCGGTTGACGATGAATCCAGTCTTATCACTGGTGCGGACCGGAACTTTGCCCAGCTTCTTGGCAAACTCGTAAGCCGTATCGTACACATCGCTGGCGGTGGCGATAGTGCGCGCCACTTCTACCAGCTTCATCAGCGGGACAGGATTGAAAAAATGAAGCCCGATGAAGCGCTCCGGACGCTTCGTAGAAGTCAAAAGCTCGGTAATCGAGATGGAAGACGTATTGGACGCGAAGATCGCGTCTTTCTTGACGATTCCGTCGAGCGCAGCGTACATCTTTTTCTTTTCATCAACGTTTTCGATCACGGCTTCGATGATGATGTCGCAGTCGGCCAGGTCCTGCATGTTCGTCGTGCCCTTGAGCCGGGCACGCACGGCCTGCGGGGCCTCCTGGAGCGAGCCTTTCTCGGCGAATTTGGCCAGCGACTTCTCAATGCCCGTAAAACCCTTATCGAGATACTTCTGCTCCACCTCGAGGACGGCGACGTCGAATCCAGCGGTGGCCGCGGCTTGCGCGATCCCAGACCCCATCAGGCCGCAACCAAGGACACCAACCTTCCTGATTTCCATTATGAATCCTCACGATCAAATACCCGACGAAACCGTCCCCATTTTCTCAGGGCGAACCCAATGCAAATGCTGAAAATCACCCGCAGAAATAAGGCCGGTCGCGCGACACCAGCGAGCGAAGGACAAGGCCGTTCTCAGATCTCACCGGTCTACGCTCCCGCAAATAAGGTCAGTGCATGCTCTCCACCACCATCGCGATCCCCTGCCCGCCGCCGATGCACGCTGTCGCCAGCCCGTACTTCTTCTTTCTGCGGCGAAGCTCGTACAACAGCGTGACGACAAGCCGCGTGCCGGTCGCCCCCAGCGGATGTCCCAAAGCGATCGCGCCGCCGTTGACGTTTACTTTTTCTCGATCCAAACCGAGTTCCTTTTCAACTGCGAGATATTGCGCGGCGAAAGCTTCGTTCACTTCGATGAGATCAATGTAATCGAGGGTCAGTCCCGCCCTCTGCAAAGCAATCTTGGTGGCGGGCACAGGTCCCCGTCCCATCACTTTAGGATCGACTCCGGCAATGCCCCAACTCACCACGCGACCTAACGGCCGGATACTGCGCTTGCCGGCTTCATCGAGCGACATGACAACCACCGCGGCTCCGCCATCCACGATGCCACTGGCATTGCCGGCAGTGACTGTACCGTTTTTTCCGAACGCGGGCCTGAGCTTGGCCAGGCCTTCCATCGTAGTCTGCGGACGGCGATGATCGTCTTCGGTCAGCGATTCACCGGTCGCTTCGCCCTTGGAATTTCTCAACGCCACAGAAACCAGTTCCTCCTGCAGGCGTCCTTCTTTGTAGGCCGCGTCCGCACGCTGCTGGGAACGTAAAGCAAACTCATCCTGTGTCTCGCGCGTGATGCCTTGCTGCGAACCATAAAGCTCAGCGGTGTTTGCCATGTACAGTCCGCAATAGCTGTCGAGTAGCGCGACCATCAGCGAATCTTCCAGCTTGCCGCCGGGCCCGAGATTGAAACCATCGCGTCCGCGAATGGTGAATGGGGCCTGAGACATCGATTCCATGCCGCCTGCGAGAACCACATTCGCCTCGCCCAGCTGGATCATCTGGGCCGCGTTGACGATGGACTGGATGCCGCTTCCGCAAAGCCGGTTTACCGTAAGGGCCGGCGTTTCCATAGGCAGACCGGCACGCAAAGCCACGTGCCGGGCGCCATAGATGGCGTCTCCTGAAGTCTGTTGGGCGTTGCCGAAAACCGCGTGATCGAATTCCTTAGGATCAATTCCCGAGCGCTCGATGGCACCTTGGCCGGCGATGGCGCCCAATTCCGGGACGGTAAAGTCTTTCAGCTTGCCGCAATACCGCCCAAACGGCGTGCGGGCTCCGCTCACGATGGCGATGTCGCCAGGTTTCAGCATGAGGATTTCCTGGTGCTCGAAATCAGATTGGTTCGGCGTGGAGTGATCAAGCTGGTTAGTTTATCAGCGGGGATGCAGTCTCCGCCACGTGTGGGGCGGGCAGGCGTGTCCCCGCCTTTTGCCGTTGTCTTGCTTGCGATCTCCCTTGGTTGGTGTGGCGGCTTAAGTCAAAATCAAAGGCGGCGGACAAGCGTGTCCGCCCCACACATTGGGATGCGCTAGGCGACCGCTGCCGCGGCCACCGAGGCGGCGAGGCTCACGATGCGGCCCATGCCCTGGGTCACGGCCGCCTCGAGTGCCTTGTCGACGCGATTGATGACCTCAGTGACGATATCCACGGGATCGAACTGCTGGCGCACGACCGCTTCGGCCAGGCCAGCACTGAAGGGGACAATTTCGTCAGAGAGTTTTACGTCGGAAAGAAGTTTGCGCAGTTTTTCTATCGCCATCACCGCTTCCTTCTCGCCGGTTTCACCGAGGACCAGAGCGATTGTGGTCTTCTCGTAGCGGAAGGCAAGATCGTTCTGCCGAATGTTGGCGGCAAAGAGCTGCCCAATCTGCTGCATGGCGGCTTCGACAGCCTTTTCTCCATGCTCTTTCAACATGGCCGAGCTTTTGCCGAACTGCATCAACGTCACCGTGACCGGAGTGCTCTGCTGGACGGCGCGTCGCGTCTCCGCCATCAGGAGATCTATGTAGGAAGCCCGTTTGAGCAATCCGGACTGTTCATCTGTGACTGACAAACTCTTGACCAGGCGGCGCAGCCCCGCGTTGGTAAGCGCAATTACAATCTGCTCGCTGATGGTCTTGAGTACGACGACATCAGCGGCGTGCCATCCCCGGGCAGAGTCTTGCGTCAGCAGCAGCACGCCCATGTGGTCCTGACCGTCGCTAAGCGGCAGCGCCAAAAGCGATGTGATCCCCAACTCCACCAGGATTTCGCGAATCTCCTGCAGCTCGGGGGCGGCGGCTGCATCGGACAGGGTCAGCGTACCCTGGCTGATGGCGGCATCCTGAACCGCGGTAACCAGCCTGCTCAAGGCTTGCGCGCCTCCAGCGGTGACGCCTTCGCCGAGGTATTCCTTGACCGCGCTGGGCACCATCCCGGGCTTGCGCGTGGCCGCGATACAGCGGCTGATCTTCCACTGCGTCCCGATTTCAGCGACCGCGGTGGACATGACGGCATCAGCGTTGGTCTGCCGGTAAAGCTTCCGAGTAATGTCAGCCACTTTGGTGAAGCTGTTGACATCGGCGGATTCCGCCGGCGCCGCCGGGCGCGCTGGCGGAGGAGCAGACGCCGGAGCTGTTTTCGCCGCGGACCTCGCAGGCGGATGCGGAGCCAAATCCGCGTGATGCGGCGTCATGCCCGCAGCCAGGTACAACTGCTGCAAGTCCTGATTGCGTTCTTCTTCGCGCGGGAAAAGTTCCTGAATGCGCTGCAGGCGCTCAATCGCCTTGGAGCGCATTCCGTACTGCACCAGAATTTCAGCTTGCAGCATCAGGTCCTGCAAGGCCGCGGCGCCCAACGTTGGCCCTTCGGTCTTGGCCGGCTCAGATGCCGTCTTCGCCATGCTGGTAAAGCGCGAAGCGATGACCTTGAAGCGGTTCTCGTCAATCTTCCCGCGCAGCATTTCCAGGCGCTTCTGATGGCCGGGCTCGTAGGCATCCACATCGGCGGCACGATCCAAACATTCGGCAGCCTTGGCGTAGTTACCCATGCCGCAGTGCATATCGAATAGCTTGAGCAGGGTCTGACAGTAGTCGCCTTCCCGATTGGAAGCGTTGAACAGCTCACTCATGAACTCCAGAAGATCGGGCGAACCCCGATGTTTAGCGGCTACGTCCTGCAACATCGCAACAAAAGCGCGCCGGTCTCCCTTGTTGCGCTGAAACTGCTCCAGCTTGCGCGCCAGCGCGACTGCCTCCGCATCCTGCTGCGCGTCCACCAACAGTCCGATCAGGTCAACAACTTGTTGCTGGCGGGACGGGTTCTGCTGAAAAAGTTGCCAGACCAACGGTTCCGCGTCGCTAAGGCGATTCGCAGACAAGAGCGCGTTTACGTAGCTCTCACGCATTTCCAGGCTCGCGTCTTGCGCCTTGGCCAGTGGTTCCAGCACGAATATGGCGGCCCCTACCTGGCCCTGCGCGACCAGGCTCTTGCCGTACCCCAGAGCGATCTTCGTATCGCTGGGATCCTCGGTATAGGCGCGTTCGAACCACTGTGCCGCGTTGCCGCCGGAGGCTTCCGTCATCTCGGCCAGCTTGAGGAAGGCCGCCGCCGCCCCTGGCTTGTCTCCGGTTTGCGAACTCAGTTCCCCCAGCCGCAGGAAGTTTCCTTCCGCGGGTTCGAGCGCCACCAGGCGCTTGAGTACCATGAGGCAATCCTGCTGCCGTCCGTTCTTGCGCAGGTCTTCGAGAGCGCTCTCGTAGGTCTCGATCGCGAGTTTCCGGTTGGAGGTCTCAAGGATCTGTCCGAAGTGGATTCTCTGGATACTGGTTGGAACCGTGTAACGGGCCAGTTTCTTGTAGGTCAGGCTGGCGCGGGTATTCTCTCCGGCCGCGATCTGGCGCTCAAACAAGTCGCCCAGCAGCTTTACCGCTTCCGCCGTGCGTTGCAACGAAAGGCAGATATCGGCCGCCATCTGTCGCACATTGTCATTTTGCGGATCCTCGGCAAGCACTTGCATGTACTCGTCGAGGGCCTCACCGGTCTTGCCCTTTTGCAAGAGCTTTTCAGCGCGCTCGACTCGTCGCGCGATCTCGGCTCGGTCCATTCGCTTGGTCGGATCTGGCATGAGAGACACGGGTAACGTACGTAGTAACCCAAGTGAGATTTTAGGGGTCGGTACGGGTAGCGGCAACGGAGTCGGGTACCGCAGGGATTACGAAAGTCACGCGAATATTTCTTTGGCAGAAAAAGTGTTTCCGGTATAAGTGCCGGATGCCAGCCGAAGCTGAGGAAAGCGGACTACAACACCAGCTCAGCGCCGGCCAGATGGCCATGGTCGCCGTAGGTGGGTCCATCGGGACGGGATTGCTGCTGGGATCGGCGGCCGCCCTCGAAATTGCCGGCCCGGGAGTCATCCTAAGTTTCATCTTGGCGGCATTTATCACTTTGACCGTGACCCTGGCCCTGGGCGAGCTCTCCAGCGTGCATCCCGCGGCCGGTTCGTTCGGAGTCTATGGCGATCTTTACTTGAACCAGTGGGCAGGATTTATCGCTCGAGCCGGCTACTGGGCAGCCATCTCAATTTCCATCGGCGCGGAGCTGATCGCCTCTGCCACCTACCTTACTTATTGGTTTCCGTCCGTGCCGACTCTGTTCTGGGTGCTGCTGTTTTCTGTCCTGCTGCTGCTGATCAATCTGCGCAGCGTGGGCAAGTACGCTCGCTTCGAATACTGGTTTGCCATGATCAAAGTCGCAACCATCGCCGCTTTCGTCCTGCTGGGAGCGGGGTTGTTGTTGAGCGGCCGGGTGACTCCGCAATACACGGCGCACGGCGGGTTCCTGCCACGCGGGGCGTTAGCTCCGTGGCTGGCCATGGGCTTCGCTCTCTATACTTTTGGAGGACTTGAATTCGTCGCCATCACCTCGGGGGAGT
>Ga0157379_10003156_pt1 | contig 13941 bp, 16 predicted proteins | sample S25metaG_FD_121802 | JGI IMG/M metagenome (GOLD analysis project Ga0157379, IMG submission 121802) | Switchgrass rhizosphere microbial communities from Kellogg Biological Station, Michigan, USA - S2-5 metaG | ecosystem: Host-associated > Plants > Roots > Rhizosphere > Soil | place: USA... | reverse complement strand
GGCTCGGCCCGGAGCGCTGCAAGTTCCTGACCTATCCGGAGGGATGCAAGGATCTCAACGAAGTGCTGAACAGGCACGGTGAGGCGGAGGTTGTACGCCTGATCAATTCCGCGCGCTCCTATCCCATCAAAGGCATCTATCAGTTTTCGGATTTCCCCGAACCGCCGCCGCTGACAGCCATTTCGCTGGGCCTTCCGGTTCATGACGAATGCATCAAGCTGGTGCCTACTACGCTCACGGTATGGACGGGCTTTGCTGGTGCCGGGAAAACTTCGCTGCTGATGTTCCTGATCTCCAACCTTCTGTACGCGGGGGTGAACATCGCCATGGGCAGCTTCGAAACGGCGATCCGCCCGATCCTGCATCAGAAGCTGATCGAGGCTTTATGCCGCTCGATATGGTCCAACATTCAGCCGGATGATCTCCGCCGCGCAGAGGCCATTCTGGCCAAGCGGTTCTTCATCATCGCTCAGGACAGTGACGATCCCGATCATGAACTTACGCTGGAGGAGACGATCGAACTCGCCCGCATATCCGTCCTCCGCGATGGCGTGCGCCTGTTCATCATCGATCCGTGGAACGAGCTGGAGCACAAGCGGCGAGCGGACGAGACTGAGGGCGAATATACCGGGCGCGCGATTCGTGCTTGGAAGGCCTTTGCCAAATCCTACCAGTGCGCGGTCTGGATCGTTGCGCATCCGAAAAAGCCGGGAGAGTTCGGCAAGGCGGCGTCCGCCCCTGGCTTGTACGACATTTCCGGCTCAGCTCATTGGGCGAACAAAGCCGATTACGGTGTCGTCATTCACCGGCCGAACAAGGATGTTCCGATAACGGAAATGACTGTCGTGAAGGTTCGGATGAGCCTGCCGGGGCGCGAGCAGGGGATCAAACTCAGCTATGAGTGGTTGCGCGCCCGCTATGTTGCGGCGGAGGCCGCATGACCTGCGCCAAAACTGCCAAAATGCCAAAATGCGTCGCCACGCGGGTGCCCTGACCTTGGTAATGGGGGTCCCTCCGATTGGCTACGATCCGCGCGAGGCTGAGCGCAAGGTGCTGGATGCGCTCACCGCGGCGGCTGACGCCGGTGCCAAATGCCCAACGCAGGATGAGCTTGCCGAACTGATCGGAGTTGAGGCCGTGTCCACGACGGTCGGCATCGTCAATCGATTGGAACGGAAGGGCTTGATCAAGGTGGAGCGGTATCAGCGCGAGCGGAGGGTGATGATTGTGGCAACGGGGAACATGACGGCGCCGGCCGCCAATCCGGTAACGCACTGGCGACGGAGGGCGCTGAAGGTCCCCTCCCCGACCCTGGGCCATATTCGCCATCGCAAGCCTGACGTCGCCGCTCAGATTATCGTCGCCGCTCGGCGGGAGGGCATGGAGGTTCAGGAGTTCCTGGCATGCCTGGTATGGGCCGGGTTCGAGCGTTATCAGACTCAACAGAGCGGCACCGGCTGATCACGGGTATTCCGGCTGGATATTCCATTCCACGGCAATCGTTGAGATGTCATTCGGGCCAAGCAACGGACCGCTGCTACAGAGAATGCTAAACCGCCACAGTTCGCTTCCCGCATTGATCGCTTGCTGGACCAAGAACTCTATGGAGCCCTCAGCCGTTAGGTTGACGCTGTTCAGGGGATCCGTCTGGGAGCCGCCTTTACGGTACATTTTTCCTTGCTCAAGAAGCGAAGGCCGAACCAAATTCATGGCTACGAATATCCCTTAGCTCGATTCACGTGATTGTCGGCGTGTTATAGCGCGGTTCGGGCATGAGCCCAAAGCAGCAGCGCTTCGTTGACGAATATCTGATCGACCTGAACGCAACGCAGGCCGCGATCCGTGCGGGTTATAGCGAGCGTTCGGCCGAAGTGACGGCCCATCGCCTGCTAAGCAATGCTAAGATCGCTGCGGCCGTCGCTGCTGCCCAAACTGACCGTAGCGAGCGCACGAAAATCGATGCCGATTGGGTGCTTACGCGCCTGGCTGAAGAGGCTGATGCGGACGTTGCCGATCTCTATGACGATCACGGCCAACTCAAGCCCGTGAAGGATTGGCCGCTGATCTGGCGCAAGGGGCTGGTGGCCGGCATCGACACACTGCGCGAGAAGATCGGCGAGGATGAAGACGGCGCTCCTGAATATGCGACCGTGCAAAAGGTCAAGCTGTCGGACCGCATCAAGCGCATCGAACTGATCGGCAAGCATGTCGGTGTCCAGGCCTTCAAGGACAATCTCGATGTGAACTTGAAGGGTGACCTCGCGGAGATGGTGGCTAAAGCTCGTGCCCGCGCCGCAACCTGATCCCTTCGTGGAACTCGTGAACGACATCGCGGGCTTCACGCACGATCCGCTCCGTCATGCGCTCTACTGCTATCCCTGGGGTGCCGGTGCGCTCACAGGCATCGACGGGCCAAGGCAATGGCAACGCGGCCTGCTGACCAACATCGGCCGCCACCTGCAGAACCCTGACGCGCGGCATCAGCCCTGCCGGATAGCCGTGGCATCAGGCCACGGTATCGGCAAGTCGGCGGCGATTGGTATGGTGGTCAAATGGGGTCTCGATACCTGCGAGGATACCCGCATCATCCTGACCGCGAATACCGAATCGCAGATCCTCACGAAGACGGTGCCCGAGGTCACGAAATGGATGAACCTCGCGATCACGGCCGACTGGTTCAAGCCGACTGCCACCGCATTCATTTCAACCGTGCCGGGACATGAAAAGTCCTGGCGCGGCGATGCCGTGACGTGGTCGAAGAACAATACCGAGGCCTTCGCCGGCCTGCACAACAAGGGCAAGCGAATCATCCTGATCATGGATGAGGCATCGAATATCGATGACAAGGTTTGGGAGGTCAGCGAAGGCGCCCTGACCGATGAAGACACGGAGATCATCTGGCTCGCGTTCGGCAACCCGACCCGGGCGACCGGCCGCTTTCGTGACTGCTTCGGAAAATATCGCAATATCTGGTATCGCCAGCAGATTGACAGCCGCACGGTAGAGGGCACGAACAAAACCTATCTCGACGAGCTCGTGCGCACCTATGGTGAGACCAGCGACATCGTAAAGGTTCGCGTGCGGGGCATGTTTCCGTCCTCGTCGTCGCTGCAGTTCATTGGCACGGACATCGCCAATGCGGCGCGAACGCAGGAGGTCGTTACACTGCCAAGCGATCCGCTGATCTATGGCGTGGACATCGCCCGCTTCGGAGACGATCATAGCACGCTGGCCAAGCGTTGCGGCCGGGATGCTCGATCACGGCCGTGGAGGCGCTGGCACCAAACCGACACGATGCAGATTGCTGGTGACATTGCCACAGAAGCCCAGATCGACAGGCCTGATGCCATCTTCGTCGATGTCGGCGCAATGGGTGCCGGCGTCGTCGATCGCCTTCGCCAGCTCGAAGTGCCGAACGTGTTTGAGGTCAATTTCGGCGGCGCCGGTCGCGATGCCATCTGGGCTGGCGATCAGCGCATCAGGACGGCGAACAAGCGGGCAGAGATGTGGACGAATATGCGGGCATGGCTGCCGCGCGGTGCCATCCCCGACGATCAGCAGCTTGAGGATGATCTCACCGGCGTGGAATATGGCTACAATGCCGAGCAGCAAATCCAGCTTGAGAAGAAAGAGCATATGAAGGCTCGCGGTCTGCCGTCGCCAGATGATGGCGACGCATTGGCCCTGACCTTTGCTGAGCCTGTCCAGCCACGCGCTGTGCCGAACTATCTCAATCCCGAACGGTATCGGCCCGCCGGCGAGTATGATCGCTATGCGGAGTTGGACCGCTAGCCTCGATTCAACCCATTATCGATTAGCCTTAGCGCTCCTCCAAACGGAGGAAGTTCATGTGCATGGGCGGCACGCCAAGTATTGCGCAGCCGGCGCAACGGCAGCAGGCAAAGCTGCCTGACAATGGATCGACGGCAGCACGTACCGATGACACGCTAGCCCGGCGCCGCGCGCTCTGGGCTACGATCATGACATCGCCATCCGGCACGCTCGGCAGCCCGTCGACGACTAGCAGCACCTCGCTAGGCTGATGGCACTCACACCGCGCGAGCGATGCTCCAAGCGGCTCCAGGGAATGCAGCAAGTCCGCTTGCCCTATGAGCCGGACTGGAAGACCATATCACGGTTCGCACAGCCGGCCCGTTCGCGCTTCCTCAATGCCGATACCAATCAGCGCTCGCGCCGGAACACGGGCGTCTACGATAGCTATGCGATCCAGTCATTCCGGACGCTGACCGGCGGCATGACAAGCGGTCTCAGCTCCTCCTCGCGGCCTTGGTTCAAGGCCGAGCTCTACGATCGCGAGATGATGGAAGATCCGGAGGTGCGCGCCTGGCTCGATGAGGTCCAGCGCCTCATGTACGATTTCCTCGCACACACCAATTTCTATGCTGCTGTCGAGACCGGCTATTCCGAAATAGGCCTGTTCGGTACCGACGCCTGTGTCATGATCGAGGATGGTGACGAAGGCGCTGTTTGCCATGCGCTCACCGTCGGCGAATATTGGATCGCGCTCGGCAAGAACCTGATCGCGGATACGCTCTATCGCCGTGCTCCGATGACGGTTGCCCAGGCGATGGCGTCATTCGGAAAGCAATGCTCGCAGCGGGTGCGCAACTTCTACGATCAGTCGAACTACGACCAGATCGTCGACATCTTTCATGCAATTGAGCCCAACTGGGATCTGGCTAGCGACAAGCTTGATCGTCGCGGCAAACTCTACCGTTCGATCTGGTGGGATGAAGGCGACGACGACAAGGAGCGCCTTCTCCGCGACTCCGGCTATACCGAAAAACCCTTCTGGGCTCCGCGTTGGCAGACGGCTGGGGCCGATGTCTACGGTGACAGTCCGGGGATGGTCGCGATTCCTGACATGCGCGAGCTGCAGATGCAGTCGAAGCGCCGCGGCGAGGCGATCGATTTCCTCGTGAAGCCTGAAATGATCGTGCCGACCAATATCCGGTTGACTGGCCAGCCCGGCAGCAAGGTGTCGGCGGCCAGCGTCGACAAGGATCTCGTCGCGGTTCCATACCAGATGCCATATCAGGCGATCGAGGCGATTAGCTCCGAGGTCGACAAGTGCCGCAAGTCGATCGATGCGGCATCCTACGCCGAACTGTTCATGGCGATCACGAACATGCAGGGCATCCAGCCCCGCAATATCGAGGAGATCGCCGCCCGGAACGAAGAGAAGATGACCCAGCTCGGGCCGGTCATCGATAGGGTCAACAATGAAAAGCTGAAGGTAGCGCTGGATCGCACGTTCGGGATGATGATGCGCGGCAACTTCTTCCCGCCTGCGCCTGATGCCCTGCAGGGTGCGGAGATCAAGTTCGAGTTCGTCTCGATCCTAACCCAGATGCAACGCATGCTCGGCCTTGGCCAGATCGAGCGCACGTCGGCCTTTGTCGGCAATCTTGTCGGCGTGGTTCCGGAAGCCATCGATAAGCTGAACGTCGATGAAATGATCGACGAATATGCCGATCGTGCGGGTGCGCCGGCCAAAATGATCCGCAGCGCCGAAGAGGTCGAGGCAATCCGCCAGCAGCGCCAGCAGCAACAGGCGGCCCAGCAAGCCGCTGCGATGGCACCGGCCGCGCAGCAAGGTGCGGACGCTGCCCGTCTCCTCAGTGAGGCCGATACCGGCGACGGTGGCAACCTGCTCCAGAAGCTGATGCCAGCGTGATGTGCGCAGGCGCAATGACACCCGCCGGAAAGCCCCTTAGCCCCGCGGCAGCTTCTGTATTGCCTGCGGTATCTGGCCAAAATGACTATTCTGCCCGGCTCCTTGACGATGCCGGTAAGGCCTACCCGTTCATCAAGCAGTACAGCCCTGTCGTTTCTGTCGGCAAAGGCGAGGGTTACGCGGAAACATGGGCGGCCGATGAGCCTGGTGACAAAGATTATCCGCGACCTGCTGAGTTTCCGATGGGGAAGGTCGGCGTCCAGGTTTTCAGGCCGAATGATTTCAAACCGGCGGATCTGGCCGCTGAGTTTCTGCATGTAGATCCGAAGGCGAAAGCGGCCAGAGAGACGCTACTTAAGTCGATGTCGTCGGATCAAATCGAGCGCCTGAAATCACAATCCGCCGATTACAAAGAGTCGCGGCGCATGGGCCAGTCCGAAGATCGTGCTCTGCAAAACGCCGTCGATAGCGCGATGCGCGGCTACACGACCGGCCAATGGCCAAAAGAGGCCAATGATCGAATGGCTTACACCGACAAACAGCGGAAAGTCCTGGACGATCTCAAAACGTACATGGTCACCGGCAAATGACCAAGCTGAAGGTCATAGACGCTGAGCCCATTGGCGTTGATGTGGTCGCAACCCTTGAGAGTGTGCTGGAGCGAGCACGTGAAGGGCGGATTTCATCGGTGGCAATCGCGATGGTTTATCGTGACGGCTCCACAAACAGAACCTGGAGCAAGTCTCCTAGCCTAAGCGCGTTGGTTGGTGCCGTAGCCCGGTTGCTGGCCGCCCTTATCCGGATGGCCGATAGTGACTGAAGACCAGCACAAAGCCGACATCGCCCTGCTGATCGAGCTTCCGGCCTTCCGTCGATTTCTCTGGAGGTCGATTCAAATGGCGGGAATATTCTCGCCTGCGATCAACGGCGCCGATGGACGTGATCTCTCTGAGGGACGCAGGCGGCTGGGGTTCGACATTCTTCAGGATGTGGAGAGGGCCATGCCCGATCCCCACCCCTTCGGCCTTTCAACGCTGATCCAGGTCATCCTCGAAGAATCACGATCCAGCTCAACTCAGGAGAAACCCAATGGCAGACGAAGCCGATACGACGACGACATCGACGGAGACGACAGCAACGGCGACGCCCGGCGCGGATGAGGCAGCGCAAGCTGCTGCCGCTCCTGCGGCCGAAGAACAGGTCGCTGCTGGCGACGACGATACCCTGCTCGGCGGCGGTTCCGATCCCAAGGATGGCAGTGACGGCGACGAAGCCAGCACGGAGGCTGCTGCCAAGCCTGAAATCCCCGAAGCATATGAGCTGGCGGCGCCCGAAGGCATGACGCTCGATCCCAAGGCGGTCGAGCTTGCCACGCCGGTGTTCAAGGAACTCGGCCTTTCGAACGAACAGGCGAACAAGCTCGTGCCTGTCGCTGCTCAGTGGGCGCAGTCGATCCGCGATCAGGGGCAGCAGCAAATCCTTGCTGAAGTTGCAACGCAGCGTGCGCAGTGGGCGACGGACGCGAAGGCTGATCAGGAGATTGGCGGCGCGGGTTTTGACGCAAGTCTCGGGCTGGCAGCAAAGGCGCTTGATCAGCTTGGTTTTCCGAAGGGTTCACCGCTTCGCAGCCTGCTGAACGACAGTGGTCTCGGCAATCATCCAGAGATGATCCGCGCATTTGCGCGCGTCGGTAAGGCGATCAGCGAAGATACTGACTTCGTGCGCGGGGACAAGGCTGCTCCCGTGAAGAAGACGGATGCAGAGATTTTCTATCCGGAAATGGTGAAGGCTCAAAGTTGAGCGGGGTTTTAGGGAGTTAGAAGATGGCAGTACTCGGCAATACCGTGGGGACGCTGGTCGACGTCGCCAAGATGCTTGATCCGGACGGCAAGATCGCCCGTGTCGCGGAATTGCTCAATCAGAGCAATGAAGTCCTCGATGACATGATCTGGAAAGAGGGCAACCTTCAGACCGGCGACCGCACCACGGTTCGCACCGGCCTGCCTGGCGTCGCCTTCCGCGCGCTCAACGAGGGCGTTCCGCGCTCCAAGTCGAGCGTCAGCCAGTTCGATGAAGCGGCTGCAATGCTCGAGGGCTTCTCTGAAGTCGACCGCGCCGAGGCAGTCCTATCGGGCAACGTTGCTCAGTATCGCATGAATGAGCAAATCAGCTTCTATGAATCCATGAACCAGACCATGGCGACGTACCTCTTCTTCGGTAACGCCGCCACCAATCCCAAGGCCTTCAATGGCTTCGGTCCGCGGTTCAATTCGCTGTCCGGCACGACCGGCGGGCAGATTATCGATGCCGGCGGCACCGGCACCGATAATTATTCGGTCTGGCTGATCGGCTGGCACGAGAACACCGTGCGCGGCATCTTTCCGAAGAACACGAAGGCGGGCCTCACTCACGAGGACATGAGCGATTCAAGCCCCGGAGAGGATGGCAATCCCAAGGGCTCCACGCTTTATGACGCCAGCGGCAATCCGTATGTTGGGTATCGCGACCACTATCTGTGGAACTGCGGTCTTTCGATCAAAGATTGGCGCTATGTGGTTCGGATCGCCAATATCGACCGCTCGGACCTGTCGAAGGATTATTCGACCGGCGCCGATCTGCAGGATCTCCTGATCCAGGCAACGGAGACGATCCAGTCGACCTCTTTGGGCGGAATGCGCCTGGCGTTTTACGCGCCTCGCCGCATCACCGGCATGCTGCGCCGGCAGTTGGTCAACAAGAAGAACGGCTTTCTGTCGATGGATGAAATCGGCGGACGCAAGGTTCTGAACTTTGACGGCATTCCGTTGCGCCGTGTCGACGCGCTCAACGTCAACGAAGCCCGCGTGGTCTGATCCGAGCGGCAGGGAGATAGCGACATGATTACTGATGCACAGACCCGGTTTTCGAGCGCTCAGGCGATCACGACCGGCACTCAGCTTTCCACTAACGCGTATGACCTCGGGGTTGCGCGCGATGCCGGGCGCGGGCAGCCGCTCCGGATCGTGGCCACGATCGACACGACTTTCACAGGCGGCACTTCGTTGCAGGTGAATATCGTGGAATCGGCGAACAGCGATCTTTCGTCCGCTACCGTCATCTCGACGGGGACGGCGATCGTCGAGGCTTCGCTGACGGCGGGGTCTAAGATCGTTGATCGCCACCTGCCGCAGACCTCAAAGCGCTATATCGGCCTGCAATACGTGACGGTCGGCACTCACACTGCCGGTGCCCTCACCGCTGGCATCGTGCTCGATAGCGATAGCAACACTTATTTCGCGGCCAATACCGGCTTCTAAGGAGACTTACCCATGGCTGATAAAATTGTTCAGGCAAAGGTGACGAAGCCGACGTTCATCAACGGATCGTTGCACTTTCCTGGTGAGGCCGCAAACGTCAACCTCGATCAGCTCGGCGTGGACTCGCTCGACGCTAAGAATGTCAGTTCGCTTGAGCCGCTTGGCAAGGACGAGGCGTCAGTACTGATCGAGCGCGTTCAGGTTGCTCCCGTCGCTCCTCACGCGCCTGATCCGACCGCACCCCAGGGCCTCGCGCCTGGTTCGGTCATTTCCGGCACTGGCAAGACCTTGACGCCTGCTGACGCGGATAGCGAGGCAATGGCATCGGAAATGGTGCCGCCTGCGCCGCCGAAGAAGAAGTAAATGGCAAACGACGGCTTCAAGGATATTGCGAGTGGGCCGGCGACAACGATCGATTTGATCACGCCGGCCGATAGCGACCTCGCGCGTCCGATCCGAGCATTGTTCGTCACTGGGGCCGGGGCCGTGAAGATCACCACCCTGGCCAACGACGTTCGGACGCTGACGGTGCCGGCCAATTACCGCATTGATTGCGCGATGCTGCGGGTCTGGTCGACGGGCACGACTTCATCGGGCGAGATGCACGGCTACATTTAATGAGGATCGGGGTCGCGCTCGGCACCGGCGGATCGGGCGCGCTGGGCGACACAACCGCCCCGACCCTATCCAGCCCTACCGATACCAATTCCGGCTCAACCGGATATTCCGGCTCCGTCAGTACGAATGAAGGCAATGGCACGCTCTATTGGGTGGTGTCCACGTCATCGACCGCGCCCACCGCTGTCCAGGTCGAAGCTGGGCAGATGCACACGGGCTCCTCAGCCGCCGCATCTGGTAATCAGGCCGTATCCGCAACCGGCGTCCAGAATGTTTCCGGGTCCGGGCTGACCTCTTCCACTGCCTACACGATCCACTTCATGCACAAGGATGCCGCCGGCAATCGCTCGAGCGTTGTTTCCGGCGACGGGCTCACCACGGCCGCGATCGTTCCAACCCTCAGCTCGCCAACGGACACGAACGCTGGTGCCTTCGTCTATTCGGGCGGCGTCACAACCGACAATGCGACTGGCACGCTCTACTGGGTTGTCACGACCAGTTCCACGGCGCCAACGAAGGCGCAGGTGAAGTCTGGGCTCGACAACGCAGGCGCTGCCGCTGCCGCAACGGGTTCGCAGGCCATATCGTCGAGCGGGGCAAAGACGATCAGCGGCGCAGGCCTCGCTGCATCGACCAGCTACACCATCCATTTCATGCACGAAGACGGTTCGGGCAATCAGTCCAATGTCGTCTCTGGCGATGGCCTCACGACGGCTGCGGCAACCGTACAGGTCTTTACGACTTCGGGCAGCTTCCAGGCTCCGGCCGGAATACCCTTTTGGAAGGTGGAAGGCATCGGCGCGGGTGCGCAGGGGTGGGCGCGTGGCGCGACAACCGGCGCGGCCGGCGGTGCGGGCGGCGGCGCTTATGCCAGGCTCAACGCCTATCCGGTCACGCCCGGCAACACCTATTCCTTCACGATCGGCGCAGGCGGATCGGGAACGGCGACCAACTTCAACTCCGGCGCCCTGATCGCGGCCGTTGGCAGCAATGCCTCCAGCGCCACAGGTCGTAGTGGAGGCTCTGCTGCCAACTCTACGGGTGATGTTAAATTCGATGGCGGCGCGGGCGGGACATCAACTGGATCATCTGGCGGCGGCGGTGGTGGTGCGGCAGGGCCTGGGGGTGCCGGTAAAGATGGCGGCGCGACTTCGAATAACGGCGCCGCTGGTGGCGGCGGCTGTAATGGAGGCTCATCGACGGCCGCACCGACCGCTGCATCATCCACAACCGGCGGCAACGGCGGCACTGGACCTACCGGAACCGCCGGAGGCACTGGGTCGACCGGCGCTGGTGGTGCTGGCTCGAACGGCTCGGGCGGCGCAGGCGGTGGCACAACCACGCGCGATGGAGGCAATGGTTCGCAGTATATTGTTTGGACCCGCACCAGTGACAGCGCGACATTCGGTCCCGGCAGCGGCAGCGGCGGGGCGAGCACGGGCGCATCGGGAACGTCGGGAAGCGGCGTCGGCTATGGCGGCGGGACCGGCGGCGGACGCACCACAGGCACGCCCGGCGGCGGCCTGCTGGTCATCAGCTACTAGGCTCGATTCAAGCCCGCCTGCGGCTGCCATAGGACGGGCGCATGGCTTCGAAGATCGCGATCTGTAACGATGCTCTTGGTGAGCAGTCCGCCGAACCGATCCAGTCGCTTGACGAAAATTCGCTATCGGCTCGCGAATGCGCCCGCGCCTACCCTTCGGCGCTGACCTATCTTCTCGAACAGCATGACTGGAGCTTCGCGAACCGTCGCGTAGCGCTGGCTTCAATCGTCAATGATCGGCCCGGCGAATGGAGCTTCGCCTATGCGTTGCCAGTCGCATCCAATCCGCTGCGCGTCCTGCCGACGCTGACGGGCGCAGCTTCAGCCTTCATCGCCTGCTTCGATAATATGGAGCCGATCCCATATCTGGTGGCGGACGGGAAGCTCTATACAAACCAGCAGAACGCGACGCTCGAATATGGCCTTTCCGACCTAGAACCCGCCCGCATGCCCGCGATGTTCGCCCGCGCTCTTTCCCTTGAAGTTGCCTGCCGCACGGTGATGAACATCAAGAAAGATCGCCAGATGAAGGGCGATCTGATCAAGCAGGCTGAGGTTGCGCGCGACCGGGCGATAGCCGACGATCTGAACCGCTCGCCGCGGCGCCAGGCCGATTACACGCCCGAATCCTACTATGCCCGTGAAGGCCTCGGCGACTGGCGCTTTCGCCCGCTGCCCGCGCTTGGCGGCGGCGGGTTTGATGGACCGATCCAGCTGCCGATCTCCTCGCCCTCACCGTCTCCATCGCCGTCGCCTACTCCGAGCCCGACGCCGTCGCCTACGCCGACACCTACGCCAACTCCGACGCCCGCGCCCGCGGGTATGCCGGCTGGGCTCTATATCCTGCTTGAGGACTTTTGATGCTGCGCGCTGGGCTGTTCAATTTCAGCAAGGGCGAAATCGCGCCAGCGCTGCTGGGTCGGGTCGACGTATCAGCGCTCAATGCCGGGCTGGAGAAGGGCCGTAACGTCGTTGCGCTCAAATATGGCGGGGTGACGATACGTCCAGGAACGCGGCTCGTCGCCGAAGTCTATGACGCCAGCAAACCCGTGCGTCTCGTGCCGTTCCAGTTCTCGCTGGAACAAACCTACGCGCTTGAGCTGGGACAGGGATATATGCGCCCGTGCGCGCTTGGCGGCGTGGTTCTCAATCCAGCGCTGTTCGTCACCGCGATCACCCAGGCGCACAATGCGCAGGTGACAGCAAACTATCACGGCAATTCCCCGGGCGATCAGGTTTTCTTCAAGGGCATCAGTGGCATGACCGAGATCAATGGGCGCATCGCAACCGTAGTTAGCGTCGTCGACCAGCACAACTTCACGATCGACCTCGATACCACCGGCTATTCGGCGTTTTCGGGCTCGCTGGACGGGTTGGTGCGTACCGGCCCGCCTGATCCTCCACCTTCGCCTCCTGCCGTGCCGGCGCCGATCAGCCCGCCACCTCCGCCGATCGTGGGCGGAGGCTGGGGCTCGGGCTATGGCGGCTATCGCTACGGAACGACCGTATGAGCGTATCTCGCCTCTATCGCGTGGGCTCGCCCTATAATGGCGGCGAGCTGCAGGAGATCGATTTCGAGCAGTCGGCGGACACGATGTACATCGCGCACATCGACCATCCGCCCTTCAAGCTGCTGCGCTATGCTCACGATAGCTGGGAGTTCAAGACGGTCTCGTTTGGTCCAACGCTGACCGTGCCTACCGGGCTCACGGCGGTCGCGGCCACGCCAAATACCGATGCGCCGAATAGTGGCGACGCCTTTTTTCCCGAAGATGCCAGCTATGTCGTGACGGCGGTTTCCGACGATACCGGACAGGAGAGCCGCGCATCGAACGCTGATACCGCGAACAACGATCTGACGCTCAAGCGCAACTACAACACAATCTCGTGGACGGGGCACACGGATGCCGATCGCTACCATGTCTATAAGTCTGATAACACTCAGGATTATGGCTATATCGGCACCACGACTGCGGTCACGTTCACCGACAACAATATCAACCCGGATCTTTCGCAGGGGCCTCCGGCCGGGAAGAATCCCTTCGACGTGGCGGGCAATTATCCGTCGACCGTAACCTTCTTTGAACAGCGCCTCTGGTGGGGCCGAACGAAGAACCATCCCAATGCCATCTGGGCATCGAAGTCGGGCGATTATGAAAATCTCGACATCGCCCGCCCCCTTCGTGACGATGACGCGCTATCGCTCGGGCTGGTGGCTGGCAGGGTCAACGCGATCAATCAGCTTGTCTCCCTGACCGATCTGTTGGCGCTTACCTCCGATAGCCTGTTCAAGATCGTCGGCGCCAATGACCAAGGCTATATCAGTGCCAAGGCGCCGATCGCGCGGCGGCAGGTCGGTCGTGGATCGTCCCGACTGAGCCCGCTCGTCGTCGACAACATGGTGTTCTACCGCCCAAGCACCGGCAACGCCGTGCGCACCATCGGATATTCATTCGAGCTCGACGGCATCAAAACCGATGACGTTTCGATCTTCAGTCCGCATTTCTTCCAGGGCTTTGAAATCGTGTCCTGGGCCTATGCGCAGGAACCACGCTCGCTGATCTGGGCAGTGCGCTCGGATGGCAAGCTGCTGTGTTTCACCTGGGAGCAGGAGCAACAGGTCTGGGGCTGGACGCTTTGCGAAACCGATGGAAAATACGAGTCGGTCTGCGTCATCTCGGAATATGGCGAGGATCGTCTCTATCTCACGGTGCGTCGGACCATCCAAGGCGTGGAGCGCGTGTTCATCGAAGAGATGGACCAGGTCAACTGGACCGATGTCGCCG
>Ga0157379_10003154_pt1 | contig 13942 bp, 19 predicted proteins | sample S25metaG_FD_121802 | JGI IMG/M metagenome (GOLD analysis project Ga0157379, IMG submission 121802) | Switchgrass rhizosphere microbial communities from Kellogg Biological Station, Michigan, USA - S2-5 metaG | ecosystem: Host-associated > Plants > Roots > Rhizosphere > Soil | place: USA... | reverse complement strand
GTGGAGCCTGCATTTGCCACCGAGGGGGTGCTACCCGACCCGGTGTACTGGGAAGATCGATTGGGATTCCCTGTAATCGTAGTAGTGATGGCAGTGGCACCGGCGGCATCCCCGGTGCTGATAGCCGGCACTGTCGGCGGGCCTGACGGGTTGCATGAGCCCGTGCCACCAGAGGAGGCATACCCAGCCGCACCGCTGTCGTTTCCATTGATGAAGTACTGGCTCGAACTCGGCCGCGGGGAGAAGGAGGCATTGGGCCCATCCAATCCCAAGGCGCCGCCAGGCGGCGTGAAGCTCAGGCCTGCAATTTCATACTGGCCGATTCGGCGGCTACCCTGCGGCGTGACCCCCAACGAAACGGCAACATAGACCGGACTGGCGTCCTTACCGGCCGCTTGCGCCGCGCTGCAGCTCGCATACGGGCCTCCCGGAATTAAACTGACGGGGATCTCCTGGTTCGCGGCGGTCTGAAAGCACACCTGCGTGCCGTCAGGTTGGGTGCTATCCACCTTCGCGCCAGGGATCGTCGCGTTCTGTTTCAGCGTGATCCGAACCCACTTGAATTTCAAGGCGGCAGCCGTATTGGTGTTTGGAGAAAAACTATTCACATAGGCTGCTACGCTCGCGGAGGGCGGACCTGCTGTGCAGGGTACTCCCAAAGTGCCCGACGTCAGGCCGGAGAAGTTTTCTTGACAAAACTCGTCGTCGGCGTACGCGCTTGCCATGTTCGTTGGGTCCACCACATCAGTTGCCCCCGCCGGGTTGATGATGTACACAATCGAATTCGCGGCACCAGGCATCGTTGTGGGTAGAGTCAAAGGAGCGATGCTGTTGGACCGCATCCGGTCGCGCATCTCCTCGAGCCCTGCCCGCATGGCAAAAAAAGACAATTGCGTATCTCGATAGTTGCTGTTGACCGAGGTCTCAGTGTCCGACATATACATCATGCCTAACCCGATGGCCGTGAGCAGTAACAAGGTTAAAAGTACCAGCAACAGGGCCATTCCGCGTTCATTCCGCCTCACATCTGGGCTGCCAAGTCTAAACTTGTCGGTGCACATAGGGCGACTCCTCTAATTGTTTATGCGGCCGTTACCTACCAGAGTCACTACCGGGCGCACCCCCGTCTTAGGGTCGTAACCGCTAGCACCACTACCCAGGAGATTGATGGTCAGACGAATGGACTTGATGCAAGAGGCGGTCGGCGAATTGCAGGATAGAACCGGCTGGTCTGCAACTGTAGTAATGACCCGCGGCAGGTCGATAATGCTGCCATTCTGGTCGTACGCCGAAAATACAGGGAAGTCTTTGAAGGTGGTCACCGCCGCGTAGTATGCAGTGTTGGTTATGGTACCGCCGCCAAATAGGACATTGCCTGCGATCGGCAGCCCCCCTCCGTACACCGAACCCGGGCCTGGCACCCCGCTGTTTGCCACCTCCTGCAGTTGCTGGCTGAATTGAGCTGGCAGAGGAATCTGGGACAGCGGCGGACCGTCGACCTTGTTTACCTGGGCGCGCTGAATCGTGCAAGGACAGGTTCCAGTCGGCGGGTAATTGCCAGCGGAATCCACCAAGCGGTACCAGACCGTGTCCACATTGCCATCGCCGTCCACGTCACCCTCAAAGCCGATTTGCGTGCTGGAAACCGACACCAGCCCTGCGGCAATGAGGTGATCGTTAAAGTGAGCGCTGCAATTCGAACCAGTATTGAACATGCGGCAGTTGGGGTAGCCTGCTTGATGGATGTCCCGCTCAAATTCGTCCACGAAGGCGCGCCCCTCCTGGGTGAGATCGACCTTAGTTTGTTCGGTTTTGCTGCGTTGCAGGGCGATAGTGATGTAACTGACCACCCCGCCCAGCACGACAAGCAGAACCGCAGCCACCACCAAAAGCTCGATCAGAGAGAAGCCCCCGGCGGCTGCTTTTTGCTGTTTCTCCTGTGGCGAAATTGTTTCTCGAAATGACGTCATAAAACTTGGGACTCTTTCCCGGTTAGTTCTCGATCAGTGTTCTCAAGGTCACTGGCCGCGCAAAAAGGATGGCACGGTTTGTCGAGCCGCCTGCATCTGCCTGGACCGCAGACCACGGTCGCGCGGAAACCGTTAGCTGGCTGATTCGGCTGTTGGGATTGGGGCTGATCTGCATAACATTCCATCGCACCTCGTAAATATCGCCATCGCAGCTCTGGTAGTCCATCGCGTATCCCTGGCTGGTGGAAGTAGCCAGAGCGGGCGCGGCTTGCGTCCAGTCGATATTGCCGACATCAGATGCACTCGCCCCGGCGTACAGCGCCGCTCCGCTCCCGGCGGGTCCAGCCCCGGCGCCCAGCGACGCTTGGTGAACATTCGCCGCACCAGCGCTGAGAGCGCAATCGTAAATGTTAACGAACGTGGGTTTCGGGTACTGCTTTAGCGTGGCAAATTTTTCTACGATTTCTTGATCCAGGACGGTGGCCGTGGTGTCGGTTTTGTTCCGCGAGTTGGTTTGCATGCCCACCAGGACCATCATCATGCAGGACGGGAGCCCAATGGCCAGCACCGTCATGGCGATCATCAGCTCGATCAGCGTCATGCCTGCCATGGGAGAGCCCATTCCGCGTTGCCCTACCCCAATTCGGCGTCGTTCGTGACTAACGATAAGCTTGTTCATACTGCTGTACTCACTCATATTTGTATCCAGTTAGTGCCATCGTAGGACCACACCTGCACGCGTCCGCTCGGAGTGACCACCACCGACGCCCAGCTCGTGCCCAACGCGCTATTGCGGGAGAGGAAGTAAACAAACCCCTGTCCCAGGGCCTGCGGGCAGGTCCCGCCCGAAAGAAGACAGGGAAGGCCGCGCGCGTTGAATTTTGGCAGCACGCCGGTGGAATTGAGCGCGAAATTCAGGCTAGCTGCAAAAGCAGCCTCACCAGGTGCACCACTGCCGGTACCAAAAGAAACGTTGACCTGGTCTCCCAATTCGACCATCGGTTCGCCAGCCGTGAAAGTGTCGTTCTTGTTTAGGTCGACAAAGTATGCGACCACTCCCCCGGACAGCGTGGTCTGTTCGATCGAGTAGAAAGTGTTCCTTCTTGCCGCTTCGATGCGGGCCTTTTGAATCAGACCGCTCAGGCCAGTAGCTGAGTATCGAAGTTTTATCATCGAGATCGCATTCGACACCGAGGGCGTAAAAATCGCCCCCAAGATCAGAATCATGGCAACTGCGATCACCATCTCGATGAGTGAAAAGCCTTCGCCACCTTTCCGTGCGGTCCGATCTGTCATCTTCCAACGCCGCATTTTCCGCTACTCCTATGTCTGCCGGTGAACCGGCTCTTCCGACGCGCGTGCGAATCTCGCTAGAACGAATCGACACGGCTCACGCTTGAGTTTCAGTTAAAGTGTAAGTGGGATTGGCGCTTCAGGCAGCTTACGGATGTTCATCTAACAAGTAACCGAGGTAACATCAGCGACATAGGGCTTGGGGTTGACAGTCGCCTCTGGTGGCACAAGCCAGTCGTGCGTTCTTAGCGTGGCTTGTACGCAGACACCCACAGCTTTTGGTGGTTCCACTTCGAAGAGTGCTACATGCCACTACGGATTCAGCTCCGCAGTCACATATACAGTTCCACAGCCCGCCCAATCTGTTCTTGCCGACGAGCTTCACAGCCGTAAGCCTGCCGAAACGCACGCCTGCAATGTCAATAAAACGTAAACAACCGCAGCTCCTCGTGTGACCGTTTGTGAGACCACCTCCGACCTCAAACTCACGGCCACAATCACAGATGCACAGCCAACGCACTCTGCGGTCTTTCCCGCGACCACAGGCTCTCAGAGCCACAAGCCGACCGAAGCGCTGGCCAGCAAGATCAATGATTGCGAATTGCCCTCCCGCATTCCGCATATATGCCATCCCCAAAGTATGTGTTAGCCCTGGTCTCGAGCAAAGATCACGAAAGTCATCTTAGGACCTTAATAGATTTGTTGGCTGAGAACCCAGGATGTGTGGGCCAACTTGAAAACGTTCATGGACAATAACTAAAGACGTGAGGGGATTCTAGGCTGATTGCGGGGGAAGCTCTTGGGGGGACGGACGTTCGAGCAAACAGTTGTAGCGGAGGAGGCAGCAGCAGTTCGCAGACGGGTATCGTGAATGCCTCGGTCAGCGATCCGCACTTGTTCCGCGCCCAGCGGTCCATACAGCCATGTGACTGTGACCGATGTGAAAATCCATTGCACCTCAAATGCGGGGCAAATGATACCGGCTGGATGGATCTGACTCCTGATTCGAAGAATAGCACGGTTGCCAGAAACACTCGGATTTGCTGCCTTAACCGAGGTGAGGGGGGTGAGGGTACAGCTAGATATGGCCCTCTCGAATTCGACGAAGAAACTCATCCGCGTCCGCACGAGCCTTTTCCATAGCCTTTGGGTTGTTGCTGCGTTCCAAGGCAACCTCTTGAAGCAGTATTTCGACGGCGTCCTTCGGTTTTAAACCGCGCATGACTAGCATTCGCAGACGCTCGATATTGGCTTCCTCGTATAGTGGTTTCCGCCCCTTGGGAGTAGCGCGGCAATCGTGGCTCTTAAAGTTTGCGGAGGCTATGCGATCATAAGCGTTCTTCGCGTGAGGATCGACTAGAAGTTCAGGAATCGGGTACGTCCATGCGCACTCAGAGCATGTCCAGCCTTCGAACAGATACTCGATGGCCCAAGTCATGCGCCGTTCCATTCTTGGCCTTCCTTGGCGTAGCGGGCAATAGGAACGCGCACTGAAATATGATACGCCCGAATCCATTTGTGCCTGGGATTCGAGAGGTCGCCGTTATACCAAGGCATGGACAGCCACTTGTGGGAGGATTTTTCTTAGCTGGCCTTGTCAGACGGAAGCCGACTCTGCCTGGGATCGTTCTGAACGGGTTTTCTGAAACAGGAATGCGTCGTTTGGTAATCGCCACACCATTGACAAAACGATTCCCCGCAACACCACATGCGGCAGTCCCCACAAATAGCCGCTCCGCAGTCAGCACATGTAGCCACAGCGCGATTGCTGCATGGCGACCCTACGTCGCTGTCGCTTGATCCGTGTTCGATTTGGCAATAGATACTCATGCTGCCTTATCCTGCGCCAACGCAGCAAATAATTCGCGGGTGCGTCGGCCCGCCTTTTCAAATTCTCGAATTTCATCTGGCGTCGGATTGCTCTTTTGATAAAACGCCGTTTGCAGAGCAATCAGGCGGCTCAATTCAACGTTGATCTGCTGTTTATCGGGTATGTTCACTAAGCATTAACCTCCGCGCAAGCCAGATCGCAGGCATGCCAGCCAGCCACAGGTTCCCGATGGCGCTCGCGGTTGAACAATTCCTCGCGGCCTGCCATCTGGGAATAACCGAGATTCTTGATCTTGAACCATGTAGTGCGCTGGGCCTCCGTCACGTATGGCCCATAGGCGTGCTTGGCCACGATGCCCTCCAAGTCCATGTCACACACCCGTTGAAATAATGCCGTGCCGTGCTCGTGCAGATGATCCACGTAGATGCGGGGGGCCTTCGACATGAGCCGCCGTAGTTCCTGCTTACGGTCTGTCAATTTCTCCACCCGCAAATCATGGCCGTCCGCCATCAGCAGATCGAAGGCAAAGAAACGAGGCTCGCCGCGATGGAACAGCAGATCGTTGAACTGAGGTCTGCCGCGCCTGTCCACGCATGCCCAGCAAGCCTCGATGCTCTCTTCGAGTATCGGATGGATTCGCGGCTGTGAGACATATTCCAGTACCTTCGAAGCGTTGCCTCTGAGTTCTGACTGTGCAATCAGTCTTTCGAGTTCCTGCGCCCAGGGAATCGGGAGCCTTGCGCGGAGGTACAGCAGCATCGCCTCGTTTCGGTCAATGATTGCAGTTCGCTGTATCAGAATAGAGTCTGTTTCGGACAGGTCTCGGAATTTCGGGCCAACATGTTTTTCGAGTTCCCGGCTGGCTGCCTCAATCGCGCTTTCACGATCATAGTCATTTCCCAAAATAAACTTAAAGGACTGAGAATCGTCTCTTTCGTTAACGGCGGCTATGCGCCATTTCTTCCGCTCCATCTTCCCGATCAATGTGAAGTCGGGATAGTCCGCGCTCTGTTCTTCAAAAATAGTTTGATCGACGGGCAAGAATTGCGCGATATCCGGGTCCGAGGAATTCGAGTTCACGAACTCCGTCACTCTTTGCAGCAACTGATTGCCGCTGCGGTCGCCTCGGTGTTCAGGAACAAGCATTGATTCGTCCCAGCTTCCAAGGACCGGCTCATCGTTTAGTTGCTGTTCTGGCGTGTCGGCTCCGAGGGCTTCGACCTTCGCGGCCCATTCGGCCTCGATTTGCGCCATTTTGCGTGCGTCTCGTTGTTCGCCTTGGCGTCTGATTCCCGCTCTGGCGAGTTTCATCTGCTCGGTGAGTTGGGCGTTGCTTAATTTGTCGTAGTTGATCTCTGTCATTGTTTTATCTCCAGATCTCGAATCTATTTATTTCTCTTGAATACGATGTTTCTTCGGCCATCGAGCTCGTAATCCAACTCGTCGGGCTGGATCTCGCCGGAATAGCTATCCCGCGTCAAGCAGACATGCCGATCCATGAATGGGTCGGTCGCTGCCCGTTGCTTCTGAAATCTCGTCATTTCACTCTCGGACGCAAGCTTCTCTTTCGCACGGAGCAGCACCGGCAGTAGTTCTTTTGCCAGTCGATGCGCTTGCAACAGCCGCCAATCGTTTGATTCGTCCTTGTAGTTGATTGCTGCGAGGAAGTTCAGGGCGGGTGGGTACTTTCGGAGTTTCCACAATTCTTTCAGGCAATCCGTCTGAAACTCGCAGAACCTTGCCTCCTCGATTGGATCGCCGTCGTGTGGGTAGGGGGTGATAAGGGCGGTTAGTAGTCTCAAAAATTGTTCGTTCATTTGGATGTAGAATCCTCAGCCATGCCGCGATGGGGGAAGAAATCGAACTCAGCTCCACCAGCACCCGTTACATTCGTTCGCATCAAAATCACAAATGCCGCAGGGAAGTACGCAGCTCTGAGCCGAAAGGGCGATCTACTCGTAGTGTCCTCATCACAGGCTGGCGAATTTGCCGCCAGTGAGGCTCCACAGCGTCAGAAAGAATTGGAACGGCGTGGGTTTACAACGAAAGTGGAACCCGCATGAAAGAACTGACTAGCTCAACACCTGGGATGGGGAAGAACGTAGCACTTTTGAGCCATTGTCGCGGATGATGGCGCAGGGTAAAAAGTTGCATCCAGCCAAAATGCACAGAAACCTCAGTCGTACCGAGGAAAGGTTGGTGTTCACGTGCCATCAGTCCGCGTGCTGGTAGTAGAGGATAACGAACCGTTTCGGCAAGTCGTCTGTTCGATGCTGGAAGCAAGGCCTGAATTGCAGCTCATCGGTAGAGTGTCGGACGGATTAGAAGCAGTTCACAAAGCCGAAGATCTGCAACCTGACTTGATTGTGCTGGATATCGGGCTCCCATCACTAAATGGGATCGAAGCTGCTCGACAAATCCGTAAGCTTTCTCCTAACTCCAAAATACTGTTCTTGAGTCAGGAATCCTCCGTCGATATGGTGGAAGAAGCTCTCAGGTTGGGGGCGCTCGGCTATGTCGTCAAGGCCCATGCCGGAACGGAGCTGTTAGCCGCTGTGGAAGCGGTTTCTCAGGGCAGGCAGTTTGTCAGCTGCGGATTGTCGGGTCACAAGTTCACCGACGCGGTGGACGCGCAAGTTCCCGACCGCATCTGCGATGAGGAGGCTTTACCATCCCTCGTACCGAGAAAGGCGGAGATCACCCCCTGCCACGCAGTTCATTTCTATTCCGATGATGCATTGTTTTTAGATGGCTTTACACGTTTCATCACGGCCGCTCTAAAGGCGGAGAATGCGGTCATCGTTGTCGCGACCGAATCACGTCGCGCCAGTCTTCTTCAGAGATTGCAGGCAGGCGGCGTGGATGTTGCTGCCGCTATTGAACGAAAACGCTATATCCCGTTGGATGTTCCCGACACGTTCTCCCCGATTCACTTTGCGAAAGTCGTGGGTGATCTCGTCGTGGAAGCGGCCAAAGGCCTGGGGGGAGAGCATCTTCGAGTTGCGGCTGGCTGAGAATGCACACCTACCTTGTGGGCACAAGGTAAGATCGACGCGGCGATTCAGCTGGAGCACATCTGGGAAGAGTTAGCCAAAACACACAATGTGAATACTCTGTGCGGGTATGTGTTGGGAAGCCTCGACCCCGAACAGGATAGCAACACAACCGAGAGAATCCGCGCAGAACACTCAGTCGTTCGTTCCCAGTGAAGGTGACTTTATCTTCTTTTCGAAGCTCGGGCTACCCTTTCCGGCAAAACCACCGCACCCTCCACGGGAAACTCTTGCTGAAGAACTTGCAACTCCCTTTCGGGAACGGTGAACTCGGCGAAGCCACAATCCAAACAGACCGCAAGCCTTGGAAACACCCACACGATGGGCTTGTCCAGACCCTCGAGTCCTGGGAAATGAATGCAGATTTCACCGTTGAAATTTCTCTGGTTTTCTGATTTGCATGACTTGCAGGACAATTTCACCCTCCCGCACCCTAACATTACAGCGATGAAGGTTTGTATTAGTAGGATGTGACTGTGGCTAACGGCCGGATGCGAGCGGCCAACATCCCCAAAATCGCTCATCTAAACACTTGCACAGAAGCAAGACCCGAGCGGTTGCCCAAAATTGTACAGATGGCCGGGAAACCGTTCCATACAGTAAATTGACAGTCCTTTCCTCATGTCTAAAGTGGCGAAATATCAATTACAGTGACCAATTTGACCCTTTAGTCGAGACCCAGAACCGTGCGGTCGTGGAGAGTAAGTTCACGCTCGAATAACCCTCTGAAGAGTGAGTCCCCTGCTTTTGCTCGTCGATATCCTTCTAGCCACAACCTGCACAAGAGCTCGACCTCCTTGTCCCCATAGTCGAAAGCTGGATAGCCTGCCCGAGTCTGAGATTCGTCGCACATACCCATCATCACGAAGCATTTTGCGTATTCGGTCGCTCGGCTGCGACACTGCTCCCTGATCCACGTAACGGGTAAGGACCAACGTCGCGCCAGCTCTCTGGCATCAACCACCTCGAATACTTCGAGATGAGACTCGGCTTGGGTATTCGACTTCGACATCGCAATCACACTCGTCGGCCGGGGAATGTCGGTGGAAGGGGCGGCTCTCAAACGCGTTGGAGCCGCTTTTCTTAATTGTGTACTTAGATGCTAGCAGGGGTAGGGAAGTTCCGCGTGAGAGTTTATGTGCTGCTAGTTGGAGCGCCCGGTTATCCGTACAAGACTCCTGTACGGAAACCGTACAGATTGTAAAGACAGAGTTCATGTCTGTTTTCCGGACAGGAGTCGGCCTGGGCAGTTTTCAACGTCTCGGGCATCTAAGTCCGTGAGCATCGGAATTGTACTCGACACATGTGTGCCCACTAGGGCATACTTGGGTACATGGTAAAGATTCGCACGGTCGTATATCTAGAGCCAGAGGTCAGCGAAGCCCTTAAGAGGCTATCGAGCAAGTCGGGAGCTCCTGTCGGAGAGTTGGTCAGGCGGGCGGTCGTGGAGTACCTGAAGAAAGCGAAAGGGTGACTATGAAGCAAGGAGGCTACATTTTTCGCAAGGGCAATACATGGTTTCTGCGATTCCGGGATACCTTTGTCGAGGGCGGTCGTTTGGTGCGTACGCAGGTGGCCCGAAAGATCGCGCCTGTCGAACCGGAACACATGCGCCTAAAACGGCCACCTCAAAGCGTGCAAGAAATCGCTGAAGGCTATCTTCGGCCTGTTAATGATTCCAAGTTCACACCGGAAAGCACGCAAACGCTGACAACTTTCGTGAAACAGGTCTATTTCCCCTATGCGAAAACTCAAAAGCGTGCCTCGACAACTGTGACCGACAGAAGCCGGTGGCACACACACCTGAAGCCCCGTTGCGGCAACATTCGTCTCCCCGAATTCCGAACGGTTACGGGCGAACAGTTGATCGCTGACATTGCCCGTAAGAATGAGTTGAGTCGGGCAACGCTCAAACAGTTCAAGAGCTTCTTGTCGGCAATCTTTAAACACGCGAAGCGGTTAGGGCTGCTAGATGGTGAAAATCCCATGCGTGATGTTTCGATCCCAAAAAGCGCCCGAGGCAAAGCAGTAACATTCGCGTCTTCGCTGGAAGAGATTCAAGGGATGTTGCGAATTCTGCCCGAACCTTCGCGGACTGTCGTTGCGGTTGCTGCTTACGCTGGTTTACGACGGGGAGAAATTCAGGGTCTTCGGTGGGAGCACTACAACGGAAAGCAATTGAACGTCGAGCAGTCGATCTGGGAAGGCATAGCGGCTGATCCCAAGTCCGAATCGAGCAAAGCTCCCGTGCCCGTTATTTCCGCTCTGGCGAAGAGCCTGGATCATTTCAAGCTGGTTCAAGGCAATCCTGCCGATGGTCCGATCTTCCGAACGTCTACCGGATCGGCTTTGCGCTTAAACAACCTTTTGCGTTCGCAGATCTTGCCTGTTCTGAACCGCTGTGAGACATGCGGAAAATCCGAAGTCAAGCACGACGGCGCGGGCCACGACTTTCTGAGGGACGAATCGCGCCCGAACTGGCGGGGTTGGCACTCTTTCAGGCGCGGACTCGCTACGAATCTGCATGCCATTGGGGTCGATGATTTGACGATCCAGCGGATTCTGCGTCACTGCAACGTGCAGGTCACACAACAATCATATATAAAAACATTACCCCAGCAGGTTACCGATGCAATGGATCAACTCAGCGCAAAGGTGACGGCTGGAGAGTCGGTGCAATGATTTGTGCAACGATTGTGCAACGAAATTGGTTGAGTCGCGAAACGGGTGCTTTAGGTAAACATTTGTTTTCAATGGTTTGAATCGCTAGGGGCGCGTAGCTCAAACGGATAGAGCATCGGATTTCTAATCCGACGGTTGCGTGTTCGAGTCACGCCGCGCCCACCACATTTTCAATCAGTTGCAAGGAAAATCTCCCGTACCAATCCCGTACCAAACTTCTAATTCAGCAAGGTCACGGCGGCTTTTGCTCTGTCGTTTTGCGGTTTGTTGTAATGCTCCCGAGTGATAGTAGAGCCTTCTTTGTGGCCCATTAAGGATTGCACGGTTACCTCGTTCACCTCTTTGTGATAAAGATTAGTGGCAAACGCCCGGCGAAATGCATGCCAGCCACGCCACTGGACCTTGGCCTTCTCCAACGATGGCAGACCGCTCAATTTCAAGTATTTTGAAAAGTTGCTTAAGGGTGCGAAACCGCCGGTGATCCCACAGAAGAGGAGGCCGGAACCCAACGTCTTCCTCTTGTAATGTAGAAGCTTTTGGACAGTGACGGCATTTCAAGGGTTGCTTTGCGACGAGCGGCACATAGTTATCGCGGTACGGACGACCATTACTGGCCGCCCCGCACAGATCGCCGCGTGTAACGGACCTTATACGTGCTCCTGCGGCAGGTCCCGCGAAAAGTCGTAGAACACGCGCAGCTGATTGTTGTCTAGGTCGGCGACTCTGAACTCGCGCAAGTGCCACGGCTTATCTTCCGGCTCTGAGACAATCTTTGCACCGGCTTGTTGCCAACGGCGGTACAGTTCGTCAACTTCTTCTTTGCTGTTCAGGTTCAGCCAAACCATAACCGGCCCTCCGGTAGCATAGTTTCGGCGGAACGGCGCGTTCGTCAGGAACATCCGGCAATCCCCCTGCGAAATGCCCCCAATCCCACCCGCGTCATTGCCCCAATCGAAACCGAATCCGAGCACATTAACGTAATATTCAGCGGCTCTCTCAACGTTGCTGACGGGAATTTCGGGGACAGCGGTGGGGAAGTGTGTGAACATGCGGATCACCTTGATTCTCCAAGCTTAGCCGTCCTCGCAACAGTGAGCAAGAAGTCCTCCACTGAGAAGTTGGAGCGCATTACGGGCAATCTGGAACTCAACTGACGAAACCAAGGCGTTAGCGCGTATTGACCACCGGTCAACTCGCGATATAGCGATGTTACGCCAGCATCCGCAAAGCCGAGGGACCGATAGAATAAGCACACCATGGTCACGAGTGATCGCTTGAAGCGCGTTATCAACGAGAGCAGCGAACTGTCAAAACAAGGAAACCATCCTGAGGCATTGCAACTGCTGGACGACGAAATCGCACATGCGGTTCGCGAGAGCAGAGGTATTTGGGTGTGTACACTAAACCGCCATGCCTCCGCCATCGCTGATCAGATGGGCGACCTTGGCCTCGTGAGACGGTACCGCGAGCAATGCCTTGCCCATGATCCCGATAATCCTCTGACGCTACTCAGTTTGGCCGAAGTCTTGGATCGGCAGGGCGAAGGCGCTTTGGCTAGAGAATATGCGCTCAAGTCTTATCAGCTATCCGTGCGACGAGGCACCGAACTGGATCGCGCCGTTGTGGAATCCATCTCCAAGCAGTGGCCTGAAATCGGCAAGCGATAACGTCTGGTTCAGGAGAAATCACATTCTAGGCGGTCCAGTTTTTGGGGGCAGGTGAGCAACACCTGCAAATACAGCGGTTGAACACACCACGAAATTTTACGTAATTCACTGAAATTACGAGGCTTCCCCAGTATTTCTAATCCGACGGTTGCGTGCTGTCTTCGAGTCACGCCGCGCCCGCCATCCCCCGCCTGTGGCTTTCGACTACTTTCTTGTGCGGTGCTCGCAGTCTTGGGTGTTGAGGCAGGAATCTGGTATCACTAACCGCTCCACTGGCTTTCCGCCCACGATGTGCGAGTCGATAATTTCATCCACATCAGCCAGCGTGACTCGGCTATACCAGACGGCTTCCGGATACACGACCAGGTTCGGGCCATGCTCGCACTGGTCGAGGCATCCTGATTGATTGGCCCGCACTCTTCCTTTCAGGCCGAGGGCTGCCAGCTTCTCTTTGAATGATTTTTGCAGTTCTGCCTGGCCAGTCGGGTCGCAACAGGGCCGCGGGGCTCCGGGCGGCCGTTGGTTGCCGCAGATAAAAATATGCTTCTCGAACTTCGGCATTGGAAAATGTTATCGGATTTGGCGGGAAGCTTCTAGCTGCTGGCTTCTGGTTTCTAGCTAAAACCTGCAGACATGGATTGAGGAGCAAGAGATCGAGGAGCGAAGAGCGAAGAGCCAGAAACCAGAAGCCAGCAAGGGGCTTTTAATCTTTCAGCGGGACCATATTCTTGTCGCCCTGGCAGAAGGTGGCGACGCGCTGCAGCCCGCCTTCCGCTTGCGGCAGCAGCCTGACCGGGCCCATGCAGTATACGGCGTGGCCGTTTTCTGCGAAGTACCAGCGGCCTCCCTTGCGCGCGGGTCGCTTGGCGGCGACGTGATCGGCCGGAGGCGTCGGGGGCGGAATCCGGAACGCCCCTTGGAGAGAGATTGACAACAGTAGTGTGGCGAATACTTTCATGAGGAGTAACCTGGGCCCCTGCAACTCAAATCGAAATCAGAATCCTGCGATCGTCTCCCTGGTCAACGGTTTCCTTCGGAGGCTTCTGCGGAAGCGGTCGTCCGGTTTTGCTCGTGCTCTGATTTTTCGCGCCGGCCTGCGGCTGGTGCATCGAGGGTGACTGGGTCCTGGGATCTGACGGCACCGCCTGCGCCGGCGGCGACTTCTTCTGAGCCTGCGCCTGAGCCTCGGCCCGAGCGTCGTTCTGCTTCTGGGCTGCTTTCCCTTTTATGCTGCTCAACTGCACGCTGTCACTGAAGAGCAAGTGAATGAGGTTGCGCTGGGAGTCGATGGTCCGTCCCTGTTCCACGACCAGCATGGTCAGCAAGCCGTAGGAAAGCAGAAACAGAATCGTCAGCACGGGAAGCAGCGAACGACTGGACTTTCTCGTCGCGTTATCGCCCGTCAGGTTCCACAAATGGCACCCCGATCTATGTGCCCGCTGAGCC
>Ga0157379_10003152_pt1 | contig 13949 bp, 12 predicted proteins | sample S25metaG_FD_121802 | JGI IMG/M metagenome (GOLD analysis project Ga0157379, IMG submission 121802) | Switchgrass rhizosphere microbial communities from Kellogg Biological Station, Michigan, USA - S2-5 metaG | ecosystem: Host-associated > Plants > Roots > Rhizosphere > Soil | place: USA... | reverse complement strand
ACGATCGCGCCGAGGGCGCCGATGCCGACCCGAGCCGCACGCAGCAGGTCGGGGTCGTTCTCGGCGGTCAGCTCACGCACGGAGCCGTCGGCGAGAACCAGCTCCATCGCCACCACCTGGGAGGAAATGTTGCGCAGCTTTGCGCCGGTGCCATGGGTGCCTGTGGAGATCGCGCCGGCGACGGTCTGGCGATCGATGTCGCCGAGGTTCTCCATTCCCAAACCGAGCTCGTGTAGGCGCTGGTTGAGATCGGCGAGCACCGTTCCACCGCCGACCTTGACCAAGCCCGAGGCGCGATCTGCATCAAGGACTCCGCTGATCAGACGGGCATCGATCATCGTGCCGTCGGTCATCGCCGTCTCGGTAAAGGAGTGGCCGCTCGCCGCGACGCTGATCTTGCGCCCGGCCGCCGCGGCCGCGGTGACGACCTCGGCCAGCTCCTCTCGATCAGACGGCCGGCGCCGCTCCACCGGGGTACAAACCTGATCGCCAGCCCAGTTGCGCCAGGCGGCCGACCCGCCCCGTGCGGACGCATTCGAAGACATGCTCCGAGAGCCTAGTCCGGTCAGCCTTCGGCGGGACGCACGGGTGGAGACGGTGGCGCGAGAGCGTGGGACGCGTAGGCAACCGTACCCAAGAGCAGGACGATGATCGCGACGCTGGGCGCAGCGTTGCCGGCGACGCTGGCGGCGCTGCCACCGGCAAGACCGCCGATCACCTGCCCGGTCGCCCAGGCCATGTTGGAGAGTCCCGCCGCGTAGCCCTGATGGAGGTCGCTCGATTCAGCCACCTCGGAGAGCATCGTCAGCGCCGGCGTGAAGCAGATGCCGCCGCCGAGCGAGGTGAGGATCAGGCCCGCCATCACCACCCCCATCGCCTGCCCGATCGCAACCGCGGCCATCGCGATGGCGCAGATGGCGAGTCCGACCATGAAGGGCATGCGCCTTCCGATCCGATCGGAATAACTACCCGCCAGCGGAGCTAGAGCTGCCTCAAGGGCGGCGCCGGCGATGAAGCCACCGGCGATTAGCGCGTGGCCCCCGCCGAGATCGGCGATCTGCAGCGGCACCAGTACCTCGACCGCGCCGAACATCACCGAGGGGATGGCGACGAAGGCCGTCGCCAGGAGGATCGGGCGACTGACGATCGTCTCGGCGACGTCACGAAGCTCCTGGCTCTCCGGCGCTTTGACTTCAGGCAGGCGCGAAGCGAAGGCGGCAAGCCCGATCGCGATCAAAAGCACGCCGCTGAACACCCATTCGGTGCCGATAGTCGCCGCCAGCGCGCCCAGCGCCGGGCCGACGAGGGCACCGACAACGGCGGTGCCCAGCGCGGTGCCGATGATCGAGCCACGCCGCTCAGCCGGATAGGCGCTGACGAGCCAGGTCAACGCCCCGGTCCAGATCAGCGCTCCCGCGCCCCCCTGAGTGAAGCGCGCCGCGTCGAGCAGGAGGAAGTCGTTGGCGAAACCAAAGACGACGCTGGCGACCCCAAGCAAGAGCAACCCCGAAATCACCGTCTTCCGCGGCCCAAAACGAGCCGCCACCAAACCGGCAGGCAAGGAGAAAACAAGGGTGCCAGCTGCGTAAGAAGCCGAGAGAACCCCGGCCTGCGCCTTGCTCAAACCCAGTTCAGCGACGTAGTCCGGCAGCAGCGGCGCAATGGCCGAGAAGAAGACGACGTCAAAGAAGACCATCGTCGAAGCGAGTATGAGCAATCGACGCATTGCAGACAATACAATCATCTAGAGCGATCACAGTCGTGGGCCATCGCGTCTAGCATCGGCCCATCGCCTACTCCCCGGAGGGGTGGCAGAGCGGTTGAATGCACCGGTCTTGAAAACCGGCAGGCCCCTAACGGGGTCTCGAGGGTTCGAATCCCTCCCCCTCCGCTTGTAGCGCTAGATCTGGCTTTTAGAGCAAGTGGCCCAAGCTACTCTGGCGTGTAGAACCAATGAAGACCGTGCGCGTTATCTATCACCACGAAGCTGACGGTTGGTGGGCTGAGTCGCCGAGGTGGAGGGCTGGTCCGCTGCCGGGATTTCCTATGCCGAGGTGGTCAAACTCGCGGAAGAGGGCGTCCCTTTCGCTCTGCGGCGCCCCGCCGAGCTGGCGCACTACATTCCTGCGGCTGAGAGCTAAGCGGTTCCCGAAGCGAGCAGGACGACGTTCGAGAGGCTCAGTGGGCCTGAGCCGCCCACGTTTGTTGCGGCCTGGGTGATTGCGTTCCAGGCCTCCTCTTGGGACTCGCCAGCGTGTTGCTCGATCATCGCCCGGATCGGGGCGGCGATGGCTCTGACGTAGGCAGTGAAGTGCTCGGGGGAGTCGAACTCGAAGGTGACCTCGGCCTGCTCGACGGTGACTTTCGAGAAGCCGCCTCCTTCGAGCAGGCTGCCGATGGCAGTGGGGGTGGGCCGGGAGAGGGGGCCCGGGGTTCCGGGTGGAGGCGGGGGCACGTTCAGTCGCTCCATCGTCGTCCTCATCGGAATCGAGAGGAAGGGGACCTGGCCAGCCTCGCCCCAGGAGCTGATCGCCATCCGTGAGCCCGGCTTGAGGAAGCTTCGGATGCGCCCCGCGGCGGCCTCCGCGTCGGGCTCGAAGATGATTCCCCAGCGCGAGACAGCGGCATCGAAGCTCTCGGGCGGAAACTCGAGGCTGGAGGCGTCGGACTCGATGAACTCGATGTTGGCCAGGCCGACGGCCGCGGTGCGCTCCCGCCCGAAGGCGAGCATCTCCGCGGAGATGTCTGTGGCCACAACGCGGCCCTCTGGGCCAGCCTTGCGGGCGGCGGTGAGCGCCGGCTCGCCGTAGCCGGCGGCGACGTCAAGGACTTTGCCTCCCGGCTGCACCCCGGCGAGCTCCACCAACCGCTCGCTGATGTGCCGGTCGGCGCGGTCATTGAACTCGCTCCACTCGTTCCACCCAGCTGCGGCCGAGTCCCAGTTCCTGTGCTGAACCTGGCGAAAGTCGTCCCGGTCGATCGCCCTGGATTTCATGCTGGTCACCCTTCAATCACGCGGGCGATGCTGAAACCGTCGTAGCCCTTGCCGCCCACGGTCTGGATCGTCGTCGCTTCGACCCGCGGCTCGGCGGCGAGTTGCTCGTGGAAGCGACGCTGGGCGGCGATTGCGGGATCCTCGTCGTTGGGGTCGACGAGGCGACCATCGCGGATGACGTTGTCGGCGATGATCAGGGCGCCGGGTCGGGAGTGGTCCAGCGACCAGGCGAAGTAGTCGGGGGTGTTGACCTTGTCGGCATCGATGAAGACGAGGTCGAAGAGACCGATCTCGTCGCTCGCAAGGCGAGGCAACTGCTCCAGGGCGGGTCCGTCGCGAATTTCGACCAGGTCGCGCAGGCCCGCGGCGGCGATGCTGCCCGCCGCGACCTCGGCGTAGTCCGGTTTGGCCTCGAGCGAAATCAAGCGGCCGCCGGGGGCCAGGGCCCGCGCCAACCAGATCGTGCTGTAGCCGCCCAATGTGCCGAACTCGAGAATCGTCCTTGCCCCAATCGTTTTCGCCAGCAAGTGCAGCAACTTGCCCTGTGGGGGCGAGACCTGGATCGATGGCAGCCCGGCCTGCTCGGCGGCGCTCAGCGCCGACGCGAGGGCCTCGTCATGTGGCGCCAGCAGCCCGCCCACGTACTCATCCACCGCGCTCCAGGTCTCCTGCGCCATAGAGGAGGTCTATCAAGGCGCGCGACGGGCAGGAAACGCCTTGCGGCAGCCGAACGTGGCGAGGATGGAGACTGCATCGCGGCCGCCGAACGAGCGAGAAGTGTGGGTGCGGCGAGCAGAGCGAATGAACGACGCTTTCGGCCTGGTCTTGATCCTGGTCCTGGTGACCTACGTGCTCACCTCCCTGCTGGCAAACCGGGGCTGGGACGCGGTCATCCTGACGATCGCCACCAGCGCCACCTCGGTCGTGGCGCTGGCCAGCGCACATGCGGGGGCCCGGGTCGTGCGCGTGGCCTTGGTCCTCTCGGCCATCACCGTGATCCTCGCCGTGATCAGCGCGGCGAGCAACGACCACGTTTGGCTCGAGTTCGCTTCGCTGATCCAGATCACGCTGCTTGCCGTGGCGATGGCTGCCGTGCTGACGCGGATCGTCACCTCCACCGAAATTGGCTCGCGGACGATTCTCGGCGCACTCAGCGTCTACACCGTCTTGGGCATCCTCTTCACCTTCCTCTACGGGGCCATCGACCGAATGCAGTCCGGCCCCTTCTTCGAGGGGGTGGCGAATCCAAACGGCTCGGACTTCCTCTTCTTCAGCTACACGACGCTGACCACCACCGGCTACGGGGACCTGGTGCCCGGCGCCCAGCCCGGCCGCATGATCGCCGGGCTGGAGATGATGATCGGCCAGATCTTCCTCGTCACCCTCGTCGCCGGCCTGGTCAGCCTCTGGCGGCCCGGCGAAGGGCTCAAGCGGCGGCGTGAGCGGCGCGAATCGCGGAAAGAAGCCGCCGACCCGCCCGCGGCGTAGTCAGCTACTCGGAGAGCTCGACGCGCTCGATCGTCTGCGGCTCGAGCGGCTTGTCACCGGGGCCGGTCTGCGTCGACTCGATCGCGTCGACCGCATCCATCCCCTCGACCACCTGGCCGAAGACGGTGTGCTTGCCGTCCAGCCACGGAGCCGAAGCAGTGGTGACGATGAAGAACTGAGAGCCGTTGGTGTTGGGGCCAGCGTTGGCCATCGCCAGCGCTCCCCTGACCACCTTGTGGTCGTTGAACTCGTCCTCGAACGTGTAGCCCGGGCCACCGGTGCCGGTGCCCTCCGGACAACCACCCTGGATCATGAAATCCGGGATCACCCGATGGAAGATCAGGCCGTCATAGAAGCCCTCGCCGGCGAGTTTGCGGAAGTTCTCGACCGTCTTCGGCGCGTCCCCGTCGTGCAGCTCAAGCACGATCGGGCCAGCATTGGTGTGAAGCGTGGCTTGCGACATCGGCGCCACCCTACCCGGTTACGCGAACGACTAGCGGCCGCGAGACGCCGGGGGCATAGGGCCAACGCTCCTCCGGCAAGACCACCGCGCGGATCCGGATGCGAGCCGAGCCGCTGATGTAGCGGAACCGGTAGGAGGCGTGGAAATGACCGGCGTGGTCGCTGCGCACCACCAAGATCGGGCGCCACCGCTTTGACGCGGACTCGTAGTACTGGATCGCGACCAGCTTTCCCCGCCTTGGCAACGGCGCGCCAGCGCTGCGCACGCGACCGCTGAAACTGACGCTCTCTCCGGTGCGGACCCGAGCAGGCGAGGAACTGAGCTCGACGCCGCTGCGCACCCGCAAAGTCAGCGGGCTGCGCTCCGCCCGCTCGAGGCCGTCATCGCCGGGGAATGAAATCGAGATCCGTCGGGATGTGCCGGGCGGGAGACGCAGCTCGAAGACACCGTGCGCATCGGTCTCGATCCGCCTCACGCTAGTCCTGCCGAAGGCACCGCGAGAGGGATGAGAGACGACGCGGATCGCACGATCGTCGAGACCAGCGCCGTCTGCGTTAAGGAGTCGCCCGCTGACGGCGGCGACGGTGCCAAAGGGGACGGTCAACTCTGTCCCGCTGCGCCGATGCCAACGCAGGCGAGCGAAGATGCGTGCCTTTCCACGCACAGGCTCGGCGCGATGAAGCCCAAGCACAGGTTCCCCCGCCAGCTTGCGCACGCTCATCTCGGTGCCGTCCAAGCGTCGAGTCGTGCTGGTGGTATTCCCCGCCGCATCAACGGCGTCAGCGCGAAAGACATAGGTACCGGCGCCTAGATCGCTAGGGATACGCGCGATCAGCTCGGCACGATCAGCGGACTCGTCGCGCTGGAGCTTCGCCGGCAACTCCGTCCACTGCTGACCGTCGAGACGGCGGTAGTGAATCTCCCCGCCCGCCGGCCCCGAATGCGCATCCACGATCTGCGCGGTCACCTGAGCCGGAAGCGCGTCCCCGGCGGCGTTCGGCTCAAAAGCGACGCCTGGGGGCACGTCGTCGAACCGCAGCGGCAGCGATGCCGCCGAGGACGCGCTCTCGTTTCCGGCCTCGTCCCGCAGCCAGACGCTGAGCGAATAAGCACCAGCACGCGGAACGAAGAGGTTCTGCAGGGTGCGCAGGTCGTGGCCGGGCACGAACTTGGCTCCGCTGTCGTAGCCGCCCGGGCCGGTGATGCGCCAAAACGCACCACCGATCGCACTCGCCGCCCCCTGGTCAGGATTGGCCCAGGTGGAGTCGAAATCGTTGCTGCGGTGCCAGACGTCGCCGCCGGCAAGAGCGAGTTCGCGCGGATGCGCGGGCGGGTTGTTGTCAATCAGAATCGTGCGACCGGGCAGGCATTGAACGTTGTTGGCGAAGTCGGTAGCGCAGTGGGAAACGCTGTGCGGACCATCGCTGAAGCCGAGCGTCGAGATCGGGTAGTAGCCAACCCGATCGATTGGACAAGGCCGCATCGTCGTCGCCCGCAACTCGCCCGAAACCGAGACGGTGTTGCAAGGATGGTTATGGGTGTAAATCGAATGCCCATCAAGCAGGGCTTCGGTGGTCTTCACCCCAGCTCCACCGTCGTGAACGGCGTATTCGAGCTTGCGCTCGCCCCGCAGCCATCCCCCGGCCAGCATCTCGCCGCCGATCGAGGAGCTCGGCTGGAAGTTGTCCTCGATCGTGATCGTCAGCGCTCGAATCGCGGACCAAGAGCCGGGATTAAGGCTGCACCACTTACTTTCGGCGCGAGCGCAGAGCAGGCGGTCCTCGAGCCCCGGCATTGGGGTCGAGAAGCCGACGACGAAGTCTCGCGGCGTCACGTCGGTGCTCGCGGCGGCGGCAAAGACATCGAAGCCACCGCTCAAGTTGTCGACCCCGAGGCGCTGCTCGATGCCGTCGTGCAGGGTGTGCCACCAGGTGCCGCTGACCCGCGTGATGCCGGTTCCTTCCGGAGCGCCCCAGCGCCAGCGGGCATACCGCGTGCCGGAGACCGTTTCCTGCCCGTCGCGGGTGAAGCTCTTCAGGTGAGCCCCATCGAAAGGGTCGGCTCCGGGTGGCGTCGCGCAATAGGCGTCCGAGCGGAACTTGGCGCCGCCGGTACTGTCGGCCCAATCGGCGTCGGCGCCAACATGCCAGCCGCACTGGGCAACCGAATACTTGCCGGCGGTGGCCTCTTTGGCCGCGAGCAGCAGCAATGCAAGCGCTAGCGCGACCCCCATCGCGACGATTCGACCAAGGCCACCTCGGGTGCCCGACATCTCTTCTCCTTCGCTCGGGTGCATGTGCCGACGGCTAAGTCGATGCGAATCGCGATCTCTCCCCCTCGTCGCCGCCCGTCCGCCGGACTGCCGCTCGCGCGCCTTTGCGAGAATGGCCCCAATGTCACTTCCAACGCAGGACCAGATAACCGAGAAGCTCCGCGCCGTGATCGATCCCGAGCTGCGCCGCTCCATCGTCGAGTTGGGCATGGTGCGCTCGATCGACATCCGCGAGGGGGGTCGGGTCGAGGTCGTGGTCTCACTGACGACGGCCGGCTGTCCGATCCGCTCACACTTCGAACAGGCCGTCGCCTCCAAAGTCAGAGAGCTCGACGGCGTGACCGAGGTCGCGGTCGGCTTCGACGTCCTCTCCGATGAGGAGAAATCAGCCCTTCAGCAGACGCTCGGCCGGGGCAAGCTGCCCGCCGGCGCCCTCGCTCAGGTCAAAAACGTGATCTGCGTCGCCTCCGGGAAGGGCGGTGTCGGCAAGTCGACGATGACCGCCAACCTGGCTGCAGCGCTGACCGCCGAAGGACACCCCGCCGGAGCGCTCGATTGCGACGTCTACGGCTACTCGATCCCGCGCATGCTCGGGGTCAACAACAAGCCGGAGGTCAACGGCGAGCGCAAGATCCTGCCGCTGGAAGCAGCGGGCGGGGTCAAGGTGATGTCGATTGGCTTCTTTGTCGAGGAGAACTCCGCGGTTGTCTGGCGCGGCCCGATGCTGCACAAGGCAATCCAGCAGTTCCTCGAGGACGTCGCCTGGGGCGAGCTCGAGTACCTGCTGCTCGATCTGCCGCCCGGCACCGGCGACGTCTCGATGACCCTTGCTCAGCTGCTGCCGCAGGCAAAGTTCGTAATCGTGACCACGCCGCAGCCGGCAGCTCAGACCGTCGCCAAGCGAGCTGCCGACATGGCGGTCAAGTTCGACCTCGAGCTGCTCGGGGCGATCGAGAACATGTCCGGTTTCACGACGCCCGACGGTGAGCGCTTCACGATCTTCGGCGAGGGGGGCGGTCAGTCGCTCGCCGATGAGCTGGACATCCCCCTGCTCGGCAAGATCCCGCTCTCTGAGCCACTGCGCGAACATGCCGACGAAGGCTCACCGCTGGTCACCGCGGAACCCGACTCCCCCGCCGCCCAGGCAATTCGCCAGGCAGCGAGGGGCATCGTTGCCGCCACGCCGCAGGAGCTGCCGGTCTTGCAGGCAGCTCCGATGGCAGCTGAAGCGCCGCCAGTTGGCGGCACGCCGCTGCCCGTCGTCCAGTAGCCGCTGCGAACGGGCCGGCCCCGGCACCCCGGGACCGGCCAACTGAGCTCCCTAGTTGTGCTTGAACACGTGCACGCTCGGGACCACTGCACTGACAGGGCTGATCGTCATCCCCGCTCACCTCCCTTCCCCTTCCTGCCCGTCTGACCGGGATTCGGGCGCAATACTAAAAAGAATTTAAGTATTGAGGCATCGCTGAGTGTGAGGGTCACCGATCAGGGAAACTTGCTTATCCTCCGGCCCGCTTAGCAATCGAAATGGCTCTCGACTGGAGGATCACCCTTGACGACGACCACGAAGGGGCAGAGGAGAAGCATCGAGGAGGCAGTCGCCTTCGCCGTCGGGCATCGGATCAGGATCGATGCGCTCTCGATCCTCAACGAAGGCACGGCCAGCCCCAACGAAATCGCCAAGACGATCGGCGAGGGAGTCAGCAAGGTCGGCCATCACGTCAAAGAACTCTTCGACTCCGGCTGCATTGAATTCGTCGGCACCGAGCAGCGGCGCGGCGCGACTGAGCACTTCTACCGCGCGATCGCCAGGCCCTTCATCAGCGACGACGAAGCACGCGAGCTGCCGGAGGAGACAAAACGCGAGTTCGCGGCCCTGATCCTGCAGGCGATCATGGCCGAGGGCCTCGCCTCGCTGCGGGCCGGAAAGATGGACGCAGACGAGGACATCTGGATGAGCTGGCGCTCGGTCAACCTCGACGAGCAGGGCCGCCGCGAAGTTGCCGACGAGCAGGCCGCGTCCTACGCTCGAATCGAGGAGATCGAGGCGAAATGCGCCGCTCGCCTGGTCGAATCGGACGAGACGGGAACCTCCACCGTGGTCGCCGCGATGGGCTTTGAGCGCAGCCGCGCCGGCCGGCCACCCGGCGAGCGGCTGGCTACGAACGAGGCCTGAAAGCGGCTGCCCGGTAGCGCCGCAATTTGACAGCTAGGAGGGCGGCCAAAGAATGCGCCGCCCCCCCAGTCCATCGAGCAAGCATCGAGTACCAACTAGGCGCCTCATGCTGACGACCTAACTGGGGATTACCCGACGCACCTCGATGTTAAAGCTAAAAAACTGTCCACCGGGCCGAGAATGGACGTGAGAGACAACGCCCAGTCAAGACTTGCTGCAAAGCGGCAGAAACGAAGCCGGATCTTCCGGCTTTAGGCAGCCTTGCTCTTGTAGTAGTTGGCGTTGATCTCGGCGTACTTTGCCCACTCGGCCGGGAGCTGGTCCTCAGCGAAACAGGCGTCAACCGGGCAAGCCTCGACGCAGGCGTCGCAGTCGATGCACTCATCCGGGTCGATGTAGAGCATCTCGACCGAGTCGTAGTCGGGCTCGTCGGGCGTGGGGTGAATGCAGTCGACCGGACAGACCTCGACGCACGAGTTGTCCTTCTGGCCGATGCACGGCTCGGCGATGACGTAGGTCATTCGATGCTTTCTCCTGAGTCGTCGTTTCGGTGCCGCTGGAAGCTCACGGCCCCCGCAAAAGCGCGGACGGTCATTTTACGGATTGCGCGGCGGATGACGCACTCCCACTAGCATCGGGCGAAATGCTGCTGCTGACGGGGGCGACAGGAAGCGTGGGATCGCGGCTGCTGCCGCTGCTGCTCGAACAGGGCGAGGACGTGCGCTGCCTCGTGCGCGAGCCGCGGCGACTGGGGGCGCGCCGGGTCGACGTGCAGATCGCCCTCGGTGACCTCGGCGAGATGTCCGATCCCTATCTGGTGCGCCAGGCACTGCGCGGGGTCGACACCGTGATCCACCTGGCGGCGACGATCCGCGACCAGCCCCCCCACCGAATCGAGGAGCTGAATGGCCTGGCCACGGTGCGCCTGCTGCGCGCCGCCGAGCGCAGCGGCGTGCGCCGCTTCGTCTTCTTTAGTGCCCTCGATGCCGCGGCCGCCCAGCGCACCCGCTTCTTCCGCGCCAAGTGGCTGGCTGAGCGGGCGGTGGCTTCCTCCTCACTTGAGACGACGATCTTCGCCCCCTCGATCGTCTACGACCACTCCGACCCCTGGGTGACGCTGCTGCGCCGCTTCTCCTTCCTGCCCGTGCTGCCGGTCTCTGGCGACGGCCAGGCGCGCTTCGAGCCGATCTGGGCGAACGACGCTGCCCGCTGCGTAATCGCGGCGCTTGCGCGCGATGGCGGCCGGCGACGCTACGAGCTGGCCGGGCCCGAGCAGCTCTCTTATGACGAGATGTCCGATTTGGTCAGCCAGATCGCCGGGCGTCCGCGGCCGCTGGTCCACCTGCCGCTGCCCCTCGTCCGCTCCGGCTTGATCGCGATCCGCTCCCTTTTTGGCGAGGCCGTGTTTGCAACCTGGGAGGAGGCCGAGCTAATGGAGGTCTCGATGCTCAGCGAGCGGGGAACCGCCGATGCGGAGGAGCTCGGGGTCAAGCCAAGAAGGATGGGCGATGTTCTGGAGGACGACTAGACGAGTTGCGGCGCTGGTCCTGGCGCTGACCGTGCTCTTCGCGGGCCAGGCAAAGGCGCTGACCCTGGTCCCGCCCAAGCCGGGCATCCTCTTCGGCGCCAGTGACCAGGGCTCGACTCAGCAGTTCAACGAATTCACCGAACTGCTGACCAAGCACCCCGCGTTGATGGAGACCTTCCACCCATGGGGCAACAGCCTCAACCAGGCCTACGAACGCTGGCGCGAAACCAGCACCCGCCCGATCCTGGCGATCTCGACGATCGACGACCAGACTCTGAGCGAGCTGATCACACCCGAGCAGATCGCGCTCGGCGCCGGCGACGACTACCTGCTGCAGCTCAACGACTTCTTCGCTAAACGCGGGCTGCCCGCCTACCTCAGACCGCTGGGCGAGCCCAACCGTTGCCTCAATGCCTGGTCGGCGTTCAACTGCGACGGCACCCCGAAGGGCGGCGAACACACTCCCTACTGGTACAAGCAGGCCTTCCGGCGCATCGCCGCGATCGTGCGCGGCGGCCAGACGCTGGAAGGGATCAACGCGACCCTGGCCGAAATCGGCCTGCCCCCGCTCAACCGGACGAAGGGCCCCAACCCGACCGAACTACTTGCCGCGCCCGTCAGCATCGTCTGGAGCCCGCTGCCGGGTGGCTCACCGCGGGTTAAAGGCAACTTCCCCGGCAACTACTGGCCCGGCTCGCGCTGGGTCGACTGGGCCGGCACTGACTTCTACTCCGAATATCCGGTTTGGAAAGACCTCAACCGCTTCTACGTGGGCAAGCAGTGGAAGGGCAAGCCGATGGCGCTGACCGAGTGGGCGGTCTCGGGCCACGACGAACCGCGCTTCGTCAAACAGCTGGTCGCCTGGACCGTCAAGCACCCGCGCATCCGCATGTTCGTCTACTACAACGGCTTCGGCCCTGGTGCCAATCCCTACGACATCAGGCAGTACCCGCGCACGATCAACACCCTGCGCCTCAAGCTGCGCCGCGAAACCTTCCTCCAGTACGCCGAATACAACGCCGGCACCTTCCCGCCGCTGCCGCCCCCGCCGCCGAAAACGGCCAAGGCCAAATAGCCCACAGCGCGAGGGCCGACGGGCCGAAATCTTCGCGTCAGCTGGAGATTTCGGCCCGTCGGCGGGGATTTTGTTGAGAGAGGAGGGCGCGAATGGTGGTTGCGACGTCGTGCGGATCGCGTTCGACCTGCTCCCACGTACAGCGGGAGAGGCGCCAGCCTGCCACCTGCAAGTGCTGCTCACGACGGCGGTCGCTTTGAAAGGCGGAATAGGTGTCGTGAAAGCGCCTGCTGTCCGCCTCGACAATCAACCCCTCCTTCCGCCACAAGAAATCTGGCTTATAGGTCCGGCCACCTGCTCGCAGGACCACATTCACCTCTGGTTGGGGCAAGTCTCCCCGGACGCACATCCGCAGGAACATCCGCTCCAGTTCGCTGCGGGTCCGTCTGGTTTGCGGATGGAGATCATCAAGGAGCATGCGCAACCGGGCGACGCCCCGGCGGCCCCTACAACGCTTGAGCAAGCGCCTCAAGACTGCGAGATCGACGAGACGCAGCACCTCTGCCTCGGCGAGAGCCCGTCGCAGTTCGTCAACTGCCACCACCGCCGCAAGATCAAGCAGCGTGCGCTCGACCGTCGTGCATGGAATTCCCATGAAAGCCGTGCAGTCGATGGCACGAAGTGCTCCATCGCGGTGAGCGGCTATTCCCTCCGGGCTACGGCCACGGCGTCCGGGTGCAGTGACGTCGATCGTTTTGCATGGATCGGCTCGGATACCCCACAGCGCTGCCGCCGAGCGATGCGAAAGGACAGCTCGCGGCCCGCACGCGAGGGTGGCCGCCAACATCCGGGTCTCGATCGTGAGGGCCGTGTGGCCAACCGCGAGGACGCGGTCGTGAATCCTGTGCATGCGCCCGGCGGCGACCCTGTCGGCGATCGTGCTTTCTTCAATCCCAAGCGCCCCCAGCTGCCCCAGCGTCACCAGCCCACGCTGCTCCAGGGCTATCTTGGCGATTTCGATATCCCACCGACGACGCCGACGGGCCGAAATCTTCGCGTTAGCTGGAGATTTCGGCCCGTCGGCAGAGCGGTGGTTGGGCATGGCGAGAGCGTTCTGGATCCCGGCGCGCGGGTGGTGCGCTGAAGGTGACGGAACGTTCACGAGTTTGGGACGAAATGAGAGAGGCCCGGCGGTTGCCGGGCCTCTCGAAACTGCACTCGCCTGTTGAGAGCGAGGTTACGCCCAGAGGGCGTGGCTACATCATCCCGCCCATGTCCGGCATACCGCCGGGCATACCGCCGCCGGCCGCTTCCTTCTCGGGCGGCTCGGCGATAACGGCCTCGGTGACGAGGATGTTCTTGGCGATCGAGGCAGCGTTCTCGAGTGCCGACCGGGTGACCTTGGTCGGGTCGATGACGCCGGCGGCGATCAGGTCGCCGTACTCGCCGGTCGCCGCGTTGAGGCCTTCGCCGGCCTTCAGGTCGCGGATCTTGTTGACCACGACAGAGCCCTCCTCGCCGGAGTTCTCGGCGATCTGGCGGACCGGCTCCTCGAGCGCGCGGTGCACGATGCGAGCACCGGTTGCCTCGTCGGCCTCGTCGGTGACCTTCTCCGGGTCGAGGCCGGCCTGCGCGTTGAGCAGGGCCACGCCACCACCCGGCACGACGCCCTCCTCGAGCGCGGCGCGGGTCGCCTGCAGCGCGTCCTCGACGCGGTGCTTTTTCTCCTTCATCTCGGTCTCGGTCGCGGCGCCGACTTTGACGACGGCGACACCACCGGCCAGCTTCGCCAGACGCTCCTGGAGCTTCTCGCGATCGAAGTCGGAATCGGTGTTCTCGATTTCCGATTTGATCTGCTTGATCCGGCCTTTGATCCCGTCGGCCTCACCGGCGCCGTCGACGATCGTGGTCGTGTCTTTGGAGACGACGACGCGGCGGGCGTTGCCGAGCTGAGCCAGCTGGGTGTTCTCCAGTTTGAGGCCGAGCTCCTCGGTGATGACCTCGCCACCGGT
>Ga0157379_10003149_pt1 | contig 13957 bp, 16 predicted proteins | sample S25metaG_FD_121802 | JGI IMG/M metagenome (GOLD analysis project Ga0157379, IMG submission 121802) | Switchgrass rhizosphere microbial communities from Kellogg Biological Station, Michigan, USA - S2-5 metaG | ecosystem: Host-associated > Plants > Roots > Rhizosphere > Soil | place: USA... | reverse complement strand
GCGAGCACATCGCCGACCTGGGGCCCGGCGACGTCTTCGGCGAGATGGGCGTGCTCAAGCGCGAGCAGCGCAACGCCACGGTCGTTGCCACCGCGCCGATGCTGCTCGTGACGCTGACGAGCTGGGACATCCGCAAGCTGAGCAAGTCGGCGCCCGCGGCGGTCGAGCACCTGCGGGCGCTCGTGGAGGCGCGGCGCGAGCAGGCGTGAGTCGGCGGGGTGGGTGCCGGCCCGCGCCGTCCGTACCCTTGAGCCCATGGACGACGCGCCGCTTGTCGAGATCAAGGTCCGCGACAACGGGCCCTACAAGGCCACCGGGCCGGTCCGGCTCATCGATGCCGACGGCGGGGTGTACGACGTCGCGGCCGGGGTGCCGATCGTGCTGTGCCGCTGCGGCCATTCGCAGGACAAGCCGTTCTGCGACGCCGCCCACCGGTCCTCGGGCTTCGAGAGCTGCCCACGGGCGGCGCGGCACGCGTGAGCGGCGACTCCACGCGCGCCGTCCACGCCGGCCTGCCGCACGCCGCGCAGGGTGAGCCGTTCCTGCCCGGCCCGACGTTCGCCGCGCCCACGCACTGGAGCGGCGATGCCGGCCCGGGCGGCTACGGCCGCTACGCCAACCCGACCTGGACGCGCTACGAGGCGGCGCTGGGCGAGCTCGAGGGCGGGGAGGCCGTGGTCCTGTCCTCGGGGATGGCGGCGGTCGCCGCCGTGCTCCTGCCGCTGCTCGAGCCGGGCGACGTGCTCGTGGCGCCGTCCGACGGCTACCCGGCCGTGCGCGAGATCGCGACCGGGCATCTGCAGCCGCGCGGCGTCGACGTCCGGCTCGTGCCCTCCGACGAACGGGCGTTGCGCGACGCGCTGGACGGCGCGACGCTCGTCTGGGCCGAGACGCCGGCCAACCCGGGTCTGAACCGCCTCGACATCGCCGCCCTGGCCACCGACGTGCACGCCGCGGGGGGCCTGCTGGCCGTCGACGGCACGGTCGCCACGCCGCTGCGCCAGCGCGCGCTCGAGCTCGGAGCCGACATCGCCATGGCCAGCGCCTCGAAGTACCTCAGCGGCCACTCCGACCTCGTCCTCGGCTACGTCGCCTGTGCCGACCCGGCGCACGCGGAGGCGGTCCGCGCCTGGCGCGGCCTGACGGGCGCGATCCCGGGCCCGTTCGAGGTCTGGCTCGCGCATCGCTCGCTGGCCACGCTCGGCGTCCGCCTCGAGCGCCAGGAGGCCAACGCGGCCGCGCTGGCCGCGGCGCTCGCCGACCACCCGGCCGTCACCGACGTCCGCTGGCCGGGGGTCGGGGCCGTCGTCGTCTTCACCCTGCCCGGCGCCGACGCGGCCGAGCGCTTCCTGGCCACCGCCAAGCTGGTCGCCGACGCGACGAGCTTTGGCGGCGTGCACTCCTCCGCCGAGCGGCGCGCGCGCTGGGGCACCGATGACGTCGCGCCCGGCTTCGTCCGCCTGAGCGCCGGCATCGAGGACACCGCGGACCTCGTGGCCGACATCCGGGCGGCCGTCGACGCCGCCGTTCGTTAGCGTCGCGCGTCATGGCCCACCGCGAGACCTACGCGCCCGGGACGCCCTGCTGGGTCGACCTCACGACGCCCGACGTCGCCGGCGCCATCGCCTTCTACGGCGGGCTCTTCGGCTGGACCGCGCGTGAGGCGCCCGATGCGGACTACCTGCATCTCGAGCGCGACGGACAGCGGGTCGCCGGCCTCGCGCCGCAGGACGCCGACGCCGGCGTGCCGCCGGCCTGGGCGGTCTACGTCGCCGTCGAGGACGTCGAGGCGGCGGCGGACCGCGCACGCGCGCTGGGGGCGAGCGTGCTCGCCGGCCCGACGACGATCGGCGACGCCGGCCGCATGGCCGCGCTTGCCGACCCGCTCGGCGCGTCGTTTCAGCTGTGGGAGGCCGGCGCGTTCCACGGCGCCGCGCTGGTCAACGACGTCGGCGCCTGGGCCTGGAACGACCTCCAGACCTCCGATCCGGCCGCGGCGGGCCCGTTCTACGGCGAGCTGTTCGGCTGGCAGATCACGGAGATCCCGGGCAGCAACGGCGCCTACCGCTCCATCGCCCACGACGGCCGCGCCATCGGCGGGATCCTCACGACGCCCGGTGCGCGCCGGTCGGCCTGGGCGACCTACTTCGGCGTCGCGTCGGCGGCCGACACCCTGGACGCGATCGAGGCTGCCGGCGGTCGCCGGCTCACTGAGCCGCTGGACGTCCCGGCCGGGCGCTTCGCCGGCGCGGCCGATCCGGCCGGCGCGGTGTTCTCGATCGTCGAGGCCACGACGTTCGATCCCTGACCCGCGCGGCGGCGCCGGGGGGCGAATGCGTCGGGTCCGGGACCTAAGGTGCTTGACCCCCATGGCCCGCCCGAGCACCCAACACGTCTGCAGCACCTGTGGCCACGTCGATGCCCGCTGGCACGGCCAGTGCCCGGGCTGCGGCGCGTGGAACACGCTCGTCGAGGAGCGGGCGCCGGCGCCGAGCGCGCGGGGTGGCGCGTCGGGCGGCCGGCGCGGCGCGGCCGCCCCACGGCCGACGACGCTGCGCGAGGTGCGCGCCGAGGCCGTCGCGCGGCTGTCGACCGGGATCGGGGAGCTCGACCGCGTGCTGGGCGGCGGCCTGGTGCCCGGTTCGCTCGTCCTGCTGGGCGGCTCGCCGGGCATCGGCAAGTCGACGCTGACCGGCATGGCGATGGGCCACCTCAGCGGCGCCGGGCGCCGCACCCTCTACGTGTCGGGCGAGGAGTCCGCGGCGCAGATCCGCATGCGCCACGAGCGCCTGGAGACCGACGCCTGCCGCTCGCTCGACGTCCCCGCGCTGGCCGAGACCGACCTCGACGCCGTCCTGGCCACGCTCGAGGCCGAGCGGCCCGACGTCTGCGTCATCGACTCCGTCCAGACCCTGAGCGCCGCGGACCTCACCGGCGCGCCCGGCTCGGTCGGCCAGGTCCGCGAGGTCGCCGCGCGGCTCATGCGCACGGCCAAGGCGACGTCCACGACCGTCATCCTGGTCGGGCACGTCACGAAGGAGGGTGCGATCGCCGGCCCGCGCGTGCTCGAGCACCTCGTCGATTGCGTGCTGCAGTTCGAGGGCGAGCGCGAGCGCACCTACCGGACCCTGCGCGCGCTGAAGAACCGCTTCGGCTCGACGAGCGAGGCGGGCGTCTTCGAGATGTCGTCCCACCCACCCGGCCTCGTGGAGGTGCTCGACGCCAGCGGTCGTTTCGTCGGCGAGGCGACCGGTAAGCCCGGCAGCGTCGTGCTCGCGGCGATGGAGGGCAGTCGCCCGCTGCTCGTCGAGGTCCAGGCGCTCGTCTCCGCCTCCGAGCTCGTCCCGCCGCGGCGCGTCTGCACCGGCATCGACCGCAACCGGCTGGCGCTTGTGCTCGCGGTGCTCGGGCGCCACGCGGGCGTGGGCGTCGGCACGAGCGACGTGTTCGTCAACGTCGTCGGCGGCGTGCGCATCGACGAGCCCGGCGCCGACCTGGCCGTCGCGCTGGCCGTCGCGAGCGCGGCCCGCGGCGTGGCCCTGGGGGAGGAGGGGCGTCCGCTGGCGTGTTTCGGTGAGCTGGGCCTCACCGGCGAGCTGCGCACGGTCGGCCACCCCGAGCGCCGGCTCGAGGAGGCGGCGAAGTTCGGCCTCGGCGAGGCCGTCCATCCGGGCGGTCCACGGACGCTGCGCCAGGCGCTCAAGGCGGCCTTCGCGGCCGCCGCGCCGGTCGCGGCTTGACCAACGGTCAGGAACGGCTCGGCCATAAGGCCGATCTAAAGTTCCCCTGGTAAACTCCGCCGTGATGGCGCAGCGATCCGGGGATGAGCTCAACGAGCTCGAGAGCCGTCAAGAGCCCCGGCTCGTCAAGGCCCTGGAGATGGTCGCCCCCGGGACGGCGCTCCGCGAGGGCCTCGACAACATCCTCCACGCTCACACCGGCGGCCTGCTGGTGATCGGCGACCACGACGAGCTCAGCTTCCTCTTCTCGGGCGGCATCAAGCTCGACATCGACTACACGCCGGCGCTGCTCTACCAGGTGGCGAAGATGGACGGCGGCATCGTGCTGAACGCCAACGCGACGAAGATCGCGATGGCCAACGTCCAGTTCACGCCCGACCCGACGATCCTGTCGCTGGAGACGGGCACCCGCCACCGCACGGCCGAGCGCGTGTCCAAGCAGACCGACGCGGTCGTCATCGCCATCTCGCAGCGCCGCGAGGTCGTCTCGCTGTACGTCGACGGCGCGAGGTACATCCTCGAGGACATCCCGGTCGTCCTGGCCAAGGCCAACCAGGCGCTCGCGACCCTCGACAAGTACCGCACGCGCCTGGACCAGGTCTCGACCCGCCTCACCGCGCTCGAGTTCGAGGGTGGCGCCACGCTGCACGACGTGCTGACCGTGCTGCAGCGCTCCGAGCTCGTCACGCGCATGGCGGTCGAGATCGAGCGCTACATCGTCGAGCTGGGCACCGAGGGCCGCCTCATCGAGATGCAGCTCGAGGAGGTCATGGTGGGCGTCGCCGCCGACCGGGCGGCGCTGATCCACGACTACCTGGCGTCGGACTCCGACGAGAACTTCGCGGCCGCGCTGGACCAGCTCGGCCGCATGCCCCATCAGGACCTGCTCGACTTCGGCCGGCTGGCCGAGCTGATGGGCTATGACCGCAAGCTCAACACCCTCGACTACCCGGTGTCGCCGCGCGGCTTCCGCATCCTCGGGCGCATCCCGCGCCTGCCGAAGCTCGTGGTGGCCCAGATCGTCAAGGAGTTCGGTGGGCTCGACGAGCTCCTCGCCGCGACCGACGCCGAGTTGGAGACCGTCGAGGGCGTCGGAGAGATCCGCGCCAAGGACATCCGCGAGGGGCTGCGCCGGTTGCAGGAGATCAATCTGGTCGACCGGTACCTGCAGACGTGATCAGGCCCTGACCAGGGCCGGCTGGAAACGCGGCCGCCTTCTCCCCGAAGGCGTCCCAACCAAGGAGGACCATCATTCCCAGTAGCGCCGAAGAGCAGATCATGGACGACGACCTCGAGCTTCCGGAGGTTGTGAACATCGAGTTCGAGATTGGCGACAACGTCGTCTATCCCCATCACGGGGCAGGGCAGGTCCTCAAGAAGGAAGTCAAGAAGATGTTCGGTGAGGAGCGGGAGTACCTCACCATCAAGATCTTGCACAACGACATGACCGTCATGGTGCCCTGCGAGAACGCGGGCATCGCGGGGCTGCGCCGCGTCATCGACGAGGAGACGGTGCAGAAGGTCCTGACGGTTCTGCAGGACGAGCTGTCCGACATGCCCAAGAACTGGAACCGCCGGTTCAAGCACAACCGCGACAAGATCAAGACCGGCGACATCTACGAGCTGGCCGAGGTCGTGCGCAACCTGGCGATCCGCGAGTACGACAAGGGTCTGTCCACGGGCGAGAAGCAGATGTTCACGCGGGCCAAGAAGATCCTCGCGTCCGAGCTGATGTACGCGCTGGAGAAGAGCGAGGACGACGCCGAGGCGTACCTCGACGACCTTCTGACGTCCTCCGCCGAGCGCCTGGCTGCCGCGGCGAAGTAAGCGATGCCGGCGGTCGCGCTCGTCGTGGCCGCCGGGCGTGGCGAACGCCTTGGGTCCCCGGGACCCAAGGCGTTCGTCGTGTGTGGGGGCCGTCCCCTGCTCGAGTGGAGCATCGACGCGCTCAAGGCCGTGCCCGAGATCGGCCATGTCGTGGTGGCCCTGCCGCCGGGCGTCGAGGCGCCGGCGGGCACCTCGGGCGTCGTCGGCGGCGCCGAGCGCTCGCACTCGGTCCGCGCCGCGCTGCACCACACGCTGTCCGGCGATCCGGTCCTCGTCCACGACGCTGCGCGTCCGTTGCTCACGCCCGCGATCGTCCGCGCCTGCCTGGCCGGCCTGGACGACGGCGCCGACGCCGCGACGGCCGCCGCCCGCGTGACCGACACCATCAAGGAGGGCGCGGCCGGCGACCTCGCGACCGTCGGCCGAACGCTGGATCGCTCGCGCCTCTGGGCGATCCAGACTCCCCAGGTCTTCCGGCGCGAGGTCCTCGAGCGGGCGCTGGCCCAGCCCGCGGACGTGATCGGCCAGGCGACCGACGACTGTGCGCTCGTCGAGGGCATGGGCGGGACCGTCCGCCTCGTAGAGTGCCCTCGCGACAACCTGAAGGTCACGACCCCGGAAGACCTGCGGCTCGCGGACCTCCTGCTGCGCACCCGCCATCCCCACTAGATGCTCACCGATTACCACGTGCACCTGCGTCCCGACGAGGCCGGGACGACGGCCGAGAAGTACTTCACCCCCGAGAACGCCGAGCGCTACCGCGAGAGCGCGCAGGAGCGCGGCATCGCCGAGCTGGGCGTCGCCGAGCACATCTACCGCTTCACCGCGGCGCTCGACGTCTGGCAGCACCCGCTCTGGGTCGACAACGCCGTCGACGACATCGACCGCTACTGCGACTTCGTCCGCGATCAGACCGACCTCAAGCTCGGCATCGAGGCGGACTTCATCCCGGGCCGCGAGGAGCGCATGCGCGCGCTGCTCGAGCAGCGCGACTGGGACTACGTCGTCGGCTCGATCCACTTCCTCGCCGAGGGCGCGCTGGACTACGCCAAGTACGACGTGTGGAACAGCGCCCGCTCGGCCGACCACGTCTGGAAGACCTACTTCACGTGGCTCGGCGAGGCGGCGGCCAGCGGGATGTTCGACATCCTGGCCCACCCCGACCTCGTCAAGCACTGGGGCAGGCAGCGCCCGTGGCCCGAGAAGGACCTGCGCTTCTACTACGACCTGGCCATGGAGCAGATCGCCGAGTCGGGCGTCGCGATCGAGGTCTCGACGGCGGGGCTGCGCAAGCCCGTCGGCGAGATCTACCCGGCCCCGGCGTTCCTGGAGATGGTCGTCGACGCGGGCAACCCGATCGCGTTGTCCAGCGACGCCCACACCCCGGAGCAGCTCGGCTTCGAATACGAGCGGGCGCTGGAGCTCCTGGAGTCCGTCGGCGTCACCGAGCTCGCGGTCTTCGAGCGACGTCAGGCGCGACGGGAGCCCGTGGGCTGATGGCCGTGCGTACGGGCATCGGCTGGGACTCGCACCGCCTGGTGCCCGGGCGCCGGCTGATCCTCGGCGGGGTGGAGCTGCCCTACGAGCAGGGGCTGAAGGGCCACAGCGACGCCGACGTCCTCACCCACGCGGTGATCGACGCGCTGCTGGGCGCCGCCGGCCTGGACGACATCGGCACGCTGTTCCCCGACACCGATCCGGCCTACCGCGACATCGACTCGATGGAGCTGCTGCGCGACGTCGTCGCCCGCGTCACCGTGCAGGGCCACGCGATCGAGCACGTCGACGCCACGGTGGTGATGGAGCGTCCGAAGCTCGCGCCCCACCGGGCGGCGATCCGCGCCTCGCTGGCCGGCGGCCTGGGTGTCGACGCGGCGCGGGTCAACGTGAAGGCCTCGACCGGCGAGGGCCTCGGCTTCGTCGGTCGCGGTGAGGGCGTGGCCGCGCTGGCCGTCGCCACGCTGCAGACCCCCTAGGCCGCGCGCATGCACGGCGAGCTGGTGGTCCTGGGTGTCCTGGTCGGTGTCCTCGGCCTCCTGCTGCTCGCCGAGCGCACCGGGCTCCCGTACCCGATCCCGCTGACCGTCGGCGGCGCGCTGCTGGCCTTCCTGCCCGGCGTCGAGAACTTCGAGCTCGACCCCGACGTCATCCTCATCGCCTTCCTGCCGCCGCTGCTGTACTCGACGGCGTTCTTCAGCTCGCTGCAGGACCTCCGCGCCAACGTCGGGCCCATCAGCGCGCTGGCCGTCGGGCTCGTGGTGGCGACGACCGTCGCGGTCGCGGTCGTCGCGCACGCGTTCATCGACGGGATGTCGTGGAACGCGGCGTTCGTGCTCGGCGCGATCGTCTCGCCGACCGACCCCGTCGCTGCCGTGGAGATCCTCGTGCGCTCACGGGCGCCCCGTCGCCTGGTGACGATCGTCGAGGGCGAGAGCCTCATCAACGACTCCACGGGCCTGATCGCCTACAAGTTCGCCATCGCCGCGGCGACCAGCGGCGGGTTCTCGCTGCTGCAGGCCGGCGGCGACTTCCTGCTCAGCGCGGTGGCCGGCGTCGCCATCGGCCTGGCGGTGGGCTACCCCGTCATGCTGCTGCGCCGGCGGCTGGACGACGCCCCCACCGAGATCGCGATCTCCCTGCTGACGCCGTATCTGGCCTATCTGCCCGCCGAGGCGGCGGGCGTCTCGGCCGTCCTGGCGGCGGTGACGTCGGGCCTGCTGCTGGGTTGGTACTCGCCGCAGCTGGTCACCCCGGCGACGCGCATCGTCTCCGTGTCGTTCTGGGAGATCCTCGTCTTCGCGCTCAACGCGGCGCTCTTCGTGCTCGTCGGACTCCAGCTCAACCACGTGCTCGACGGGCTCAGCGGGATCTCGACGGGCGACCTGATCGTCGACGCGCTGCTGGTGTGCGCGACCGTCATCGGGACCCGCTTCGCGTGGGTGCTGCCGTTCAACCTGATCTCGCGGCTGCTCGTCGAGCGGCTTCCCGGCCGCCACGGCGACGAGCCGCCCGATCTGCGGCTGACGGCGCTGCTGGGCTGGTCGGGCATGCGCGGCGCCGTGTCACTGGCGGCGGCGCTGGCCATCCCGCTGCAGACCGACGCGGGCGCCCCGTTCCCGGCCCGCGACCTGATCATCTTCCTGGCCTACTCGGTGATCGTCGTCACGGTCGTGGGCCAGGGGTTGACGCTCGGCCGGCTCATCGAGCTGGCCGGCGTCTACGACGACGAGGAGACGGTCGCCGAGCAGGAGACGCGGGCGCGGATCGCGACCGCGCGGGCGGCGCTGAGCCGACTCGACGAGCTCGAGGGCGCCGACTGGGTGCGGCCCGAGACCCACGAGCGGATGAAGGGCGCCTACGAGTTCCGCATCCGCCGCTTCGAGTCGCGCTTCGACGACGAGGACGACGGGGAGATCGAGCAGGGCTCGCTGGCCTACCAGCAGCTGCGCCGCAAGATCCTGGAGGCCGAGCGCTCCGAGCTCATCCGCCAGCGCAACCGGGGCGAGATCACCGACGACATCATGCGCCGCATCGAACGCGACCTCGACCTCGAAGACGCGCGGCTCGAAATCTAGGGGAACGCCGGCCCAGGGGGCCGGGTTCCCGCCGCGGGTGTTCGCCCAGAGGGCGAAACCCGCCGCCGCGGTGTCCTGTTCAGCGCGACTGCACGGCCGCCTCGGCGCGCAGCTCCTCGATCAGCGCCTTCTGGCGATCGGGGATGGCCAGCGACCGCACGGTCCGGGCGCTCGTCGCGCGCTGCGGGCGCAGCGGGAGGCTCAGGGCGAACAGCGCGCCGCCCTCGGGCGCGTCGCCGACGGTGACCTCGCCGCCGTGCAGCAACGCGATCTCGCGCACGATCGCCAGGCCGAGGCCGGTGCTCCCGGCCGAGCGGGTCCGGCGGTAGCGCTCGAAGATGCGCTCGCGCTGCTCGGTGGGGACGCCGGGCCCGTCGTCGGCGACCTCGAGACGGAGGCGGCCCTCGCCCGCGGTCAGCGAGCAGCGCACCACGCCGCGGCGCGGGGCATGGCGGATGGCGTTGGCGATGAGGTTCGAGACGGCCGAGACGAGCTTCTCGTCGTCGACGACGGCGGGCATGCGATCGGGGACCGAGAGCTCGAGGCGGATGCCGCGCGGCTCCGCGACGGAGGAGAAGCCCTCGACGCAGCTGCGCACGACGGCGGCGACGTCGACGACCGCGGCCTCGAGCTGCAGCTCGGCGGTCTCGAGGTGGGACATGAGCATGAGGTCCTGGACACGCCGCAGCATCGTGTAGGCGTTGGCGCGGATGCGCGCCACGTCCTCGGCGTCCTGGCCCTCGAGGCGGCCTGAGCTCTCGAGGCGCCCGCAGAGCGCGAGCATGATGGACAGCGGCGACTTCAGCTCGTGCCCCACGTCGGCGAGCATCTGGCGATGGTCGTCCTCGGGCACCACGTCGTCGTCGCTCGTCGGCGTCTCCTTCGCGCGCCACCACCACCCGGTGTCCCGGCGGTCCTTGGCGGAACGCGCGTCGCGGCCATCCCGGTCCACGTCCGCTTGATCCCTCACGTGATCGCAATCCCCTTTCCGGTGCGACTTCGTGTCTCCCGGAAACCTACCCTCGGTATGAAACGGCAGGAACGTGCGCGCCGTGGGGGAACTTCCTGCCCCACGGCCGTCGAGCGCTTTGCTCCGTCCACCGGGCAAAGAGTCCCCCGGCGCCCCGGTCGCCGATCCATACTGTGCGCGAAGCACGGTTCGCCGGCAGGAGAGCCCTCGACTGTGCATTGCCGCGTGATCCGGTGTCGTTCGCTCGCGTCCGCCGCCGACCCGTGGCCGCGTGGCGGTTCCCTTCAATCCCCAGGGAACCGCCCGCGCGGTCACTGCCCGAATAGCCAGTTTCCTGCACTTGGGGGCGAAATATACCCCAACGTCTCGCCGTGGGTGCTTTTTTCTATGGCGAGACCGGGCGGGATGGCTCCGGTGGGGATACGAGACCGGGAAGGGCTCTTTGGGGATGGAATTCAAGGGTGAATCGGGAGCCGAGGCTCCTCTGCGGGTCATCGTGGCCGACGACGACCCGCTCGCGCGGCGGATGCTTCGCGACGTGCTGCAGCTGGCGGGCATCACCGTCATCGCCGAGGCGAGCAGCGGCCGTGAGGCCGTCGAGCTGACGGCGTACTACAAGCCGGACGTCGTCGTGATGGACCTCATCATGCCCGGCATGGACGGCCTGGCGGCGATGAACGAGATCACGCGCGCCACGCCCGACATCAAGGTGGTCATCCTCACGTCGAGCGACGACGACGAGGTGGGCCTTATGACGCTGCGCGCGGGCGCGTCCGGGTTCCTCTGCAAGAGCGTGGGGATCGACTCGCTCCCGCGCGCCCTGTACTGCGCGCGCAACGGCGAGGCCGTGATCACCCGCCGCCTGACCATGCGGCTCATCGAGGATCTGCGCCTCGTGCGCCAGGACAGCGCCGGCCTGCGGCCGATCCGCAGCCCGCTGACCTCGCGCGAGTGGGAGGTCCTGGACCTCCTCTGCCAGGAGCTGTCCACGGACGAGATCGCCGATCGGCTGGTGGTGTCGGTCGAGACCGTGCGCTCCCACGTCAAGAACGTGCTGCGCAAGCTCGAGGTGCGCTCGCGGCGGGAGGCTGTGGCGATGGCCTCGAAGCTGCGCGCCGGCATGCTCGAGGAAGGGATCGCCGCCCAGGAATGACCGACGGGGACCCTGCCCTCCCGGCGCAGGGCGCCCTCGAGGCGTACGCCGCCCTGGCGGCCCATCAGCTCGGTGAGGCGGTCGCGCTCATGCGCGGCGCCTCGTCGGTCCTCGAAGCTCAGCGCGGCCGGCTCGGCCCCGGCGGCGAGGACGCCCTGCGCGCGATCGACGCCGGCAGCGCCCGCGCCCAGCGCTTCGTCGACGACCTGCTCGACCTGGTCCGGGCCGGCGGCGAGCCGGTCGACGAGCCGCCAGCGGCGCTCGACGACGCGCTCGACGCGGTCCTGGCCGACCTGGACGAGCCCCTGCGCCGCGCGTCGCTGAACGTCCTGCGCCATCCGCTGCCCACGGCCGGGCTGGCGCCGTCGGAGGCGCAGATGCTGCTGCGTCACCTCGTCCGCGCCGCGCTGGCCGCGGGCGCGCACCGCCTGCAGTTCGAGGCCCACGACCGCGACGGTGCCGTCGTGCTCGAGGTCCTCGACGATGGCGCGGTGCCCCGCGAGGGGGACGACCCGTTCGAGCCCTTCCAGCGCCCGCGCGGGCGCGGGCCGTACGTCGGCGCGGGTGTCGGGCTGGTCATCTGCCGGCGCCTGGCCGAGCGGCGCGGGGGCCGGGCCGAGCTCACCCGCGGCGAGGACCGCGTCATGGTCACCCTCCATCTCCCCGCGGCGTGAGCGTCCTGCGCGTCCTGCTCTGCGACGACGCCGCCGAGATGCGGGCGCTGCTGCGCTGGGCGCTCGAGCGGGGCGACGGCATCGAGGTGGTGGGGGAGGCGCCGGACAGCGAGCAGGCGCTCGCGCTGATCCGCGAGCTCGCGCCCGACGTCGTCGTGCTCGACCTCCAGATGCCGGTGCTGCCGCCGGCCGAGCTGCTCACGGCCATCGTGGGGGTCGCGCCCGACACGCCCCTCGTCACCTTCTCGGGCTTCGAACCCGACCTCGTCGCGCCGGCCGAGGCGCGGCTCGTCCGGTTGCACATCCCCAAGACGACCGATCTCGCGCTGGTCCGCCAGGCGATTCTCGACGTCGGCCACCGCGCGTAGCGCAAAAGGTGTGGCGAGCACGCCGCAATGCGCGGCGCGCGGCATACTGCCCCGGTGGCCGGGCAGTCCAACGGACCCTCGGAGCGCGCCGCGCGCGTGGTCGTCGTCGACGACGACGTCCGCCTCCGCGGCCGGCTGCGCTCCGGCCTGCAGGACGCGGGCCTGATCGTCATCGCCGAGGCCGACAACGGACGCGACGCGATCGATCTCGCCGCGCACTTCCGGCCCGACGTCATCGTGATGGACATCGTGATGGCTAACGTCGACGGCCTGACCGCGACGCGGACGATCATCGGGCGCAACCCCGAGGTCCGGGTGCTGCTGCTCACCGCCTCCGCGGACCTCGAGCTCGGCATCGTCGGCCTGCGCGCCGGCGCCGCCGGCCACCTCGTCAAGGGCGCGCCACTGGCGGAGCTGGTGAGCGCCGTGCAGCGGATCGCCGCCGGCGAGCCCGTCGTCGGGCCCGAGCTGACCTGGCGCCTGATCGCCTCGGTCCGCGCGCTGCCCGCGGGCGGCCTGGGCGTGCGCCCGGTGCGCAGCAAGCTCACGCCGCGCGAATGGGAGGTCCTCGACCTCCTCTGCGCGGGCCTGACCGTCGACCAGATCGCCGATGAGCTCGTGCTCGCGCGCGACACCGTGCGCACGCATGTCAAGCGGCTGTTGCGCAAGCTCGGCGCCCACTCGCAGGCCGAGGCGATCGCGATCGCCAACGGCATCCGGTCGACCTTCGCCGCCGACGGCAAGACCGGCCCGCTCGGGTAGGTCGCCCCGCCCAGGGGGGAGGTTTCTCACCCGGTTGGGGGCGGGCCTCACCTAGTCCTTCGGCGGAACCTCACCGTCTGGGGGACTCAGAAATCCCCTGCCACCGACGCCGACCTGGCCTCACGATGGTTGCGAGCCAGGGGCCATCCCGCCGGACGCATGAAGCCGAGGCGGATGGACCCAGAAACACAACGTGGGGTGAACGATGAGCGTTGGGGTTGTTGGTCTCGGACCGGTTGCGTGCTGCGCGCAGCGCGTGGGGATCCGGTCATGAAGCGGGTGCTGATCATCGCCAACGGCGTGCTGGAGGCGGAGGCACTGCGCCGCGCCATGCGCTACACGCCGGACGTGCGGATCATCGGGTTCGCCGAGGCGGGCCGTCCGTGCGGTGCCACCGTGCGTCACGCCCAGCCGGACGTGATCCTGGTCAACGCCGTGGCGGACCAGGCGGTCGCTCTCGAGCGCCTCGCCGAGGCCCGGGCCGACGCCCCGAAGGCCACGATCGTCTGCCGCACGCACCACAGCGACCCGTCCTGGCCGCGCAGGGTGGCCGAGGCCGGCGCGGACGCGACGGTCGACGCCCAGCTCGACGGCACCCGCATGGCGATGCTCGTCCGCGAGGTCGCGGCCGGCACCGTCTTCCACCTGCCGCGCGCCAGCGCCGGCGACACGGGGCACCTGCGTGAGACCGCCGCCGGCCTCACCGCCCGCGAGCGCGAGATCCTGCAGCTCATGGCCAGCGGCGCGACCAACAGCGTGGTCGCCGCCCAGCTCTGGGTGACCGAGCAGACGGTGAAGTTCCACCTGTCGAACATCTACCGGAAGCTCGGCGTCGGGAACCGCACCGAGGCGACCCGCTACGCCTACCGGAACGGCCTGATCGAATAG
>Ga0157379_10003145_pt1 | contig 13972 bp, 11 predicted proteins | sample S25metaG_FD_121802 | JGI IMG/M metagenome (GOLD analysis project Ga0157379, IMG submission 121802) | Switchgrass rhizosphere microbial communities from Kellogg Biological Station, Michigan, USA - S2-5 metaG | ecosystem: Host-associated > Plants > Roots > Rhizosphere > Soil | place: USA... | reverse complement strand
TGGAAACTGCCCATCTGCCATGGGACGGTAAATATCCGCGCGAAGAATCACGCCGTCTCGCATGGTGGCGGTCACACCCCGCTCCATGGCTACCTCGTAGGACTGGGCAGCGTGAAGCAGGGACGTAGCCATCAGGGAACCGAGAGCGGCTGTGTAGAACACAATCTTTCTGCGAAGCATGGGCAAATCCCCGGATACGACTGGATAAGGTATCAACTTTTAGTTCGCGGGCAAAATCCCAAAGGGCTGCACAACTCCCGCCCGGCGTCATCCTGAGCTTGCGAAGGATCTAGCGCGCAGCGAATATGCACCCCGCGGCATTTATAGCATCCGCGCGAGATCCTTTAGGACTGAAGCCCTTCAGGATGACGCGACGGCAGGGATTTTGTCCGAACTGATGCTTCGCGAGCTTCAGCCTGTCGCCCTAGATTGGCGCGACCAGCTACTTCGCTGGCGGCGCGAGCCGGTGAATCTGATTGAGCAGGGCCTGCGGAGAAACGGGACGTCCCAGGAAATCTTGCATCAGCCGTGGCGAATCGCGCTCGGATCCGTAGCGCAGCAAGTTCTCCTGTAGCCATCCGTACCACCGCGGATCACCGGTATCGAACGGCCCTAAAGCCTCGCGAATGTGCTGACGCATTTCGGCGGTCAACACGGCGCCCAGTCCGTAGTTCATCATGTACCCGGGCGTATCCACTAACTGCTCGCGCAACACCCACCAGGACAGCTCGGGATGCGGAACGATATGGAAGTAGTGGTTCGTGATCTCGGTCCACAAGAGATTCGGGTCCGTCGCGGGGGCGCGCAGCATTCTCAGTTCGAAGAGCGACCAGGCAACGTCCAACACTACTACCCCATACAAGGCACGCAGAGAAGCCTGTTCGGAGGTCTCGCGCCCCAGATACCGGCGCTGCCAGGCGGGCTCATATGTGCTCCACCCCGGGACATCCGCAAAAGCCTCAACGAAAAGATCGCCAGGCCAGTAGACGAAAGCGGGGCGATTGCGAATCGCTGTGATGTTCACCACGTGGCCGTTCTCGTGTACCAACTCATTCAGCACAAATAACCCGCCCCGCGCATAGGGAGCGGAGACGCGAGCGATGGTAGGCTGCCACGAGCCGCTGACCATTCTCCCGTGAGTGATGTAGTCCGTGTAAGCCAGCGGCGCTTTCCCTGGCCGTGGATCCAAGTCGTACGACGTGCCTGATTGTCGGAGGTCTAACCCCAGGTCCTGGTAGAAACGCTGATTGATCGGTTGAAGCGACTCGCGAGGAATGGCGGCAGCGAGCTGGCGGTCTGCCTCGGCGCTCAAATAACTGAAGCTCCACGGCTCCACCGGGTCGGCGGGATTGACCTGGCGCCAGGCATCAAGAATCTCCTCCAACCATCGTTCGACATCGGCGGTGTTCACTCCGGCGTCACGGGCGGCAGCGTCGATTTCTGAACCATGCTTCCCCGTATCGGCGGCGGCCAGCGCCACCAAGCGCCGATACGGACTGTCCGGCTCGTTGTTGCCGTTGATGGCCTGCCACAGGGGGGCGAGCGCCATGAATACAGCCTTGCGCCGCTCCGGTTCTTTAATCTCGTGCAGGAGGTCGAGCACCGACTGGCGATTGATTTTTCCACCCTCGAAGTTGACATTGTTGGCGCTCTCCGCAAAGCAGACCAGCAATGCCGTTCTCAGAGAAGCGTAATCCTGGTCCTTGCGGCTGGCGTTCTGGCACTTTCCATCCGGACTAAAGGGCGCCGAGATGGTCTCAGAGAACGTCGCAAACTGCGCACGCATAGCGGCAATTGCTTTAGTGTCACTCGCAGAAAGATCATGGCCTGGCAATTTTGCCAGGCGCGCGGAAAATTCCTTCCGCTTCTCGCGATACACCTGGACCCAGGCGGCGCGGTCCCTGCCTCGATAGCTGGTAAATAAACCAGAGTCGATGGTTGTGATGATGGTGAAGGCATCGCTCACGTCGGCGTAGATGTTCTCCACCGCCGCGACCTGTTTGGAGTCCGCCGTCATGCCGGCGATCGCGGTTGAAGTGAACCAGGCAGCCAGGAGGATGCAGGCAAGACATTTGGCCATAAATTTAGGATGTCCGGCATGTTTGCTGAAGCACGGGCCACCATTCTGGACCGAGTGCCAGTCAGGCCGCCGGCGGCTGAACTTCATGCAGGCGCCGCTCGAGAAATCTGCGTTCGCTGCCATTGGTGACCAACGCCAGCGCCCGCTCGTAGCTCTTTGCCGCTTCTGCTGCGGATCCGATTCGACGTAGCAGATCAGCACGGGCGGCATGCAGCAGATGGTAATCGTCGAGATCGCCGGTTGCAACGAGGGCCTCAATCAGCGCGAGAGCCGGCTGAGGGCCGTCCACCATCGCGATTGCGACCGCCCGATTCAGCGACACAATCGGAGAAGGTTGCACCCGCTCGAGTAGGTCGTAGTAGCGCACGATCCGGGCCCAGTCTGTATCTTCAGCACGCGCCGCCTGACAATGAACAGCCGCAATCGCCGCCTGTAGCGAAAACGGGCCCACCTCGCCGCGCCAGACTTCCGCCGCGAGCGACAATGCTTCGGCAATCTGCGAGTGGTTCCATCGGCTGCGGTCCTGCTCTTCCAGTACGACCAGATCGCCCTCGTCATCGACCCGCGCATCGCGCCGTGCGTCGTGAAGCAGCATCAGCGCGACCAGCGCTGTCGCTTCGGCCGGAGGCTGCGGTCCCGCCAACGATCTGACCAGGCGTCCTAGGCGGATGGCTTCGGCGCAGAGATCGGTCCTGACCAGCGGCCCGCCTCTGGTAGCCGCGTAGCCTTCGTTGAAGACTAGGTAGATCACGGTCAATACCGCCGCGAGCCGTGCGGCCATTTCCTGTGTCTCAGGCACAATATAAGGAATGGCTGCATCGCGAATCTTGCGCTTGGCACGCACCAGGCGCTGGGCCATCGTGGTCGGCGGCACCAGAAAGGCTCGCGCGATTTCGTCCGTCTCCAGGCCGCACAGGGTGCGCAAGGTCAGCGCCACTTGCGCCTCCAGGGCAAGCGCCGGGTGGCAGCAGGTAAAGATCAGCCGCAGACGGTCGTCGGGAATTTCGCTGCTGTCGTAGTCCGGCTCTTCAATGGTCCGAACCAGGCCGGAGGCGGCATACGATTCCAGCTTTTCCTCAGAGCGAATCTTGCTCCGGATGCGGTCAATGGCCTTGTGCCGAGCCGTCTGAATGATCCACGCCCGGGGAAATTCCGGCACTCCGGAGACTCGCCATTGATCCACTGCCGCGGTAAAGGCTTCCTGCGCCGACTCTTCGGCGAGATCGAAGTCACCGACCAGTCCGATGAGGGCGGCGACAATTCGGCCCCAGTCGGAGCGATAAACTTCCTCCACAGTTTCGGCGGCGTTCTGCGACATGTCTAAATTGTAAATATTTTTCAATTGGAGTGTCGATTTCGTCCGGCGGCCGTCGATCTTTTAGACGACAGCGCAGCCAAGTTGGTCAACGGGAGGCAGTCTCGGTTGGAGGTCGAGGGTGGCAGATTCCCGATTGCAGAATTTATTCAGGCCGAACTGTCGATCTGGAGATCCGCCGTTCGACATACCCATGGAGACATGCAAATGAAATACTTGCTGCTGATTTACGGTGACGAGCAAGCCTGGACCGAAGCCGAGCGGGCCCAGTGTTACAGCGATTCGACAAAGCTTGCCCACCAGCTCCAATCCAAGGGACAGTTCCTGGCCACTGCCCCCTTGCAGCCGGTAGCGACCGCTACCACCGTCAAAGTAAGGGACGGCAAGCGCTTCGTGACCGACGGCCCTTTCGCTGAGACCCGCGAACAACTCGGCGGCTACTTCCTGGTCGACGCTAAAAATCTCGACGAGGCGTTGGACATTGCCGGACGGATTCCCGGCGCGCGCAAAGGCGCAGTCGAAATCCGGCCCGTGCTGGAGATTCCAGGCCTGCCAACACCTTAGCCCGGCGATAAGCGAACGGAGGAGGAACCATGTGCCCGGCTTGCATTGCGACTGCGACGCTCGTACTTGCCAGCGCGACCTCGGCGGGCGGAGTAACCGCGCTCGTCCTGCAAGTACTTCATCCCAGGAACAAAATTTCTAGTCATCAGAACGAAACCGCGAGTCACAAGGAGAGCCAATGAGCACCACGGAAAGTCGGACGGTTGTATCGAGAACTGAGTGGCTGGCAGCTCGCAAAGATCTATTGGCCAAGGAAAAGGCTCTTACTCGGGCACGCGACGCGGTCAGCGCCGAGCGGCGCCAGCTGCCCTGGGTGAAAGTCGAAAAGGATTACGTATTCGACACGCCGAAGGGGAAGAATGGGTTGGCCGACCTCTTCGACGGGCGCAGCCAGCTAATCGTCTATCACTTCATGTGGAGACGGGAACTCGGAGAGGGCTGCGTGGGTTGCTCGTTCCTTTCCGATCATATTGACGGCGCCGACTTGCACCTCTCGCATCATGATGTCGCGTTCGTTGCGATTTCGCGCGCGCCACTGTCTGAGCTTGAAGCTTACAAGCAGCGTATGGGCTGGCGCTTCAATTGGGTCTCCTCGTATGAGAGCGACTTCAACTTCGACTATCACGTTTCGCTCAGCAACGAGGACATCGCGCGCGGCGAGGTCTACTACAACTACGAGATGATCCCGGCCTCGATCGAAGAGCTCTCCGGCATCAGCGTTTTCTACAAGGACGAGAACGGCAACATCTTTCATACATATTCCAGCTACGGCCGGGGAAACGAAGAGGTGCTGGGTGCGTACATGTATCTCGACCTCACGCCCAAAGGCCGCAACGAGAACGGCCCGAACCACAATATGACTGACTGGGTGCGCCACCACGATAAGTATGGCGCGGGCGGCTTCGTCGACCGGACGGGCGGTTACATCGCTTCCAAGGAAGCAGAGCCGTGTTGCCACTCGGCTGAAACGGGGGGCAGACCGAGAAGATCGCTTGAAATGTAGGCGCCAGCGTCGCGCTCGTGCTCCGTCTTATCGGACGCTGCCGCACCCGCGGGGCGCACGCGCCTACATCGACATTGTGTTTTGTCTGGAATTGGACGATGAAATAGCGAATCCCGGACAGGATTTCTGAATCCAATGAGACTGCTGAATGTCCCGCCGGGGCGGAGTTCGAACGAGTACTTTCTAATTGTTGTCAGATACGTTCGATGGATAGCTGTTTGCGGCGTACCGGCGCCAGTTAACTTTTTATTTTCAATGGTTTGCTGTTTGTCCTAAGGGGAAGTCAATGGCAAAGAGAATGATCGTGATGTTGGGTGTGACACTAACACTGCTCACGGCCCTCGGCTTCATGAAGTTCAAGCAGGTTCAGACGGCGGTGCAAGCTGCTGCCTATACGCCGCCTCCTGAGGCCGTCACCAGCGTGGTGGCTCAGCCCGAGCAGTGGCCCTCGACCACCGGCGTAATCGGCACCATGGAAGCGGTTCATGGCGTGATGGTCAGCTCTGACCTGCCGGGAACCGTGATGAAAATCAATTTCGATTCCGGCAAAGCAGTACGGGAAGGCGAGATTCTGGTCGAGCTCGACACCCGCGAAGAGCGGGCCCAGTTGGCGGCTCTCGAAGCACAGCGCGATCTCGCGAAAGTCAATTTTGGCCGGATGCAAGAGCTGGTGAAAGAGGGCGTCATTTCGCGGCTGGAATACGACCAGGCCACCGCTCAGCAAAAACAGACCGAGGCGAATGTCGGCGCAATCCGCGCCACCATTGAGCGCAAAACGATTCGCGCTCCGTTCTCGGGCACCCTGGGAATTCGCAAGATCAATCTCGGGCAATACCTGTCCGCAGGCAATTCTGTAGTTCAACTCCAGGCGCTGAATCCCATTTACGTTAATTTTGGCCTGCCGCAACAGGCGCTGGGCCAGGTCCGTGTCGGCCGCAGTCTGAAAGTTACTTCCGAGGACCTGCCCGGCAAAGTGTTCACGGGCAAGGTCACGGCGCTGGACTCGGTAATCGACCAAACCACGCGGAACGTACAGGTGCAGGCGACGCTGGCCAATCCCGAAGGCAAGTTGCAGCCCGGCATGTTCGTGCAGGTCGAAGTGGTCCTGGGAGCGAGTCGTACGGTGGTCCCGCTGCCGGCGTCGGCCGTCAGTTATGCCCCGTACGGCGATTCGGTTTTCGTGATCACCGACCTCAAAGATCCGAAAGGCCACACTTATCGCGGCGTGCGTCAGCAGTTCGTGAAACTCGAAGGATCACGTGGCGACCAGGTGGCGGTGGTTTCGGGCCTGAATCCAGGCGATGAAGTCGTAACGTCCGGTGTGTTCAAGCTGCGCAACGGCGCCGCGGTCCAGGTCAACAACAAGGTTCAACCGGGAAATAATCCCGCTCCCAAGCCTGAGGACAGCTAGATGAAGTTCACGGATCTGTTCATTAAACGACCCGTCCTCGCGATGGTTGTGAGTCTGGTTATCCTGATCGCCGGCCTGCAATCCATTCGCTCGTTGAGTGTCCGTCAATACCCGCGCAGCGACATCGCGGTGGTGTCGGTTTCGACGGTTTACGTGGGCGCAAACGCCGACCTGGTACGTGGCTTTATCACCACTCCGCTGGAGCGCGTCATCGCCAGCGCCGACGGTATCGACTACATGGAGTCGTCGAGCGCTCAGGGCCTCAGCACCATCACGGTGCACCTGAAACTCAACTACGATACCAATGCGGCGCTGACCCAGATCCAGGCGAAAGTGGCCCAGGTCCGCAATGACCTGCCGCCAGAGGCTGAAGCGCCGGTCATTGATCTGCAAACCGCAGACAATCAATTTGCCGCGATGTACATTGGTTTCTCGTCGCCCGATCTCGACCAGAACCAGATCACCGACTATCTGACCCGCGTCGTTCAACCAAAACTCAGCGCCATCAGCGGAGTGCAACGCGCCGACATTCTTGGCGATCGCACCTTCGCGATGCGAATCTGGCTGAAGCCGGACAAAATGGCCGCGCTTGGCATATCAGCCTCCGCCGTACACGACGCCTTGGCGCATAACAACTACCTCTCTGCGCTGGGAAGCACCAAAGGTTCGATGGTGTCGGTCAACCTCGTCGCCAACACCGATCTGCGAACGGCAGACGAATTCAAGCAACTGGTCGTCAAGAACAACAACGGCGTGGTCGTGCGACTCGGCGACATCGCGGACGTCGTGCTCGGCGCCCAGAATTATGACTCGGAAGTCCGCTTCAACGGTGAGACCGCAACCTTCATGGGAATTTGGGTCCTGCCGACCGCCAACTCGCTGGAGGTCATCAAGCAGGTTCGTGCGGCTGTACCCGGCATCCAGGCGGAGTTGCCCACCGGGATGCATGTCGGCATTCCCTACGACTCGACGGCATACATCCAGGATGCCATCAACGAAGTGCTCAGGACGCTTACCGAGACCCTGCTCATCGTTATCGTGGTCATTTTCCTCTTTCTCGGCTCGATGCGCTCGGTGCTTATTCCGGTCGTGGCCATCCCGATTTCGCTCATTGGCGCTGTCTTCTTGATGCTCACGTTCGGCTTCACTATCAACCTGCTGACCCTGCTGGCGATCGTGCTTTCGGTTGGTCTGGTGGTGGATGACGCCATCGTCATGGTTGAAAACGTCGAGCGGCACATTCAGTTGGGCAAGACTCCCTACCGCGCCGCTATCGATGCCGCGCGTGAACTGGTCGGCCCGATCATCTCGATGACCATTACGCTGGCGGCAGTGTATGCCCCAATCGGTATTCAGGGCGGCTTGACCGGAGCGTTGTTCCGCGAGTTCGCGTTCACGCTCGCAGGAGCCGTAATCGTCTCCGGAATCGTGGCGCTGACGCTTTCTCCGATGATGGGATCGAAGCTGTTGCGCGCAGGAGACACTGAGCGCGGCTTCGCCGGCTGGGTCAACCGGCGCTTCGACCGTGTCCGCCGCGCCTACGAACATACTCTCACCGCGACACTGCGCTATCGTCCGGTTGTGCTCACCTTGTGGGCCATCGTCGCCGTGCTGATGATCCCGTTTTACATGTTCTCGCAGCGCGAGTTGGCGCCGGCCGAGGACCAGGGCGTGGTCTTCGGTGTAATCCAGGCTTCCCCTAACTCGACCATAGATCAGACTCGGCTTTACACCAACCAGGTTTACGACGTTTACCATTCGTTTCCTGAGAACCAGAGTATTTTCCAAATCACGTCCCCAAACGGCGGCTTTGGCGGCATGGTGACCAAGCCATGGAGCGAGCGGAAAAAGACAGCGCAGCAGCTCCTGCTCGAATCCACCGGACCGTTGTCAAAGATCGCTGGAATCCGCGTGATTCCGCTGACTCCCCCACCATTACCGGGCGGTGGAGATTTCCCGGTTGATTTCGTAGTCGCCTCGCCGGCCGAGCCGCAGCAGCTTGTCGCCTTCGCCAAGCAGCTTGTGGGCAAGGCCTTTGCCAGCGGGCTGTTCATCTACGCCGACTCCGACCTGAAATATGATCAGCCGCAGACCGAGGTCGTCTTCGACCGCGACAAGCTGCGCTCCCAGGGAGTCGACCTGAGCCAGGCCGGACAGGATCTCTCTACTTTGCTGGGGGGAAACTATGTCAACCGTTTCAGCATCCAGGGACGGAGTTACAAAGTCATCCCGCAGGTCAAACGGGCGGAGCGCCTGACGGCTGATCAGCTCTCGCAGATCTACGTCACCGGATCGCAAGACAAACTGGTGCCGCTCTCGACCTTCGCCACCTTGAAGACTACGACCGAGCCGCGGGAGCTGAAGAAATTTCAGCAGCTCAACGCGGTCCGCATTCAGGGCGTAGTCCCGCCCGGGGTGCCGCTGGACCAGGCTCTCCGTGTGCTTGACGATGAAGCCAAAACGATCCTGCCGCAGGGATTTACCGTTGACTACGCGGGCGAGTCGCGGCAGCTCCGTACTGAAGGCAGCAAGTTCCTGGGAACTTTCCTGCTGTCCGGCATCCTGATCTACCTGGTGCTGGCGGCGCAGTTCGAAAGCTTCCGCGATCCCTTCATCATTCTTGCAGGGTCAGTCCCGCTGGCGATTTCAGGAGCCTTGCTGTTCTCGTTCCTGGGACTGACGACGCTCAACATCTACAGCCAGGTAGGTCTGATCACCCTGGTGGGCCTGGTTTCCAAAAACGGCATCCTCATTGTGGAGTTTGCTAATCATCTACAGGAGACGGGACGCGACAAGCTAGCCGCGATTATCGAAGCGGCTGAAACCCGGTTGCGGCCGATTCTGATGACGACCGCCGCCACCGTAATCGGTCACTTCCCGCTTGTCCTGGCCAAGGGACCCGGAGCAGGGGCGCGAAACAGCATCGGCATCATGCTGGTCAGCGGCATGATCATTGGAACGCTGTTTACCCTGTTCATCGTGCCCTCGATTTACATGCTGGTGGCGAAGACCCATACCCGCCTTTCCGAAGGAGATGAAGAGCCGGAGAGTGTTTTAGAGCCGGCGGGAGCTGCGTTCTAGCGGGAAGCGAAGGGGCCAACCGCCCTCGCCCCTCCGCCGGAGCAAGACTCCGCTATCGCGGCCAGGGAAAAGAGTCGAGCTCGACTCGCCGGCGGAGGGCGGCTGTTTTCACGTGGCTCCTGCTGGTTAACGTCGTCGCCAGTAGTGGTCAATCTCTTCCAGCGTGCGGCCCTTGGTCTCAGGGACCACACGCCATACGAAAAGGAATGCGGCGATCGAAACCGTCGCATACAAGAGAAACGTTCCAGGTGCGGTGAGAGCGTTGACCAGCGAGAGGAAAGTTAGCGTCACCACCAGCGTCCCGCACCAGAGAAAAATAGTTGCGACCGACATTGCCCGCCCTCGTATTCGAGTAGGACAAATTTCCGACATCATCACCCAGGTCCCGGTTCCGACGCCTACCGCGAAACACGCCACGTAAGTAAGGACAAAAATCAGCACCATGATGGCCGAGGCCTGGAGATGAATAGCCGCGGAAACTGCCATCAGCGACAGAGCCATCCCCCCGAAAGCCGTCATCAGTAGCGGCTTTCGCCCCGCCCGATCGATAAGGGACATCCCCAGAATCGTGGCAATGAAATTGATTGCCCCGATCACGACGTTGGCCCACAGCGCAGTGGTAGCCGTCTGATGAGGCACGTGCTCCAGAAAGACCAGCGAACCGTAATAGATGATCGTGTTGATGCCGGTGAACTGGCTGAACAAAGCGATGAGAATCGCAACCACCAGCGGTTTCCTGAACGAGGGATCAAGCAGGTTCCCACTTTCTTCGGCGATAGCCTCCCGAATACTCTTGATCTCTGTGCTGGCGGCCTCCGAACCGGCCATTTGTGCCAGAAAGTGTTCTGCTTCGCGGTCTCTTCCCTTCTGCAGCAGCCAGCGTGGACTTTCGGAAATAAACAGCAGCGCCACCAGGAAACAGATTGACGGAACGGCGGCGGACGCAAACATCCATCGCCAGTTGGAGGGTCCGGCGGCGGTGAGCAGATAGTTGACGCTGTATGACAGCAGGATGCCGATCACGATGGCCAGCTGATTCAGGCTCACCATCAAGCCCCGGCGCTTTGCCGGTGAAATCTCCGCAATATAAAGAGGAGAAAGTGTGGAGGCGATTCCAATCGCCAGCCCGCCCAGGACGCGCGCGATGACAAACTCCGTAAGATTGCGCGGAAGCGCCGAACCCAACGAAGAAACCGTGAATAGCGCGGCGGCTGCAATTAGTACCCGCTTCCTGCCGAAGCGGTCGCTCGTGAAGGCCGCCACGCTGGCTCCGACAACGCATCCCAGGAGCAGGCTGCTGGCGGCAATTTCCGTTTGCGAATCACTCAATCCAAACTGGCTTTTGAGGAACACAATTGCGCCATTGATCACCGCAGTGTCGAAGCCGAAGAGCAGCCCACCGATCGCAGCCACGGCTGCGGGCAGGTACAAGTAGCGGGCAGCGCCTTGTTGGGCTTCAGGCATAGAGTCATTGCCGGCCTTTCAGATTTTCAGCAATCCCTGCTGCAGGAATACCAATCCAGCTGCGCCAGCCACTCCACCGTAGCCGACCTGGCTTTGAAATACGATTGGAATCTCGCGCCCCAACAAAATCCGAGTGCGTTGCGCAACTTCCTCTCGAATGGGAGCCAGCAGCTGCGGACCGGCCTCGGCGATATTCCCGCCAATGATCAGGATTTCAGGATCGAAGATGTGCAGAACACTGACCAGGGCTCCGGCCAGGTATTGGAGGGCGCGATCGATTACGCAACGAGCGCTTTCGTCTCCCTCAGCCGCGGCGCGAAAAATAGCTTCGGTGCTGGGCGGCTGGCCAGCCTCGCCGAGCGATAACTTCGTGGGCGCGGCCCGGTGTAGATGCGCCAGGTAGTCCGACTCGAGGGCCCGCGATGAAAAACGCGTTTCCACACAGCCGCGGTTGCCGCAGATGCACAGTCCGCCATGAAGGTCGAGGGTCATGTGACCGAGATGACCTGCGGCTCCGGATGCTCCGCGTAGCATCACACCATCCACCAGGGCCGCGCCGCCGACTCCTGTGCCTAGTGTCAGCAAGACCACATTGTGCTTCCCGCGGGCAGCGCCCCAAAGCACCTCCGCAATCAGCGCAGTACGAGCGTCATTATCGGCATAAAGAGGCAGGTCTCCGGGCTCGACGACTTCGGCCAACCAGCGTCCTTCGAGGAAGTTCAGGTCTCCGGGCAAACTGTTTATGCGGGAGCTTGCAGTGTCAATAACGCCCTTGCAACCAATACCGATTCCGCGAACCTGGCATTTGGCCTGCCGCAACACCAGGTGTACAAAATCATGCAGGGCCGCTGGCGTACGGGGAGACGGCTGATGAAAGCTCTCGACCAGATCTCCACTAAGGTTTACGAGCGCGGCTTTGATGGCAGTCGCGCCAATGTCCACACCAACCGCGACGGTTTCGTTGGAAACGGCGTTGCTACGATCTGCGCTCACAATCGTTGTGCATTATACGCACTCTATGCCATCCTAGTGAGCCGTCATTGCGGCACGCTTTCGAATGGGATTGCTGTCTGCACGGCGAAAAGAGAAAAACTTCGTGGACAAGCAAGCCGCCAATACGAACGGAGCAAGCCTGACGTTCTTCGAACGTGCGATGGACGCCCTGCAGCAACTGAAAGCCACTCAGACCGAGGTGATCCAGAAAGCAGCCGAGATTTGTGCCGATCGGATTGCGCGTGGCGGCCTGATCTTTCTTTTCGGCAACGGCCACTCCCGGATGATGTGCGAGGAAATGACCCCGCGCCAGGGTTGCTTCCCCGGTTTCGTCGCCCTGGTGGAACTGGCGCTCTCGAATCATGCCGCGATCGTGGGCGCGAACGGATTGCGTCCGCCACTGTATCTCGAGAATTACGAAGGCTATGCCGAGCAGATTCTGAAAGGATTCCATTTTGGACCCGATGACGCGTTCATCGTAATCTCCACCAGTGGAATTCGGCCGGTAGTCGTGGAGGCAGCCATGGGCGCGCAGCGGCGCGGGCTGCCCGTGATTGCCATCATCTCCAAGGCGCATTGTGAACAGGCAAAGGCGGCCCACTCTTCCGGCAAAAAGCTGATCGATTGCGCCGACCTGACGATCGACAATCAGTGCCCGCCCGGAGATTGCGTGATCGAACTGGAGGGCCTGGAATGGCGCACCGGACCGATTTCGACGGTCACCGGGGCGATGATCGTCAACATGATTCGCTGCGCCACGGCGGAGGCGCTGCTGGCTCGCGGAGTTAAACCAGTTGTGTTGCCCAGCCATCAATTCGTGGGCAACACCAGTGCCGCAGCACAACTGGAAGCATTCTACGAAGCTTACCGCAAGAGCCTCAAACACTTGTTTGAATAGTCATATTCGATTAACCATGCTCGAATAATCATGTGGACGAAGTACTTCTAATCACGGGCTCATCCGGAATTGCGGCGGCCGTGGCGCGTATGTGGGCCGCGGAGGACTCCGTATTTGTGTTCGGCGTGAACGAAAACGAATGCCGCTCTCTTGCCGACGAACTGGACGCCGGCTACGCGGTCGGCGATGTGCGAGACGAAGCGGCGGTCAAGCATGGCGTGGCCGAATGTCTGGACCGGTTCGGGCAGATTGACGCGCTCATGAACGTTGCGGGCGTCAGCGCCCGTTCCATGGGCGACGGCCCTTTACATGAGTGCACTTCCGAAGCATGGGAAGCCGTGATGGACCTGAATGCCAAGGGCACATTCCTGATGTGTCGTGAGGTTCTCGGCTTGTGGACGAAAAATCGCCAGGCCGGAGTGATCCTCAACACTGGCAGCGTGCTGGCGCGGCATCCCCAGCGGGAACACTTCGCAACCGTTGGCTATGCGGCAAGCAAAGGGGCGATTGAAGCGATGAGCGTGGCGGCGGCAGCGTATTACGCACCGGAGGGCATCCGGATCAACGTCATCGCGCCCGGACTGGTGCATACCCCCATGACCGCGCGTGCCCAGGCAAACGCTGACATCAACAAATATATGATCCAGAAACAACCGCTTCGGAAGGGCATGCTGTCGGCGGAAGACGTCGCCCAGGCCGCGTGTTTTCTGCTGCGGCGCGATTCCAGCCCAATCACGGGTCAGATCCTGAACGTGGACGCAGGGTGGACGGTGAGCGAATGAGTCCCAACAAAATAAAGAAAGCAGCTGCGCCCGCAACCCGCTCGACGCGCCAGCAAAAACCGCACATGCCTTTGCGGACCACCGTGGTCGGCAGCTATCCGTTTCCCGGGTGGCTGGAGTTTGGGTCAGCGCATCTGGAGCAATTCGGCGAGGCCGACATCGAAGAGATGAAGAACGATGCGGTCATCGTGGCCGTCCACGACCAGGTGGCCGCCGGGTTGGATGTAATAACCGACGGCGAACAAACCCGTTACGATTTCAACCTGTCATTTTACGGCCGGCTCGAGGGTATTCACGGCACCGCGATTTCTCCGCGCCGCTTCGGACCACCGGCGCACGATCAGCGAGGCAAATACGAGATCACGGGAAAGATAAGCTCGA
>Ga0157379_10003142_pt1 | contig 13972 bp, 10 predicted proteins | sample S25metaG_FD_121802 | JGI IMG/M metagenome (GOLD analysis project Ga0157379, IMG submission 121802) | Switchgrass rhizosphere microbial communities from Kellogg Biological Station, Michigan, USA - S2-5 metaG | ecosystem: Host-associated > Plants > Roots > Rhizosphere > Soil | place: USA... | reverse complement strand
GGCCTCGTCCCAGATCTCGTCGGAGACGGTGCCGACCGGGCCGTCCTCGCTCTGGCGCAGCGACACCGCACAGTTCACCAGGATCGACAGCGACCCCAGCTTCGCGACGCCCTCGGACACCAGCCGGGCGCAGTCCTCGCGCTTCGTGAGGTCCGCCTGGACGAAGACGGCCTGGTGGCCCTCCTCGAGGAGGCTCTCGGCGAGCTTCGCCCCGCGGTCGGCCGAGCGTCCGGTGACCACGACCGCAGCGCCCTCGCGGGCGAACAGCCGGGCGATGTCCGCCCCCAGCCCTCCCCCGCTGCTGCCGGTGACGAGCGCGGTCTCACCCTTGAGGCGCATGGAGATCCCTTCATGACGGACTGGAGCCTCGGTCATCTTAGCGACCCCCCTTTCGCCATGTCGAACGTCGGGTCACTCGGTGGGCGGCGGTACGGCCGGTAGGTCCAGCTGGGCGCGGACGCGCTGCTCGACCTCGTGGTCCGCGCTGTCCAAGCGCAGGCGGATGGCCTTCGCCGTGCTCTGCGGGTAGGGCCAGCGGAACCGCGGGGCCGGGTCCTCGACGAGCCGCACGATCATCTCCGCGAGCCCCTCGACCGGGACCGGGTCCGCGTTCTTGCGCCCCAACGCCGCGATGAGGTGCGGGATGAGCTCGGCGTAGTACGGGTCCTCGCTCTCCGCCCACCAGCGCCGGGAGGCGATGTCGGTGGCGATCGCGCCCGGCTGCACCACGGCCACCCGGACGCCGAGGTGCCCGACCTCGTAGCGCAGCGCCTCGCACGCCGCCTCGAGCGCGTTCTTCGTGGCGGCGTACCAGCCGACCAGCGGTGTGGTCATCCGACCGGCGCCCGACGACAGCATCGCGACCAGCCCGTCCCCGCGGGCGCGCCACTGCGGCAGCACCGCCCTGGCGAGCTGCATCGGGCCGATCACGTTGAGCGCGAAGGCCTGCTCGAGATCGACCCGGCTCGCCACCTCCACCGGGGTCCAGTAGCTGCGGCCGACGCAGCAGACCAGACCGTCGATCGGCCCGGCCTGCTCGACGGCGCTGCTGATCGACGCGTCGTCCAGCACGTCCAGCGGCAGCCGCACGGCCGCCGCGCTCGGCAGCGCGTCCACCCGGACGTCCGTGGCCACGACCTCGTGCCCGGCCGCCGCCAGCGCCACCGTGACGGCGGACCCGATGCCGCCCGCGGCCCCGGCCACCAGGATCCTCATCGCGCGCCTCCCGTACGGGGGGCGCCGAGGCCGCCCCGGGTCAGGCCGTGAGCGCCGTCGACGCCCCGGCGACGTCCTCGAGCCGCCCGCCCGCGGACACCGGCCGGGCCCACTGCGGGAACGGCTCGCTGCCGTGCAGGATCTCGGTGACCCGCCGGGTGCCCTGGAGCAGCCGCTCCGCGAAGCGCTGCACGTCCGCGCCCGTGAGCCCGTTCGGGAACTGGCCGATGCTCAGCGCGAGCACCGCCCGCCCCGCGGGCCCGAACACCGGAGCGCGGATCGCCATGATCGCGGTCGGCGCCTCCTCGGTCGGGTCGACGACCATCTGCTCGTGCCGGTGCCGCGCCCGCTCCTCGATCGCCTCGCGCAGCTCGGCCGCACCCGGCATCCCGCCCAGCATCTCGACGATCCGGGCCAGCATCATGGCCTGGTCGAACGACGTCGCGTGGTACCCGGTCAGCCGGACGCGGTCCAGGTCCCGGTAGTAGCCCGCCCGCTCCGCGGGGGTCAGCGGCGGGTCCGCCCGGTCCAGCCAGACCTCGACCTCCTCCTCCCGCGCCCAGGCCATGAACTCCTTGCCGTACGGCGGGATCGCCGCCGAGCGGTTGCCCACCGGGAGGTAGCCGAACAGCGGCCGGTCGACGTCCCGGCGCGCCATCACCACCATGTCCGAGCCGACCAGGCTGGTGGCCACGCACGAGACCTCCAGGTCGTCGTGGATCGCCGCCATCTCGGCCTTCGCGATGTCCAACGCCTCGTGCGCGTCCAACGCCGCGGCCGTGCCCAGGTTCACCAGCGCCGGGCCGAGCATGTAGGTCTTGTCCGCCGGATGCCGGATCAGCATGCCCTCGTCCACCAGCTCGATGAGCATCGCGTGGCAGGTCGCCTTGTTGAACTCCAGGCTCCGCGAGATGTCCGAGAGGGAGAAGCGCTCCTTCGGATGATCCGCCAGGAACTTCAGGAGCTTGACCGTCCGCTCGACGGACGGGGCTGGGCGGGCCATTCGGATCTCCAGGGACGACGGGGGACGAAGAACGGTCACGACGGCGACATCGCCGCTGGTCAGTAGCCAACGTACCTCATTCGTTCGAGATTCCGACCAACAGACCGCGTCCTGTTCGAGGGGCGCGACCTATCGTCCACTCCTCAGCCGGCGCTTCACCCTGACGGCAGTACCTACGCCGCCTCCCGCGGGAAGTGACAGGCGACAAGATGCTCCGGGCCGACCGGGCGGAGTACGGGCTCCTCCGCCGCGCACCGCTCCTCGGCCCGGACGCACCGGGTACGGAACCGGCAGCCCGACGGAGGGTCGACGGGAGAAGGCAGCTCCCCCGTCAGGCCGTCGATGGTGCGGCCGGTCCCCGGCTCGTCGTCGGGGATCGCCGCGAGCAGGCCTGCGGTGTAGTGGTGCCGCGCATGCTCGTAGAGCTCCTGGGCGGGGGCCGTCTCGACGATCTTCCCGAGGTACATGACGGCGACCCGGTCGCTGACGTTCTTCACGACCGCGAGGTCGTGGGAGATGAACACCAGCGTCAGCCCGAGCCGATCCTTGAGGTCCTCCAGCAGGTTGAGCACCTGGGCCTGCACCGAGACGTCCAGCGCGGACACCGGCTCGTCGCAGATGATCAGCTCCGGCTCCAGCGCCAGCGCCCGGGCGATGGAGACGCGCTGGCACTGCCCGCCGGAGAACTCGCCCGGGCGGCGCTGCCCGGCCACGTCCGGGTCGATCCCCACCTGTTCGAGCAGCGCACGCACCCGCTCCCGGCGCGTCGGCCTGTCGCCCACGCCCCAGACGTCCAGGGGCTCGCCGACGATCTGCGCCACCCGCCGCCGCGGGTTCAGCGACGACACCGGATCCTGGAAGATCATCTGCAGCTTCGGGCGGACCGAGCGCAGCGCCTTGCGCGGCAGCGACACCAGGTCCTCGCCGTGGAACAGGACCTCCCCGGAGGTAGGCCGAAGCAACTGCACGATCGCCTTCCCGACCGTGGACTTGCCACAGCCGGACTCCCCCACCAGGCCCAGTGTCTCCCCCCGGCGCAGCGTGAACCCCACGCCGGAGACGGCGTGGGCCGTCCGCCCGCCGCCGAGCGGGAACTCGACGACCAGATCACGCACCTCGAGCAGGACCTCGTGACCCACCTCGGTGTCCGGCTCGGTCGTCACGCTCACGACGCGCTCCCCACAAGCTCACCCCTGACCGGCAACCCCGTCGCGGTGAGACCCGCCTCGTGGTTGCGGCGCAGGGCTTCCGTGCCCTCGGGTGTGCCCACGGGGTACCGACAGCGGTAGAGGTGCCCGGGATCGTCCGGAGCGGCCACCAAGGGCACCGGTTCTGTCAGGCAGTCCACCTGTGCCCGGGAGCAGCGCGGCGCGAACCGGCAGCCCGTGATCCGTCGGGCCAGGTTGGGCGGGCGGCCAGGGATGGCCTGCAGCCGGCCGTGCGGTGGGTTGTCGAGAGACGGCAGCGAGCGGCGCAGCCCGTCGGTGTACGGCGAGCGAGTGGCCGCGAACAGGCGGGCGGTGCGCGCCGACTCGACCACCTGCCCGGCGTACATCACGACCACCGTCTGCGAGTACATCGCGGCGACGCCCAAGTCGTGGGTGATGAGCAGCATGGCCATCCGCCGCTGCACCTGCTCCCGCCGCAGCAGAGTCATGACCTGGGCCTGGATCGTCACGTCCAGGGCCGTGGTCGGCTCGTCGGCGAGCAGCAGCGCCGGATCCAGCGCCAGGGCGACCGCGATCACGATGCGCTGGCGCATCCCGCCGGAGAGCTCGTGCGGATACTGTCCCGCCCGCAGCTCCGGCGACGGGATACCCACCTCGCGCAGGAGCCGGAGCACCGCCTCGCGCTGCTCGGCCCGCCGTAGGTTCCCGTGCGCCCGCAGCGCCTCCGCGATCTGATCCCCGACCCGCATGACCGGGTTCAGCGCGGTCATCGGGTCCTGGAAGATCATGGACATGCTCGGGCCCCAGTGCCCGCGCATCTGCTTCTCGCCCAGCGGGACGAGATCGGTGCCGTCGAACAGGACCTGCCCCGTGGAGCGGGCCCCGCGCTTGGGCAGCAGCCGCATCACCGATCGGGCGAGCACGCTCTTGCCCGACCCGGACTCCCCCACGACCGCCAGCATCTCCCCGCGCTCGAGCCGGAGGCTGACGTCGTCGACCGCCCGCAGTGTGCCGTGCGGGGTGTCGAACGAGGTGGTCAGTCCCCGGACGTCGAGCAGCGCGGTCTCCGGCGTCTGCGGGGTCTGCGGGGTCACGGTCACGGTTTCGCCAACCACGCCGAGTCCAAGGTCAGCAGCCCCTCGGCGAACGAGTCCACCCCACCGAGGTTCTCCGAGGTCGCCGTGTAGTTGATCGCCCGGCTCTGCAGGAAGAACGGCACGTCCTGCCAGAGGACCTGCTGCGCCTTCTTGATGGCGTCGACGCGGGATGCCCGGTCCGGCGAGCGCAGTGCCTGCTTGAAGGCGGCGTCGACGTCCGGGTTGCAGTAGTTGGCGTTGTTGCGCCCGGATCCGCAGGCGAGCCGCTGGTTCATCTGCAGCACCGGGTCGACGCCGATGAACGAGCTACCCAGGACCTGGAAGGAGTCGTCGTAGAAGCTCTGCAGGGCCACCGCCGTGGTGACGACCTCGACCTTGAAGTCGACGTTCTTGAGCTTCTGGTTCACCTGCTGGGCGTAGGCCTCGACCCAGCGTCGGGTGTTGCCCTCGGCGGTGAGCCAGGTGAGCGTGACCGGGCCGCCCTTCTCCGCCACGTAGGAGTCGATCAGCGCCTGGGCCTGCGCGAGGTCGCCCTTGAACGGAATCCTCGCCGCGGGGTCGAAGTACGGCGAGTCCTCCGGGAAGATGTTGTCCGACACCGTGGCCGCGCCCTCGTCGGCCTTGTTGTTCGCGTCGTCCGGGTCCATCGCCATGACGAGTGCCTTGCGGACGCGCACGTCGTCGACGGGGGCCCTGGTGGTGTTGAACCACACGGCGTAGCCGCCGAAGGTGACCGGCTTCAGCACCCGGGTGCCCTGGTCCTCGACCTGCCGCCAGACCGCCGCGCCGGTCGGTCCGCTCATCAGGTCCGCCTCGCCCGCCTGGAAGGACGACGCCATCTGGGCGGTCTCCTGGATCAGCCGAATCTCCAGCGCGTCGGCGTAGGGGCGCGGCGCGTCCCAGTAGCCCGGGTTCTTCTTGTAGGAGTAGGACGAGCCCGGCACCCGCTTGTCCAGGACGAACGGGCCGGCACCGACCGGCGCGACGGAGTACTGGGCGCCCTTGGTCTGGATGGCCGTCGGTGAGCCGATCATTCCGATCGGCCCCTGCAGCAGGTAGGGGAACGACGTGTTGGGCGAGGCCAACGTGGCCTGCAGCGTCGTCGGGTCCACCACCGTCATCGCGGTGATCTGCCGCGCGTCCGAGGTCTGTCCGGACTCCGGCTTGGCGTCTCGCTCCCAGTTGAACTTCAGGGCCGCGGCGTCGAAGGCGGTGCCGTCGGAGAACTTCACGCCGTCGCGCAGCTTCACGGTCCAGGTGGCGCCGCCATCGGTCGTGGTGACGGCGGTGGCGATGCGGGGCGTGATCGTGCCCTGCGCGTCGACTCGGATGAGCGTGTCGAAGATCGGGAGTAGCTGGTTGCCGAAAGCCGTCGCCGCGACCGTGGTGTGGATCGGGTCGAGGTCTGGGCCGTCGTAGTTCATCAGCATGCGGATGGTGCCGCCCGGATGCGGCTCGCCGGTGGGGCCCTGGGCCGCGCCGCGGGACGCCCCCCCGCACGCCGCGAGCGCCAGACATGCCGCGGCTGCGAGGGCGACACCCTGCAGCCTCCTGGTCCTCCAACTGCCCACTGGGAACTCCCTTGTCCTCGTCGGTGGCACGTACTGGGGGAAGCACGGTCAGGCCGGTCAGACCTTGGCCCCTCCGACGTCGAGGCGGGCACGACCCCAGTCCCCGACGACGCTGAAGGCGAAGACCGTCAACGCCAGCACCACGGCGGGCACGAACACCAGCTGTGGGTTGCGGGCGAGCTCGAACTGACCGTCGGCGATCATGGCGCCCCAGCTGGGTGTGGGGGGCATGATGCCGATGCCGAGATAGCTGATCGCCGCCTCGGCTGTGATCAGCGATGCCATCACCACCACCGAGTACGCGAGCAGCGGCGGGATGACGTTCGGGAGGATCTCCCTGGTGATGACCCGGCTCGCCGGGGCTCCGGTGAGCCGGGCGGCCTGGACGAACTCGCGCTCGGTGAAGCGCAGGGTGTTCGCCCGGGTCATCCGCACGTACATCGGTAGGGACAGCGCGGCGAGGCCGATGATCACCGTCGGCAGGCCCGGGCCCATGATGGCGCCGATGGCGAGCAGCAGCACCAGACCGGGGAAGGCCAGCACGGCGTCGGTCGCCACGCCGATCACGAAGTCGACGGCCTTGCGGAAGTACCCCGCCAGCAGCCCGATTAGCCCTCCGAGCACCAGCCCTACGAGGATCGCCAGCACCCCGACCTGCAGGGAGGCCCGGGCGCCGTAGACGAGCCGGGAGAGCACGCTGCGGCCCAGGCCGTCGGTGCCGAGCGGCTCGGCGAGCGAGGCGAAGAGCGGCTGACGCGGCCTACCGACGTCCTGGGCGGGGTCGGCGAGTGGCAGCAGCGGCGCGAACAGCGCCGCCAGCACCAGTAACGCCAGCCAACCGACGGCGAGCCAGACGAGGAACGCCGGGCCCCGTCGGGCGCGGGGGCGCTCGGTCTCGACCGCCGAGACGGCCTCCTGCTCCACAGTGGTCATACGGACACCCTCGGGTCGAGCAGCCGGTAGGACACGTCCACGATCAGGTTGATCACCAGGTACCCCAGAGCGATCACCACGACGACGCCCTGCACCATCACCAGGTCGTGGCCGAGGACCGACTGGATCAGCAGCGCCCCGAGACCGGGGATGCCGAACAACGTCTCGATCACGACCGTCCCACCGACCATCTGGGCGAGCTGCAGCCCGGCCACCGTGAGCAGCGAGAACGACGACGGCCGCAGTGCGTGCCGGGTCATGATCTGTCGCGGCGGCACGCCTTTCGCCCTGGCCAGGGCGATGTGGTCCTGCTGCAGGGTCGCGATGACGTCCGACCGCAGCACCCGTTGGAACGTGGCCAGCGCGGGCAGGGCCAGCGCGACCGCCGGGATGACCACATAGGACAGGTTCCGCACCGGTGCCTCGGTGAACGGGACCCACCCGGTGACCGGGAGCCAGCGAAGGCTGATCGAGAACACGAAGGCCAGCAGGACGCCGGTGAGGAACGGCGGCAGCGCGACCAGCAGCGACGTCAGGCCCTCGACGGTCCGGTCGACGAGCCCGCCCGCCCGGTAGGCGCAGAACAGCGCCAGCGGCACGGCCACCACGAGGGCGATCACGATGGCGCCCACGGCGATCTCGATCGTCGCGGGTGCCCGCTCCACGATCGCGTCCCACACCGGCCCCCGGGTCCGGAACGACTCCCCGAGGTCTCCGGTCAGCAGGTTCCCCATCCAGTGCAGGTACTGCGTGACGACGTTCTGGTCGAGCCCGTTGGCCGCCCGTACCGCGGCGAGCACCTCAGGGGTCGCCCCCTCCCCCGCGATCAGCTGCGCCGCGTCACCGGGGACCAACTGCAGCATGAGCGAGGTGAAGATCGTGACCAGCAGGATGACCAAGACCAACCGGACCGCTCGCTGCGCGGTCGCCCGGGTGCTCATGCGCCTGCCTTCGCGATGACCATCGGCAGATCCGGGCTGCCCGCGGCCGTCACGACCGCGATGGGCGCGAGGCGCCCGAGGCGGGCGCGGCGCTCCCGCCGCCGGACCCGGGCTCGGAGCCGGACGACCAGGCGGAAGCGACGAGTGCCGCCGCGAGGACGTCGGCCATCGGACCGGCTGCCCGGGACCAGACCCCTGGTCGTGTGAACTGCATCGAGGTGAGCTCCTTCGACGTTGGAGGCGGCGCTCGGATCGGGGTGTTCAGGGATCAGGCGGTGGCGACTCGCCCGCGCGGCGGGTCGGACCCGGGTAGGGGACGTGCGGCGGTGCCGGACAGCCTCGTCCTCGCGGGCCCGCTCCCGGTCGTCGTCGGTCGATTCTCGTCATATGCCACGAATGGGTCGACCTCCGTACGCAGACTTGACCCATCGGTCGGCATGACAAATCATGTTCGAGCTCGAGTTCGTTGTCAAGGTCGTGATCATGGTCCCGCCGATGGCAGCGCCGATGGCAGCACGCAGCAGCAACCGCGCGATCGCCGCACCCCTCAGATCAGGGCGGCCAGCTCGGAGAGCAGCTCGGCCCGCTTCGCGCGGTAGCGCTCGACGTTGCCGATCTTCACGTCCTCGTAGCCGCGGACCAGGTCCGGAAGGTCCGCGAGCTGCACCGCCACCGGGTGCGTGGCCGCGGAGAGGGTCTCGACGAGCCGCTCCACCGTCTCGAGGTACTCGTCGATCAGCTCCCGCTCGACGACGCGGACGTGCGCGTAGCCGAAGACGTCCAGCGGGGTGCCGCGAAGCCGCTTCATCGCCCGCAGCGCCCCGAACGCCGGCGTCGAGAGCGGACCGAGGCTGATCTTCCGGTTCATGCCCATCGCCCGCAGGACGGGCGGGTGCAGCTGGACCCGGACCTTCATCGCGCCGTCGCCTGCGATGTCGGAGATCCGCTCGCGCTCCGCCGCGTCCAGGTGCAGCCGGGCGACCTCGTACTCGTCCTTGTAGGCGAGCAGCTTGTAGAGCCCGCGCGCGACCGCCTCGGCCAGCGAGGTGGCGCCGTCCAACGCGGAGTTGGCCAGCGCCGTGTGCTCCGCGGCCGCCACCTTCCGCACGACCGTCAGGAAGCGGTCGGCGTACGCGCGGTTCTGGTAGGCCACCAGGTCGGGGTAGCGCACCGCGACCAGCCGGGCGGTCTCGCCGGTGAGCCCGGCGTTCGCGAGCGCCCGCAGGTCCGCCAGCGAGCCGCCCTCGGCGGCGCCGGTCGCGTCGTGCCCGACCTCGGAGTCCACCGGGTGCCCGGCGGCGACGGCGGCATCGAAGCGGTTGCGGTCCGCGATGTACATGCGCCCCCAGCGGAACGCCTGGACGTTGGCGCGCACGGCGACGCCGTTGAGCTCGAGGGCCCGCTCGATCGCCTCGGCGGACACCGGCAGCACGCCCTGCTGGTAGGCCACGCCCAAGCCCATCACGTTCGCCGCGGTGGTGCGGCCGAACAGGGCCAGCGCGGAGCGGGACAGGTCGAGGTAGACGTTCTCCTCCGCGCGCGAGCGCTGCTCGATCGCGGAGAGCATGTCCACCAGCGGCGGCTGCTTCGCGGTCGTGCCGATCATCCGTCCGGTCGGGGTCTGCGTGGTCGACGCGACGACGACGGTCCGGTCCGGCCCGGCGCCCGAGATGTTCGCGGGCATCAGCCCGACGACCAGGTCGAACACCAGGTAGAGGTCCACCGCGCCGGAGGGCAGCTTGCCCGCCGCCGGGATGGGCTCACGGGTGATCCGCAGGTCGGAGACGACCGCGCCGCCCTTCTGCGCCAGGCCGGTCTGGTCCATGCCGGTGACGTAGCGGCCGTCGAGCAGCGCGGCGGTGCCGAGCACCTGCGCGACGGTGACGACGCCCGTCCCGCCGATGCCGGGCATCCGGACGCGGAAGTCGGCGTCGGGCACCCGCAGGGCGGGTGCGGGCAGGTCCGTGTCGGCCAGGGTGGCGGTCCGCACCACCGGCTCCGCGTCCCCCTCGTCTTTGTGCCGCAACGCCTTGACCCGCTCGGTGGCCTTGTGCACGGCGGTGCCGACCCGGCCCGCGGGCGTGATCGCGACGAAGGACGGGCAGTCCCCGCGCAGGCAGGAGTAGTCCTTGTTGCACGAGGACTGGTCGATCTCGGTCTTGCCGCCGAACTCCGTGTCGACCGGGCGCACCGAGAGACAGTTGGACTTGGCGCCGCAGTCCCCGCAGCCCTCGCACACGCGCTCGTTGATCACGATGCGCTTGGCCGGGTCCGGCTGGCGGCCGCGCTTGCGCAGCCGCCGCGCCTCCGCGGCGCACTGCTGGTCGTGGATCAGGACCGTGGTGCCCTCGACCGCGCGCAGCTCCTCCTGGGCCTCCAGGATCTCCTCGCGCGGGCGCAGCGTGACCCCCTTGGGCAGTCGCACGCCCCGGTACCGACCCGGGTCCTCGGCGGTGATGATGATCTTCTTCACGCCCACGGCCTGCAGCATCCGGGCGATGTCGGGCACCTCGAGCAGCCCGTTGGCGGTCTGCCCGCCGGTCATCGCGACGGCCCGGTTGTAGAGCAGCTTGTAGGTGACGTGCGAGTTCGCCGCCACCGACGCCCGGACGGCCATCTCGCCGGAGTGGAAGAAGGTGCCCTCCCCCAGGTTCTGGAAGAGGTGGTCGGTCTCGACGAACGGGGCGGCGCCGATCCACTGCGCGCCCTCGCCGCCCATCTGGGTCACCCCGGTGACCTCGCCCGCGAACTCGGGCGCCATGAACGCGACCATCGAGTGGCAGCCGATGCCTGCGCCCACCTTCGAGCCCTCCGGCACGCGCAGGCTGGTGTTGTGCGGGCAGCCCGAGCAGAAGTACGGGGTGCGCGGGATCAGCGGCAGCGTGAGCCGGGTCTGCGGGGGCGTGGGGACCTTCAGGTTCTCCACGCCGATCCGCGGCCGCAGCCGGGAGAGCAGCGGGCCGGAGATCGCGTCCGCGTCCAGCCCGCCGACCGAGCGGAGCAGGACCTGGCCGTGCTCGTCCCGCTTGCCCAGGACCAGCGGCGGGTTCGGGGTGCGGTAGAGCGCGTCCCGGACCTGGATCTCCAGCCGTGCCGACTTGTCCTCGACGACGACGATCTCGTCCAGTCCCTGCGCGAAGGTCCGGACCAGCTCGCCGTCGAGCGGGGTGACCAGGCCGAGCCGCAGCAGCCGCACGCCGCGACGCTCCAGGTCCTCGGGGCCGAGCCCGAGCCGGCGCAGGGTCTCCACGACCTCGTAGTAGAGGTGCCCGGGCGCGATCACGCCGAGCCACGCCTCGCCCCGCGCGCCGGTGACCTCGTTGAGCCCGTTGAGCCGCGCGTACTCCAGCGCGGCGGGCAGCCGCACGTCGTGGATGTCCTGCTCGACCTGCAGGATCTGCGGCGGCGACAGGGTCGCGGGCTCGTCGCGGCCCAGCGGGCGACCGTCCGCCCCGACGGGCATGACCGGCCGGACCCGATCGTCGCCGACCAGCGCGGTGCCCGCGCCGTCCGCGACGGACGTGATCATCTTGAAGCCGGTCCAGAGCCCGGAGGCGCGGGACATCGCGATCCCGTGCACGCCGAAGTCCAGGACCTCCTGGATGGAGCCCGGGTGCAGGGTCGGCACCAGCAGGTCCGCGAGGATGCCCTCCGAGCTGTTCGGCACGCTGGAGGACTTGCAGGTCGGGTCGTCCCCCACGAACGCCAGCACCCCGCCGGTGCGGGTGGTGCCGAAGTAGTTGGCGTGCCGGATCGCGTCGGCCGAGCGGTCCAGGCCCGGCGCCTTGCCGTACCAGAAGCCCGCCACGCCGTCGGAGGTCGGGGCGCCGAACCGCATCGCGATCTGGCTGCCCATCACCGACGTCGCGGCGAGCTCCTCGTTCAGGCCCGGCTTGTGCACGACCCCGAGGGAGTCCAGCAGCGCCTGCTGGGACTCCAGCTCCAGGTCCAGGGTGCCCAGCGGCGAGCCCGGGTAGCCCGCGACGTAGCCCCGGGTGTCCAGCCCGTCCGCGCGGTCCCGGCGCATCCGGTCCGCGATGACGCGGACCAGCGCCTGCAGCCCGGTCAGGTAGATGCGCCCCGCGCCCGCCGAGTACTTGCTCTGCAGGTCGATCTCGGTGGGCGGGGTGAGGGTGTCCGTCATCGGACGTACTCCTTGCGGGAGGTGGCGGGAGCGGGAGTCGTCGGCGGGTGGGTCAGAGCCTCTCGATGATGGTCGCGTTGGCCAGACCGCCGCCCTCGCACATCGTCTGCAGGCCGTAGCGGCCGCCGGTGCGCTCCAGGTGGTTCAGCATCGTGGTCATGATCCGGCCACCGGACGCGCCGAGCGGGTGGCCGAGCGCGATGGCGCCGCCGAGCGGGTTCAGCTTCGCCGGGTCCACCTTGTACTCGCGCGCCCAGGCCAGCACGACGGACGCGAACGCCTCGTTGACCTCGAAGTGGTCGATGTCCTCCAGGGACAGACCCGACTTGGCCAGTGCCTTCTCCGTGGCCGGGATCGGGCCGGTGAGCATGTGGATCGGATCGACGCCCGCCAGGGCGAAGGTGTGGAAGCGGGCGCGCGGGCGCAGGCCCAGGGCCTCGGCCTTCTCGCGCGACATGATCAGCAGGGCGGAGGCGCCGTCACTGATCTGGCTGCTGTTGCCCGCGGTCACGCCGCCCTCGGGGAGGAAGGCGGGCTTGAGGTTCGCCAGCGTCTCCGCGGTGGTCGTCGGCCGGATTCCCTCGTCCGCGGAGAGGATCGTGTCGTCCTCGAGGACCTCGTGGGTCTCCTTGTCCAGCCGCAGCGCCTTCAGCGGGATGATCTCGTCGGTGAACAGGCCCTCGCGGGTGGCCTCCGCGGCGCGCTGCTGGCTCTGCGCGCCGTAGTCGTCCATCTCCGCACGGCTGATGTCCCAGCGCTGCGCGATGAGCTCCGCGGACAGGCCCTGGGCGATCCGGCCCTTGTGGCCGAAGGTCTCCAGGTGTGCGTAGCGGGCGTCCACCCGGGGGCCGAACGCCTTGCCCAGCCGCGGGTTCTCCAGCTGGGAGCGCATCGGGATCTGGGTCATGTTCTCGACGCCGCACGCGATCGCCACGTCGTACGCCCCGGCGATCACGCCCTGCGCGGCGAAGTGCGCGGACTGCTGCGACGACCCGCACTGCCGGTCGACGGTCGTCGAGGGCACGGTCTCGGGCCAGCCGGCGGCCAGCACCGCGGAGCGCCCGATGTTCAGCGCCTGCGAGCCGACCTGGTTGACACAGCCCGCGATGACGTCGTCCACGATCGCGGGGTCGATGCCGGTGCGCTGCACCAGGGCCGAGAGGGCCTCGGCCAGCAGGTCGGCGGGGTGCCAACCCGACAGCGACCCGTAGCGCTTCCCGGTCGCGGTGCGCACCGCGTCGACGATCACTGCCTCGGTCATCGGAGTCCCTTCAGAAACGTCATGGTGAGCAGCCTCGAGGTGGGGTCGATCCCGGTGCGGGACACCAGCTCCCTGACGACGGCGTCCCGCACGGTCACCGGGTCACCGCCCCGGCCAGCAGCCGCTCCGCCACGGCGACCTTGTGCGTGTGCTCGTCCCCGAGCAGCAGCCGGTCCACCTTCGCCCGGCGCCAGAACAGGTGCGCGTCGTGCTCCCAGGTGAAGCCGATGCCGCCGTGCACCTGGATCAGGACCTCGGCGGCACGCTCGGCCGCAGGCGCCGCGTAGGCCGCGGCGGCGGAGGCGTACAGGCCCAGGTTCTCCGGCTCGGCCTCGGCGGACCAGGCGGCCAGCCAGACCAGCGACCGCAGCTGCTCCTCGGCGACATAGCACTCGACGAGCTGGTGCTTGACCGCCTGGAACGAGCCGATCCGGCGGCCGAAGGCGGTCCGCTCCTTGGCGTACTCGACCGCGCGCGCCACGCACTCGGCGGTGGTGCCGAGGTCCTCGGCGGCGAGCACGACGGTGGCCAGGTCCTGCGCCCGCCGCCACGCCGCCACGACGGCCGCACCGGTCGCGAGCACCTCGGGCGAGGCGTTCTCGACGGTGAACCGCGCCAGCGCGCGGGTCGGGTCCAGG
>Ga0157379_10003140_pt1 | contig 13975 bp, 17 predicted proteins | sample S25metaG_FD_121802 | JGI IMG/M metagenome (GOLD analysis project Ga0157379, IMG submission 121802) | Switchgrass rhizosphere microbial communities from Kellogg Biological Station, Michigan, USA - S2-5 metaG | ecosystem: Host-associated > Plants > Roots > Rhizosphere > Soil | place: USA... | reverse complement strand
GCAATTTAAATTGATTGGGATACAAAAATGTACAATCCTGTAAGGCACGTACTCTATTGAGATTTTCTTTTCATTCCCTACAAAACCCTCCTCTAGTCGCTAACACTCCTTTAGAGTCGGGGATAAGGAAGTCAGTGTCACCTCTCGTCTTAATTTGTGCACTGTTTGAGTACAACCATAGGTTCAAGCCTTTTTGCGTGACAACTTACACCTGGCCGGAAACAAGTTCAACGGCCTGAGTGACGCGTAACAAAATTCAAATTTGTTCACTGAACTTCAGCTTATTTTTAGTTCGAGCCGCCAGATAGACTGCGCCTTACATCCTGGTTGAGTCATTCAGATTTCTGCCAATACCAAGATAGAATTAAGCCGACAATTTCTTTGTAACTTGCTGTATGGACCAGGCAAAACTTCACGGCTTGCTTCTCGCTATGGGCTTTGACCTGAAAAAGTGGGTTGAAAAAGGTAAATACTGGCCAAAGGTCCCTCCTTTCGCAGTTTTGAAGGCTTCTGGTCATCTAACCGTTCCCCGTGAAAGATTTTTGGAAAAAGCAACTAAAATCTCTTGCAAATAGTTTGTAGTTCATAGGCCTCCGTGACGCGTGACAAAACCAACCTACTTGAGTTCAAACCTATTCGCGATGCGTGACATGAACCTACGGACGTAATCAAACAGTATTGGCTATGCCCTACTCCCCTCTTCCTCAAGACATTATTAGGTTTTGCCTTGAAGACGGGCGTGTTTGTTTCAGTCCACCGATCAGTCCAGTCCGTGGACTAGTCCACCGCAGCGAACGCACGGTTCTCCTCGTTCTCACAAATGGCGAAGGGCTTCCTTTTCCCCTAAAAGGACAGGAAGGAGATTAAGAGATTTGGAATTTCTCTCAGGTTCCTCCTCTTTCGGGTTAAAAGTGACGAGAAATTTGCTCTTGATTTCGATCCTCAACCATAGGAGAAATACGGCAATCGCTCGCCATCGTCAGTAAGGTATCGCCAGACAACAAATGGGCACCATTCAATGGCAAGATATATTCCGATCATGACTTCCGTCACTAGAATTGTCCGTAAAGTAAAGTGGGGGGTCCGTATCTGACGCCCGTATTTTTGACATGTTGTGGATACCTGTCTTTAGGCAGTTCACTGAACACATTTCATATAGGGAATAATTAAGGGTCATTCTGACTCTTTCTTCAGCGTAGAGACCCACATGCATAGAACGCCTTCCAACCATCTTGAAGCCTCCGATTAGCCTCCATAACCCTTTCTGATCGTCTCTTCGTTCTGATTCATTAGACAGTACAGAAATTTGCAGGATAGACTGTCACAATTTATAGACTCCTTCATATACGATGGTTTGATTCACAGGCAGAAATGAAAGGATATTCCCAACGGAAGAGTTTGCGATGGGTCCATCCCTTTACCTATGACCTCCCAGAACTGGTAATAATAAAAACTAAAAGCTTGTGAACCCGATGAAGAGTGGGGTGGATATTATAGTAAATAGAAGATAGGGCTTATGGAACGTATTAAAATTTTAATATAAGTGGTTGGTGGCACAGCTAGATGAGTGCACGGGTGTTGACGTAATCTCGGCGTCTTCCGCTCATCACTGTGCACACTGCGTTCATACTGCGCCTCGCAACGAAGGCTTTAACCTCCTCTTCCAGAATATTGACAAACTAGACTATGGCTACTCTAGCACCTATTGTCAGTGACAATGGTACCGGATACTCGAAGATTGGGTCAGTCTCGTTCACTTGTGAATCGAACGTGTTCTTACATTCACTACAGTTTCGCGGGGAATTCAGATCCATCTTTGTGAGTCTGAGAGCGTTGAATTTCCATACGGATATTATGAGCTAATAAATATGTTTAAGTGTTTTTCCTACCGCGATTGCTACTCGGGAGAGCCCAGCATCATCATCGCGTGGACCACCTTTACCAGCCAAACCAGGCCATCTCGCTTCAAAGAGAGGAATCGAAGATCTGGACTTTTTCATCGGAGATGAGGCTTTAGCTAATTCAAAGACTTATGGAATTCATTATCCCATTCGCCATGGCATGATCGATAACTGGGATCACATGGAACGGTACTGGGAACAATCCATCTTCAAGTATCTTCGTGCAGAGCCTGAGGACCATTATTTCCTGCTTGTAATATGCCTTTCCTTTCATTCTTTCATTCTTTCATTCTCTAACGATTCATAGACCGAACCTCCTCTCAACGCGCCCGAGAACCGAGAGAACACTGCGGAGATCTTCTTCGAATCATTCAACATCAAGGGCTTGTATATCGCCGTACAAGCTGTTCTCGCCCTCGCTGCATCGTGGACATCGAACAAGGTCTCCTCTAGAACCCTCACAGGAACTGTTATCGACTCCGGTGATGGTGTTACGCATGTTATTCCTTGCGCCGAAGGCTATGTTATCGGTAGCGCTATCAAACACATTCCTATCGCTGGACGAGACATCTCTCAGTTTGTGTTGAACCTGATGCGAGAGCGTGGAGAAATGACCGTTGTTCCTCCCGACGAGCAGCTCAAAGTGGCTTCTAAAGTCAAGGAGGATTACAGTTATGTCTGCCAGGACATCGTCAAAGAATTCCGCAAATACGACGCCGATCCATATCAGTATTTCCAAATATACGACGGAGAACATAGCGTGACTGGACGAGTATGGTTACTCGTTTCTGACTATACACATCCTCTGACCCCTTTTATTTAGAAATACTCTGTCGACGTTGGCTACGAACGTTTCCTTGCGCCCGAGATCTTTTTCAATCCCGAAATCTACTCTTCAGACTTCCTTACACCTCTTCCTGAAATTGTCGATGACGTAATTCAAGCATCTCCCATTGACGTTCGTCGAGGTCTCTACAAGGTGTGTTACCTGAAGTACATATTGTCAACTTCGGCAGCTAAATTATATTTAGAACATTGTTTTGTCCGGCGGTTCTACAATGTTCGACCACTTCGGACAGCGATTAAAACGTGACCTCAAAAACCTCGTTGACAAGCGTATTGAGCTTAGTGAAGTTCAGAGTGGAAGTGCCATGCGGGTGCGTTACATGACTTTCTTCATGACTGATTAAATATTTAATCTATCACTTCCAGTCAACCGGAGTTGACGTTAACGTAATCAGTCACAAGCGTCAAAGGTAGCGTATTCGTATATTGGGTTTATTGCAGTGTTGACAAACAAATTACAGATACGCTGTCTGGTATGGTGGATCTTTGTTGGCGTCACTGGTGCGCACTTTGCTCATCCCCACATTTTTTTAATGTGACTGATGATTTTCCACAGCCCGAATTCTACAGCTACTGCCACACCAAGGCGGATTACGAGGAGGTTGGACCTAGTATCTGCAGGAGATATACTATCTTTGGCAGTGTCAATTAATCGATGTATGGCTTACCTAAACCTCAAAAGCTGGTCTGTGTAATAATGATATATATCCTGTTTCTCTACACGAGTCCGGACGTATTGACACAGCATTATTTCAAAGCTCGGTAACACCTCACTCCTCGTGTTCTGTCGGCAATGGTCTGAAGTTTTTCTTGCGCTACTCTTCTCATTCGAGATGGTCCCTTCAAGCTGTAGCTCAGATGTCTCCGCTGTTGTTGGGTGGAGGGTTCAAATTCGGCTTAACGACGGGAAAAGTCTAACGCAAGGAAAGGAACATTCTCCTTCAGACATGTATCCTCGACAGGCAGGGATCTTTGATATTCAGGCTCAGATCGACAGAGTATGGGCCAGATTCCTCCTCTCAGCGTCTTTGCTAACGATCCATCAGAATTTCGCCATCGTATTGGAGAGAAAGGCAGATAATGAAGACGCTTATGTGGTCATATTATTGGACGGCTTGACTGTATGCAAATTTCCTTGCGTCATAGGGGATCCTCTTGCATCGATGGCGTATTTTCTCCGGATTCACCTCTTGACGAATGCGGCGTCGATGCAAGAGGCTGCCTAGGCATCTCACGGTATTTCTACGGTTCATGGTTACATACTCCATGAATTATAGAATTATCATGGGTCCAGGAAAACCAACATCCTTTCATTCCATTCCCATCTGACTTTATTCAAGTGCGACCATTTCTTCGTGGAGAAATCAACCCAACGCGTCATATCATCCGGATGGCCCGAATCACAGAACACCTTCCATCATTATTGCTGGCTTCCAAGGAACTCTCCTGGGATTTGTAAGTTTCTATGACTTTTGTCCTCATATCGGTTCTTATGTTCGAATAATAGGGCTGGATTCACGGGCGGTAGTCGGGGATGATAAACTTCTTGGCCATATTATAATAAGGTTCTACAGGATCTCTGAGGAGCTAAAGCGAAGAATGTTACGCTACGGGAATTTTCCGCCGCGGCCGGCAAAGGGACGCACTTCCCGTCCATTCATGAGGTGCTATACGAGGTAAATTTGTATAGTATTTTAACCAGTCTAGTTCAATATCTTATGCACACAGTTTGCGTATGGGTCGGACGACAGTCGACGGGGCATGCGAGAAATGGCGTTTATCTGCCCAGGATATGCGTACATTACCCGTCCCCTGCCTACAAATCTTCATTCGGTATAATGATGGTAAATGATTGGTTTAAATTCTTGCAAGCCTAACATCTTGGCGAATAATATTCATTTGTAGAAATTCGCGCAGAAACAGGCTCGGATTTGCGACTGTCAGCACCCTCTGCCAACAGAAAACCTAAAGAGGAAAAATGTCCATGTCCTTCACCTTTAACCACTCCAGACGATGCCGATAAAGACGCCGCTACTGTCCGCTCTTCCTCTCTCTCGCCTGCTCCTCTTACCGCCTCTAACATCGTCTCCAATGCGTGCCGATGTGCCGGGGAGGAACGCCGATTATCCAGAGAATCCACGTCTTCAAAACTCAAAAGAAAAAGACAGAAAGAGTACTCGGTACGCTTTGCTAAACGTCCCAGAAGTGCTGCAGTGGCGTCATATCTTATGACGAAGAGGCTGTATGAAGAAAACCCAGGAATAACTTTAACCGGTAGAGAAATACGCCATATGGTATGCTTTTGTCATATTTGTGTGTTTTCATACCTAATCCACATCCTGAAGCGGGAAAAAATAGATGAATTGGTATATATTTCTTTGGAATAATCTTTGTTTGACTAATGCTAATAAAGTCTTGCACGTATTCAGGGCGCCCAAATTATTAAACTGGTGTGTTGAAACCACTCTCCAAGTCAGATAAAAAAACGGCGTTAATACTCCGAATATAGACAAGAGTATGGAAAATCGAGAACTTCAAGAGAGCACATGCCCTGGTACGTCTACTTTTACATTTTCTGATAGATTCTGAATGTTCCTCCTATAGTCTAATCTTCGGGCAGAATGTGTAAGTGGAATCACGTTAGCCAGATATCCTTGGTTTGACTTGGTTTTTCCCCTAGGAACTACGGTTAAGTGATGTGGGTTATATTTCTTCAGGGAGGTGCCGAAGAATTAGAGACTTATCCCCCTTCGATCAGATTGACCAAATCGACTGCATTGGCGGAGATAATGATTTCTAAATGAGATGGGGTCGAGTGAGCATTTGGTTTATCTGGTATAGAAGATTGGGTTGTCCATAAAGGAGGGACTAGCTATGGCTATAGATTGATTTCAGTTATCTCGGAAGGAGGAAAGAACTCCTTGATCGCCTGTCGGCCCAATATTTAGGGTACCGGTGGATTATAGCGGCCAGTATTGGCACACAAACTCCATAGATTGGAAGCCAGCTTATCCTCATGGCCATTTTACGGCCGTGTCTCCATATTGAGATGGCTGATACTTTCCAGTTGAATGTGGCTGCACACAACTGAGATGAGCAAGATGTGAGATAATAGCCCAGCTGGGAGGTCGGTGATACCTCGACATATTTGTGACGCTCTGGTGTGAGGGTTTGGCCCTCCAAATGATATTGGTGATAGATCTGAAGGTAGAATCTTGACTAAAACCGAGATCAATGAGCTGAAGGCCTGGACCATGTCGTGTAAAAACTCAAGGTTATTCTTCTAGAGAGGATCTCCGAAAGTGGATCTTGGTAGGAAGATTGGCAAAGTTTAGGTTCTAAGCTAGATGTTAGGCTTTGAACGTATCCTGTAGTTGAAGTCCATTTTGGACCTTTCCTTACGTACAACATGTGCTTGTTCTCAATTCCGTTGAGAAGAAGCAGGTGCAAATCTCTGAATTGTCAGAGAAGATTTATTCTCACTTCCCCAGAATGAATTATAATGTTTTATGGCGTGTTATTAGCCTCCATTTCTCACTATTTAAAGGATATATTAGGAACTTCATTCTTCTCCGATATCCTCATTCCATACATCAGGCTTAGCAGTAATGAAATCGTTCATCATCTCTTTGCATTCCGGAAGATCTGTTAGTTCATTGATCACAAGGGGTAAGGTGGTGGATGCTTGAAGAGGCTCACCGAGATTGACAACTTCTACCCCAGCGTCTTTCAGAATCTGCTCACCGCCTACATAGTATGAGCGAGGAATGGTTACAGAAAAATAGAGGTCGATTGACTCACCAACAAATGTTGTATTTTCTCCCATCACAACCTGCCCATTATGATGATAAAAATTGCAATATCTCTTCTTCTTTTCAAGAAACTCACTCTTGTAATTCCAAAGAGAAGGATTGCACCCGTACACATTGTACAAGGAGAAAGTGTGGTGAACATCGTGCATCCTTGATACATCTTAGCGGGTAATCTTCCGATGTTCTCCAAACAATCCATCTGTCACGATACATATTAATGATCAGAGGTGGATCTAAAATGGATATCCGAACAACTTACCTCTCCGTGGCGAATGGCACTTCCTTTCTGAACCCGCCTGTTTCTTCCTACACCAACGACAACGCCATTGGCGTTAACCTAGTTTAAAAATATTCGGTGAGAAAAGTGAATAAAATAAAGTAAACGAATGCTTTACCAATGCACCTCCGATTGGAATACCTCCTTCTTGAAGACCAATTTGTGCTTGAAGAATAGCGTGTCGCATATGGGTCTTGTCATATTGGCTAGGGTTTTTTGCGGGGGGTGTGGGGTTCGATGCATCGAGCATTATGAAAGAAGTTGACGGATACAGAGCTTGATAGCAAGTTCAGTCTATTAGTTGAGATTCCTTGGGCGGATGGAGGTAAAGACATGCTCCTTACGTTCCTGTTCTCTAATGGTCTCCAAAGCCTGCTTAGAAAGCAACAGGAGCAGAATTCACAGCCCGAATCTGCCAGTAACAACCGCGATCGACCATTGGTAGAGATAAGAGCATCCGTTACGGGCGCTTAGATCTTGCTTCCGTCCCTTCTGTCGACTTCCCAGAACCTCCACGCCCTTATGTATATTTCAGAAAAAAAAATATGGTACAATCATTTCTCCTTCTATATTATTGTTCCGCTCCAAAAGTTACGGAAACGCTTCAACTATCCCGCACATGACCTTTTTTTTTTGTCGTCACGTGATAAGGAACTCGACAGAGACAATTTTTTTGAAGTGAAGAAAGAGTGGTGGCGGTTATCTATGGAACTCTGGGGAGATAACGATACGCTTTTATCCAATACTCGAAGAGCGTCTCTTTGAGTTCTTTCTCCTCCCCTCCTTCATCATGTCAAAGCCGGCGTCGTACGACGAGAAGCATCCAGACCTCGAGCAAAACAGTGCCTCTGACGAGAAGCATGGCGCTGACGAGCTCATAGTCGAAGAGCTGGGTGCCGGTGCTGCAGCCTCAGAAAAGGGAATTATTGGGAGAGTGCGTATTGTATTTATATAATTTACGAAGTATTTTTGATCTTCAATGTCAGATGTGGCATGTTGTCAAAGCTATTGGCAGATATGGGATTGAAGTCCGGGGTATTGAACGCGTCCTCCCCAGTGAGAAGAAACCTCCAACGAATCGCGATTGGTTGGACAATCTATGGTTGTGGTTAGCCGCCAATTGTACTGTACGTTACCAGTGCATCCTCAAGAGTATCTGAGATGTTTACGCTCCACCTAGATCTCCAGTCTGGCTCTTGGAACCCTAGGTCCTGGAACTTTCTTCCTCAGCGGCAAAATATCTGTGTTAACGATTATCTTTTTCAACCTTCTGTCAACTGTACTCCAGCTCTTCTTTCCCCTTTAACATTTTAATGACCCTATGATGCAGCTGCCCGTAGCATTTTTTTCTGTATGGGGTGCCAAGCTAGGTCTTCGCCAAATGACGATAACGCGGTTTAGTTTCGGCTATTATGGTATGCATACTCGTTTTATACCCACCAATATAATAATAAATCCTCCATCTAGTCGCCTTCTTCCCTGTGGTATTGAACGTGATCGCATGCGTCGGATGGTCCACGATCAACAGTAGGTGATCTCCCTTCTAATATTGGTCACAGTTTATTTATACGAATCAATTTTCCAGCAATCGTCGGAGCACAGGCCCTCAAAGCTGTTTCGACGACTCACCAACTCCCCACGGCCGCTGGTGTCGTTATCATCGCGGTTCTAACCTTCTTTGCACCTTTCTTCGGCTACAAGGTCGTACATACTTATGAGCGTTGGGCCTGGATTCCAATTGCAATCATCTTCTTGATTATTATTGGTCTAAATGCCAAACTCATGGACATGGGAAGCGTTACTAGTTCTACGGATGCGACTGGTGATGTGCTCAGCTTCGGCGCTGCCATATTTGGCTTTGGTATTGGTTGGGCTACTTATGCTGCTGGTGAGTTTTTATTTCTTCCCTCCAATAGGTCAATTGCATATTTTTAGATTACTCGGTCCATATGGACGTCAAGGCCACATCTTGGAAGATCTTCTGGCTGAACTACATTGGTATGAACTCGTGGAGCATTTGTCTTACCTCACCACTAACTTTAGTTTAGGTCTTAACATCCCTTTGATTTTGATTGAATCCCTTGGAGCTGGTCTTGCTACCATCACTGAACCTGGATGGGCTGAAGCAAATGCAGCGAATGGCGTCGGTGGTCTACTCGGAATCGCATTGTCTCCTGCAAAAGGATTCGGAAAATTCTGTCTCGTTGTTGTGGGTGTCCGAATTCTCATATCCGGTGATCATAATTAACCCAAACGATAGGCCGCTTTAAGTATCGTTGCGAACAGTGAGCGAGATCCTCGTGTTGCATTTATTCCCTAGCTCACTGAAATATTGTAGATATTCCCAATATGTATAGCTTTGCCCTTACCTTCCAAGTGCTGGGAAAATATGCTCAAATGATCCCTGTAAGCTCAGATATCCGTATTTATCAATATTTTGCTTATGGGCTTTCTTTTAGCGTGTATTCCTCGTACTTGTCGGGACTATTGCCTACATCATTCTCTCCATTATTGGAGCTTCGCATTTCGAAGCTTGGTTGGATACACTTCTTGTTATCCTTTCGGTGCGTTGAATGGTTCGCAATTTTATACGGACTTTTAGCCGATCTTCGTCGTCTAGTATTGGCTTGCCATCTATTGTTCTGTTCTCATCGAGGAACATTTCATCTTCCGCAGAGGCATCTGGTCGAACTATAACGTCGAAGACTATACGACACCTCATCGCCTACCACTCGGCGTCGCCGCTGCGATCTCCATGTGCTTAGGGATCATGGGCGCCGTCCTAGGTATGTTGTCTTCAGTTGAGTTCCTCAGGTATTCAGCGCTTGTCATCTTCGCAGGGATGTCCACCTTGTGGTACATCGGCATCATTGGTGGAAAAAGTGGGTACATATTCAACCTAATTATCAATTCCGGGTCTGCTCAACCCTACGTCTGCCCAATCTAGTCGGTAATCCCGAATTCGGTGGCGACATTGGTTTCGAGCTCTCCTGGGCATTCTCTGCACTCTCGTACCCTCTACTACGTTATATCGAGCGTAAATTCGAGAATCCCGCACGACAAGGCAAGGTGCAATGACCTTCCATCTATATGATATATGATCACTTTATCTTGGCTTTGCCCTTGGGGATATCTTTCCAGAACTGATGTGCATGTGGATGCAGTTAAATGGGGTTTAGGTGGGGCAACGGGGTTATGGTTGATGTGGGTTTTCTTGGTTTCTTTGTGGGCGGCCACTTACTGTGATATCAATGATGTGTATTTACGTGCATTAGGTCGTACTAATGATGTGTTTCGATTTCTATACGGAATAATATTCAAAAAAAAAGGGGGGGGCAGACGTTGACCCTACGGGATTGGATACGCTCCAGCGGAGCATTTTCAGAGGTTGGTTTAATATGGACTATGAAACAGTCTTACTCATCAAAGACCAAGGTTTACCTCTATTCAGACGCAGATGATGCAGGTTCAACGCAGTCAAAACCCATGTTCACCGATGTACCCAATAGATGTGCCATTATTCCTCACCCTACGTAAGATCCGAACTTTGCACCATTTTTAGAAACTGTTTATTGTTCCGAAACCTACACCTCGGGACAACGTCTCTTCCGCCTGAAGATCCTCTCTGCTCCCCTTAAGTCCCTCTCAGCATTTGCCTTATTTTACAGTTGTATTGACTCTCACCGACTTATACTTTTTCTGTCGTCAAGGAAGGCAGAATGCTTTCCAAGACTACTAGTCTCTATAGACTTGAAGTAGGTCCACACTGCAGCTACTACTTTGGAACGTTGTCTGGACTTCTTGCCTGTGCTGTGACGGTACTGAGTTACCATATCTGGTTGATACTCCACATCACTAACTCCGTATTATTGAACCTGCCTCTCGAGATGGTGTGTTAAATTACACCATGCTGACCTGAAAACCAAGAAACATGTCCGAGAAACCGTTGCGCCAGCGGCCGGAGCCAGTATGCCATCGCATAACGGGTATAAAAACGCTGCATAGCATCCTTTAAAACGAATATTATATATTCAAGGCCTCGCTAAGCTTGCTGGCTCTTTGGTCAAGCATGAGACTTATCATCTCTTTTGCCTGGTTTTCTCTATTAGTTTCCGGATCTAGAGCATATGACTATGTGATTATTGGTGGGGGAACTGCGTGAGTGTCAATTCTTTATCTCAACCCAATAATATGTGATTAAAATACCCCCAATAGAGGCCTCACTGTAGCTGGGAGACTCTCAGAAAATCCGACTGTATCTGTTGCCATAATTGAGGCTGGGCCAAATGCTGAAGGATTGCCCGAGGTGCTGCAACATTATAACTTCTGAGTTCAGATTGTGGTATTCTGACCAAACGGAATTTAGGTTTTCATCCCGGGTTTAATAGGGACAGGGCAAAGCTTTACAACTCTGAATTGGGCTTATCCGACCGTCCCCCAGAAGAACCTGAACGGGCGTAATCTGACGGTCAATGGCGGTAAGGCGCTTGGAGGATCGACAGTAATCAATTCTATGATATTCGTAAGAGCACCCTCCGTGTATATCTTTCCCGAATCTTACTTGGTTACTGCTTCAGCCACGAGCTGAGAAGGAACAGTATGATGTCTGGGGTGAATTGAATAATGATAGCAGCTGGACCTGGAAAGGTCTCTTACCATTTTTCAAGAAGAGCGAGATTGCCACCCCTCCTAATCCATTCCAAGTCCAAACCGAAGGCGTCAGCTTTGATCTTTCAGTTCATGGCTTCAATGGCAAAGTAAAAGTCGGCTTCCCTAATTTCTTTTTCATTCAAGCTGAGATGTGGAGAAATGCATCTGTTCGATTGGGATTTCCTAGATCGCCGGACCTTGCCAATGGCAATCCTCACGCGATGGGCGTCGCCCCAAATTCTTTAGATACTCACAATAATACAAGGGGAGTCACCAATAGTTTCTCCGTCTATATCGCCCAATCTAAGTCTGACGTTAGATGCTCGGCGGCATGTGCCTACTTCACACCGGTTGCTTCAAGGCCCAATCTCACTGTCATTCTAAACGCCGCTGTGTCGCGTATCGTTTGGAAGAATATCACTTCTTCGGGAAATATCATCGCAGCCGGTGTAGAGTATATTCAAGGAGGACAGACCTTCGTGGTTTCAGTGGAGCGTGAGGTGGTTGTGTCCGCTGGAACAATAGGGACACCCAAGGTCCTAGAGCTTTCTGGGGTTGGTAATACCACGTATGTGCTCTCAATACGTCAAAAACCCCAAAGAGCTAAACCTTTCGCAGGATTCTTTCTACTGCAGGCATTAAGCCTGTTCTTAGTCTTCCAGCTGTTGGGGAGAATCTTGCAGGTAAGATCTCTATTCGCTTTGGTACGGCTACCTCACTCATACCTTAGGCCAGACCACGTCCACAGCTGGGTCAATGCTTTCACAAATTTGACGTAAGGCACCCCACATGCTCAAATGTAATATTTTAATAAGGCTGTAGTCTCACGAAGGATCAGTTGAATCTAAATGCTACTTTCGCCGCTGAGCAACAGGCATTGTGGTTCCAGAACCGAACCGGTATGCTGATTATATATTTGCCTCTGATCTATATATCTGATGGGTGAAGGTTTTCCTTCTGCTGCGCCCCGGTCACGTGGCATTGCCGCGCCACGAGATGTCTTCGGAGCAAATCAGTTGAAGAGCCTTATCAGCCAGGCAAGAGCAACCATTCAGCAAACTGCCACTGAATGGGCAAATGGAAATCCCAACCTGCAAAAAGGCCTTGTTCTTACCATTTCTAGGGCATTGGATTTGTACGAAAAGGGCAAACAGCTGCCTTTAGAGATGAATTTAGGTAATGACCATGCTCCATCCAAATCAGATCCCGCTTATTCTTAATTATGTCTTAGAACCCGGCTACTCTGGTATGTTCACTCTTCCATTTTACCAACTCAATTCTAACATGCATCCCGCAGGGCCAACTCCTTTTGCAAATCGACCGAAGTGTACTTTCACTACCATCAACTCTGTTTTATACGCACCTCTTTCACGTGGCCGTACTCATATCAAATCGTCCGATCCCTTCGTACCCCTGACGTTGACCCGAATTACTGGGGGCACCCTTGACATTGCGGCTCACGTTGGAGGTGCAAAGTTGGCTCGAAGAATGCTTCGGACTTCTCCTTTGGACACGATCTTCAATGGTGAATTCGAACCGGGTGACCAGTTCCAAACCGATGACGAAATTGAAGGTTGGCTAAGAAGTGTGGTGGCCTCGGATAACCATGAGGTAGGAACGGCCTCAATGCTTCCACAGCATCTTGGTGGGGTTCGTTGATACTTCGTTGAAAACCTATGGTACAAAGAACGTTCGCGTTGTTGGTAAGTTTGCTCACTGTAAACATCCGAACCACATTGATTCCCCATAGACGCATCCATTATCCCGTTCACAATCAGTTCTCATTTGGTAAGGCATCTTCAAAGTCTCATATAATTCATATTTGCTTACAATGTCACTTCTTCAAGTCATCTACCATTTATGCCATCGGGGAGAAGGTGCAACCATTGTTTCGTCTAAATTCTCTTATGTTGACGAATTTTTAGGCTTCTGCCATTATCAAATCTAACGCACGAGAAGAGATCATATCATTATATTTCAGAGAGGAGGTTTATCGTAATACTATACTTAATGGCGAGGGCATGTCTATCTCATGCCGCCTTGCGTATCCCGATGCACGCAAATTCCAGTTCTATTATTGTTAAAGGTTAAATTTTAAAGCTAAACGTTAACTTAACCTGACACGAGTGTTTGACGGTGCGAGTCGGTGTGCGAACTCATTCATTCCATACGCTTATGCGAACAGTCACCTAGCTCTTTGACATATTCATTAACGGTACCGATTACGCGACGCATCTTCTCTATTTTGGTTAGAGTTAACATACCACACATGGCTCGGATAAACTGTTGAAGCTAGTTTGTTGATTCCAGTAACTCGGCCTCACTGTCAACCAAGCTATAAAGTCGGGACGATAATCTTGGGACTGACTAGGTTTTTGCATATAGTACTGTCCCGCGGAAAACAATATGTGTTGGGGATATTACTGACACGTTGAGGTCATCCTTCTACATAAACCTTTATGTAAAATCAGGGGTGTGTTAGATTTACG
>Ga0157379_10003137_pt1 | contig 13983 bp, 12 predicted proteins | sample S25metaG_FD_121802 | JGI IMG/M metagenome (GOLD analysis project Ga0157379, IMG submission 121802) | Switchgrass rhizosphere microbial communities from Kellogg Biological Station, Michigan, USA - S2-5 metaG | ecosystem: Host-associated > Plants > Roots > Rhizosphere > Soil | place: USA... | reverse complement strand
GGCGGCGACAAGGCCGGCCTTCCTGCCGGCGCGAACATGACGTTCGGGACGCTGCGCTTCGGCAGGCTGCTCGAGTCCGTGCTCTACGACTGCCGCCGCTTCGTCGACTACAAGGGCGCGCACGCCCGGGTGCTGCCGCGCTGGGCCGAGGACTGGCTCGTCGCGCGCACGCGCGCCGAGGACACGGTGCACTTCTTCCACGCCCCGTCGTTGCCGTTCGCGTACTCGTCGGGCAAGCTCGGCGACTGGTACCCCGACCTCCTCGACGAGCGCAGCGGCAAGCTCATCCTCTACGAAGAGAAGCCCGGCTGGCAGCGCGGCTGGCTGGCGCAGCACCAGCGGCTCGTGCAGGCGCTCGCGGCGCAGAAGAAGCGCGCCGCCGTGATCGTCGAAGGCGACTTCCACGCCACCGCCGCGGGCAAGATGACGCGATCGGGCGAGCTCGCGTTCGAGCTGCCGGTGCACACGATCCTCAGCGGCACGCTCGGCACCGGCGACCTCGGCTTTCCGTCGGCGTACCGCGGCGTCGAGTCGCGGCCGTCGCAGCTCGTCGACATGGAGCAGGCGCTGAAGCCGGTCGAGCGCAACGGCTTCACCGTCATCGACGTCACGGCCGACAAGATGACGTTCTCGATCTTCACCTGGCGGCCGCCGCAGCCGGTCGAGGAGATCGACACGATGCGGCCGGCGCTCGTCTACGTCGTGCCGAGGAAGGCCTGAGATGGTCACGTCGAAGCTTCGCATCCAACTGCTGCGCTGCGCGCTCCTGGGCGTTGCGTGCGCGGTCGCCGACGGCGCGCCGGCACAGCAGATCGCACCGAAGGACGCCGAGCCGGCGACGCGCGCCGCCAACGCCGCGCTCGAGGGCACGCTGCCCTTCGCCGACCGGGCCGACTTCGACGACGCCCGGCGCGGCTTCGTCGGCACGATTGCCGGCGGGCGCGTCGGCTCCGCCGAGCAGCCGGTCTGGAACATGGAGCGCTACGCGTTCCTCGCCGGCGCCGCGCCGCCGACGGTCAATCCGAGCCTGTGGCGGCAGGCGCAGCTGAATGCGATCCACGGCCTGTTCAAGGTCGCCGACCGCGTCTACCAGGTGCGCGGCCTCGACATCGCGAACATGACGATCGTCGAGTCCGACCAGGGCCTCATCGTCACCGACGCGCTGCTCTCGGCCGAGACCGCGAAGGCCGCGATCGAGCTCTACTACGCGCACCGGCCGCGGCGGCCGATCGTCGCCGTCGTCTACAGCCACAGCCACGTCGATCACTATGGCGGTGTCCGCGGCCTCGTCGGCGACGACGACGTGCGCAGCGGCAAGGTGCGGCTGATCGCTCCTGACGGCTTCCTGCACGAGGCGGTGTCGGAGAACATCGTCGCCGGGCCGGCGATGGGCCGGCGCGCGCAGTACCAGTTCGGGCCGCTGCTCGCGACCGGCGAGCGCGGCCAGGTCGACGCCGGGCTCGGCAAGAACCTCTCGCGCGGCACGGTGACGCTGATCGCGCCGAACGACGTCGTCAGGAGCGCGTACGAGACGCGGACGATCGACGGCGTCGAGATCGAGTTCCACCTCGTTCCCGGCTCCGAGGCGCCGGCCGAGATGATCGCCTACTACCCGCAGCTGCGCCTGCTGAACATGGCCGAGGACACCGCGCACACGCTGCACAACCTCTACACGATCCGCGGCGCGCAGGTGCGCGACGGCAGGCTGTGGTCGCGCTACATCGGCGAGGCGATCGAGCACTACGGCGGCCGGACCGACGTCCTCGTCGCCCAGCACCACTGGCCGACGTGGGGGCAGGACCAGGTGGTCGCGTTCCTGCGCAAGCAGCGCGACCTCTACAAGTTCGTCCACGACCAGTCGGTGCGCCTCCTCAACAAGGGCTACACGCCGGCCGAGATCGCCGAGCAGCTCAGGCTGCCGCCGAGCCTCGCCGGCGAGTGGTCGGCGCGCGAGTACTACGGCACCGTCAGCCACAACAGCAAGGGCGTCTACCAGTTCTACCTCGGCTGGTACGACGCCAACCCGGCGCACCTGAACCCGCTGCCGCCGGTCGAGTCGGCCAGGAAGACGATCGAGTACATGGGCGGCGCCGACGCCGTCCTGGCACGCGCACGCGCCGACTTCCGCGCCGGTAACTACCGGTGGGTCGCGTCGGTGCTGAACAAGCTCGTCTTCGCCGAGCCCGGCAATCGCGCCGCGCGCGAGCTCGCCGCCGATGCGCTCGAGCAGCTCGGCTACCAGGCCGAAGCAGGCACGTGGCGCAACGCCTACCTCGCCGGCGCGTCCGAGCTGCGCAATGGCGTGCCCCGCCTGCCGCCGGCACGCGTCGCGAGCGACGTCCTCGGCGAGCTGCCGATCGACACCGTGTTCGACCTGCTGGCGATCCGCATCGACCCGGCGAAGGCCGAAGGGCGGACGATCGTCGTCAACTGGACGTTCACGGAATCTGGCCAGAGCTACGTGCTCACGCTCGACCACAGCGCGCTGACGCACACCGCAGGACCGCGCGCGGAGCGCGCCGATGCCGGCGTGTCGCTGTCGCGCGCGACCTTCCTCGCCGTGCTCGCGCGGCAGAAGACGATTGCCGATGCCGTGCGCGACGGCGACATCCGGCTCGACGGCGACGCGCGCCGCGTCGCCGAGCTGTTCGCGATGCTCGACGACGCCAACCCGGCGTTCCCGATCGTCGAGCCGAAGTAGCGACGCGATGACGACGTTGCTGCGCCTGCTCGCCGACTACGGCCTCACGGTCGCTTTCTTCAACGTCCTGCTCGCCCAGCTCGGCGCGCCGCTTCCCGCCTATCCGATCCTGATCGTCACCGGCGCGCTCAGCATGCAGGGGCGCTTTCCGACGCCGGCGCTGTTCGCGACCGCGGTCGCGGCGGCGCTGCTCGCCGACCTCGCGTGGTACGCCGGCGGGCGCCGCTTCGGCGGCCGCGTCGTGCGTGCGGTCTGCCGCGTCTCGATCTCGCCCGATTCGTGCGTGCGCCAGACCGAGTCGCTCTTCGCGCGCTGGGGCGCGCGCTCGCTCATGGTCGCCAAGTTCATCCCCGGGTTCGCCGCGATCGCGACCTCGCTCGCCGGCAACATGCGGCTGCCGATCGCGCGTTTCCTGTTCTACGACGCGATCGGTGCCGGACTATGGGCCGGCGTCGCGATCGCGCTCGGCGTCGTCTTTCGCGACGCCGTCGCCGACGTGCTCCGCGTCCTCGAGGAGATGGGACGGATCGGCCTCGTCGTCATCGCGGTCGCGCTGGCGCTCTTCATCGCCTTCAAGGTCTGGCAGCGGCAGCGGCTGATCCGCGAGGTGCGGATGGCGCGGATCGGCGTCGACGAGCTGACACGGTTGATCGACGACGGCAAGGCGCCAGCGATCATCGACGTCCGCGATCAGCCGGCGCGGCTGCGCGACGGCAGCATCCCGGGCGCGCTGCATCTGCCGCTCGATGCCGTCGACGACGCCCTTCCCGACCTGCCGCGCGACCGCGACGTCGTCGTCTTCTGCGCGTGCCCGAACGAGATCTCGGCGGCGCGGGTCGCCCAGCGGCTGCAGCGCGCCGGCTTCAAGCGCGTCCGGCCGCTGCTCGGCGGCCTCGACGCGTGGGAGCGCGCCGGGCGGCCCATCGAGCGCGTCGAAGAAGCCGATGCCGTCGCAGACGTCGCAGCGCCCTAGCCTGCCGTGCGCTCGCGCCGCCACGCCGCCGGCGGCTTGCCGACGAGACGCTTGAACGCACGCGAGAACGCGGCCTCGGAGTCGTAGCCGACGTCGAGCGCGATCGACGCGATCGGCGCGCGCGTCTCGAGCAGCAGCCGCCCGGCCGCCTGCATCCGCCACTGCGCGAGGTACTGCATCGGCGGCACGCCGATCAGCTCGACGAAGCGCTCGTGCAGCGTCGAGCGCGACAATCCGACCTGCTGGCCGAGCTCCTCGATCGTCCAGTCGTGTGCCGGATCGTGGTGAATGAGCGTGAGCGCGTGGCCGACGAAGCGGTCCCGCAGCCCGGCGAGCCAGCCCGAGCTTTCCGCCGGCAGCTCGTCGGCGTAGCGACGCACCGCGTCGACGAACATCATCTCGCTCATCCGCGCCAGCATCGCCTCGGCGCCGGGCCGCTGCGCGTGCGACTCGTTGACCGCCTGCTGGGTGAAGCTCGCCATCCAGGCGTTGCCGTCGTTGGCGCGCAGGTGCAGCAGCCGCGGCAACGCGCTCAGGAGCGGATTGAACGGGTGCATGTCGCAGCCGAGGAAGCCGCAGACGAGCGTCGCGTCGGCGTCGTCGCGCGGCGGCGCCGGAAACGCCAGCTGCTCGCCGGCGTACGCGACCTGCAGCGGAGCGCCGTCGAGGCGGGCGCCGTTCAGCCAGCCGAAGTCGGTGCTGCCGCGCATCCGCGGCGCGCTCGAGACGACGTGGCCGTCGCCCTGCGGGAAGAGGACGACGTCGCCTTCGCGCAGCTGCACCCACGGACCGTCGGGGATTCCGGCCCAGCAGCTGCCGCGCGACACGGCGTGGTACTCCATGACGTGCTCGACGCCCGGCATCAGGAGCGGCGCGATCTCCTTCGCCGGGGGCGCCTCGGCGGCCCATCGGCTGCTTCCCGTGATGTTGAAGAACACGGCACCGCGCAGGCGGACACCGCGCAGGACGTCGGAAAGCGTGTCGTGTGCCATGGCCCGCAGCCCGGCACTCTAGTCGCGTCGGCCCTGCGAGCGCAAATCGCGGAGCCGCAGGCAAGCCGCGAGGACGGCGGATCAAGCGCGCGCCGGATCGCGTTCGAACAATGACCGCACCCGCCGGCGAAGTCGCGAGCGGGACTCACCACCGGAGCCTGCGATGCCCTCACTGCCCTACCTCACGCTCGATCGCGACGTGCGGCAACTGCCCGCCGACGACGTCGCAACGCTCGCCGCGCAGATCGGCGGCGGCGTGCTCACCGCCGCCGACGCCGGCTACGACGAGGCGCGCAAGGTCTGGAACGCGACCGTCGACCGCCGACCCGCGCTGATCGCGCGCTGTCTCGTCGACGCCGACGTCCAGGCGGGGGTGCGCTTCGCCGCCGCGCGCCGGATGCTGCTCAGCGTGCGCAGCGGCGGCCACCACATCGCCGGCAACGCGGTCGCCGAAGGCGGCCTCATGCTCGACCTGTCGGCGATGCGCGCGGTCGTCGTCGACCCCGTCGCGCGCACGGCGCGCGTCGGCGCCGGCGCATTGCTCGCCGACGTCGACCGCGCGACGCAGGCGCACGGCCTCGCCGTCCCCCTCGGGATCAACTCGACGACCGGGGTCGCCGGCCTCACGCTCGGCGGCGGCTTCGGCTGGCTGACGCGACGCCACGGCATGACGGTCGACAACCTCCTCGGCGCGACCGTCGTCACGGCCGACGGCACGCTGCACGCCGTGTCGGCGACTGCAGAGCCCGATTTGTTCTGGGCGCTGCGCGGCGGCGGCGGCAACTTCGGCGTCGTCACCTCGTTCGAGTTCCGGCTTCATCCGGTCGGCCCCGAGCTGTACGCCGGGCTCGTCGTCTACCCGTTCGCGCAGGCGCGCAAGGTGCTGCGCGCGTGGCGTGACTTCAATGCCACCGCGCCCGACGAGCTGAGCGTCTGGGCGGTGCTGCGCAAGGCGCCGCCATTGCCCTTCTTGCCGACGTCGGCGCACGGCACCGACGTCGTCGTCCTGCCGCTCGTCCACAGCGGCGACGTCGAGTCCGCGGAGCGCGCTGCAGCGCCGGTGCTCGGTTTCGGCGAGCCGATCGCGAGCCACCTCGGAGCGATGCCGTACGCGGGCTTCCAGACGGCGTTCGACGCGCTGCTCACTGCGGGCGGCCGCAACTACTGGAAGTCGAACAACTTCCGGACGCTCGGCGACGCCGCGCTCGAGGTCGTCATCGAAGCGGCGGCGCAGTCGCCGGGACCGGAGTGCGAGATCTTCGTCGCGCAGCTCGGCGGCGCGATGGCGCGGGTCGCGCCCGACGCCACAGCGTTCGTCGGTCGCGACGCGCACTACATCATGAACGTGCACGGCCGCTGGTCCGATCCGCGCGACGACGACAAGGTGCGCTCGTGGGCGCGGCGATCGTTCGCGGCCGTGGCGCCGCACGCGACCGGAAGCGGCTATGTCAACTTCCTGACCGAGGACGAAGGCGAGCGCGTCGCCGCGAGCTACGGCGCCAACCACGCGCGCCTGCAGGCGCTGAAGACGCGCTACGACCCGGGCAACGTGTTCCGCATGAACCTCAACATCGCTCCCGCGAACGGCCGCGCCTGGCGCGGATCGGCATGACGGCGGTCGACCTGCGCGGCTGCGCCGTCACCGGCGCGTCGCCGGCCGCGCTCGCCGCGTACGAGCGCGCCATCGCCGCCTGGCAAGCCTGGCGTCGCGACGACGGCGGCGCGCTCACGACCGCGCGGCAGGACGCGCCCGCGTTCGTGATGGCGCACGTGCTCGCGGCGTGGCAGCTCGCCAGCGGCCGCGACGTTCATCGTGTCGATGCGGCGCGGCCGATCGTCGCTGCCGCGCTGCGGCTGCCGGCGAACGATCGCGAACGGATGCACCTCGCGGCGCTCTCGGCGGCGCTCGACGACGATTTCGAAGGTGCGAAGGCGAAGCTCGGCCGCCTGCTCGCGGGGTTCCCGCGCGATATCGTCGCGCTCCAGGTCGCGCAGTCGCTCGACTACGTCACCGGCGACGTCGCCCGCATGCGACGCCACGTCGCACGGGCCTTGCCGGCGTGGTCGCGCGACGACCCTGGCTACCACGCGGTGCTCGCCATGCACGCGTTCGCGCTCGTCGAGTCGGGCGAGTACGCGCGCGCCGAGGACGCGGCGCGCGCCGCGCTCGAGCTGAATCCGCTCGATGCGCGCGCCTGCCACGCGATGGCGCATGTGTTCGAGATGACGGAGCGCTTCGCGGAGGGAGTGCGCTGGATGGCGGAACACGCCGCCGTCTGGGCCAGCGACAGCGCCGTCGTCACGCATGGCTGGTGGCACGTCGCGCTGTTCCACCTGTCGACGGGCGCGCCCGGGCGCGCGCTCGACGTGTACGACAGCCACGTTCGCGCCACGCGGTCGGCCGACGTCTCGGACCTGATCGACGCCTCGGCGCTGCTCTGGCGGATCGGTCTCGCCGGAGGCAACGCCGGCGCGCGCTGGAGCGAGCTCGCCGACGCCTGGTCGAGGCACATCGACGACGCCTTCTGCACCTTCAGCGACGTCCACGCGATGCTCGCGTTCGTCGGCGCGAACGACCGCGAGCGGGCGCGCACGCTCGAGGCGAAGCTGCTGCAGCGGCAGCGGCTGCGCACGCGCTACGGCCGGACGACGCGCCAGCTCGGCCTGTCGGCGTGCCGCGCGCTGATGGCGTTCGGGCGCGGCGACGACGCCGACGCGATCAGGCTGCTCGCCCGACTGCCGCCGATCGCCCACCGCCTCGGCGGCAGCCATGCCCAGCGCGACGTCCTGCACCTGACGCTGCAGCACGCGGTGCAGCGCGCCCGCCGTCCGACGCGTCGTCTACGGCCGCTCTTCGCCGCCTTCGCTGTCCCGGCCTGATCGGATCGCCGCTGGAGCGCAACGCGGAGGCGCCGCTCAAGCCCGGAGCAACTCGGCGAAACGCGCGAGATCGACGTTGCCGCCGCTGATCAGGATGCCGACGCGCTGCCCCGTCAGCTCGCCCGCCATCCGCCGCGCCGCCGCGAAGCCGAGCGTGCCGGTCGGCTCGACGACGATCTTCATCCGCTCGGCGAAGAAGCGCATCGCGTCGACGAGCTCGGCGTCGCTCGCGGTGACGACGTCGTCGACGTCGCGGCGGATGATCGGGAACGTCAGCTCGCCGAGGTGGAGCGTCTGCGCGCCGTCGGCGATCGTGCGCGGAGTCTCGATGGTGACGATGCGGCCGCTGCGGAACGATTGCTGGCCGTCGTTGCCGGCCTCGGGCTCGACGCCGTAGACGCGGCAGCGCGGCGCGAGCGCGCGCGCCGCGAGCGCCGAGCCCGACAGCAGACCGCCGCCGCCGAGCGGAACGAAGAGCGCATCGAGCTCGCCGACGTCTTCGATCAGCTCCTTGGTCGCGGTGCCCTGGCCGGCGATGATGTCGGCGTGGTCGTAAGGCGGGATCAGCGTCATGCCGCGCTGTTCGGCGAGCTTGCTGCCGATCGCCTCGCGGTCTTCGCGGTAGCGGTCGTAGACGACGACCTCGCCGCCGTAGCCCTTCGTCGCCGCAACCTTGGCGGCCGGCGCGTCGTGCGGCATCACGATCACCGCCGGCAGGCCGAGCAGCGACGCCGCGAGCGAGATCGCCTGCGCGTGGTTGCCCGACGAGAACGCGACGACGCCGGCGCGGCGCTGGCGCTCGTCGAAGCGCGACAGCGCGTTGAACGCACCGCGGAACTTGAACGCGCCCATCCGCTGCAGGTTCTCGCACTTGAAGAAGACCCGCGCGCCGAGCCCGGCGTCGACCGTGCGCGAGGTCATGACCGGCGTGCGGTGGGCGTGGCCGGCGATGCGCGCCGCTGCGGCGACGACGTCGTCGTAGGTCGGAAGCGTCGTGGTCATGGCGTCGGCCGCGGCGCGCGGCGATGGCTGCATCGGTGCATGGCGAAGGTCCTTCGATCGGCGGCTCACGCGGCGCGCCGACGCACAGTGTCGTACATGCACACCGCGGCCGCGGCAGCGACGTTGAGCGACTCGCCGCCGCCGGGCTGCGGGATCGCGACGACTGCGCGGCAGCGCGCGGCGACGTCGTCGCCGAGCCCCTGTCCTTCGTGGCCGAACGCCCAAGCGCATGGCCACGGCAACGCCGTGTCGGCGATCGGCCGGGTGGCGTGCGAGCTGGTGCCGAAGATCGGCACCGCGAGTCCGGCGAGCGACGCCGCGGCGCCGCCTTCGACGAGGCGAAGCGCGAAGTGCGCGCCCATGCCGGCGCGGACGACCTTCGGCGACCAGAGCTGGGCGGTGCCGACGAGCGCGATCGCCTGCGTGAAGCCGAACGCGGCGGCGCTGCGCAGGACGCTGCCGACGTTGCCGGGATCCTGGACGCGGTCGAGGACGATCGACGGCGCGTGCGGATCGATCGCCGACGACGGCGGCAGCGGAACGACGAACGCGATCGGCGCCGGCGACTCGAGCGTCGCGACGCTGGCGAGCGTCGACGCCGGCACGATCGCCGTCTCGTCCGCCGCCTCGGCGAGGCCGCGCAGGCGCGGCTCGAGCCACGCCTCGTCCGCAACGATGGCATGCAGGACGCGCGCGCCGGGCCGCGCGAGCCAGGCCTCGCACAGGTGCTCGCCCTCGAGGAGCACGGTGCCGGTGCGGCGCGCCGCGGCGCCGTCGCCCGCGAGCTTGCGCAGCCGTGCGAGCAGCGGATTGCTGCGCGACGTGATCCGCGTGACCCTGGCCACGGCCTCAGAAGAGGCGATCGCAGACGTCGCGGACGGGGGCGAAGCTCCGGCGGTGGTGCGGACACGCGCCGTGCTCGCGCAGCGCGCTGAGGTGCTCGGGCGTCGAGTAGCCCTTGTGGCTGTCGAAGCCGTACTGCGGGTGCTCCTCGTGCAGCTGCATGCACAGGGCGTCGCGGTGCACCTTGGCGACGATCGACGCCGCCGAGATCGCGCGCACGCGCGCGTCGCCGCCGACGACGGTGCGCACCGGCATCGCCAGGGTCGGCCGCTGGTTGCCGTCGACGAGGACGATCTGCGGCTGCTGCGCGAGGCCTTCGACGGCACGCTGCATCGCGAGCAGCGCCGCGCGCAGGATGTTGAGCGAGTCGATCTCGGCAACGCTGGCGCTGGCGACGCTGACGCAGATCGCACGCCTGCGAATCTCGCGGTCGAGCCGCTCGCGTTCCTCGGCGGTGAGCAGCTTCGAGTCGTTGAGGCCGCGGATCGTCCGCTTCTCCTCGAGGATGACGGCGGCGGCGACGACGGGGCCGGCAAGCGGGCCGCGACCGACCTCGTCGACGCCGGCCATCAGCCCTGCGACGTCGACGATGCCGCGCAGCCTGGCGGCGCGAAAGAAGGTCTTGGCGTGCATCGCGCGGCGGCTGGCTCCCTCGGTTCAGCGTTGCAGGACGGCCTCGATCGCCGCGGTCGCGAGCGCGCCGGTGTCGCGGCGCAGCTCGCGGTGCAGCACCTCGAAGCGCTGCTGCAATGATCGCACCGCTGCCGGGTCGTCGAGCCAGCGAAACGCCGCCGCCGCGATCTTTTCCGGAGTCGCGCCGCCCTGCAACAGCTCGGGGACGGCGTGGTCGCGCAGCAGGATGTTGGGCAGCGAGATCCACGGCTGATAGTGGACGAGCTTGCCGATCTGCCAGCTGAGGACGTGCATGGCGTAGACGACGACGATCGGCCGCTTGAAGAGCGCCGCCTCGAGCGTCGCCGTGCCGCTGGCGACGATCGCGACGTCGCAGGCGGCGAGCGCGTCGTGGGCGCGGCTGTCGACGAGGGCGATCGGCACCTCGGCAGGAACGGTCGCCCGCAGCGCCTCGACCGCGCCGCGCAGCCCCGGCACGACTGGGATGACGAAGCGCAGCCCGGGGCGCGCGCGGTGCATCTCGGCGCAGGTCGCGAACAGCCGCGGCGCGATGTACTTGATCTCCGAGCGGCGGCTGCCCGGGAGCACGGCGACGACGGTCTCGTCGGCGCCGAGGCCGAGCGCGGCGCGCGCCGCGGCGCGCGGCACCTCGAGCGGAATCGCCGCGGCGAGCGGGTGGCCGACGTAGACCGCGCGGATGCCCTTCCTGGCGTAGATCTCGGGCTCGAACGGAAAGACGCAGAGGACGAGGTCGGTCGCGCGGCCGATCTTGTCGATGCGGCCGCCGCGCCACGCCCAGATCGACGGGCTGATGAAGTGCACGGTCCTGACCCCGACCGCCTTTAGCTTCAGCTCGACGCCGAGGTTGAAGTCGGGCGCGTCGACGCCGACGAACGCGTCGGGGCGGTCGGCGAGCAGCCGCTCGACGAGCCGGTTGCGGATGCCGAGGATCTCGCGGAAGTGGCCGAGCACCTCGAAGTAGCCGCGAACCGAGAGCTTGTCGTACGGCCACCAGCTGATGAAGCCGTGCTCGATCATGCGCGGGCCGCCGATGCCAACGGCTGCAAGCTGCGGCCAGCGCGCGCGCAGGCTCGCCAGCAGCGCGCCGCCGAGCAGGTCGCCCGACGCCTCGCCCGCGACCATCGCGAAGCGCGGAGGTCCGCTCGTCATCGCCGGCGGCGTGCGGTCAGCGTGCGATGCCGCGCGTCGCCGCGGCGAGGAACGCGCTCATCAGCGCGACGTCTTCGGCGGCCTCGGGCGCCGCCGCAGCGAGCTCGGCGATCCTCGCCCTGGCGTCCTCGAACGCCAGCCCTTCGCGGTACAGCAGCCGGTGCATCTGCTTGACCGCGGCGATCCGCGCCGGAGCGAAGCCGCGCCGGCGCAGGCCCTCGATGTTGAAGCCGCGCACGCCGAGCGGATTGCCGTCGACCATCATGAACGGCGGGACGTCCTGGGAGATGTGGCTCTGGAAGCCGCACATGCTGTGCGCGCCCATCTTGACGAACTGGTGCAGCCCGCTCTGCGCGCCGACGATCGCCCAGTCGCCGAGCACGACGTGGCCGGCGAGCCCGGCGTAGCCGGCGATGATCGTGTGGCTGCCGACGATGCAGTCGTGCGCGATGTGCACGCTGTTCATGATCCAGTTGTCGTCGCCGATCGTCGTCCTGCCGCCGTCCTGGACGGTGCCGGTCGAGATGGTGCAGAACTCGCGGATCGTGTTGCCGTCGCCGATGACGAGCTCGGTGTCCTCGCCGGCGTACTTCTTGTCCTGCGGTGCGCCGCCGATCGAGTTGAACTGCCAAATGCGGTTGTCGCGGCCGATCGTCGTGCGCCCCTCGAGGACGCAGTGCGGGCCGACGGTCGTGCCGGCAGCGATCGCGACGCCGCCGCGGACGATGCAGTACGGACCGATCTCGACGCCTTCGGCGAGTTCGGCGCCGGGCTCTACGATCGCCGTCGGATGGACCTTCGCCATGCGCCGGCGCTAGCCTACCGCGCGCACCGCGCACATCAGGTGGGCCTCGACGGCGAGCTCGCCGGCGACGCTCGCGCGCGCCTGGAACTTGAAGATGCCGGCCTTCATGCGCTCGAGCGTGACGTCGAGGATCACCTGGTCGCCCGGCTCGACCGGTCGCTTGAAGCGCGCCGCGTCGATGCCGGCGAAGTAGTAGACCGACTTGTCGTCGGGCTTGGCGTCGGCGGCGTCGTAGGCGAGCAGCGCCGCCGCCTGCGCGAGCGCCTCGAGCATCATCACGCCGGGCATCACCGGCCGGTGCGGGAAGTGGCCGACGAAGTACGGCTCGTTGATCGTGACGTTCTTGAGCGCGCGGATGCGCTTTCCCTTCTCGAGCTCGAGCACCCGGTCGACCATCAGGATCGGGTAGCGGTGCGGCAGGCGCTTGAGGATCTCGTGGATGTCCATCGTCAGGCCGACTTCTTCTCGAGCGCACGCACCCGCTCGCGCAAGGCGTGGAGGTTGCGCAGCGTCGCTGCGTTCTTCTCCCAGGACGCATTGTCATCGAACGGGAACGAGCCGCTGTAGAACCCGGGCTTGGCGATCGAGCGCGAGACCTGCGTCGCGCCGCCGATGACGACGTGGTCGGTGATCGTGACGTGGCCGTTCACGCCCGAGCCGCCGCCGAGCATGCAGTGCGCTCCGATCGTCGCGCTGCCGGCGATGCCGACGCAGCCGGCGATCGCGGTGTGCTCGCCGATCCTGACGTTGTGGCCGATCATCACCAGATTGTCGATCTTGACGCCGTCGGCGATCACGGTGTCGCCGAGCGCGCCGCGGTCGATGCACGTGTTGGCGCCGATCTCGACGTCGTCGCCGACCACGACACGGCCGAGCTGCTCGATCTTCTCCCAGCGGCCGCGGTCGGAGGCGAAGCCGAAGCCGTCGGCGCCGAGCACGGCACCCGGATGCACGATGCAGCGCGCGCCGATGCGGGTGCCGGCGACGACCGCGACGCGCGCGCCGATCCGCGTGCCGGCGCCGACGCGGCAGCCGGACTCGACGACGGTGTGCGCGCCGATCGTCGCGCCGTCGCCGATCTCGACGCCGGCCGCGACGACGGCGAACGGGCCGATCGCGACGTCGACGCCGAGACGCGCTTGCGGGTCGACCGCGGCGCGCGCGTCGATGCCGCGCCGTTCGTGCGGGCGCGATCTCTCGGCCCACCATTGCGTCAGCCGCGCGAAGTACAGATACGGATCGGCGGTGACGATCGCCGCGCCGCGCGCCGTCGCCGCGTCGCGAAACGCCGGCGCGACGATGACGCACGCAGCGGCGGTCGCGGCGAGCTGCTTGGCGTAGAGCGGATTGGCGAGGAACGAGATCGACGACGCGCCGGCCGACTCGAGCGGATCGATGGCGTCGATCGGCGTCTCGGGATCGCCGATCAGTTCGCCGCCGAGCCGCTCGATGATGTCGCGAAGCCGGACTTCGCTCACCGTTGGCGCCTTACTTGCCGCCGCTCTGGGCGTTGAGCGCCTTGATCACCTTGTCGGTGATGTCGACCTTCGGGCTCCAGAAGACCGCCTCCTGCAGGATGAGGTCGTACTTCTCGGTCTCGAAGATCTGCTTGATGACGCGGTTGGTGCGCTCGACGACCGTCGCCAGCTCCTCGTTCTTGCGCTGGCTGAGGTCTTCCTGGAACTCGCGCCGCCGGCGTTGCAGCTCGCGGTCCTGGTCGACCAGCTCGCGCTGGCGGCGCGTGCGCTCCGCCTCGGCGAGCGTCGGCGCGTCCTTGTCGAGACGATCGCTCGCCGCCTTCAGGCGGTTCGCGAGATCGTTGAGATCCTTCTCGCGCTTCGAGAACTCGGCCTCGAGCTTGGCCTGGGCGGCCTTCGCGGGCGCGGCGTCGCGCAACACGAGATCGCTGTTGACGTAGCCGATCTTCAGCTCCTGCGCCGAGGCTGCCGCCGTCGCGCCGGCGACGAGCGTCGCGGCGACGAGC
>Ga0157379_10003133_pt1 | contig 13994 bp, 10 predicted proteins | sample S25metaG_FD_121802 | JGI IMG/M metagenome (GOLD analysis project Ga0157379, IMG submission 121802) | Switchgrass rhizosphere microbial communities from Kellogg Biological Station, Michigan, USA - S2-5 metaG | ecosystem: Host-associated > Plants > Roots > Rhizosphere > Soil | place: USA... | reverse complement strand
GCGGTCGTTGAGCGCCTCCGCGACGAGGTCGACGACATGGCGGGGCATCGCGTAGTTGATGTCGCCGGCCAGCTCGACGAAGCGGTCGACGAAGTCGAACTCGCGGGCGCGCCACGCGAGGTAATACGGGTCGACCGGGATGCAATGCCCGCCGACGCCGGGCCCGGGCGTGAAGCGCATGAACCCGAACGGCTTCGTCGCCGCCGCGTCGATGACCTCCCACACGTCGATCCCCATCCGCTCGCACAAAAGGGCCAGCTGGTTGATCAGGGCGATGTTCACGTTCCGGAACACGTTCTCGAGCAGCTTGGCGAGCTCGGCCGCGTCCGGCGACGACAGCTCCCGGACGTCGTCGTTGATCAGCCGGAGGAGCGCCGCCGCCCGGGCCGTCGCCGTCGACGTGGTGGCGCCGATCAGCCTGGGCACGCCCTTCGAGGCGGACGCCGGGTCGCCCGGGTTGACCCGCTCGGGCGCGAACGCAAGGTCGAAGTCCGTCCCCGCCCGGAGCCCGGTTCCCTCCAGGACCTCCTGGAACGGGCCGGTCGTCGTGCCCGGGAACGTCGTCGACTGGAGGACGATCAGGTGCCCCGCCCGAAGATCGTCCCGGATCAGCGCGGCCGCGCTCAGGACCGGACCGAGATCCGGATCCTTCGACTTCGTGATCGGCGTCGGGACGCAGACGAAGATGACATCGGCGGCGGCCAGCTCGGCCGCCGGCGGCTCGACGACGCTGAGACCGGAGGCGAGCGCAGCCTGCAGACGGTCGTCCGTGATGTCGTCGATCGGCGAGCGTCCTGCCGCGAGCTCGGCGATCCGGCCGGCGCTGGCATCGACGCCGACGACCCGGAGGCCCGCTTCGACGAACGAGATCGCGAGCGGCAGCCCGACGTAGCCGAGGCCGATGATGGCCAGTCTGGAATCGGTGCTCACGGGCCCTCCGGTTCGGCGCCTGGCGCGTCCAGGGCTCACGGCCGCATCCTACCGCGCGCGCCCCCGGGTGGGCCGCTCTGCTACCGTACGTCGGCCATGGCTTCGATCCGGACGGCGGTCCCCATCTTCAACAGCTCCTCCGCCCGACCGGGTCCGATCGGACTGGTCGTCGAGGCCGTACGGGACATCTGGTCGCGCCGCCGCCTCGTCTGGTATCTGGTCCGGGCGGACCTCAAGAAGAAGGGCGCCGACAGCCTTCTCGGCAACCTGTGGTGGGTCCTCGATCCGCTCCTCCAGATGCTGGTCTACGTGGTCCTCGTAGAGGTCCTCTTCCAGCGCAAGCAGCCCGACTACCCGTTGTTCATCTTCGCGGCGATCCTGCCCTGGAAGTGGTTCACCAGCTCGGTCGGCGACGGGATCACCGCGGTCACGGCCCAGGACCGGCTGATCAAGCAGGTCCATTTCCCGAAGATCGTGCTGCCGACGGCGGCCGCGGTGGCCGGGATCGCGAACTTCGCCTTCGGGCTGATCCCGCTCTTCGCCCTGCTCCTGCTCTGGTACCCGACCCGGCTGTCCGGCTATCTCCTGCTCGTGCCCGTGATCGCCACGGTCCAGCTCGTGTTCACGCTGGCTCTGACGTTCGCGGTGTCGGCGATCAACGTCTTCTTCCGGGATGTCGGCAACCTGAGCCGCCACGTCCTCCGGCTGTGGTTCTACCTGTCGCCCGCCCTGTACGGACAGACGACGATCAATCAGCTGGCGACGGACCACAAGGAGCTCTTCCGGATCATGGAGCTCAACCCGTTCTACACGCTGTTCACCGCGTATCGGAGCGTCATCTACGGAGCCGAGACCGCGAACAACGGGTCGGTCCCGCCGATGCCTCCCGATTGGGCCGCGCTCGCGGGGCTCGCGCTCGGGTCCGTCATCTTCCTGTTGATCGCGACGATCTTCTTCAAGCGGATCGAGCCGTCGTTCGCCAAGGTCCTGTGACGACCGTCGCCGCACTGCCGGCCATCCGTGACGGTCAGCCGGCGATCGAGGTCGACCGGCTCGGTGTCAAGTACAACCTCCGCCTGACCCGCCGGAACACCCTCCGCCAGACGTTCCGGAACCTGGGCAACCGGTCGGCCGGCGAGCAGGATTTCTGGGCCCTCCGGGACGTCACCTTCCGGCTCGTCCACGGCGAGTCGCTCGCGATCATCGGACCGAACGGCGCCGGCAAGAGCACCCTCCTCCAGGTCCTCGCCGGGATCATCACCCCGACCGAGGGGTCGATCGAGGTCCGCGGCCAGATCTCGAGCCTGCTCACCCTCGGGGCCGGGTTCGACCAGGAGCTGACGGGCCGCGAGAACGTGCTGCTCGCGGGCGCCTTCCTCGGGATCGAGCCCGAGGACATGAAGCGCCGCCTCGACGGGATCATCGCCTTCGCCGACATCGGGCAGTTCATCGATGCACCGATCAAGACCTACTCCTCGGGCATGCGCGCCCGCCTCGGGTTCAGCATCGCCACGTCGGTCGACCCGGATGTCCTGCTCCTCGACGAGGTCCTCGCGACCGGCGACCAGGTTTTCCGGGCCAAGAGCAAGGCCCGCGTCCTCGAGATCGCGGCGGCGGCCAAGGCGGTGGTCCTCGTCACCCACGACATGTCCTGGGTGACGGAGTTCTGCAACCGTGCCCTGCTGATCGAGAAGGGCCACGTCATCGCGGAGGGCGACCCGGCCGAGGTCGTCGCGCTCCACCAACAGCACTCGGACGAGGAACGGGCGGCGAAGGCCGCGGCGCTCGCCCGGGCGGGGGTCATCTGACGAAGCGGGACGGCACCCCCGGTAGCTCCGCCGAGCCCGGCCCCGCCGAGCCCGGCCCCGCCGAGCCCGGCCCCGCCAGGCGTCTCGCCGGCCTGCTGCCCTCGCCCCGCGACGAGGCCCTCGTCGAGATCGGACGAGGGGTGCGCGATCTCGTCCGAGGATCCGAGCCGCTGTCGAGCCTCAATGCCCGGCGGGCCGCGGCCGCCGAGGAGCATCGCCGCATCGAGCGCGGTCGGGCGCTTCTCACGAAGGGCGACCCGGCCGGCGCGATTGCCGAGGTCGAGGCCGTCGAGCGGGTCCGGCCCGACAGTCAGCCGGCGGCCGTCCTTCGCCAGGCGGCGTCCCGATCCGGGGCGATCCGCGGCCGATCGGCGACGCATCCGCCGGCCGCGACGGAGGTGCTCGCCGCGGCCGACCACCTCCGGCGGCTCGGTCATGACCGACCGGTCGTGATCGTCTACCACCAGCCGAGCCCCGACAGCCCGTTCCAGGCGCTCCTCTACCGTCGGGCGTGGGCGCGCGGCGTCGCCCCGATCCCGCTGTGGGACCTGGCAGAGCTCGATGCGATCCGGGCCGTCCTGCCGTCCGACACGAGGCTCGTGCTCCACCTGCACTGGGTCAATCGCGTGCTCCACGGCGCGTCCGGGCCCGACGATATCGCCGCCCGGCTCGCCTCGTTCGGCGCGGTCGTGGACCGCGCGATCGCCGCCGGCGTCCGGGTCGTGTGGACCGTCCACAACGTGCTGCCCCACGACACGCCGTTCGAGGCGGCGGACATCGAGCTGCGCCGGATGATCGTGGATCGGGCGTCGCTGATCCATGTCCTCGCGGCCGCCACGCCCGAGCTGGCAGCCGAGCACTACCGGATCCCGCCGGACAAGATCGTCCACGTGCCGCTGCCGAGCTTCCTCGGTGCGTACCCGGACATCGTCGATCGGGCCGCCGCCCGGTTCGCCCTCGGCGTGCCGGCCGATGCCTACGTCCTGCTGCTCGTCGGCGGCCTGCGCCCCCACAAGGGGTTCGACACGCTCCTCGACGCCTTCGACATCGCGGGCCGGCAGGAGCCTCGCCTGCACCTGCTCGTGGCCGGACCGCCGAGCCCTGCCCCGGCCATCGACACCTTCCTCGCCCGCGCGACCGAGGATCCCCGGATCGGCCTCCACGCGCGCTGGATCCCGTCGGACGACATGCAGCTCTTCTTCCGGGCGGCGAATGTCGCGATCCTGCCGTACCTGCGAACCCTCAACTCCGCCGCCCTGATGACCGCACTTGCGTTCGACCTGCCGGTGATCGCACCGCCCGTGGGCGGGATCGCCGAGACGATCGAGCCGGCCGTCTCCGTCACGTTCGAGCCCGGCGATGTCGAGAGCCTCGCGGCGGCGATCCTCGCCGCCCGCGACTTCGCGCCGGACGCGGTCCGGATCGCGGCACGGGCCATCTCCGAGGCGCATGACGCCGTGGCGCTGTCGGACACGTTCATGACGGCCCTGCTCGCGGCGACGGACGCCGCTCCCTCGAGCCGCTGAGCCCGGTGACGACCCCGTCGCTCGTCACGATCGGCCTGCCGACCCACAACGGCGAGAAGTACATCGAGTCGGCCCTGGCCGCGCTGCTCGCCCAGGACCATGCCGAGCTCGAGATCGTCGTCTCGGACAACGCCTCGACCGACGCCACGCCCGGGATCGTCCGCGACCTCATGGCCCGCGACCGCCGGGTCCGGTACGAGCGCGTCGACGAGCTGGTGTCGGCTGCGGCGAACTTCAACCGCGTGTTCGCGCTGGCGTCGGGGCCGTACTTCATGTGGGCGGCCGACGACGATCTCTGGGACCCGTCCTACGTGGGCCGCTGTCTCGCGGCACTGGAGTCCGATCCGGAGGCCGTGATGGCCAGCACGGGATTGCGGTTCATCGATCCGGCGGGCGACGTCCTCGAGTCGAACTACGCGCGCTACGACAATCCCGACCTGTCCTCGCGATCCGTCGTCGAACGAGTGCGGATCCTGATGCGCCGTGGCGGCTTCTACCAGATCTACGGCCTCGCCCGGCGCGACGCCCTCGAGCGGACGCGCCTGTTCCAGGACATGCACGGTCCGGATGTCGTCCTCACCCTCGAGCTGGCCATGCTCGGGCCGATCCTGCGCATCCCCGAGCCGCTCTTCTTCTACCGGCGCTATCCGGATCGGACCGACGCCGTCCGGGACGAGCGCCAGGGCGGCATCCGGGAGGTCGCCGACGTCGCCGCCACCCGGATGACCCATCTCCAGGAGGCCCTGTCCGACGCGGTTCGGCACTCGGCCCTGCCCGCGGCGACCAAGCTCCGGCTCCGGGCCGAGATTCTGCGGGCGGCCTACGTCGAGGACACGCCGATGCGCTCGCGGACGCGGCGTGAGGTCGCGAGCCGCGCCGCCGAGTCGTGGCGCGCGCGTGACGCCGGGGGCATGGTCAAGTACACGACGGCCGTCGCGATCGATCGAACGAAGCAGCTCGTCCGGCCCGGCCGCCCGCGGTCCACCGGCGTGCGGCGACTCGGCGGGCGATCGAAGCGATTCGCGGCCCGCGGCTGGCGACGGGTCCGGCCACGAGCCGGGTGAAGGTCCGGTGACCGGTCATGTGACCGGTCGGGTGGCCCGTCAGGTGCCGCCCGAGGCGTCGGACCGGGCGATCAGGGCCGCGTAGGCGGTCAGCAGCGCCCGCGACTCGGTCTCCCAGTTCCAGCGGGCGCCGGCGGCGTCATGACAGCGCTCGCGGAGGCGCGCCCGCTCCGCCTCGGGCAGCTCCAGGATGCCCCGCAGCCCGGTCGCGATCGAGGCAGGGCTGCCCGGATCGCAGACCGCGCCCAGCGGACCGAGCGGGTCGTCGAGGACGATGTGGCGCATGACCGGGAAGTCGCTGACGACCACGGGCACGCCGGCCGCGATGCTCTCGAACAGCTTGTTCGGCGTGCTCAGCCGATGGTTGAGCGTCGACGGCAGGATCGGGATCGCATCGACGTCGGCGGTGGCGATCCAGCCGAGCAGGTCGTCGGGTGAGACCGCGTCGAGGAGATGCACCCGGCCGCCGAATCGCGGCTCCGCGGCCAGCTCGCGCAGGGCGGGCTCGAGCGGACCGTAGCCGAGCAGGGCGAGGTGGGCGGTCTCGAGCCCCGGCAGGAGGATCGCCTCGGCGAGCTGCTCGATCCCGCGATCGCGAGCAAATCGTCCGTGGAAGAGGACGACCGGGTCCGACGGGACGAGCCCGGCGGCAGCTCGCAGCCGATCCGCGGCGGGTCGCGCCGTCCAGCGCGGCGGGCAGTTGTGGACGACGACGAACGTGCGCCCGCCGAAGCGCCGGCCGAGGTACTGCGCCAGCGCGTGATTGACCGTGATCAACGCGTCCGCGCGGCGCGCCCAGCGACGCTCCATGACATCCACGATCAGCCGGGCCCACCAGGGTCGCCCGGCCGTCGGGCCCGCGGCGAGGAAGATCTCATGGCTGTCGTAGACGACCTTGCCGCCATGGATCCGTTCCGCTCGGCGGGCCGCGGCGAGGCCGGTCAGGTCGTGGCCGTGATACACGTCCGCCTCCGGCGCCGCCGCCGCGGCGGCCGCTGCCCAGCCAGTTGCCGTTCGGCGCCACCACATCAGCCACTCGACCGCCCCGTCCCGGCGCGGCGTCGGCAGGCGGTCACCGAGGGCGTAGCGGTCGACCAGCCGATAGCCGAGCCACGGCAGCGCGACGACGAGCCCGATCAGGCGGCCGATGATGGCCGGGCCGCCACGGGCGCCACGCCGCACGTCGCCGCGCAGGCCGGCGACCACGTCCCCGCGGGCGCGCCACGGGTAGCGCAGGAGCGTCATCCGCAGCCGCCACTCGTCGCGCCAGCCGGTCGGCTGGGGCACGCGCACGATCGAGACGCCCTCGTGCTCCTCGCTCGCGAGGATGTCCGTCGGGGCCGCCGGCAACCGGCCGACGATCGTGACGCGCCAGCCGGCAGCGCGGAGGGTCGTCGCCTCGCGGATGACGCGCGAGTCGTGGGTCACGGTGTTCATGACGAACATCACGACCCGACCGACCAGGGGCGCCGCCTGCGGGGCGAGCCCGACGGCGCCAGGCACCCGGTCGGCCAGAGGCTCGCGGTCGGCCCGAGGCTCCGATGCGTCCATCAGGCCGGACCGGCGAGGGTGCGGATGAGCTCGCGATAGGCCGCCGCGGTCGTGCGCCAGCTGAATCGCTCCCCGGCCGTGGCCGCGATCGCCGTCCGCCACGCGGCGCGATCGGTCGACGGGCGATCGATCACCGCGCGGACGGCCGCGGCCAGGTCGGCCGGCCGAAGAGACTGGGCAACCACCCCGAGATCGAACCTCGTGACCAGCTCGTCCATGACCGGCAGATCCGGCCCGACGACGACCGGCGTCCCGACCGCGATCGACTCCCAGAACTTGTTCGGGGTGGCGTGACGCTGGTTCAACGAGATCGCCGGCAGCGGGATGATCGACACATCGGCCGACGCAGTCCAGCCGGGCAGATCGTCGGGATGGCGGGCCGGCAGGGTGAAATGGCGCCCCCGGAACCGCGGGTCGGCGTCGCGCGCCACCGAGCGGGCCCACCAGCGACCGAAGCCGAGCAGGACGAGGGCGGCGTCCTCGATCAGGAGGACCGCCTCGGCCGCCTCGTCGAGACCGAGATTCGGCCCCAGCCTTCCCTGGAACAGCACGACCCGGGTATCCGGGCCCAGTCGGAGCTCGGTCCGGACCAGGTCCTCGGCCGGCTGGATCGAGCCCACCTCCGGGTAGTTCGGGATGACCAGCGGTCGATCCGAGGACCAGCGCGTGGCGAGGCGCTCGGCCAGGGCATCGTTGACCGTGGTCCGGCCGTCCGCCGAGCGCGCCCACCCGCGCTCGCGGCGGGCGTGCCACGCGCGCAGGGCGCCCGGCATCTCCAGCACGTTGTTGGACTCGAACACGTTGTCGATCGCGTCGTACACGACGACGGCGCTCCGACCGTGCCGACGTTGGCGATCGCGGGCCGCGAGTGCCGGGGCGATCGTCAGGCTCCCGCAGGCGTGGTACAGCGAGGCCGGCGGCAGCGCCCTGTCGAGGGTGCGCCACCAACCGCGCACCGTGTGCGGCCAGAGCAGCCAGCGGACGAGGCTGACCGAGCGCCGTTTCAGCCGCCCCGCGAACAGCCGCGGCAGCCTGGCGAGCCGTCGCGTGGCCGGCCCGCCGCGGGTCGCGACCGGTCCGGCTCCGGTCGTCTCCGCGGTGGGTGCCGGACCGGGATCCGTCACGGAACGCTCACCGTCCGGGTCGACCGGCCGGGCTGGATCGGCGGGGCGGGCCGTGGCACTCGTTCCCGCATACGTTGCCGCGATCCGGGCGAACGGCCCGCTGGGCCGATAGCGCCTGATCCGGATCGGGCCGTCGAGCTCCGTCTCGGGCAGGCCGGGGACGGCGATGGCGGCGATCTCGACCGCGAACCCCTCGTCGGCGAGCGCGCGGGCGATCCGCAGACCGCGGGAGTAGGGTGCCGCCGGATTGGCGACGAGCACGACCGCGCGGCGTGGCGCGCGTCCCGGGGCCGCCGCCCTCGGCTCGGTCGCTGGCTCGTTCACCACGGTCGTCCGGTGAGCCGGCCGTACTCGGCGAAGAGGCCGGCGGCCTGGGCCGCCCAGTTGTAGCGCGCCGCGACCGCCGACCGGCCCCGCGCTCCGTACGCTCGGCGATCACCGGGCGAGGCATCGAGGATCTGCCGGATGGCCGCGGCGATCGACGCCGGATCGGTCGGATCGCACAGGACCCCGCAACGGGTCTCGGTCACGATCGACGCCATGCCCGGCAAGTCGGACGCGACGACCGGCACGCCCGCCGTCATCGCCTCGAACAGCTTGTTGGGCGTCGTCAGGCGGTGGTTCAGGGTGGAGGGCTGGATCGGCATCGCCGCCACATCGGCCGCGGCCACCCAATCGTGGAGGTCCGCCGGGGGAACCGCGGGCAGGACGTGGATCCGCGCGCCGGCCGGCGAGGCGGCGATCCGGGCGGGCAGCTCCGCCTCGAGCGCGCCGTAGCCCATCAGGACGAGATCGGCCTCCGGGAGGGCGTCCATCGCCTCGATCAGCTGCTCGATCCCGCGGAACGGGAAGAGTCCACCGTGATACAGCACGACGAATCGATCCGGGCCGAGCCCGAGCCGGTCGTGGAACCTGCGAACGGGCGGATCCGGCGGATCGTAGCGATCCGAGCAGTTCATCACGACGAGCGGCCGGCGGATCCGGAGCCGGCCTTCGAGCACGTCCGCGTAGGCGTCATTCACGGTGATCACACGGGCGGATCGATGGGCCCACCGGCGCTCGGCTGCTGCGAGGAGCCAGCGGGCCGGCCCGCGCATCCGGGCCAGGTTGCGGGCCTCCAGATAGATATCGCGCGCGTCGTAGACCACCGTCGCCCGGTGACGGCGCCCCAATCCGAGCGCCACCGGGATGCCCATGTACGCCATCCCGTGGTAGAGATCGGCGGGCGGGGCCACGCCCTCGGCATTCCGGCGGTGCGAGCGGATGGTCAGCGGGATGGCGAGGCGTCGGACGAGGGCCGCGAAGATCCGTCGCGGCGGCGATGCCCGCCGGGCGGGCGGGACCGTCCGCGACGGCGGGATCGCCGCGTCGGGATCGGTGTCGGTCACCGTCCCCGGCACGGCCGCCGCCGACGCCTGCGAGCCAGCCGCGCCCCCGCCGCTCCCACGCACGGAGCGCAGCCGCCGTCCGATCCAGCGACGAGCTCCGGCGAACGGAAGACCGTCGATCGAGCTGGCCGCGATGCGGATGATCCGATAGCCCGCCGGATGCATCTCGTCTGTCGGCAGCCCGGCCTGCCAGCGGGCGAGGACCGTGACCTCGTGGCCGCGGGCAAGTGCGGTCGTCGCGATGCGGTAGGTCCGCGAGTCGAACTCGCCGGTCGACGGCAGGACGAGGGCGAGTCGCTGCGGCACGGGCACGGCAGGCGCCGCCGGGCCGTCGTCCGGCGCGGTCGCGGGGCCCGCCTCCGGAACGGACGGCGCGCCGACGTCCGTCGTCACACGAGGGCCGCCGCGATCGCGTCCCCGGCGCCGGCGGGCGCGAGGTCCAGGCGCGCGGCCCGGTTCGCCGCCTGGCCGGGCCCGCTGCCGCGGGGCACGAGACGATCGATGGCGGCCATGGCGGCGGCGCGGTCGCGCCCGACGACGACCATCCGGCCACCCGACGCGGCGACGGCCTCCACCCACTCGGTCCGGTCGCGGAGGATCAGGCACGGCACCCCGAGCCAGGCGGCCTCTCGTTGCACGCCGCCCGAATCGGTCAGGACCGCCGCGGCGTGGAGCTGGAGGGCCAGGGCCGCCCGATACCCGAGCGGAGCGACGACATGGACGTCGTCGGCGAGGCGGATCCCGGCGGCGTCGAGGGCGATCCGGGTTCCCGGGTGCAGGGCGAGGACGACCGGGCGATCCGGCGTCGCGAGCGCGGCCAGCAGGGCCGTCCAGCCGACGATCGCCGCCGGCGCCCGGTTCTCCGCTCGGTGGACCGTCGCGAACAGGTAGCCGCCCGGCGTGAGGCCAAGCCCGAGCGCAGGACCGCCGGTCTCGAGGGCGGCCAGGGCCGCCGGGTCGCGGACCTCCGCCGAGACCCGCGCGGCCAGATCCTGCATCAGGTCGCCGACCAGGGACACGCCGTCCGTGATTCCCTCGGCCCTGAGGTTGGCGACGGCGGTCGGGGTCGGTGCGAATACCCAGCTCGACAGATGGTCGACGACGACGCGGTTGATCTCCTCGGGCATCGCCCGATCGAACGACCGCAGGCCCGCCTCGACGTGCGCGACCGGGATCCCGAGCTTGGCCGCCGCAAGCGCGCCGGCGAGGGTCGAGTTCGTGTCGCCGTAGACGAGCACGGCGTCCGGTCGCTCCCCGAGCAGGACGGTCTCGATGGCCGGCAGCATCCGTCCCACCTGCTCGGCCTGGGTCCCGCCGCCGATCCCGAGCGCGTGGTCCGGCCGAGGCAGGCCGAGCTCGTCGAAGAACGCGCCGGCAAGCGCCTCGTCGTAGTGCTGCCCCGTGTCAACGAAGACCTCGTCGTGGCGCCGCCGCAGCGCCGGCAGCAGCGCGGCCGCCTTGATCAGCTGAGGCCGCGTCCCGACGACGCTGACGATCCGCAAGGACCGCGGCCTACCGCGCGCCGGAGCTGGGCTGGGCGACCGATCGCGGACGCGGCGGCAGCCCGATCCCCCGATAGGCGACGGTCGGCGGCAGGGCAAGGTCGCGCAGCGAGTCGCGGCCGTCGAACACGAGCTCGAGGTCGGGGAACCAGCTCGGGTCGAGCGTGGCGAAGAGCGGATCGGCCGTCTGGGTGACGATCGCGCGGAACGGCGCCGGCTCGCCCCACGACCAGGGCGTCGCGCAGCAGCGCGCGGTCTCCTCGGCGGTCAGGAGCGGGTCGTACGCCGACACGACGGCGCCGGCATGGGCGAGTCGCTCGATCAGCGGCAGCGCTCGCGAATAGGCGAGCTCGTGGACGCCATGACGGTAGGTCAGCCCGAGGACGAGGACCGGCACGCCGTCAAGGGCGCCGATTTCCTTCTCGATCGAGCGGATCGCGACACCGACCTGGCCGTCGTTCGTCCTGCGCGACAGCTCGACGAGCTCGAGCTCCGGGGCGCGCGCCAGGAGGAAGTGCGGGTAGACCGGGATGCAGTGACCGCCGACGCCGAGCCCGGGCTGATGGATGTGCGAATACGGCTGCGAGTTGGCGGCTGCGATGACCTCATGGATGTCGACCCCGACCCGCTCGGCATACCGTGCGAACTCGTTCGCGAGCGCGATGTTCACGTCGCGATAGGTCGTGTCGGCGAGCTTGCTGAACTCGGCGGCCTCGGCGTTCGACATCGCCACGACCTCGGTGTCGAGGACGCCGGCGTAGAACGCTGCGGCGCGTGCGGTCGAGGCCGGACCGATCCCGCCGACGAGCTTCGGATAGGTCGCCAGGTTGCGGAGAGCGGCGCCGCTGTACAGCCGTTCGGGCGAGAAGGCGACGAAGAAGTCGACGTCGGGGGTGAGGCCCGACGCCTCGGCGAGGCGCGGCGTGAACCGGTCCCGGGTGTCGCCGACCGGCAGGGTCGTCTCGAAGATCACGAGCGAGCCCGAATGGATCCCCGGCGCGATCGCGGCGACCGCGCCGTCCATGTGGCGGTAGTCGGGCTGGTGGGCGTCGTCGAGCATGACCGGCACGATCAGGACGACGACGTCGGCGGCGCGCGCGGCGGCGGCTCCGTCGGTCGTCGCCCGCAGGCGGCCGCCGGTATGGGCCGTCGCGACGAGGGCGGCCAGGCCCGGCTCCTCGGCGACGTGCGAGCGGCCCTCGTTGATCGAGTCGACGACCGACTGCTGGACGTCGACGGCGATCACGTGCCAGCCGTGGTCGGCGAACTGGGCGGCCAGCGGCAGCCCCATCTTGCCGGCCCCGACGACCGCGACCTTGCCGGCCGTCCCGGGCTCGCCGATCCACGGCGCCACGTCGATCGCGGGTCCGTGGCCGCAGGCCTGGACGGGCAGCTCGATCGAGCCGCCCAGCAGGCTCTGGACCGACGATGGGCGGCTGACGATCGTCATGACGCGGCTGCGAACCTCGAGGTCAGGGTACGGAGATCGATCGACCGGCCGTCAGCCGCGGCCGCGAGCAGGGATGTCGCGATCGCGACCGCCCACAACCCGTCCTCGGCGTCGACGACCGGCCGGCCGCCGGCCCGGACGATGCCGAGGAACGCGGCGAGCTCGGATGCGAGCGGCTCGGCCGACACGACGGGCAGCTCGACGACCTCGCCCTCGAACGTCGGCGCGTAGCCGCCGATCAGGCGCGGGTTCGTCGTGTCGGTCGCCCGGGTGAACGTCAGCCGCTGGGTCAGGTAGTCCAGCTCGAACATCCCCTCCTCGCCGACGACGACCAGCTGGCGGCGCTTGGCCGGGGTGAGCCAGTTGACGTCGAGCATGCCGGTCGCGCCGGAGGGGAACTGGAGGAGACCGAACAGGAGGTCCTCGTTCGTCGCGTGGATCCGCTGGGCCGTCTCGGCATAGACACGCGACGGACGTTCGCCCGCGATCCAGCTCAGGATGTCCGCGTCGTGGGTCGCGAGGTCGACGGTCACGCCGACGTCGCGGATCCGGGCGGGAAACGGCCCGGCCCGGCGCGAGGCGATCGAATAGATCGTCGACAGCCAGCCCTCGTCGATCAGCCGGCCGAGCTCCAGGACGGCGGGATTGAACCGCTCGACGTGGCCGACCTGGACCGGCACCCCGGCGGCCCGCGATGCCTCGACGATCCGCATCCCCTCCTCGACCGTGGCGGCGAGGGGCTTCTCGACGAGGACGGCGATCCCGCGCTCGATCGCGGCCAGGGCGAGCGGGACATGGGCGGTCGTCGGCGCGGCGATCACGACCGCGTCGAGCTCCGCCTCGGCGATCATCGCGAGCGGCTCGGCGAAGCCCTGGGCGCCGGTCTGGGCCGTGGCGCCGGCGAGCGTCGGCTCGACCGGGTCGGCGACCGCGACCAGCCGGATGTCGTCGCGGCCGGCCAGAATCCGGAGGTGGTTGCGGCCCATCGAGCCGAGACCGGCGAGACCGACCCGCAACACGCGGTCGCCGGCCGGCTGCCAGGCTGGGGTCATCGGGCGGCGGCTCCCGCGGCGGCCGGCCCCGAGGCGGCTGCATCGGCCGGGGCACCGTGACGGAGATGCCGATCGACGGCCGCCGAGACCGCCTCGATCACCTGGTCCTGCTCCGCCTCGGTCAGGCCCGGGAACATCGGAAGGGCGAGCGTTCGGGCCGCCGCGCCGTCGGTCACCGGCAGGTCGGCGTGCAGGCCGCGTTCCATGATGTAGCTCTGGCGATGGACCGGGAGGGGGTAGTAGATGTCCGCTCCGACGCCGGCCTCGCGCAGGTCGGCGACGATCGCGTCCCGTGCTCCACCGACGTCGAGCGTGTACTGGTGGAATACGTGGGTCCGGCCGTCGGGGGTGATCGGCAGGCCGATCGGCAGCTCACCGAACGCCGCGTCGTAGCGGGCCGCGATCGCCTGGCGGCGGGCGGTGTTGCGGGCCAGCTTGTCGAGCTGGACGAGGCCGATCGCGGCGGCGATGTCGGTCATCCGGAAGTTGTAGCCGAGCATCTCGAACTGGTAGCGGGTGCGCATGCCCTGGTTGCGGTAGAGCCGCAGCCAGTCGGCGAGCCGGTCGTCGTCGGTCGTGATGAAGCCGCCCTCGGCGGT
>Ga0157379_10003131_pt1 | contig 13996 bp, 13 predicted proteins | sample S25metaG_FD_121802 | JGI IMG/M metagenome (GOLD analysis project Ga0157379, IMG submission 121802) | Switchgrass rhizosphere microbial communities from Kellogg Biological Station, Michigan, USA - S2-5 metaG | ecosystem: Host-associated > Plants > Roots > Rhizosphere > Soil | place: USA... | reverse complement strand
GCTCCATTACCGTATCGACAGTAAAAGTTCTGTTTTAACGTTGCTGCCCATCGATGATAAACTCGATATTATCGAAAATCTTCAGCAAATCAAATGCTGGATGCAAGATAAGATCTATGCACAGGGAAACACCGTGATGCAGCAAATGAGATTTTTTGAAGCTGAGCAGGGACTCTATCAGTACTCTTCACAAAAATTTGCTGCAAACTCCGTTGCACTTTCTCTTTTCCGCATCCCCGGAACTCAGCTGCCGGTTTCTGTCGATCCAAAAGCCGCTTTTCTCCGCGGCATTGCACAAGATGTCTCCTTTTCTATCGCGGGTAAAGCGACGCATTTCCAAGCTCAGAGATTTAAAGCAACCTTGATGTCTCAACAAGAGGAAAAACCATGATTTTAAAACTGTTAAGTTCTGTCATGTTTTGTGCTGCAGCTCCTGTTGCTATTTTAGCCGAGGCTCCTGTTCCCAAGGCTGTCAATTCAGGGGTTGTCGATTCGGGAACCATCTCTTCGGAGGGTGCCTCGTATGATGGCAATGCCCTCATTTTGAAAGGACAGGTCCTTCTCGACCATGGCCTGGGAAAAATGCAGGCTGAAGAAGCCATTTTACAAAAGCAAGAGGTTGGAAAAGATTTCCCTTTCTCACTCATTCATCTTGAAAAAGAGGTCGTGCTGAAACTGAGCCAAAATGGAGAGCTCAAATGCGAGAAAGCAGATCTTGATTTTGGATCTCTCAAGGGCATGTTGACATCTTCCCGCCGAGTGACTTACACCGATGTTCTAAAACGGAAAAAAGGGAAATCTCCCGCTTTTCAACTGATGGGTTCTTCTATCGATCTCCAATTCTTGAAAAAATCGGATCAACCTAAAGCCAGCTATGATGTCCAAGATGTTGTCGCCCGAGATAATGTTGAGCTGACCTACGATGACGGTTTTACGCTTTTCACAGATGAGATTCTCTATAAAAAAGAACCGATTAATCCAGACAGTGAATTCCGCAGCTCTCTCAGCTCTCGGGGAAAACAAAAATGTAAGCTGGTCCACCAAGCAGATACCATTGAAGCCGACACTTTTCATCTCGATATTTTACATAATCTCCTGAGCATGACAAATCCTGTAGGCATTCTTCCATCTCTTTCCAAAGGAGAAGTTCGCTTCTCAGCTGAGAGCCTTCTCTGGAACCATGATCAAAATACGCTTGTCCTCAAAGGCCATCCCACAGTGCAAGAACCCAATCTAGGAACGCTTGTCTCCGATCAAGAGATCCAATTGTTTCAAAAAGATAAAAACCTCACCGGTTTCAAAAGCCTTGGAAAAACAACACTTACCTATCTCAATAGTCATCAGCTTGTCTCTCATGGCATTTTAAACTTCGAACGGGATCGAAACCTCGGAACTGTTGAAAGTCCTTTAATCAATGGATCTGTTCCGCAAGATCTCCAACTCTCCTACAAAGAAGGAGAGATGTCGGTCTTGGCTGATAAAGCTAATATTGAATACACCGAAGAAAATGGAAACTTTCATCCGATCTCCGTCTCATTGAAAGGCCACGTCAAAATTGCTTCTGCCGGCGATAAACCGAGCCGTTACGGCCTTGCCGACCGGCTGACTTACAACCCCACAACCCGGACGTTTATACTGGGAGCAGATCCTGGCAAAAAAGTTCTTTTTGTCAATGATGAGGAAAATATCCGAATCAGCGCACAAGAAGTCCACATCACCCAAGATCCGACGACAAAAAAACAGACAGTCAAAGGTCTAGGCAATGTCCAGCTTGCCCTTTCACCTGAAGAACTCACATCTCTTAACAATTACTTTGGAAAATATGCACCAGCCACTCCTTAAAGTCGAAAATCTCAAAAAATCCTACAGTGGAAAAGCTGTCGTTGACGGACTTTCTTTTGATGTTAAACCCGGTGAAGTCGTAGGGCTCTTAGGGCCTAACGGAGCCGGCAAAACCACTGCATTTTATATGGCCATTGGCCTCATCCATCCCGATGATGGCCTTGTCTTCTTCAAAGGCCAGGATGCTACCGAGCTTCCGATCCACAAAAGAGCTCAGCTGGGCATGGGATACCTCGCCCAAGAGCCTTCTGTCTTCCGTTCTTTGACGGTCGAAGAAAACATCCTCTGTGTTTTAGAGACATTGCCGATAACCTCTGCTCAAAAAAAAGAAAGGCTCAACACTCTTCTCCGCGAGCTTCACCTGGAAAAACTCGCCAAAACCAAAGCCGGAAGCCTTTCCGGTGGAGAACGGAGACGTTTAGAGATCACCCGCGCTCTCGTCACAGAACCTTCCCTGCTTCTTCTAGACGAGCCTTTTGCCAATATCGATCCTCTTGCTGTCGCCGATGTCAAAAAAATGATCCGCCACTTGAAAAATAAAGGCATCAGTATTTTGATCACCGACCACAACGCCAGAGAAATCTTTTCCATTGTCGATAGGAGCTATCTGATCCGCGAAGGAAAAATCTTGATCTCCGGAACGGTCCAGCAGCTTCTGCAAAACACTGAAGCCCGCAAGACCTATTTCGGTGACGACTTCAGACTCTAGTGCTCTGTCTCAAAAAATTATACGAATCGTCTCGATCAAAAATATCAGGAATGGTCCCAGAATCTTGCTCATTGGCTCTGCACAAAACCCAAGGCACCTGTTATTCAACCGATTAGGTGATGTGAATTTCTATGATGAATGGTATTCTTGAAGTCCACTAGGAGACCTCAATATGCCAATTGATTTCAATCCTTTTGGACCAGTCTGCTATAACCTTTTGATCCCACTGGGCAAAAGCTTAGTGCAGCCGTATGTCGCTCTATTTAATACCTCGATTCATCCTCTTTACAAGTCGGTCCGACAGCCCTGTAAAAATTATGAACAAAGTGTCGAAAGATTTAATGCTCTCATTAAAACAATAGAACTCATTGCTCAATTCTCTCTCTATTTTTTTCTTTATCAAAAAGGTTGGCTCTATGGGGTCTACTACTTAGGCATGATTGGCGGCGCAGTGACATTCTCGTTACTTTATGGTGCGGGATGTTGGGTCGATAATAAATTGAAAACTAATATGAATAATATTTGCACGGGGACTTGGCTCTATTATGAAGGAATCAAAAACATTAGGATCTCCCGTGAATGGATGCTGGTCTCTGTCATCGTAGGGGGATTCCTGACAAAAGAACATGAAAAATCTAAAACAGCCACCAGCTGGGATGCTAGGCGTACGCGCGTTGCAGAGTGGTGTGCTTCCTGGTTCTTTGATAAGGCCAAACCCGCAGAAAAGCCCAAATCTACAGAAAAAACTCCTACATCATCCGCACCTAGTCAGACTACTTCTACGCCATCTAAGGATGCATCTCCACCATCAGACTTACCTACTAAGGAGGCAACTCCTCCTCCTTCTAACAAAGAAGCTCCTAGATCAGATGAGGGAACCAAAGACAGCGTTGGTGGAGAGGTCGTCGATGGCCCTAAGAACGTTTCCGACGGGAAGAGTGAATAGACAATCACTCATTTTACTTCCTCCGCATCCGTCCATAAAGCAAGGACGGCAGGGAAGGTTCTGGGCAACAACGCGTGCTCTCTGATTTTGCCAAGGCCCCCAATTGATATCAGAGGTAGGACCAAATAGAACGACAGTCGGAGTTTTCAAAGCACTCGACATATGGAGCGGCACCGAGTCGACACAAACTAAACAACGGCTCATATCAATGAGAGCGCCCAAATCCTTCAGAGATGTTTTTCCTCCAAGATTTAACACAGGCACGTGGGGAACGAGTTTTAAAATCTCATCGACCATCTGAAGTTCTTGGGTGTCGGGACTTGCTGTGATCACGATTTTCTCTCCACGGGCGTGAAGCTCGGAAATGAGGTTGGCAACCAGAGATGGAGGCCAGCATTTAAATTTCCATCTCGAAACAGGATGCAAAAGAAAATAGCCTTGAGGCGCAATTCCATTGTCATGGAGAAGTTGCAAGACTCGTTTTTTACTTTCTTCCGGGATTGCAAAAAAAACATCTCTTTCTTCAGGGGTGGGGAAAATGCCGATGCGGCGGAGCGCATCGAGATTTTTCTCGACAGTATGACGCGGCGTTCTGCAATTTTTCACAATGTGGGAATAAATTTTCTTTTTCCCTTTGAATCCTTTCCCTTCAGGGTCAAGACCGACGCAGATTTCGGCTCCTGATACAAAAGCAGCAATCGCCCCTCGATCCCCTTCAGTCAGGTTGATCACAAGGTCGTATTTTTCATGACGGACTTTTTTTAAAAGTGAAAATTCCTTCATTAATTTTCCAAGAAAGTTCAGTTTTTTCCAGCCTCTGTCATAAGACAGAAATTTTTGGATCGCAGGATGCCCATCTAACATGGGAACAGTGTCTTTGTAGACCATCGCATGGATTGCTGCCTGAGGAAGCGCCGCCTGCAAATTAGAAAAAACAGGCGCTGTCAGCAAAACATCGCCATGATGGCGCAGCTTGACCACTAGAACTTTTTTCACATCAGTCAAATCGGGATAATTTCCGTACTTCATAAGAGTATCTTCTCCAAAGCTTGCGAAATCGTTTCTTCAGGAATAAAATTGACATTATGCGGATCGCCAAGACAGACCGCTTTATCTGAAAGAGGGGCCCATTCCCAAATCTTGGTACCTCCAAATAACACGACTTGAGGTTTATCCAGCGCTGCAGCTAGATGCATAATCCCTCCATCGCCAATCAAAAATGCACCCACCGAGGCAATCAACGAAATAAATGCATCAAAAGTCGGTGTTGGGATCACTTCTGTCTCCATGTGAAGACCCTGAGCCAAAAGTTTAGCTTTATCATAATCAGCAGGCTCACAGTTGATGACGACCATAAACGGACTCTTTTCATAGGCTCGGTTCAAAATTCGCTGAGTTTTATCGGCATCTAACGTACTGCCCAGACGGTTGTTTGTCACAGAAACGAGTACCGTGCGCTGAGAAAACTTAAAAGAAGGTTTAACCTTCAGGCGCGGCCGCAGCTGTGAAGGCACCTGCTCAAAAGAAGGGTCTAGCAATCTGAGGCTTTTGAGCATTTGGTGTTTTTCTTCTTTGGGATCATAGGTTCTGGGCTGATTGATCATCCTAGAGTGCCACGACTGATCGACATAAGCGATGCGGCTTTTCCCCCGCAAAAGATATAAAAATAAATTTAACAGCTTCATGGGAGACGGCTTCGCAGAGATGAGAAGGTCAAATTTTTGATGCCGCTGAGCCCAGACAGTTTTTAAGAGAGATGCATATTTATTGGATGACGAAGGGATCACGACAGCACGATCAACTCCCTCGAGATAAGGAAGTAGGGGCGCTCCTCTTTCATCGACAAATAACGTCACTTGGCTGCCGGGGAACCGTGCATGACAAAGATTCACAAGCGGCATGACACAAAGGAGATCTCCCAGACCATTGCGCCGTACGATTCCAATATTTTGTGGATTCATATAATTTTTTAGATTCAATTATAGCTCATCCGACCTTATTTTACCTCGACGGAAAGTCAAAAATGGGCTATAATATGTAAACTTTAAAGAGGAAATTATGAAAACAGAACAAACATTATCGATCGTTAAACCTGATGCCGTTGCAAACAACCACATCGGTGAGATTTTATCCCGTTTTGAAAAAGCCGGATTGAAAATCGTTGCTGCAAAAATGCTCCAATTGACAGTAGACCAAGCTAAAGCATTCTATGCTGTGCATGCTGCAAGACCTTTCTACATGGATCTGGTCAATTTTATGGTGCAAGGCCCTGTTCTCGTCTCCGTTTTAGAAGGACCTAATGCCGTCGCAAAAAACCGCGAGCTCATGGGAGCGACTAATCCTAAAGATGCAGCTCCAGGCACGATCCGCAAAGACTTTGCTCAATCGATCGACCGGAACGCAGTTCACGGTTCTGACAGCTTAGAAAATGCAAAGACGGAAATTGCTTTCTTCTTCAAATCGAATGAAGTATGCGCTCAGCCTAAAATGCACTCTTGCTGCCATTGCTAATAGATGTTTCTAAATCAACCTCTTGCTAGCAAGAGGTTGATTTAAGACTTCACCGATTCTAGGGAGCTTTCTGTCGATTTTTCAGTATTCTTAGATACAACCATATCCAGATTTGATTGGCGACACGGGAAGAAAAGACTAAGCCCAGATGTCCAATATCCTTTAACACCATTATCCGTGAGGGATCTATCGCGCCAGAAAGCGCGGAAGAAATAGAAACAATAGCATCTGTTTCAGAGGCGATATAAAAGAAACGAATTTTCTCTGAATACTCTTCTATTTTTTTTCGTAATACTTGAGTAAATTCGGAATCGGTTCTCATTTCAGCAGCGTCGTATCCAGGCCCTAAATAAGCCGCTGAAGTCCCTGCTAAGGGAGATCCTATCATTACAATATCAGTGACCATTATTCCATCCTCCTCTGCAAAATGCGTTGCATAGTAGGCAGCGGCAAGCCCCCCTTTTGAATGGCAAACGAGGATGAGATCGTTACGGCCTGTCGCTTTTTGAAATTGTTTAACTTCTTCTCGAATTGCTAAAGCATTGGTTCTAATAGATGTCCCACTTAGCACGTTCATCGTGCGGATGGGACCGAATCCAGCTTTAACCAACCTTTCTGTTAGATAGTGCCACGTCGACCCAAAACTTAAATAACCATTGATACACATCATTGGTTGACCCTTCAGATCTCCCTTTGAATCGTGGTAACTTTTGAAAAGTGTAGAAGGAAATAATAAAGTCGCAGTCACCGCTGAGTTGACTTCCATAGCTAATGAATGCAGATGATTGATCGGCTTTTCTAAACGACTGCCTTCAGCAGCTTGATTGGCAACAACAATGACAACCGAACAAAGATACCAAGATGCAACAACAATTAATGTAATTGAACCAAAAAAATAAATGCGAAAACAGATGGCTCCAATCGTGCCAATCACATGAGCTCTTGCTAAATATGTTATAGAAGAAAAGCCCTCTTCTTTTCCGATAATCGGAAAAGTCTCCACACTGCTTTCCTGAGGAAAAGTCTCTGGGGATTGTCCTGTAGGCTCAATATCAAGGACTTGGTGAGGCAATGAGGGAGAAAGTGAGATCGTCGCCATAAAAAAACAACTTTTTAAGTTTACATATTGTATTCAAAACACAAATTAAAAGACATTAACCAAGACATCTACTAACGAAATTAAACAAATACACCTATCGAAGCGTCTAAATACAAGTGGCTGAATTCCAATGACTTAAAATATTTTAACTCACTAACAACCAACAACTTATAAATAAATATTAAGATAGTATAAATAATTAAAATTAACTATAATTAAGATATAGGTAATGACATGAACATCAATCCAACTAGTTACAGCACAGTTAATGATTATCCCCTGCAAGTCCAGCAAGCTATGGAAATGAAGGGTATTTCAACCACGATGAGTCAGATCAATGAAGCTCATGAAGAGAGAAAAAAAGAGATCGACGAAATCAATCAACAATCCTACTCCTAAGAAGGATAATCGATCACAAACGTCACTGGGCCATCGTTGACCAGAGAAACTTCCATATTGGCCCCAAATATCCCTGTTTCAACCGTTTTTAATTCTTGTTTGACTTCATCGACAAATTTTTCATACATCATCTTAGCCACTGCAGCCGGAGCTGCGGCCTCAAAACCTGGCCGGCGGCCATCTAAGCAATTGGCATAAAGCGTAAATTGAGAAACAATAAGAACTTCGCCTTGGATATCTTGCAGGGAAAGGTTCATCTTTCCTTCAGCATCGGAGAAATATCTGAGTCCAATGAGTTTTTGAGCCATCCAAACCGTATACGCAGGAATATCGGTTTTCTGCACTCCGAATAATACAAGAGCCCCTTTTTTGATCTGGCCGACAATCTTACCATCGACTCGGACGCTCGCTTCTTTAACACGCTGGATAACAATTCTCATGGGAAGAGTTTACCTCTTCCGTCTCTTTTTTTCATATTTAGCAATGAGCACTCGCGTCTTCATCACAGAGTCCGGACTTAAGCTAATGCTATCAATTCCGCAATCAACAAGAAATTTTGTAAATTCCGGATAGGTGGAAGGCGCATCTCCGCAAATGCCGATTTTGCATTTTTGTTTCTTCGCTACAGTGATGACATGTTTGATCATCCGCTTGACAGCTTCGCTCCGTTCATCATAGAGATCCGCAACAAGCTCGCTATCTCGATCAACGCCAAGAATCATCTGTGTTAAATCGTTGCTGCCGATGCTAAATCCATCAAAAATTTTGCAAAATTGATCGGCTAAAATGACGTTACTGGGGATCTCACACATGACATAGACTTCTAAGCCCAGTTTGCCTTGGACAAGGCCATTTTTTTTCATGACCTCAAGAACCTTTTTTCCTTCTTCAGGTGTACGACAGACAGGAATCATGACTTTTAAATTGGTAAGACCAAACTCTTCCCGGGCTTTTTTGATTGCTTTGCACTCTAGTGCAAAGCCCTCTTTGTAGCCTTCCTTATAATAACGAGAAGCCCCGCGCCAGCCAATCATCGGATTTTCTTCTTTAGGCTCAAAATATTTTCCTCCGATGAGGTTCACATATTCATTCGTTTTGAAGTCACTGAAGCGCAAAATCACATCCCGCGGGTAAAACGCAGCGGCAATAATCGCTACGCCCATTGCAAGCTTATCTACAAAAAATTGCTGTTTATCCCTGTAGCCTGCGGTAAGCTCATTGATTTGTTTTCGAATTTTAGGATCTTTAACTAGGGTAAACTTGACAAGGGCCATCGGATGAATCCGAATGTACTCATTGATAATAAATTCTTCCCTGGCAAGCCCAACCCCATTGCTGGGTAAAAAACTTAAGCTAAAAGCCTCATCCGGATAGCCGATGTTCATCATGATATCCGTTTTGGTTTTTGGAACTTTTTTAATATTCATTTTATCGACTTTGAATTTAAGAAGGCCTGCGTAAATGATGCCGTGTTCTCCTTCCGTACAATCGACTGTCACTGGCTGTCCTGTTTTGATCACGTCAGTCGCATTATTTGTTCCAACGATGCAAGGAAGCCCCAGTTCACGGCTGACGATGGCAGCGTGCGAGGTCCTGCCCCCACGATTTGTGACAATCGCCGACGCTTGTCGCATGATGGGGACCCAATCAGGATCTGTCATGTCTGTGACCAGAACTTCACCCGCCTTAAACTCTTTCATCTGTTTGATATCATGCAAAACACGCGCTGTCCCCTGGCCTATTTTGTTTCCAGCGCTTTTACCCGTTGTCAGCACTTTTCCTTTTTGAAGGAGTTTATACTCTTCGATCAGATGGGGATTTTTCCTCGATTGAACCGTTTCTGGTCGGGCTTGCAGAATATAAAGCTCCCCCGTTTGTCCATCTTTTCCCCATTCAATATCCATCGGAGTCCATCTGCCACTTTTCTGACTATAATGATCTTCGATATCGAGGGCCCACTTTGACAATTGCAAAACTTCACTGTCAGTCAGACAGAAATTTTTTCTGTCTTTGATGTTAGTTGCAACTTTTTTCAATCCTTTTTCAGCGTAAGTGATCTTGATTGCTTTACTGCCCATGACTTTGTCAATGATCGGCTTGAACCCTTTTTTTAGAGTAGGTTTAAAAACATAAAATTCATCAGGATTTACCGCGCCCTGGACAATGCTTTCACCCAGTCCGTAACTGCCTGTGATAAAAACAACGTTGGGAAATCCGCTCTCTGTATCGAGCGTGAAGATGACCCCAGCACTGCCGAGGTCGGAACGGATCATTTTTTGAACACCGATCGAGAGATAAGTTTTAAAATGATCAATTTTGTGTTCGCATCGATAAGCAATCGCTCGATTAGTAAATAGAGATGCAAAACAACGTTTCGCTGCTTTGAGGAGCTCTTTTTCTCCGGAGATGTTCAGAAAAGTCTCTTGCTGCCCTGCAAAACTAGCTGACGGCAAATCCTCTGCAGTCGCAGAAGAACGAACGGCAACATCTGCATTTTTTGTTCGATATTTAGAAGACAATTGGTGGTACGCGGAAATAATAGCCTCTTGCAAATCAGAGGGGAGCTCACAATGGAGAAGAAGCTGCCGAGCCTTTTGCCCCGCTTTTTCTAAAGCATGAGAATCGCTAGGATTCAATTGATGCAGGGCTGCTTTTAGCCCACCTAGCACTCCATTCTTTTCAATCATCGTTCGATAAGCATGGGAAGTAATCGCAAAACCTTCTGGAACCTGCACCTTTTTTTTCTTCAAGTGACAAACCATTTCGCCTAAAGAAGCATTTTTGCCTCCAACAAGACCAATATCTTCCATGCCGATTTCATCGAATGATAAAATATAAGGCGACGATTTTTTCATGTTTTCAACCTTTTTTCAATTAAGTCGAGCTCTTGAAGAAGCTCAGAGGGCATCTTTGACCCGAAAATTGCAAAGTATCTCTTGAGTTCGTTCATTTCTTCTAAATATTTGGCACTGTCGATTTGTGTGAGCTCGGCAGGAAAAATCCCCTCGTTAGGTAGATACCCAATCGGAGAATTTTTACCATTTTGCATACCGCTGACCCTCTCAAAAATCCACTTGAGAACATAGGTATTATGCCGAAAACCGGGCCAGAGATAATGTCCCTCTGCATCCTTGCGGAACCAATTCACGTGAAAAATTTTGGGAAGATTTTGAGAATTTTTTCCGATCTCAATCCAATGTTTAAAATAATCGCCCATGTTGTAGCCGCAAAAAGGAAGCATTGCAAACGGATCGTGTCGGAGATTGCCCACTTGGCCTTCTGCTGCAGCGGTCATTTCTGATGACATCGAAGCGCCAAGAAGCACGCCATGATTCCAACTGAGAGATTCTACGACAAGTGGAACAAGCGTAGAGCGGCGCCCTCCAAAAATAATCGCAGAAATAGGAACGCCTTGAGGGTCGTTGAATTCAGGACTTAAGATGGAGCATTGATTTGCTTGGATAGTAAAACGGGCATTAGGATGAGACGCAGGACCTTTTTTATCCCACGGTTTTCCTAGCCAAGATGTCAAATTTTCTGGTGGAGTCTCTGTCAGTCCTTCCCACCAAACATCGTGGTCGGAAGTCAGCGCAGTATTTGTAAAGATCGTATTTTTTTGGATCATCTGGGCGGCTACGGGATTGGTTTTATCGGAAGTGCCTGGAGCGATGCCAAAAAATCCATTTTCAGGATTGATGCCATAGAGACGGCCATTTTTTAGATGGAACCAGGTGATATCATCCCCCAGACAATCGATGGTCCAGCCGGGAAGAAGCGATTGGAGCATAGCGAGATTCGTTTTTCCACATCCGCTGGGAAATGACGCCGCAAAATATTTTTTTTCTCCTGCTGGATTCGTCACACCAATGAGCAGCATGTGTTCCGCAAGCCAGCCTTGCCGTTTACCGAGCACAGAAGCAATTCGTAGAGCAAAACATTTTTTGCTAAGCAGTGCATTGCCGCCGTAACCGCTGCCAAATGACCAGATCGAAGGCTCTTCTGGAAAGTGGACGATGTATTTTTGCTTAGGGTTATTGGGCCATGGCACATCATCAGATTCTTTTTGAAGAGGCATCCCGACAGAGTGAAGACAAGGAACAAAAGGTTTTCCTTCCATCGCCTCAAAAGCCTCTTTGCCCATCCGCGTCATTAGACGCATATTGCAGACAACATAGGGTGAATCGGTAATTTGGATGCCAAAACAGGCATAGGGACTAGTTATTGGCCCCATGCAAAACGGGATGACATAAAGAGTTCTTCCTCGCATGCATCCGCGGAAGAGTTCTTTCAGAATGATCTTCATCTCTTTAGGATTCTTCCAGTTATTCGTCGGACCCGCATCTTCCTCTTTGAGGGAGCAAATGTAGGTATTGGCTTCAGACCGTGCGACATCGTCAGGAGTGGAATGGCACCAAAAGCTACTCTGCCGTTTGAGAGGAACAAAAGTCCCCTTTTTGACTAATAGGTTGCATAGATGTTGGTATTCTTCTTCAGAGCCATCGCAGAAGTGGATGTCGCTTGGCTGACAAAGGTCTGCAATCTCTTGAACCCAGGAACGCACAATAGGGTCATTCATAATCTTCTTATAAATGAGTCTTGAGTTGCTTGCAAAGCACGAAAGAATGATGCGATGAGCTGTTCACTATTTTCAGCTGTTCATTAAATAATGAACAGTGTAATTTAGTGAACAGATGGAGAAAACATGAAAAGTCGATTTTTGATGACACTGAATGAACGTCCAATCGAAAGCAATATTTACGCGGATAAATCCGCCCTGGTCCTAGCTTGGCTTCTAAACACAGGATTAGATAGGAAAGAATTCTCTCTTAGGGAAGTAGCCAAGGATATTGAGGTGAGCGTAGGTCTCGTTCAACGAGTTTTTGGCTTATTAGTATTAATCGGACTACTTCAGACAGAGGGCATTAGAACAGCCAAAAAGTTCTCATTTAAAAAACCTGACATGTTACTAAAAAGCTGGCTGCAGCAGTATAGCATTGTTAGGAAATGTAAGATGTGGACTTATCGCTCTGGATTTCAAGGAAGGACTGAACTATTAGATGTCCTAAAAAAATCAAAATTAAATCAAAAAGTAGCATTAGCTCTTCATTCTGCGGCAGAGGCCCATGGCTGCAAGAATACCAACTTGAACACCCTTGAATTATACTTATTAGATCCCACAATCAGACCTAAACTAGAAACAATTCTTCAGCTAGAGCCTCAAGAAAGAGGGTATGATGTCTTATTAATTAAGCCCTACTATAAGAGCTTGTTAACACTCGCAACAGGTTCAGGAAAAAACATGAAAGTTTGCCCTTCTCTTTTAACTTTTTTGGATCTTTATAATTTTCCTTTGCGCGGTCAAGAACAAGCTGAGTTTATGGCTGAGCGTCTTCCTGAACTCAAACACATTTATGAAAATTAATATGATGAAGCTTGAAACAGAAGATAAAATCATCTCTGAGTTTCTACAGTCGATCGGCTCATGGAGCGATTATGTTGTTATCACTGGAGGTTATGCACTCTTTATTTATAAACTTTACTTGGCCGATAAGAAATTAGAGAATCCTCCAATAGGAACAAGGGATATCGACTCGCTTATTTCACGAAAAATCCACGAAATTTCTAAGAAGAGTATAGCAAAGCATCTCCTTGATGCCGGATTTGTTCTTTTCTTCAAAAATAGAGACATACCCGCAGCACAAGCTTATGTAAAAGAAATCGATGGAATAGAAGTTGAGATCGAATTCTTGACAGATTCGTCAACTCGAAAAGACAAAGATAAAAATGTTGTCATTGCCGGCGTGGTCGCCCAACCTCTCAGCTATTTAACATTGAGTTTAGAAACATTTATAAAATTTCAAACCTATTCAGGAGAAAGCGGAAAGGTCGTTTCACCCGGGACTTGGATGTTCCATAAAGGCCTGACATTTACAAAACGAAAAAGTCTTTCAAAAATGCATAAAGATCTCTATGGGATCTGGTACGTCAGCACACAATTAGGTGAATTTTCTGAAAAAGCTGTTGAAGAATATCATCGACTGACACAACAACATTCGAAATGGTTTACAACTCTTAAAAACAATCTTGGTCATTGGGTGGAAAATGCGTCACCATCTGAGTGGTCTCAGCTAGAAACTCAGGATCCCTCCGGAAATTTGAAAAGACTTGCTTTTGAGCGAATCTTGAAAAAATTAACTACACCATCGATTTTTTCTTTTTGAACTTGTCGAGGTATTCGAGGGCTTTTCCGGTGCCGAGGCAGACCGCAAGGAGAGGATGCGGAGCAATCGTGACTGGAAGGCCTGTCTCTTTGATGATCGCTTTATCAAGTCCCTTGATGAGAGCGCCACCGCCAGCTAGCACCATGCCTTTATCGACGAGGTCGGCTGCAAGTTCGGGAGGACACTTTTCAAGGGTGAGCTTGATATTTTCAATGATCTGTTGGAGTGGCTCAGCGAGGCATTCACGGATCTCTACAGAGTTGATTCGT
>Ga0157379_10003125_pt1 | contig 14020 bp, 10 predicted proteins | sample S25metaG_FD_121802 | JGI IMG/M metagenome (GOLD analysis project Ga0157379, IMG submission 121802) | Switchgrass rhizosphere microbial communities from Kellogg Biological Station, Michigan, USA - S2-5 metaG | ecosystem: Host-associated > Plants > Roots > Rhizosphere > Soil | place: USA... | reverse complement strand
AGTTCGTCTTCCTCGATATAGGCGATGGCCTGCTCCAAGGTCATCGGCACGATAGGAGTCAGCCGCACCGCTTCGTCTTTGGATGTGGTGCGGATATTGGTGAGCTGCTTGGCGCGCAGGGGATTAACCTCCAGGTCATTGTCCTTGGCGTTCTGGCCGATGATCATGCCCTGATAGACTTTGGTGCCGGGAACGATGAAGAGCTTGCCGCGCTCTTCGAGATACCAAAGCGCATAGGCCACCGCCTCGCCGTCGCCGGTGGAGATCAATACGCCGTTGATGCGACCCTGGATCGCGCCCTTGTGCGGCGCATAGCCGTGAAACATGCGGTTCATCACGCCGGTGCCGCGCGTGTCCGTCAGGAATTCGCCATGATAGCCGATCAGTCCGCGCGACGGCGCGATGAAGATGATGCGCGTCTTGCCTGCGCCGGTCGGCCGCATATCCTGCATCTCGCCCTTGCGCTGGGAGATCTTGTCGATGACGACGCCGGTGTAGGGATCATCGACATCGATGGTGACTTCTTCCATCGGCTCGAGCCGCTCGCCCTTCGCGCCTGTTTGATAGAGAACGCGGGGCCGGCTGATGGAAACCTCGAAACCCTCGCGCCGCATGGTTTCGATCAAAACACCGAGCTGCAACTCACCGCGGCCGGCGACCTCGAAAGCGCCTTCTCCGGTTTCGTGCACTTTGATGGCGACATTGCCTTCGGCTTCGCGCAGCAAGCGGTCGCGGATCACGCGTGACTGCACGCGATCGCCTTCGCGGCCGGCAAGCGGGGAGTCGTTGACCGAAACGGTCATCGCCAGTGTCGGCGGATCGATTGGTTGCGCCTGGATCGGTTCTTCCACACTCAGATCGCACAGTGTATCGGCGACGGTCGCGTTCTGAAGACCGGCGATGGCAACGATGTCACCGGCTTCGGCACGCTCCACCGGCACGCGCGCCAGACCGCGAAAGGCGAGAAGCTTGGTGGCGCGGGCGCGTTCGACCACTTCGCCCTTGCCATCCAGCGCCTTGATCTGGCGATTGACGGAAATCGCGCCGGACTCGATGCGGCCGGTCAGCACGCGCCCGAGATAGTTGTCGGCCTCCAATGTCGTGACCAGCATTTTGAAGGGAAAGTCGTCGCCCGCAAACGCGATCGGCTTGGGCTTGGGCACATCTTCGACGACGAGCTGGAACAATGGATCCAGATTCTTGTGTTCGTCTTCGAGTTCCTTCACCGCCCAACCGTTGCGGCCGGAAGCGTAGAGATAGTGGAAGTTCAGCTGGTCGTCGTTGGCTTCCAGCGCCAGGAACAAATCGAAAATCGATTCCAACGTCTCCTTGGGTTGCGCGTCGGAGCGGTCGATCTTGTTGATCACCACGATGGGCTTGAGGCCCAGCTTCAGCGCCTTGGAGAGCACGAACTTGGTCTGCGGCATGACGGATTCGGCCGCATCCACGAGGAGAACCACGCCGTCAACCATCGACAGGATGCGCTCCACCTCGCCGCCGAAATCGGCGTGTCCGGGTGTGTCGACAATGTTGATGTGCGTGCCGTGCCATTCGACCGACGTGCACTTGGCCAGAATCGTAATGCCGCGCTCGCGCTCCAGATCGTTGGAGTCCATGGCGCGCTCTTCCATGTGCTGGTTTTCGCGCACGGAGCCCGACTGTTTCAGCAACTGGTCGACGAGCGTCGTCTTGCCATGATCGACATGGGCGATGATCGCGATATTGCGGATATCCATAGGCCGGGCGCGCTCGTGGGAAGGGCGGGCTTATAGACGCCGTCCCCGTCGGGGGCAACTGAAGCCTGCCTGGTCGTGGTTGGCGCGTTTCCCTCGAACGCCACAGCGACAATTCCTGACAATTAACTGGCCACAAAACCCGCCCTTTCCCTGCCAAAAGCGACTATCGTCGCAGCCGGCTCGCAACCCGCTGAAGCCATGCTAGGAAATGGGTGGGAGCATCAAAGGGCGGCCTTGGCTGCCGCACGCGCAGGCCGCGGCCTCGGAACTGCGCGCGAATCGGCTGGCCCGTGGACGTTACTGAATGAACATTCGCTTCCCGGAAACACTCACGACCATGCCGTCAGCCGTCCAATCCTGGCCCGGCCGGATACGGCGCACCAGCCCGCGCACCAAGCTCGTTCTCGTGCTCGTCGGTGTCGCAGCGTTGGCGCTGCTCGGATGGCGCCTGTCGGGCCTGTTTGCCCCGCACCCCAAGCCGCCGACACCACCGGTGCGCGTGAGCGCCGCGACGCGCAAGGATGTCGCGATCATCGAGCGCACGATCGGCACCGTGCTGGCCAATGCCAGCGTGCAGTTGACCGCAAGAGTGCAGGGCCAACTCCTCAAGGCATATTTCAAGGAAGGCCAAGCGGTTCATGCGGGCGACCTTCTGTTCCAGATCGATCCGCGCCCTTATCGCGCGACGTATGACAATGCGCTGGCCGCGCTGGCCGCCGCCAAAGCCAAAGCAGCGCGCTTTGCCCGGCTCCTGGCGCAAGGTGCGATCGCTCCGCAGGGCGCCGATGATGCACGGGCGGCCTATCTTGAAGCAAAGGCGACGGCGGATTCGGCTCGGCTGAACCTCGAGTACACCAGCATCCGCTCGCCGATCGACGGCAAGACGGGACCGATCCTGATCCAGCCGGGCAACCAGATCACCGCCAGCGCCGGGGCGAGCAACGGCACGACGGGGGCGTCCGCGATTACGCTGGTCGTCATCAAACAGGTACAGCCGGTGAAAGTCTCCTTCGCGCTGCCGCAGGCCGACCTGCCGCGCATCCAGGAACGGCAGCGCAACAACGGGCTGGTGGCCGCCATCGACACCCATGGCGCAAGCGGCGCTCACCTGCAGGCGGCCATCGACTTTGTCGGCAACGCGATCGACAACACGACTGGCACGATCGAGCTGCGCGCCACCTATGCCAACGGCGATGGCCGTCTGGTACCGGGCCAGCTAGTCGATGTCGGTGTGACGTTGAATACGCTCAAGGCGGTGACCGTCGTGCCGCATGATGCAGTGAATCTCGGCCCCAATGGTCGCTACGTCTATGTCGTCAAGGACGGCAAGGCGGAGATGCGCGACGTCAAGGTGCTTTATGACGGTGGCGGCGACGTCGCGGTACAGGGCGCGATCAAGCCCGGCGATGCCGTCATCACTGACGGTCAGTTGCGCGTGCTGCCGGGCAAACCGGTGGCGATCGTGCAGTCGCGGGCGGGCGCCAGACCGATCCGGCCATGAATATCTCCGCACCCTTCATCCAGCGGCCGGTCATGACGACGCTGTTGATGGCGGCGCTGGTGATCTTCGGCCTGTTCGGCTACGCCACCCTGCCCGTCAGCGAATTGCCCAACGTCGACTTTCCCACCATCGTCGTGTCGGCGAACCTGCCAGGTGCCGATCCGGAGACGATGGCCTCGGCGGTGGCGACGCCACTCGAGAGCCAGTTCTCGACGATTGCCGGCATCGATTCGATGACGTCGTCGAGCACCCAGGGCAGCACGACGATCACCCTGCAATTCAAGCTCGACCGCAATCTCGATGGCGCGGCCCAGGACGTCCAGTCCGCCATCGCCGCCGCCAGCCGCAAGCTGCCGCCCAACATGCCCAATCCACCGACGCTGCGAAAGCAGAATCCGGCCGACACGCCGATCATGTTCATGGGGCTTAGGTCGGACACGCTGCCGCTGTCGAAAGTCGACGAATATGCCGAGACACTGCTGGCGCGCCAGCTTTCGACGATCACCGGCGTTGCCCAGGTCAACGTCTATGGCGCGCAGAAGTTCGCCGTGCGCATTCAGGCCGATCCCGCGGCGCTGGCCACACGGCAGATCGGCATCGACAGCCTGGCTAGCGCTGTCGCGGGCGCCAACGTCAATCTCGCGACCGGCACGCTCAACGGGGCGACGCGCCAGTCGGTGATCCACGCCAGCGGGCAGCTGATGAACGCGGCGCAGTTCCAGCCGCAAATCGTCGCCTACCGTAACGGTGCTCCGGTACGGTTTCGCGATGTGGCGCGTGTCATGGACAGCGTGGAGAACAACCGGGCGGCGAACTGGTTCCAAGGCCATCGGGCCATCGGTCTTTCCGTGCAGCGCCAGCCCGGCTCCAACACCATCGAACTCGTCAACGAGATCAAGCGCCTGCTGCCCACGTTTCTCCAGCAGCTGCCGGCGTCGGTCCATCTCGACATCATCTACGACCGCAGCCAGACGATCCGGGACTCCGTGGCCGATGTGCAGACGACGCTTTTGATTGCCGGTGCCCTGGTGGTGGGTGTCATCTTTCTCTTCCTGCGGCGTGTCTCGGCGACGTTCATTCCCTCCATTGCGCTTCCCATTGCAGTGATCGGCACCTTCGCCGGCATGGCGCTGTTCGGCTACAACCTCGACAATCTTTCGCTGATGTCGCTGACGCTGTCGGTCGGTTTTGTGGTCGACGATGCGATCGTCATGCTGGAAAACATCATTCGTCACATAGAAAGGGGTGAAGCTGCGCGCGAAGCGGCCTTCAAGGGTTCGCGCGAGATCGGCTTCACCATCCTGTCGATGACGATCTCGCTCGCTGCCGTATTCATCCCGATCGTTTTCATGGGCGGGATCATCGGCCGCCTGCTGCACGAATTCGCCGTGACCATCATCCTGGCCATCGCCTTCTCGGGCATCGTCTCCATCACGCTGACGCCGATGTTGTGCAGCCGCATCCTCAAGAGCGAGGAAGGCCAGGCGCACAACGCCTTCTACCGCTGGAGCGAACGCACCTTCGAGCGCATGCACACGACCTACGAGCGCTCGCTTAGATGGAGCCTGGCGCATCGGCCGGTGATCTTTGCGCTGTTCCTGGCGAGCCTCGTCGCCGCGGTGGGACTTTTCATGCTGCTGCCGCAGGATTTTCTGCCGGCCGACGATACCAGCGCGATCCGCGGCCAGACCGAGGCCGCCAACGGCACCTCCTTCGACCAGATGGTGCGTTATCAAACCCAGGTTGCCGCGATCATCAATGCCGATCCCAATGTCGTGGGCGCGATGTCTGCGGTGGGTGGCGGTGGGCCAACTTCGGGCACCAATACCGGATTCGTGTTCATCCACTTGAAGGACCGCGCCGACCGCGCACTGAACGCCGACGAGGTGGTGCGCGAACTCAACCGCAAGCTGGCGGGAATTCCCGGCATCAATGTCTTCCTGCAGAACCCGCCGGTGTTCCGCATCGGTGGGCTTTTCAGCAAGCTGCCCTATCAATACACGATGCAGGATCTCGACCTGAATGAGCTGCAGGACGTCTCCACGCGCCTGCAAACGGCGATGATGAACGATCCGGTGTTCGGCGGCCAGGTGACGAGCGATCTCAATCTCTCCACGCCGGCGGTGACCGTCAACATCGACCGCGATCGCGCCGCGTCGCTGGGTGTCACGCCGCTGCAGATCGAAAACGCCCTCGGGGCCGCCTATGGCGGCGAGCAGGTCTCATCGATCTATGCGCCGGCGGATCAGTACCAGGTCATCTTGGAACTTCTGCCGCAATATCAGGCCGACGCCGCCGCCCTGTCGCGGCTTTATGTGACCGCGAGCAACGGCACGCTGGTACCGCTGAGCGCAGTGGCGCGCATCGGCGAAGGCAGCATGCCGCTCAGCATCAACCATCTGGGCCAGATCCCTTCGGTGACGCTGTCCTACAATATTGCGCCGGGCCGGGCGCTGAGCGATGCGACGGCGGCGATCGAGCGGCTGAGCCGCCAGATCGGCATTCCGGCGACGGTTCAGACGAGCGCGCAGGGCACCGCGGCCGCGTTCCAGAGTTCGTCGCAGAGCATGGGAATGCTGCTCCTGATCGCCATCATCACCGTCTACATCATTCTTGGCATTCTCTATGAAAGCTTTATCCATCCGCTGACGATCCTGTCCGGCCTGCCCTCGGCAGCGGTCGGCGCCCTTCTGATCCTTTTGATCTTCGGCGTGCCGCTCAGTCTCTACGCCTTCGTCGGCATGATGATGTTGATTGGCATCGTCAAGAAGAACGCGATCATGATGATCGACTTCGCCCTGCACCGTCAGCGCGACGACGGCGCGACGCCGGAAGTCGCGATCTTCGACGCGGCCATGGTCCGCTTCCGCCCGATCATGATGACGACGATGGCCGCGATGATGGGCACCATGCCGATTGCCATCGGGCTTGGCGCGGGCTCAGACGCGCGCCGCCCGCTTGGCCTATGCGTTGCCGGCGGCTTGCTGCTGTCCCAGCTCCTCACGCTCTATATAACGCCGGTCCTGTTCATCTATCTGGATGATCTCGGCAGCCGCATCGGCGGCTTGCGGCTACGCAGGCCATGGCCGGCGAGCCCGCGTGGGGCGCCCGCCGAATAGGGTCAGGATTTCGTGGCCAGCCGGTTGACCTCTGAAAGTTCGGCCGCGTTGAGCTTCCAGCCCGCCGCGGCGATATTTTGTTCCACTTGAGCCGGGCTCGTGGCGCCGGCGATCACGCTCGCCAGGTATGGGTGCGCCAGGAGCCAGGAAAAGGCCAGTTCCAGCAGGGAATGGCCATTGGCGTTGGCGAACACCGTCAGCCCTTCGACGATGCCCCAGTTCTCCTCCGTCATGTACCGTTCGCCAAAGCGGCCCATGCGCGAATAGCGCGTGCCGGACGGAATGTCCTTGCCCTTCTCGTACTTGCCCGTGAGCAGGCCGCTGGCGAGAGGGAAATAGGGCAACAGGACCATGGCCTCGCGCTCCAGGACGGGTGCCAGGGCGGTCTCAATGCCGCGCACCAGCAGGCTGTATTCATCCTGCGCGGTGACATAGGCCGCCAGGTGCTTCGTCCGCGATGTCTGATGCGCCGCCTCCAGCTGGTCGGCCGGCATGTTGGAGCAGCCGATGGCGCGCACCTTGCCCTGCTGCACAAGGTCGTCGAGCGCCCGCAAGGTTTCCTCGATCGGCGTCTTCGGGTCGGGGCGATGCTGCTGATAGAGATCGATCCAGTCGGTATTCAGGCGCTTCAGGCTGTCTTCGCAGGCTCGGCGGATATAAGCGGCCGAGGCACCGGATTTGCTTCCGGAATCATCCATCGGCATGGCGAACTTGGTGGCGAGCACGATGTTCTTGCGCCGCGCGCCGAGGATCTCGCCCAGTTGGGTCTCCGAGCCGCCGCGATTGCCATAGACGTCGGCCGTGTCGAACAGCGTGATGCCAAGGTCGATGGCCCGGTCGACCACCCGACGCGATGCATCCAGCGGCATGGCGCCGAAATTGTTGCAGCCGAGGCCCACGACCGACACCTGGATGCCCGACTTTCCCAGCTGGCGTTTTTCCATGGCTGTTCCTGTGTCTTGTCCTGCGTCCGAAGGCTAGCGCAGCGTGGCCGTGACCGGAACGGGCTGCGACGCTTGCAACCTGCGGCAGCGCAAAGAAAAAGGGCGCCGGTTGCCCGGCGCCCTGATTCTTATCCCAGCTCCGTGTTCTACTGGAGCTTGTAGGTGAGTTCCACGCCCCACAGGACCGGCGGGGTGGGGTTGAAGTACGTCGTACCGATGCCCTGGGCGTTCTCGCCGCGCACGGCGCCATAGCCGGCCGGGTTGTTCACGCCTTGCACAAAGTTGCAAGTGTTAGCGGGGGCAGGACCACCGAAGCCGGGGCAGCTGATGTCAACTGTACCGGCAAAGCGCGCGCCGCTTGCGCCACCCGAGTAGCCGATCGTGTTGAAGATGTTCTTCCCCCAAACAACACCTTCCCATGCGCCGTCGGTCGAGATCCACCGGATGCGTGCATCCCACTCATCCCACGACGGCGAGGCGTTATACGAGCGTGTGAACAGGTTGCCGTACTGGACGTCGCGCCAGATATAGCTGACCGACGGAGCCACGGAGCCGAAGTCGAAATGGAACGTGTAGAGCACGTTGATCGCGACCTTGTTCCGGGGAGCGTTCGGCAACTGATTGCCCGCGATGTTCTGCGGCTTGTTCCAACCTACGCCACCAGGTCCGCCGATGCCTCCGTTACCCACTCCAGGAGCGGTACCGGCGGTATAGATGTCTCTGGAGCAGATTGAGTTCGGATTCGGGGAGGAGAATGTATTTCCCCCGGTTCCGGCTGGCAGCGCAATCGATGCCGGATTGTAGCTCGCCAGGCACGCCGCGTCGCTGAGCGCCGGGACTGCTCCTGGCGCCGTTGCGTTGGGGTCTGCCGGATCAAATAGCTGGCCGCGCGACACGTGAGCGTCAAGATAGGAGTAGTTGGCGATGATCGACAAATTCTCGATCGGCGACATCAAGGTTTCCACTTCGACGCCTTGCGAGATCGCTGCCGGGAGGTTGAAGAAGGCCGTGGTGCTTTGCGCCAGACCGCCTGAAGATTGCACAACTGCGATCGGGATCTGCAGGTTGGTATACTGGTAGTGGAAGACTGCCACGTCCGCCGTCAACCAGTCGCCAAAGGTCCGCTTCGCGCCGATTTCGAACGAGTCGACATGTTCGGAATCGGTCCAAGGCCGGAAGCTCAACACCGTGAAGATACCGATGTTGAAGCCACCGGACTTATAGCCACGGCTGTACTTGCCGTAGATCAAAGTGCTGTCGTCCGGCGTCCAGTCGATATTCGCCGTGCCGGTGAGCGCACCCCAGCTCGCCTTGTAGTTGCGCGAGGCAAAGCCGGTGGCGGCACTGTAGGTCGTCAGACCGGTGACACCTCTGGGCAGTCCCGATGTACCGCTGTCAACCACGGTGCCGAGCTGCGTGAGATCGACGGCAGGAAGACCGCCCGCGATCACACCATTGAGTTCGGGCGCCGCATAGCAAGCCGGAACACCAAAGCAAAGCAGCCGGACATTTTCCGTGCCGTACTTGCGGTCCAGCGAGTAGCGCAGACCGCCCGTGAACTTGAGTTCTTCGGTCGCCTTCCAATCAAGCTGGAAGTAGGCGGCTTCCGAAGTCGCGTGCATGTTCGGCCGGTTGTCAAACCGGCGGAAGCTCAACGGAGCATCAACCGTCGTAGCCTGCGGCGGCGGGCACACACCCCCCGTCTTTGTGCAGAACACGAAGAAGTTCGAAACCGGATCGCCATACGGACCATTCCACTGCACCTGCACGGGCGAACTGGTAGAGACTGGCTGGTTGTAGTGCTGCTGGAAGTGATAGAGGCCAGCCACCCACTGCAGCGGTCCCTCGCTTGTCGAGATGAAGTTCAACTCGTTGCTGATGAAGCCGTTATGTTCTTGGTAGTTAAACGACTCAACGGGGTTGACCGTTAGGACTGGCCCACCAAATCTCTGAGCGATTTGATAGGAACTAATCGGCGGTCTGGTGTTCGCGTTGCCTTCGCCGCCGTTGTTCGTGCCACCCGTCAGTATGTAGTGGTAGAACGTTCCGCCACCGATGTACCGGATGTCGAAATTCTTGGCGTGCCAGGTCAAGTGTGCATTGAGATTGAAATAGTCCGGCAGGTGCACGTCATACGGCACGAGATGGGCGACTTTCCAAGGATTGTTGAATCCCGGATTCAAGCACGCGGTTGCCGCTGGTAGCGGGCTGACGACGCTGCCCGGAACAATGGTGGTAGTTCCACCAGCCGCTGCTGCATCATACGTAAAGCCTGCTCCAGAGCAGCCATAGCCAGGGTTCAGGCCGGTTGCGGCCGTGCCGAATTCATAAGTCCCGCTGTCATAGTTGTTCCAGCCAGCTGATTGCGAACCCGCGTTACCCGCGCCGCCCCACCAGCGCGCGCCCTGGATCTTCGTCCACATGTCCAGCTTGCCGCCGAGGAACTGGGCCGCGATCTGGCCGTCCCAATACAGATTGTCCAGGACTTCGCCTTCTTCCGGCGTACCCGGCACGATGTTTTTCGTCCAGCCCTGGTCCTGCTTGTCCCAGTTCACATAGAGCTTGTACTGCCAGTTGTCCGTGATCGGACCGGAGATGTTGGTCTCGAGCGTGTAGTGATTGTACGCGCCATAGTTGGCGCGGAACCGGGCTTCGAATTCCTTGGTCGGGCCGGTGGTGATTTCGTTCAGCGCGCCGGCGATGGCGTTACGGCCATACAGCGTGCCTTGCGGACCGCGCAGAACTTCGACGCGCTCGATTTCGAGTGGCGAACGGCCGGCGGCCACCGCGAAGGTCTCGTACAGACCATCATCATAGTTCGCGACTGATGCGTCGGCGGAGAGCACGTTGGTCAGACGACCGACACCGCGCAGGGAGATACGGTCGGTCGCCGTGGAGTATTGCAGACCCGGCGTGAAGTTCGTCATGTCCTGGATCGACTGGATGCCGACCGCGTCGCGCCTTTCACTGCCGAACACCGTGATGGCGACCGGCACCGTCTGCACGTCCTGCACACGCTTTTCAGCGGTGACCACGACGACTTCGACTTCGGCGAAGGCCGGTACGGTGAAGGCGGAAGTTAGAAGAAGTGCGCCGATGAACGAAACGGACCGTGCGGTCCCGACTGAACGCATTGCAGGCATTTTGAGCTCCCCGTTACGATTTCGCTGCGCGCGAAATCTTTATGCCAAACGCGCCCCATTCGCTTTCCGAATGGACCCAGATCGACGCAAGTTGGCATCAGGACGATAGGAGCAAGCTCAAGCGACGGGCAAGAACATAATCGCGCTGGCGATTTCGTTGAGCGATTTAGGCGAATGCTTGTACCCAATATGCAACAGCAAATTCATCGCATGAAAATCAGTGTGAAGGAAGTTAATTCATTCATCGATGAATGAGTATGTGCAAGACATCACGCGTGTTTTGGGAACGGACCGACCGGAAAAGGTTGTTCGTCGCGCACAAACGTGATGAACGCCATCAGTTCCCACAAGTATTGGACCAGAGTGAGACTGAAGTGCTTGAGCTCTTCATTGAGACGACCGTTAAGCGCGAGCATGACGAACTGCACCACAGCCAAGACGAAGATGACGTGCACCACTAACCACGCGATGAACCCATACCCGATCGAATAGAACAGCCGCACCGCCGGAAATGGCGGCCGGCTGGCGCCGCTTTGCGCACCAGTTGGAGGATTGCCAGACGATGCATCAGACATGGGCCACTCCGTTGTCTGTGGGTGCGCGATGGCGGGCATCGCGACGGCTGTTACATAGTCTTGCCTGGCTCGGCTTCAAGCACCGCGGCGTGCCAGGCGGGCCGCAGGGCCGGCAATAGACTCGAACAACCCCGCCAGAACGAGCCCGGCCAGATAGCCCCCCATATGATCTTCCCACGCCACGGCCTGAAATTGGCCGCCCAAACCCACACCCACCAGCCCGGTCACCAGATTGACCGCGAGCCACACCAAGCTGAACCCCACCACCTGCTGCGAAAAAATCGGCAGCAGCGGCAACGTCGCGACGTTCAGATACGGCTGGCGAATACGCATCATGCGGATCGCGCCGCCCATCAATCCGGAGATCGCTCCGGACGCGCCTATCGCGCCGACATCCTGACCCCAGTTGACGGCGACATAGAACAACCCGCCGGCAACGCCGCTGAGCATGAAGAACGCGACGAACGCGACCCCGCCGAAGCGCCGCGCCACCACCGGACCGAATGCGAGCAGCCACACGCAGTTGATCGCGATGTGCATCGTATCGGCATGCAGCAGCATGTAGGCGAAAAACGGCGCGACGCGATCCAGCACGGAACCGGGATCGGCATGATGCGCCTGCAGGAACTGCGCCGAATAGCGCGCCGGATTGAGCGCGTAATCGTCCAGCAGGCGCTCCGACCACGCGCCCGGCGCGAAGACGCGTCCCAGATGCGCCGTGACGAGCAGCGCGATCAATCCGATGACCGAGGTCGGTGCGCGCAGGAATGGCTCGCGCGCCGGTTTTGATTCAACGAAGAATGCCATGCTTGCCTGACGTTCAGCGGCGCAATGCGGCTTCGACCAATTCGAGCCGGTCATTGCCAAAATACATATCCGTACCGCCGACGAACATCGTCGGCGAACCAAATCCACCGCGCGCGATGAGCGCATCGGTGTTGGCCCGCAGCAGGTCTTTGATTTCCGTTGCTTGCGCCCGATCCAAGATCGCCGCGCCATCGAGGCCGGCCGCCGCTGCAACCGCGCTCACCACGTCGGGCAGGCTGATGTCCTGACTGTCCGACCAATAAGCCTGAAAGCAGCTGCGCGAGAATTCGACGACCTTGCCCTGTTCCTGTGCCGCCAGTGCGCAGCGCATCGCCAAGGTGGCGCGCACCGGAAATACCGGCGGCGGCATGATGATCTTCAGGCCCGTGAGACGCGCCCAATCCTGCAAATCCTTGGCGCTGTACTTCGCCTTGCGCGGATCGGGATTGGCACGGCGCTCATAGACGTCGCGGTTCACTGCGTTGAATACGCCCCCGACCAGGATCGGTTTCCACACGATCTCGGCGCCGGTTCGCGCCGCGATCGGCCGGATGCGGGTGAACGCGAGATAGGTCCAGGGTGACGAACAATCGAAGAAGAACTCGAGCCTGGCCATTCGCTCTCCCGGATTGCGTCCGTCACACGCTAGCGCAACGCTTGCGCCAGCGCGAGCACATGGCGCGCCTGTACGAGATGCGGTTGATCGAGCATTTTACCGTCGAGCGCAGCGACACCGGCGCCGGATGCGAAGGCCGCCACGACCTTCTTGGCGTGCGCAATGTCGGCGGCCGATGGCGTGAAGGCCGCGTTGATCGGCGCGACCTGGTCGGGATGGATCGCGAGCATGCCGGAAAATCCTTCGCGTTGTGCCAGCCGTGCGGCGCGCTCGAGCCCCTTCATGTCGCGGAAATCCGCATGCAGCGTTTCGATGGCGTCGACGCCGGCCGCTTTCGCCGCAATCAGCACCAGCGCGCGCACCATCTTGTGGAGGAAGAGAAACTCGCCGTGCTCATCGCGGTTGGTGGCGGCACCGAGCGCCGCGGAAAGATCTTCCGCACCCCAGCTGAGCGCGGCCAACCGCGGCGGCGGGCTGCGATAATCCTGCAACGACAGAACCGCGGTCGGCGTTTCGGTCGCTACCGGCAGCAGCTGGATGGCGCGTTGCGGCAGCCCGGCCTGGGTTTCGAGGGTGATCAGGTGCGCGTCGAGCGTGAGCAAGGCGTGCGGCCCGTCGGCTTTTGGCACGATGAGACCGGCGGGCCGGCCGGCGACGACCGCCTTCATGTCGGCGACGCAATCGGCCGATCCAACCGGGTTGATGCGCACCCAGAGCGATTGGCGAAGCCGGTCTTGCAAGAAATCGCGCGTCAAGCCGCGGGCCTTGCCGCGATTCTCCGGCGTGACGGAATCTTCGAGATCGAGAATGAGCGCGTCGGCGGGCGAGGTCTTCGCCTTGACGAGCTTCTTCTCGCTATCGGCCGGTACGAAGAGGAAGGAGCGCAGGATCATGTCAGACCCCTTGCCGCAAGTTTAAGTTTGTCGGCACAAGCTTGCAGACGCTTGTCGCGCGTCCAGAGCGGCGTGAGGTTCAACACCGAAGCGGCGAGAAGATGGACATCGATGTAGCCAATGCCGGTCCCGAATAGTTTGTGCCGTTCGATGAATGCCAATGCCTCCGCATCTTCCGCAGTGTCGATTTTTGGAATCGAATCGAGCGTTTCCAATATCTCGTGACGCGGATGCAGATATCCCATGGCAATTTCGCCCAAGACAAAGGGGTGCATTGCAACCTGATCAGCGGCAAGCAATCGATCGAGTTCGACGAGGCGGGAGCGCCAGTGATCGGCCCAAACCGAGGTATCGACCAGAATCACTTCGAAAAGCGCCGCCTCGGCGGTGCTCGGAATTGTGGCTGCGTTCCCCCGAGCAGCGCAAGGCGCCGGGCCGCTTCGCGCTCGACCAGGGCCTTAAGTCCGGCATTGACCAACGCAGTCCGCTCCTTCAGCCCGGTGTATTTTTGAGCCTTGAGCAACAATTCCTCATCCAGCGTTACGGTCGTGCGCATAGCATTCTCCTGCATCAAAAATAGCATCAAATGATGCGGTTTTCAATGCACAACCTCTAAACCGGTCTGCGATGCATCAAAGCACTGCGCTTGCACTGCGCCACGATCTCGCCGCGCTGGTTGATCGCCT
>Ga0157379_10003123_pt1 | contig 14021 bp, 15 predicted proteins | sample S25metaG_FD_121802 | JGI IMG/M metagenome (GOLD analysis project Ga0157379, IMG submission 121802) | Switchgrass rhizosphere microbial communities from Kellogg Biological Station, Michigan, USA - S2-5 metaG | ecosystem: Host-associated > Plants > Roots > Rhizosphere > Soil | place: USA... | reverse complement strand
GTGCAGAAAATGAAATGAAAGACAAATGAAAACTTCCGGTTATCTAAGGTACCGATAGAAGGCAGATGTGTACGTATGGGTCCGTGTGGATTGCATTATATGCTCTAACATGGACAACGTACATTAGGCATGGATCCTCCGCCGCCGCCTTACCAGACTGAAGATTCAAGAAGGGTAGAGGATGGGACCTGAATACCTGGGCACAGGCAATGTTAGTGTGATAGCTTACCTAAGTGGAAAGCTAAGGACTCCTTTGATGCCTGTCTTCTCTTTTCCAGATGTCGCTTACGTCTGTCCAAGTCATCAAATTTGTTCAAATCCTCGTGTGTTTTTTATATTTCATTACATTATTGGTCACTTATGTAAAAGTATTCGGATACTACCATACTTTGACCCGGACGCCTCCTTTCTAACCAATGAAGCTCGTTACACGAAGATCCCTTGGCTTCATCGTTTTCTCCCAGACATGATGACATTTATATCTGAAGTCGCACGCGCTTCAGTGCTGCACTCTTCTAGGTGTCTGTGGATACTGATGGTTTTCGAAAATCATATATGTGCTTGCAGTTTAATTTGCAGAGTCCGGTCAAAAGATTCTGCGACTTTAGGTGCGTAGCTTCTTTGATTTTCTCCAAAACCTTCTTTGACAGGCTGTACCAGAACATCTGAGAACACCATCCAAGTCATCAAGTATGTAATTCGTTTATGGCGGAAACGTTGATTGGGTGGGGTTGCTACTACTCCCCGCCCAATTTGGCGAATGGCGCTGACATTTGGCAAAACCTGTGCAGGGTAGTATTTGATATTTCGGTCCTTTCTGAATCTGACGGTGCCCAGTGTTACAAATATTTCTATCATCCCACGAAGATACATTGCGCTTCCTACCTCCTATAAACCAACATAAGGCCTATTTCCCCTTTAAGTTACCATCAATTTGAGGATAAAGTCACTGCGGACGCATACTCTTAAGTGGCAGGCGACAGAAGGATCAAATTGCAAATTGACCAACTTCCATTCTGGTCCTGACCCCCAGATTGAAGAATTCCCCCCTGAATATAAATGTCCCTGTAATGCCGTTCACGCTACTCTCGCGGAAACGAGTCTTATCACGACGCCCTCCTTCCTCGCCCACCAGTCACTTTACTACCTCTTTTCCCGTACTCTCCATACAACCGCAGTTCGAACATGGATATAGCGAAAGATCTGCTTGATCTTGTCAATAAAGTGGCTGGGATTCCAGCCCTTCATTTGGCCTGTTCTCTTGCCACCCAAATACTGTTGACGGTCCAGGTAATTTATCTCGTTGTCTTTCCTACTCCCATGGGTTGAAACTCTGTTGGCCAGAAAACGAAAGAGAATAGCGCAAGTCTGCAATACCTGGCCCACCTGGTCGCCACCAGCCTCATAGAGATATCAGATCATATGCGAGGAAACTGGGATCGTGCACCGTCGCTGGTAAAATCCAGACTGGATACATTCATAGAGTAGATGCTCCTGAATATTTCTTGGAATTTTGTACTCACAGTTTAACGGAACAGTACTTTGCAAGCAATCAACAAATTTATTGTCAAATACTCCTCCAACTCTCGCATTCGTGCATTCTTTAATTCGTATGACCGTCAAACAGATATTCAACGACTGAAGGAGCGACTTACTGATGCACGTCTGTCTTTATTGGTAAAATTGGTCCATAGCTATTTGAAGCCCTCTTATTAAATCATTTGCTAGATATCTCTGGGAGTTGAAGCTTCTTTGTCGGTGAGTCACTTAGGATCTTTAGTTATCAGTGTAAGCTAAATTTTTTAGCTAAACAACGTCATCAACACGCAAACTACTCTTGTGTCGCGTTTCAATGAATTGGCTGATGCCGATCATCATGGCATGGAAGGGGATCCTGACGTAGGTAGCAGCTGATCTTATTAGTGGGATCATATCAACTGACACGGGCGATAGCTACAAATTTATAATCCGGCTGATTTTCTCTTTCTACAACGCATAACCGAATACAAATTAACAAGCAAAAGTGAGACTCAAACTGTGATTCATGTGACTATAGACGAGGCGAAGCGTATCAAGGATGGACAAACCTGTGTTGTGAAGAGCTACCAAGGCCCGAAGTCTAGATTAAAGGAATTTGAGGTAATGGCCCCCATATTCGACATAACATAGCTAACCTCCATTCTCAGATGAGGAGGGATGTTTCGGTCCGAAAACAGTTCAGGTTCGTCTCCTTCAGGTTTAGTAGCATTCCATCCTCAGAACATTCTCCAGACATCCATTAGTTGTCCAACTCATCGGAATAAGCAAATATAGTGTAACACTGCCGTTTCAAGTATACTATGCCCCTGAAAACTGCGAACCGATTCGTTCATGGATGAGACGCACACTTGTCTCGAATCCAGTGGAAACACTCTGTGGCTTGTACGAAATGGTGAGTTTCCAAGTTATATTATACACTCGTGAATATCCATCTAATATAGTGCAGCGGAAATCCATCTTAGTATGCATCCTATCCAGTAGGGTGACATGAATGCTAAATGTCTGCCATACTAGGGTATTCAGGATTTCGAGACCAATGTGTCACTCGATGGTGATCTAGTACGTATGCAATAAAACGGATGAAACCAATATATAATAAATACTATCAGGGAAACAACGTTCTGGTTAATGTACGCAGAGCCGGATCCAGACTTCTCTGGACTGCTGTATACGCTGGGGAACTGTCCCTCACCAAGCAAAAGGTACGAGCATATACCTCCGGGAGGGGTTGTCCTGAATTTCTTTCTAGAGAGCTTTTGAAATATACAACCGAATAGCGACCAATACCATTGTCCCCCACTGGTTTGACCCAAGTCATCGATATCAAGACTATTTCTCAGATCGACATTCTGCGGATGCGATTGCAGATCATCTTTGCAGAGGTAGCCTTTATTCCGACTGGGGAACCGAACCTCGTAACCTTGAGGACCTGGTCAGCTGCGATTACTCCGAAATCAACATTCCAATGCTGGAAAACATCTTCGCTGAGCAGGTTTGGTTCGCCCCCACAAAGGCATGGATCCCTCCCGGCACATTTTTACGACTAGGAGATGTCGGTTATGTGACTGAGGGGGGAGACTTCAGGGTTCTGGGGAATATTCACAGAGATCCTTCCACGAACGCTCTAATTACCAGTGAGGCTCCGTCATTAGAGAAGCATTCAGTTGAGCCATGGGAGTCTAGCTACGACTTTAGTGGCGGTGCTGCTCTTAAGGAGCCAATTGACTATACGAACCATACCCCTGTGGCTTACCAGGAATTGAGGTTTGTTCTAACACCGAGTTAACTCCGGTTACTTACAGACATATTTAGTTATCAGGCGACCTTCCCCGCTAGGGAATACTTATTCCTGAAGCTTCAATATGTTAAACTGGAGCAGAAGAAACTGTTAAAAAGTCTTCGACAACATGGACCAGCTCTTATTGGTGAACATGGCCTATCAATTGCCCCCCATTCATTAAAGCTTGGTCAGGCGCTCCTCTAATTTCCCGAGGCATATTGTTAACCAGCAGGTTTATTAGTTATCACGACCGAGTATGAATGGTGGCTGACCTTGGAGACCATAGCACCGATTGAAGATCCATCGGAACTTATAGGACATGGTCCACGACATTGGCCGCAAGGAGCCCCATCACATCACGTCCTACAAAAGCCGCAGGTCGTCGATAAAGTCCAGCATCCACTTTTCGCATTCATTAGGGAAGGCGGACTTGAAGTTGACGATCAAGGGGTTCCCGGCATAAGGCAGCCTGCCCTTAAGATAGCACTGCATCAAGACCCCACCTGTTTAAAAGATGAGGATTGGGACCTCACATGCGGATCAGATATCGCAGGGAAGGAAAGTGAAACGAGGGTTTCGCTTGAGTATACACTGTAGGTGGTTGATTATAGTTATTGACGGTACTTGCTGATTTTTCTGTAGTTATCAGAATGTCCACTATCTGCAGCTTCCAGTTGATCCTTCTTCACGTATATGAGAATAGTATCTCAAAGAGCTTTTTTTTATTTCGTCTTCTTCGCGCTTGCTATAATGTAAGTAAATTAAAAGTCCTCGTGTATGATAAGTCTGAATAGACATTAGCCTTGTCGAATAGAATAGATTAAATTCATTTTATTTTATGGTGAATTTCCTGGATGAAATTCACACCGACCGAGAACAGAATTCACTATGAAAGTGATTATTTCAGCGGAACCCACAGGGACCCACTCAGCGTCCACAGACTACTTCCCACAGACTCTTCCCACTATGTTCCCGCTTCTCTCACTGAACCAAACGAATATGATATTTCTCCCAGGAAGCTCTAAATATCCTGCATCTGTCGTTCAAGTGACACTGGCGACCAGGTAACGAATAATTCGACGTCTACGAAGAGAAAATTATAAGATCCAGCGCAGAGACAAAGTCGCGTCCATTGAAATAATAGCTCGATACTACTTCTCCCAACACCAGATTTCGGTGTGTCTTTTGTTAATATACGGTTTAACACGCGTTGTCGACGCGAAGGTTCTTTTCGACGCGTTCCAGCACGCTATCTTTGAGCTTCTCTTTCGAGATCGTGAAAGGCCACTCCCCTCCTCCTTAGTCGTCATGAAAGGAGATGGGTATCGGATGACCGCAGGTATAATCTATAGTCATAATCTGGTTTATTATATCGAGACTGATCCATACACCTTCTTTCCAGAGCACAAAGAATGGAAGTTAGGTCCTCGGTGGGAATTCAACTGTGGAGACGAACGCATAGAGCCTGCTAAAGACAAATGGAGATTCATATTTGAGACTTTAAGTTGTGAAGAGTGACCAACCACGAATTTTCGATATCCATACGACTTCGCGCTGTCTCCAGTGATCTTATTCCTCTCCCATTAACGCAAAAGCGATGATGTTTAAGCGTTTCAATGACGATGTTATGCTAAAGGGTAATGCTACTGTACAGAATTGATGTAATGCTAATATGTATGTGTCTATAAAGAAATGAAATTTAGTCCGATCCCCGCTCTTCACTTATTTCGGCGACGGCGCCGCCTACGTTTTCCACCTTCTTCACCTCCGCTGCCACTCGACATATTATCATCCCCGCTCTTATTTCCCATCTTATTTCTGGCATCCCGTTCCTTCTCAGTCTTGGTACGCTTGTCCTTCTCCCGTTGGACGAAGGCCACAGCGGCTTTCACAGCATCTCGAGGCTTATTCTTGTGACACAATAGCAAGCCTTGAAGTGAAGCGACAGAGAACATCCGCTCTGGGATGATATCCGCAAATTCCTCTGACAGCCGTTCTGCCTCGTCCTTAGTAAGCGGTATCACAGCAAATTGCGAAGTAGCCTTAGGTGGCGTCAGAGGCGCATCTACTGTCTCGTCCTCATCATTGTCCTTAACCGCCTTCGAAATTGGAGGGAAGAAGCACTTGAAGAGTTGCTTCGCCTGCCAGCGAGAGGCGTTCTTGAATTCGATGTGGACATCCATACGCCCAGGTCGGCAAAGCGCCTCGTCCAATGCACTGAGCTGGTTTGTCGTAGCGAAGAGGATACGCCCTTCCTGAGCGGCAATACCATCAAGAGCATTCAAGAGGCCACTCAGAGTTACACCGCGAGATGAGTCAGAATTGTCCTCGCCGTCGTCATTGGCTCCAGACTTGGCATCATCCTCCTTGTCGTCGTCCACACTAGATGCAATTCCAGAGCGTTTGCTGGCACCTTTAAAAGCGACATCGATATCCTCCATTAGAGCAATACAGCGTTTGGGTAATTCGGTCATGAGGTTGTTCAGGTCAGAGTCATCGAGGCCCTTTTTGGCAAGGGAGATGACATAGACATCTAGACCGAGTTCGCCAGCAATGGAGTGGATCAAGCTTGTCTTTCCAGAGCCAGGTACGCCATACTGAAAAGTTAAAATAAGAATGAAAACGACGGAGAAACGCGGAAACGGGACATACTAGAAGATATCCACGACGGTAAGGAATACCTCGATCAAGGTACCACTGTTCATTATTGAGGAAATCCTGGGCATCCTCTAGAAGGGTATCTTTGATTTCTGGCTCGAGGATGATGGAAGACAGCGGACGTTTCCGACGAGAGGAAGTGTTACGCCAGTAGTCGTTGTAAGAGCTCGCACTGTAAATAGCCACCATGTCTTCGTCATCGGGACCGAATACTCGTTTGGCATCTTGCAGTAGAGTCCGGATAAAGCCTTGGTTCCTGGTGAAAATTCTGGAAAAGAAATGTCAGTCAGAGAAAGGGTACAGAAGTAAAACGACTCTTACTTTAGTGTGATCCGTTCCTTTGTCGTATATCTGTCATCCGATTGCTCTTTGGTGCGAATAACAGACATCCATGTACCTCTGTGGCGGAGCCAGTGCTCCGCATCTGAAAATCTATGAGACATTTTCAAGTAATTGGAGGAGTAACCGTACCATGGACAGGGAGGTAAGTGAGTTTCCTCTTCTTGAGAACGTCGGCATCTTCCGACGTGCTGTTCCTTCCGGGTAGTTCGACACCCTTTTCATCCTTCCCCCAGGTTTCACTGCTAATGTACATCTCACGGCTGGTCTCTAAATATTTGTATCAGCATCGCAGAAATAGAAACGAATAGAGGATACATGCTCCAGATCCCTTGACGAGTAAGCCATGCCATAATCCACTCTGAAAAACAATGAAATCAATAAAGGCTTTCAGAATATCAAAGAAAATAACATGCCATAGGTTTCATCTTTGCTGTCGAAATAAATAGTGATATAGAATCGACTCAATAACCATTCCCATAACCGGCTCGAATGTCGACGAAATGTCTCAAGAATTCCACCAACGAGCATTAGTTTAAGAAAATCTTGGTTTTTAATGATGATTGTGAGGAGGAGTTGAGGAATCGCGAAAGGGAGGATATCTTCAAGAGGAGAAGAGGCAGTGGAGGAAACATGGAGGTCAGAGACATTAGAAGACGTAGTGCTATTGGGGAGTTGGAGTGAATCCATCATTGTAGAAGGAGGGAGAAAGGTTGAAAGAGAACCCAGGAGAAGCTGGGATGTCATTGCGCTCGTAGATGTAGCACAATTGACTTGCTAGGATTTCTCTGCAGATCCATTGCTTTATACGATTATCACCACTCACAAGAAATGACTCAGGAAATTTGGACAGAGCCCCGGATTAATTTGATGAGTCGACTTTGGATAGCAAATGACTCTTGAACCTCTCCATCGGTTCCGCCACAAGAAGCACATGTACCGCAATTCTTGAAAAGGAGTATTTGCTGTGTAAAAAATGGGATGGTCGCATCTAGAAACATTAGGGCGATGAGCAGTATGATGGTCACGTGTACAGCTTCAGCAGGTAAGAATTGCTTCCGTTGCTTAGCTAAGCTTGGAACGTGTACCATTCCACCGCCACGATGAGTCTTCAAACACAGCTGCAGGAGGTATTCGAGGGAAAAATTGTATGTATCCAGCATGTCTAGGATTAGTAAAGTATTTAATGTACTTTTGTAAGGACTTTGAAGGCCAAAAGCTAGCGGACGTGATCGTTCGTTACGTGTTAATTTGTGCTACTGTGAGTCCTGTTTCGCAGGGAATTTTGCCATGATTTATTGACATTCGAATCAATAGATTATATCCTTCTGGGCAGGCGCAATCACACAATCGCTTCGAGTGTGCTTTGGTATTTTTACATTTGCTACTGTTGTTCTGGCATTGGTGTGTTATGTTAGTTTACTGTCCTCGGCCCCAACTAATCTTCTTCAGGTTGTTGTTCCTCCGTGGCCGCTATTCAACCGACATCCTGTTAAATGGTTGCCTGTTCGAGACTCGAAAAAGTCACAATAGGCTATGCTTGACCGATGTCGCATCCCGAGCGAGCTTAAGCATTATATCCGCTATAATTCCCATGATCTGCGGCATCGACATCGTCTGCGCTGTGATTTGATCTCTGTACTTAACCCTCTGGCTTCGTTTATGTAATGTGCTCTTTAATTCTAAGCTGACTACTGGATCTCGTGCTGTTATCCGGCATGATTATCCAGTCCCTTGGATGCGGGCTTTCACAATAATGAGACGTCCATCTTATAACAATAACCCCACATCTTGTCCTTTCACCGCATAATGGTTTGGTTAATTTGCTCTCATAATTAAGGCATACAGTGATTAGCGCTGGCAATAATACAAGACAGGAGTTCTCGTCCACCATTCCGAAGCTCCTTCCCGGAGGACATGCAGGTCATCAATGCTTATCCGACTACGCCGAAAGCCACACTCCTTACCCTTGTCTTTCGAAGATCTAGCGAGAGGATACAACTTCGGCATTTAAAAAAAAAAAAAAGAAGCTAGGATATCAAAGGGCGTTGAAACTTGATCCTCGGAACTTTCGTTAGAAAGCAGAAGTCGTAAAATTCCCTCAGTTAAACGGTTTGGGATATAGCCCAAGATTTGTTGAGACGTTCGTGGGGCTGCGCCTGGATGCACCTACCTTCAGCGAAACTATTAGCAAAATAAATGCCTATAAGATAATGATATAGAGGACAAACCACCGTCCGCCTTCCCTATACTTCCTCATAATAAGATGCATCTGGGTGGACCAGAGGCGCTTTCCTATCTATTATGTCTTCAGCCGGTGACGGTTCTCAACTTGAGCGAATCACATTAACGTGTGAAGACACGTTATGTCCCCTTTGTTGTCTCGAGTTACATCGGTTAATTTTGGTGGGCTTTGGGTCACCTTGGTATAGAAGTGATTGGACAAGGGGATACGTTAGTTGGCCTCATTAAATCTACTTCCCCGGGTTAAGGCCGCTGCTTGAGCTTTAATGCTGGCCTCCATGAAATGAACAAACTCACACGCAGACAAAGGTGAAGCTGCGGTTATGAGCTGCTCTCGACTACTGAATGTTCAAAAGCATCGAGGAATTCCAAAAGGGGATTATACCATACAAAGCTCTAAATGCTTTGACATTTGTTTGCTTTTTGTGGTGATTGTGTGGTCGATGCGACTAGCCAGCAAAGGCAATCGAATGGCCCTCATAAATGCACCGACTCTCACAGATACCACCATCAAACATTTGTTTGTGCAGGGCTATTTGTGTTAGTAGAACAATGACTATAATGGGAACGCAATTGTATTACTCCTCGAAGAAGAAGACCCGATATGGTACTGAAGGTGGCGGTCGGGGTTCGAAACGCGATTGGCATATAATGGGAGCTCCCTCATGTCTCGATATGCCCAATACTCAGCGGAAGTTCTACCCTTATGGATTCACCAACATATACCTCTTCTCCGTCTACACCAGCCCCGAAGACACCCAGACGACCCATTACGAAAGTGCGGCATCAAATGACCCAATGTCAGGGATGTTATCGTCCAAAGGTCGATGTGATACTCAGAAAATGCAGTAAATGTATGGCTGCAGTTTATTGCGTCAGTATAATTGCTTAGATGGACATGGACATTTACTGATCTCGAAAAAAATAATAGAGCGAGAAATGCCAACGAGACCACTGGAAGTATCACAAGGATCGTTGTAGACTCACCGAGGCTCAGCGACTCAAATGTGAGAAGAATGATACCTTGGCGAGGATGAACCGCGAGCTTTTCAAATGGACAGCTAAGCATCGCCCAACTCTTGCCCACACAGTAGTCGGTATGTCTCTTTTGCCAGATTGTACCCTTCTCAAGCTGACGGACAAACAGACGCATTAAACCTGCAGGCTCGCCCGACGGCTCATGAGACGGATTTACTCATGATATTCCTCACCTATCAACCTAGCTCTCCCAACATCGAGACACGTTTCCGAGTTGAGTCTGTCGGCACCGGGACATACGCCGGCCTTCTCAAGCTCAGTCCCAATCCTCTATTCAAGGAACTTCCTAAGCAGCGGGAATCTTACGAGCGAGAATACCGAGAGAAGAATCGCTCATCTGATGGAGCGGTGTTTTGTCTTTTGACTTGTATGGGTCCTGAAACCATCCACAGAGTTGTCCCGGTTTCTTTTGCGAAAGGAAAGATTGCTGTCGAACGGAATAACCAATGGATGTGGAATTTGGTAGATAACACGGATACTGGGACGGTCTTTTAGATCTCTATTTTATTCTGGCCGACATCATTGTATACCCCCCCACAAACAAATTGCATCTGTACGATACGCATAGCTATCATCTAAACATAACCGTTTTTACTTTGTTTTCATGAAGATGGATTCTGGAATATCTGCATGACCGCGACCTGTTCGTCGTATCTTCTTTTGGGGTGTTGGTAAATATTTATGCTGATTAACTAGAGCGTAATGAATTTCTCGTAACCGAGGTATTACTTGAGTAATAGCTTGAATTATTCACTGCTGAAAAGTGGCATGAATTAACTAATTCGCCGACAAATATAGCCACTGCGGAAGCAAATGTGATCCTGGCGCTCGGCCTGTAGTTGGATTAGATCCGATTTGAAGATGAGAGTCTGTGTACCTCTTAGCGCATCTTCATCGTTTCTGTAAGTTATTACTTATGGAAGATGTAGCATCAATATGTCGAGAACTACGAGAAGAGGAATGGAGGACTATTCATGTACGTTATTGGTATTCTTGTCCAGGATTGTGTTTATCCTCATTCTGCAGTCTTTGTATCCTGACGTTATCCCCTCGATTCTTCCACCATCCGCTAAAGAGATTATGATCATGCGGGTGGAGTTTGGCTTCTCAGAGGCCACACCAGTTAATGTTATTGGTCTTGGTGCGAAAGAAGAAAGCCCGGAAGATTTGCTCAAGGTTGAACATTTGCCTCCTCTTCTTGTCTCTATCGAGCTACCATCCACGTATCCCATTGAGCATGCTCCTGTCATACACGCGATTCAATCCGAGCACGAATGGCTGCCGTCCTCTGTTGTCCCGGAATTAATACAAATTCTGATGGATATGTGGGACGAAAGCCTGGTCCTTGATCTTTGGCTCGACTTTTTCAAAAGGGGCGAGAAAAGCCTCTCTGCGTTAGGAATAATTGAGACACAATCCAGAATTATTCGGTAGATTTCTATTATCTTTCTCTCCGACTGATTCTCAACTCCAGGGTTTCTAGCCTTCGAAATCCACATCCTCGGACTCTAATAGATGCGCTATCGTCCTACGACCGATCAACTCAACGCTGTCTTATATGCCATGAATGGGTTCCTGTGACCGTTTGCTTGCAACTCTCTCCTTGTAATCATGTGGCGTGCCGACAATGCCTACGGGACTTCTGGGGATCCCTTATAACGGAAGGCAGAGTATCCAGAGTGGGTTGTCCACACCCAGAATGCGTAAAACAATCAAGACAGGCTTCGCTTGAGGATGCAAAGAATATCCTTCTCGAAGAGCAGATCGTCCGTTGGAAGCAATTATTGCAGAAACAAGAAACGGAAAGAGGTGAGCAGTTCGTTGAATCGAATAAATTATTTACTATAACCAGCGAGGATGCAGATCCGACGATTACATATTGTCCAATGGAGACTTGTCAACAGCTGGTTCAGGCTCCACCCCCATCTGAGGATGGCATTCCTTCTGAATGGGATCGCTTGCGTGAATGTCGGTGCGGATACACGTTTTGTATCATTTGTCGGCGAGCCTGGCATGGTGCGCACACCCAATGTCCTGTGGTGTCATCATTTGTTGGCGAATATCTGAAGTTGCCTACTGGATCTCCTGAACGAGAAGCCATCGAGAGGACACATGGCAAGAACAATGTTATACGCATCGTGAAGAAGCATTTGGAGGACCAAAAAAATCAACGTTGGATGCAACAAGAGACGATGCCGTGCGTGTTTGCATTTGAATAGCGCGGGTCAGCTGATAGAGCCCTTGATGTATCCCTCTATAGCTGCCCAGGGTGTAGAGTTCGAGTCGTGAGTGCTTATCAAAGGTGGTGACACATCAGGTGTAACTGAGAGTAATCCAGCAAAAGACCGAGGGATGTAACCATGTATGTCCTCTTTTGTTTGCTTCTTTCCCGTTTCCGAAAAATGAATCCCTTCCAGATGACATGTGTTCGATGCAAGTGAGTGATCCCCTTCACAGTCAACTTTCCACTAAACTCGTTAAATACTTTGGCTTTATAAGACATCACTTCTGTTACCGCTGTGGCTCAACACTTGATCCCTCAGATCCATACGCTCATTTCGATCCTAAAGGTAACCATCCGTGCAGCGGAAACTTATTTCATGAAGTTCTATGATGTGGAAACCAGAAAAAATCAGTATTTCCATTCATTCTGATCTGATAACATGCGTTACTTCGTTTCCTCTTTGATCCATGTATACAGTCGGAAATTGAAGATGGTATGAGACGGCGGTAAGATATACCGCGAAACAAAAACGTTATTTGATGAGAAGTAGGTCGTCTGGACAAATGGTTCTCCTCTCCGGCCTGGCAATTCCGGAATAGCGAGTTTTCCTTTCATGTTCACCTTATCAACTACAGTTTTCCTTCCTTTCTTCCAAGGAGGAAATAAATCCGATGGTGCGTTTGTCCGTTACTTTATCCGTGTAAATGGGGTGCGAAAAGTGGTACTAATTGGTCATCGGGATGTTTCCACTGCTTTTTTTCGACACGAGTGCAATGACCTCTCACCCTTTTCCAATTTGATCTTGGGATTGGAGACTGGATCAGAGCACTATAAAGGTCAAAAGAATATTTTTCTCCGACAGTGGTTCAATCACTGCCTCTTACGCATCAGTAAACTGGGTAGCTGGTCCAGACAGTTCTGGACAAGTTCTTAGTAATTTTGGGCCGTCTGGAGTGTCTGAGACATCCCTGGACCCCGACGGATCAGCGGGACAATGTTTCCCATTTTACTGATGCGTTGTTTTCTATGCTGAGAAGGTGATCGATTCTTACATTTGTTTAGATCATCCTAACGGAACTGGAAAATTTTCCACTATTTAGACCTATTCCAATCCATATTCACAAATGCAAAGAAAGTCGCTTGCCATATCCCGTATAAAGGATCCAGAACGTGTCGAGTTTACACGTAATTCCATTGCTGCAGTTTTTAAACTTAATATTCCATTGGGACGGCGGAATTTATTACGGAATTAAGTCGGTTGGAACAGGAAATCTTGCACAATTTTACGGGGTATTCAATATGACCACTACTTTCACAGCTGGATTTGGTAGACTGTATAATACGACACAGGTTACCTTGTGGAGGAAAAAGCCACTTACTCTAGCATTTGGCTCCTCAGAATCCCAACCCCCTGTCACTCCCGATGTTATGGATTTGAGTGGGTATTCATTCTTTCTTGCACCTCCCAGGATCTTTCCCAACTCATCCCCGACCCCTATGCAGCCGTCCCTTCGCCTCGTGATTGATTTCCCAGGGCTTGGAAATAAACCTCGAGTTAATATCGAGAATTTACCCACAACATCTTGTATCTCACCTCAATCCTTACCAGAATATACATCATGTCAACCAAATGAGGCTAGTCACCTTATTTACCCTTTCGAGGTGCCTATCCTGTACGTGGGACGTCGCGGTCGAATATCTGAGGTTAACGGCTTGGTTTGCTATTTATCGACAGGTCTACAGACAGGTGAACTCATACCCGTTTCTTCATTCAACCTTACAAGCCAGACTTTTGTGTTCGGGAGTGACTCCCTGGCTTGTCTTGGAATTACCTCTGTGCGGGATAACTTCATATCCTCTCCCAGTAATTAATTTTAGAAAACCTAGTTCGTATTTCGAGGCTGCAGCACACTATTTCTCACAAGATGATAAGAAAGAGAAAAAGGATCTTGACTAAATATTACTCTAAAGAGAAAGTCTAGGAAATAAGTGAAGTCAGGCTCAATATCGTGAATCTACCTCAAGATTAAATGAATATTCCGCTAGGGAAAAAACCATGTTTAGCCTTTATGAGGTTTTTCTTCCCTTTTGAGAATAAAATATTTCGTCTGGCAGGCCCGGGAATATGTTTAGATCTCGTTATCACATCCCTTTATCCCTTGGTGGGACCGTTTCACAAGCCTAGGCGAAATGGAGTCT
>Ga0157379_10003122_pt1 | contig 14022 bp, 13 predicted proteins | sample S25metaG_FD_121802 | JGI IMG/M metagenome (GOLD analysis project Ga0157379, IMG submission 121802) | Switchgrass rhizosphere microbial communities from Kellogg Biological Station, Michigan, USA - S2-5 metaG | ecosystem: Host-associated > Plants > Roots > Rhizosphere > Soil | place: USA... | reverse complement strand
AGCAACTTCGAGCGTTTCATCAACCGAGAAAAATACAACCACCCACGTATAGAATAACCCTCTGTTATATCTTGAGTGGATTTTTATGATTACATATTTCGTCTGGGTGTGTCGATAATCTTTCGGGAGATGCCGTGTATACGTAACTGTAATTGCTTAGCCCAACCCATATATACCTAACTTTTATTCGAAATACCAGTTTGAATGATCACTCTTAAACCATTCCGGTGCTGTCCACGGGCAGAGATATTCCCCGAGCTTTCGAATATAAATGACGATCCATCAGAAACTCGAAAGGTCTTGTCTCTAAAAGGGGAGGTCTTTCGCCCATTTTCCAGGACCCAATAACGAGGAGCTTAGGTATGCTTCTCCGAAGGTTCAGCCATTCTCCACTTCACAACCCATCGGCAAGGTATGAGGAAGCATCGTCTTGCACTGCTCTCTGCCTTGCTCTTATTTTACTTATGCCTGTGTGCCTTTATACGTCTGCCTTTTCTCCCTCCAAGTTTTCCCAGTGTTTTATTCCCAGATCCTGGAACACAGTGGCCGATTAATAGCCAACAAACCGTTCGCTGGTATGATACTCATCCCTTGCCCTCAGAGTATAAGCTTCCTTTCATCTAAATAACAGGAATGATACTTCGCTTTTCGGGGAAAGTACAGGCACTTTAGTCCTAGCGCGCTCACAAAGAAGCGATCTTACAAACAGTAGGTATGTTCTTCATAAAGCAGCACTGAACTATCTAATTACATGCATTCAGTTGTGATTTTGGCCGAAAGCGTTTCTCTGCTTATAGTTGCTTGAACTGTCAACGTGCCTTCTATCGAGACTGGTGGAAATTACCACATCGTAATTACTGGCAAACCGGTCTAGTAGCTGATCCAGTTACTCCTCCGGCCTCTACGCCAGATCCAAGTTTATAAACCACTGGCAGATACCCTCCAATTACTTCGCGATATACTCTACTACTACCGGTACACCTCACTACTAATAGGACAACAGGTACCGCTACTAATACGACAAACGTTTCCACTCTCGATCCTCCACCTAACTTAAGTTCAACCTCCTCCAATTCCTCGCCGAACACTATCACAAATCGAACTCAGAGTAATTCTGGGTCATCGAGATCGACATCACAAAGCTCTTCGGCTTCAAGTACAAGCTCATCCTCCACTCCAACTGGTGATTCTTCTACTTCCCATGTCGCCACTCAGGCCGTCATTCACTCAGGCAGTCATTCTATACGACCGACTGTGGCTGCTCCTTCCGAGGCGGTCGTTATCCAAGATCCAGTCAAGCGTTTGCGCCCATGCAAGACAATGCCGCTGGCCATAGCCTAGTATTACGAGGGGGTGGTATATTTATGTCAGTGATATTTTCTTTCTTGTGGTAGATCAGAGAAAGCAACAAGGACATATGCATACACAAACCTATATAATGGTAGCGATGCTGCTACAGTGATAAACTATTTCAATGCCCCTTCCTCTTTTCAGACTTTTTCTCAAACGTTTAAAATGGTTATATATCGAAATGGGATAAATTTACGAATATACATTATAATCAACTAATAAATAGTATGTTTATTCTGAAAGGAAAAAAAAAACTATGTCTTCATGCCGTGTATAACACTCTTCTTCGTCTCCGCTTTTGTCGTCTTCACCGCATCTTTCTTACAATTTTCGTACCACGTTTCCGCTTCGTCTGCAGAGTTAAAGGTATACTGCCGCGTCACAAACTGATTATGGACAGTTTCAGAGGGTTCACGACGCATTACCAAGATTCTACCGTCAGTATAGACGTTCAATTTCGGTAGTTGTCGGACAGAGCTAATTCCAGCAAATGAGGAACCATGGTCTTCTATACGCATAAGTGTGGATCCCAGAACTGGACGCCAGACGTGTCCAAACTGGCGTGATCATTAATCAGAGGAGCCGGAATAACAACCAAGAGCACGCACAGCTTCTCTCGTAAAGACATTATGCTGGTATTCGTATATCCATATAATGCTGGCTCTCTTAATGGTGACCTGGGTATTCTGAGGTTTGGAAATGGCTGAAGTTCGGATATATCAGTGGTCGACAACAGAGAGATAAAGCAAGAGGCTGACGCTTCAAATTTCTTCCCAGGGCAATGAGAGATAAATACTCAAACCAGCGGGCAGAAACTTGTGAGTCCGGAAATTTGATATCCAGGTTATCGTACCAGTCCGGCTGGATTGCTAAGGTGGTATAAACTGTTATCCGATTCCTAATAAGCATCCATGACCAATTGGCCTTAGCGTTGGAAATTTTGAACCCGTTATGCATTGTTGTCATGCTATTGGACCTGGCCAAATTTATTCCCCAGTTATTTAAAGGCAACATCTGCGATAGTTGTGATATTTTAATATGGTAATTGAACAGAATCGTGACTCACGGGCCAAACATTGGACATCAAGTAAGCCTTTCCATCCTGTCCAAGCTGAATTTCGGCGGAATATGTAAGGAGCCTCTCCACACGGGAAGGGACTCCTTCGCTTTTCCATGAGATGACAATCTTTTTCCATTCCTCGTACCAAGCTATGGCATCTTCCTCACTGCCAAAGCGAATTCTCGAAGTCGTGACGGGGTCATCGGCTGGCGGATGGCTGTAGTGCTCACGGACTAAAGTAGAACCGCTCCGGTATACGACGGCGAAAGGAAGTACACCGGGACTAGTGTATACGAAATGTGTGGAATATACACGAGCACTTCCCGCGTGGCCGCGCAACCGTACCGACCATTCTGTGCTTGGCTAATACGAAGTTCAGCGCAGCGAGGAAGGTGTAGTGGAACACAACTTACTGGTTGACATCGCAGAATAGTTGTCTTCGTCTTCGTCATCCAGCAATAAAACTTCCTCCTTACCAAGATATCCTGTGCTCCTGGAAATTGCAGTGATTCCGAACGATCATAAATTACATATTCACGAAGAAACGTGAACCAAATTGCAGCTTGATCAAAGGAATTAAATACCATATCCAGAGTGTCTTCGTATAATGGATGGTCTGGATTAGAAAGACTGAGTGATATTGTTCTCCCGTACAGCCTCCATTTTGATATCTTCGGGTCGCCAGGAACAACAATATTGAAACCACTCTTGACTTCTACTACCTTTGATCCAGAAGCTTTCATCCCCCACTGTCCCAGATTAAACGGCTGATAAAGCTAAGATATATCATCATCGAGGTTTAACTTAAAGCTCACATTTTCTCCATGCTCCGTTTTTACGATAGGCTCTCTTCGCTGTATCTCAATTTTAGATGGTTTATCAAAGGAGGACTCCACCGAAATCGCTTTATTATCCTCTATTAACGGAAGCGGTTTCTTGTGTTTCCTCCCGGTTTGTATCGCAAGATCTCCAGCATTAGGAGAAATGAGCGGACCGTCGATGTTTGGGTATGATATTGTCGAGGCGGGTGATGATCCAATATGATTCTGATTCTGCAACAGGAGTTGGGATAGCTGGATCTGGATCTGTCTCTGCATAATATCCAGCGCATTAAACGCAGCAATCTGACGAAATTTATTCAGCATTCAAATAAGGAAATACTCTGATGATAATTACTCACATCAAATGAAATAACAAGACCCTGCAGTCTATGTTGGAAGCTCTGAATCACACCATCGACATCGGCATTCTTCAGAAGAGCGTGAAATAGACTCATATTCGCGTGCTTCTCCGTGAATTCGAGAAAATCTTTCATTAGTCTGTATAGCTCAATCAGCAGACGGTGAGCTCGTGACGTAATATCCTAGCTTTACACGTTGAGGTCATTAAGCCGTTCTCGGATGTGGTCATCGACTTGATTGCGCGCAAGGACATTGTTGGCAGATGCAAGTATATTTGCGGAAGATTGGGCGAGATCCTTCAATGATCCCTTATTCCTTGAAGCCTGCGAAAGATGGGTAGAGCTCATTATTAGCAATAATCAAACGCGATAACAAGGGTGTACTGGCACCTTCTGCACGTTATCCCAGACAAGTTTGAGCATGTTAAAGGCAGGCTGGAGGGCTGGAACTGGGACGAACGATATCCCTAGTTCAATTAGTGCAAAAGAAGCTTCTGACATTGAGTGGCCTCCGTAGGATTTATCTTGTCAGAGCTGATTGAGGTGTTTGGATCCAAAAGATAGTAAACGCGCAGAAGCTGTACGGTAGCGTAAAGCCCGTATAACATATCCCACAGCCCAACTTTTTTTTATCGGTGACGCAATGGATGATGAATACAAATCCCGGTGTCCTATGTAGCTTTCGTTTATACCCAGTCTTGAATAAATAGAGCAAGGAGGAACAAACGTTCGGAACCATACATATGTAAGATCGCTTGAAGAATCAATTTGGGAAGAACTGAGTCCTTTGTTCCATAGACGAGCCCTCTCATTTGCGTTCCTGCCAGAGGCACCACTCTATAGTGCGGAAACACACATGGTACACTTCTCTCCGGGAATGCCCTATTTTAGGATAAGGCATCAATCAATGTATCGATCGAGGGTGTTCATTAGAAAACTTCAGAGTAAGATAGAATTGGATAAACAACTTGCAGATCGAGGGTAAGATTACATCGACGTTGCAAGGTGGGTAGCAAAAAGTTCGCACTGACGAAAATGAAACAAGAAAAATGAGACAAAAATGAAAGCAATGGGATTATAAAGATGGCTATCCGCGTCCCACGGGAAAGAAAGCGTTCAGCAGGGTATAGACAAACATTCGATTCAACGTCCATCGGAAGTCCGAACCACTCTCACTTTGGCGGAATCACGCCGTTTAGGCGAGGAGGGCAGCAAGGAGAGCGCCAATGATGCCGGCAGCGGGGCCACTGGACAAAGCGACCGCAGCGTTGGTGTTCGTAGCACCGGAAGAGGTCTGAGAAGCAGGTGCGGTGGTGCTGGCCTTCGATCTAGAAGTGGAGATTATCAGAGGACTGCGGCACTGCTGGAATGGAGACATACCCAGATGCGGCGGAACTACCAGAAGGTGTAACTCCACCTGAGGAAGACGAAGAGGGGGCAGAGGAAGGGGCAGAGGAGGTTGGTGGGGTGCTTGCCGGAGGAGTGGGGCCGGACGTACTAGAGCCAGCAGAAGAGGAAGAAGAGCCAGAGCCCCCAGTGGTCGATGAAGACCCTCCGCTCAAGCACGAGTTGTCAGCTGTAGGGCATAGTTAGTCTACCTATCAATCCAACAGCAAAAACAACACGTACAATTGGATTGAATCGTGACAATGTTGGAGAAGTTGGTAGCACCAGTTGAGTCCTTGACCTGAAGAGTGAGGGAAGTGCCTTGAACACAATCTGGGTTAGACGAAATTTCCGTGTGACAAATAAATTGAGACGGTACCGGCTTGGATATTAGTAGGCCAGGTGAATTGGGTACCCTGGAGACCTTGGGTGATAATCTGAAGAGGAGGGGCGGAGATTTGACCGGCAGGAAGGGCAGCAATTTGGTAGGGGGGTGTTCCACCTCTGTAAAATACGTCAAAAAAAGAAGGAAATATTCAGAACGACGCAGAGTGACGTACCCGACCAACAGGAGGGTGGGAGAGCACTAGAAACCATTAAAATCGGTAGAGACTCTACAGGGAATAAACACACCTGTTGGGCACTGACACTGATAGTCGACGAATTGGATATCAGAGCGTTGTCGTGAACGGAGTGAGGATGCTTACGGGGTCTGGATGGTTGGGGGGTCAGCGCGGACGCTAATGGCCATGGCGAGGGCAGTGAGGGCGACAGTGATCTTCATTGTTAGGGATAGCGGGGAACGACTGCGACGATGGGGAAAGAACGTGGAGTGGAGAAAGCGCTAGAAAAGCTGCGGGAGCGGTTGTTCAAATGGGCTGATAGCCATTTTTGAACCGGACAAACAAGGACAAACAAAGCGGCGAAATATACTCGGCTGTCTTCTCCATACGTCACTCCACTGTAAAATTTATTTTCGTGAGACAAACTGAAACTCAGTTAAAAATTATGTCCAGAAGGACTCTCTGATATTTCTTTTGTTTTTTTGAATAAAATTCGAGCAGAATTCCTCGAAAATAGCTAACTTCGAAAGGCTGACACGGTAGCAACGGCTAACCTTGGCTGACGATGCTCTTTTAGAATCGGCCTTGGCACCGTTTTCGGACTGTTGACCTTGAAGAGGTGAGCCCTTTAATATATGCTGATTAGACTTGGATCGCTGTTTCTTTCATTAAAGAAGACCAGAATTCATACGAATCTACAAGACATTTGTAGGGATATACAGGTGTCTTGCTATGACAAATGGCGGCTATCAGCCCCATCTTGATACATTCCGTCGATTCTTTGACATTCTTTTACCTCTGTGTCACGAACCCTGCTGCTCTCATGTGTGATAGAGGGCTATAGTCTTCATCAAAGAAGCAACCCTGTAACTGCTGGCCGCACGCCCGCCAAGCCGTCGCTGGAACTCTAACTTTTCTCTCCAATTGATTTGTTGTCTCTCCATCCTTTCGGACACTCTTTCAAGACATCTGCCACGCAATGGGATTCCACTTCCTCCTCGGCACCTCCTGTTTTCTATCTGTGTGACTTATTTCTCAAACTTACCATGGCGATCTGCACGCGCCTCGCTGCGCTTTTCAAATCACCACTCGTTGAATGCCACCAAATGGGATGGCGCGATACAGCACGCTCTTTGGGAATCCTCGTCAAATATTTCATTATCCATGCATGGGTCCGAATCGTCGTAAACCTCACCCAAATCAAGACCTTCTGTCGTCAACCATGAATATTCCAAGCCATTCGACCTTCTGGCAACTCTTATGTCTGACTGCATGTGAGCTACCTTTTAATTTATCTTAGTTGATCCTAGTACGCTATTACCTGTGCTAGCAACACTGTTCTATTCCTAGTCAGCACCAAATGACTCGCCCGCCCGATTGCACACTGAGAATTTGCTATCCCAGCCGTTAATAACGATAAGCTCAAGCTACCGATTTTTCGGAGAACTCCACTGATTGTCGATGTCTTTAGCACATTTACTACCTAAAAAAGAACGGATGTGCGTGCTCTCTCGCCTCATCTAAATCATTGCAATGAATTATTCTGAAATCGGACAGGACAATTTGCTCCGATTCGCGACACGGTTTCCACTAAATAAAGCTAGAGATATAGACGGCTTCTATTATGGTAATATACAATGGGTGGTTGAAATTCTATATGCAATGCAGATCACATGGATAATATCGAAAGTAAACGAACAAACTAAAACTCTTGGAATTTATACAGGATTGCGGATTTATGGTGCATCACGTACGCGATATCAGAATACAGGAAACAACGAGAGGACTGTGCATAAAGGATTGGAAATGCTGCGAATAACGAGATACTACCACGACCGTGAACCATTGCTATTCTGGGTGTTGTTTGTAGAGTAGGCGTAAGTCCCCGAGGATTGTCGCGGGTCGACTGGGTTGTGGTATTGACCTTGGGAGTAAGAATGAGGATGCGAAGTAGTCGAAGAACCTCCATGGGAGCCCCTCGAGAGTCGTGTAAGTGCAGTGTCCTAAAGAGATCATCTGAAAACTTACCCTTGCCATGGTGTCTGTCCTGATGCCTGATGCCTTTGTGTGCTACCTCCTAACTGTTGGGAAGACGATGGCGCCTCGTCATCCATCTTCAACCTCCGTAAGACATCTGCACCATCCTCGACTGACTGGACATCCATGCTTGATATCGGCGGCAAGCTGTACATTGGACTACCAGATGCTGAAGTTGGGGAAGGCCGAGAGTGTGCCGGCTGCCTTTCCATGTAGGAAATCCCAGGCAGAGAGATGTCTGGGCGTGTGGATGATGGTCGTGGGTATGAGGGAGTTTGGCCACCTTGATGGTGGAAGTCAGCGTATGACCGTTTATGGGCAGGGGCAGTAGAGGTGCTCGGTGTCTGACATCTAGGATCTATAGTGATGTCATCAGAGGGGAAGAATCGTAGAGATGTATTTGAGAAGCAATACCTCGGAAATGTTGAATTTGCAAAGGAGGGATACTTCCTTCATGCGGCATCGCAACTCTCTGGCCTAGAAATAGAGGTAAGAAACTGGACATATACACGATCTGATGGGGTGATATTAAGGAATGCATACCAGATACACCAGGCGTAAATTGCGGAGCATTGCTGTACGAGTAGCTGAAAGATCCCCCGCCTGGGACTGCATTACAAAATGTCGTACTGGATCCTTCTATGACTGAGGAGGTTCCCCGTCGGGAACGTCGTTTACTGGTCTCCGACCCTAGTTCACCATAGCCAGGTTGACCAGGTGCTAGACATGTATCCGGAAACGAGGGTCTACATATCGTCAAGCCATAAGAACGAAAAGATATCAGAAATGATGGAAGAGTCTCACCCAAAAAGAGGAATGAGATCTTCTCTAATAGACCATGCGACTCTAAGAAGAGGTAGTTAGTTCAGAATGTGACCCACATATAAAACATACCTCCTAGCTAGGCGTAGGGCTATCTTAAGAAGCCCACCACCAGGTCAGCCATACAGTATATATGTAGACGGATTCACACACCTCATAAGGCATCCAGGTTCCTTGGATTTTCAGATAGCCACCCCGTACTCTACGGACCTGTTGTGCCAACTCAGGTTGTCCTTCGATAATTTTCACTATGTCTGCTTTGGGATTACCGAGAGCTACCAGCTCCTGTCATCAATATCGATTACTATGAGGACGCATGCATGAAGACATACCCTTCCAGATACCAGTCCAAAGAATGTATCCATTATCGCAATCGAGCATCAACCAATGTCCGTTTAATGAATACTCAAAGACAGGTCTGCAGGAGAGAAGAATAATTAGTTGAATTCAGGTGCCTAAGAGGGTTCCCTGAGACGCACATGAAACCGCGAGGGTCGCTACTTGTAATGTAACGACTTCTCGTAACAGCGTGCTTGGAGCTAGGGAACGGCCTGTACCGCGGAACGTCTGGTGTTGAAATCCCCATCTCTCCCTTAGAATTATCAGTGACTAGCCATGAGAAATGGATGAGCAAAACACACTTGGGGTATCGGGGTGACCATCCTGTTTCTCCAAATATACTCGTCGGTTGTAAATTGAGATATGGCGAAGTGGATAGTGGAGAAGGTTAGACGGGACGAAAATTTACGACGCAAAAAGGCAAGCCGTTTTATAAGAAAATGGTGACCGCTTGGTCATTATTAAAATTTAGGGGAGCAATTCGGCAAAGAAGTTAACGCCGCAACTTATTTACCAGGAAGAGTAGTCTGCTATTCCACCCCTGGGCATTCGAAGAGGATGTGGTTAACAGCCGCAGATCTATCGTGACTTGGTACGGTTGGGAATCGCCTCCGGTTGGCATTGGTTCGCCTGCTTCGAAGCAATAAAGCAATTCTATTCTCGAGCTAATCGCTATAGTAATGGACCTAGGCGAAGGTATCGGCGTTGTGCGGAGACGGGAAAGTCAAATTAAGAGAAAGACCAACCGACGCGTCGAATAGAGCCCCAGAGTTTGGAATTGGCCACTCCGTTAGAAACATTATGCCTTCATGGTCTGTGTAAATATGACCACTTCCCTGCAAGCATCCATGCGCACGAGAATTTGTCAAAGATCTGTCGAGCCAGGTCGAAACCCTGAATGAACATTCCCGAGCGACGATAAGATTACACCACCTCTCTTCCGTTTCCATACTTGGAAGTGATCAGTTTTCTCGCCGCGTCTCTAAAGCTTTCTGTTACCAGCTTCCAAGAGCTAACGGTGAGTATCCGGGAAAGGTCTTGTTTCGATGGAGGTTGTTCAGCTTCATCATAGATGGCTGCGGAGCAAATCATGCCGACAGGGACGTCAAATTTGGATATAGGTTGAGTCTGGCCCGGCATACCTCAGCAAGGACAGTGCCAAAGCTTGGACTCAAATAATTGTCAGAGAAAATTCCAATTCAACTGTTCTTCTTCTTGAAATTAAGGAAATTCCTGACGATACAGGATTAGGAAGTCTTCCCGCTAAGGTACGCCTCGAAATTTTCGGTAACCACTGAAATTTGACTTTGACGCAGGCTTGTACCCTGCCTGACTTCTAGAATTCTAAGAAGAGTTACGGCACCAGGAGACATAATACGCGGATACTGAAGAAGGCGGCCCTAATATCTTTTCTTGATAAATTTCTTGAAGCGACTGTGAATCTTCTACCATCCTCAAGAGGATGCCATCCTACTGAGTACCTACTGGATTCATTTAACCTGTTGATATCGTCTCCATAGTTTCCAGGAAAGTATGATGGGTAACGGAAATTGTATCAAAGTGGTAGGTACGCACAAAGAAAATTCCTCGTTTACATAAGTAAATAACATGTGGAAAATACAACTTGCCCTCAAGACGTGTCTCGAAGATTCGAGTACACCCATTTCCTGAACAGCAAAATAGACCATCCCGAGTCATCCAGAATGAGTCTCGTATCAATGAAACTTACGGCGCATCCGTAACATGATCCACAACACCCACCAAACCTTCACTAAACCTTGCAGCCTGTGGACGAAAGCTGACACGCATACGTTGCCTCCACTGCTGAAATGATCTGTTTCGTGGTTTGTCTCGCAATTTTGTCACAGCATTTCAGAATAATGTGTAACTAAATTCACTTTGTTTTCAAACTAAAACAAACTCAGCTCCATTACTAGTACTCCATGAAGAATTCTTCATTCTTCAGATCTTCAGAGCCTGGAGTTGTGTAAGCGCCCACGATTATCTTTACAGCATGACTATAGCCTTTTCAGCGGTTATCATCCTCCCGTTCCGATCCACTCCACTTTTATTTGATAAACTTTCATTGCTGGTACATGTCCAAAAGCACAGCCTCCTGGTTGGCTAATCACATGTGCCTAGGAACGCTGTTGGAGGTAGAGGACGGATAACCTGACTGGAATCTGCTCAGATACTCTGTTATGCGCAAGTGATCAGAAGGTATTCTTTATCTAAGAGAGAAGTCCCATAGACCATTGTTTGGCTCAGGATTCTCGGACGGACAGGTCGCTACTTGTTCTAGGCCACTACGGACTACTTGATGGGGCACCTTCTGAATGCATTTCATGGGATTTTAATCGAACTTCTATGGCTAACAGCTATTGTGGCGCAATGAACCCGAAGGGAGGAAAGGGCGATAGCGTGTGATTACATGTCACTCACCCAAACTGTCAAAGATCTAAGTTGTCCATCCGGACAGAAAAGGCGGGTTTTTCTTCAGGAGATGAATGGAGCTTAACGCATACACTACTCTCAATGAAGCAATTTTATTTCCTCCTAAAGACCCAACAAGGAGATCTCGCTCCTGACTTCCTCAGTAAATTCGCTTCGGGCTCTCATCAGATCAGGTGGGGAGCACCACCGACAATGGACTGAATAGCTCTCAAAGAGTTTGTTCGTCGCCGTCTCCCGAAATTTAAATTGTATTTGTCTGACCTAGTGCTTCTCAGCGTGCACCCCTTATTTAAACGCAGCATTCCATTCACATACTGTCACCCCTCCGAAGTATGATTTTGAACACCATCGTGAACATCAGTCATTTAACGCGGTCGGCTAGTGAAGTTATCGTCGATCCCAATTCATGCGACGCCTATTCATAGTGTTGGACTTTTCTATAGTCTGCACCTGGTGAGACTTAGTACTTTTGGTTACTGGGACTCGGTTTATCAGAACGTTACGGCGCTAGGATTGTTCCACATATAAAGAAGGATGCACTTGCATGAATTCTTAATCCCTTCGATTGTCATTTAAGGTCCTTTCTCTATCGGTGAGATGGTCCTCCTTCGTCACCGGATTTTTGACCCCGAAGTTCAATCTTATTTGCAGAGGGATCCTTACCCCTCAACAAATTCTAGAGATAGGGAGCTCTCTACATGGTCCGTAATCCGATACACGGATCGTCCAGACGATGCTCCATATCTTGAAGCAAAGGGAAGTCAACGACTTCCACTCCTATCGAGTGGGAGTGTTGAACACCGGATACGAGAACGCATCATACAGGCTTCTCTGGACCAGACTGTTGATTCTGAACAGGCCTTTTATGTCGCTGATCTTAGTGTTGTCTACAAGCAATACATGAAATGGAGGGACCATCTTCCCCACATCCAACCCTTCTTTGGTGAGTGCAAAGACTCTCTTTCGAGCCTCACTGTTGAACGTAAAAAAATTCAGCAATCAAAAGCAACCCAGATCTTTATATTCTACGTCTCCTGGCTCGATTGGGTACCGGATTCGACTGTGCCTCTTATGGTGAAATTTCGCAAATACTCGAGCTAGGGATTGACCCATCTCGAATTATATTCGCCAACCCCTGCAAAGCCGAGTCTTTCATTCGATATTCTGCTCTTTACGGAGTGAATCTCATGACCTTTGATAACTTTGATGAACTTGACAAGATTTCTCGGGCACATCCCAGTGCACAATTGGTTCTACGAATCCTCGTCGAAAACAAAGGAAGCATATACAAGTTGGGACAGAAATTTGGGGCACCTATGGATACCATATCCAAACTGTTAGCCAGGGCTCAAGATCTGCACTTGAACGTTGTCGGTGTCAGTTTCCACGCGGGAAGTGGGGTGGCGGACGTCGACTTGTATTTGGGTACATTTGCCAACGCTATCGAAAGAGCTCGTAAAGCTTTCGACCTAGGCAAAGTTGCAGGCTACGATTTTCAGCTCCTGGATATTGGTGGAGGATTCCAAGACAAAATCTTCGAACAAATGGCCACCGTTTGTAACCTTGCCCTTAATCAACATTTTCCAGAATGGAAGCGGGGAGGTATAACTGTCATAGCAGAGCCTGGACAGTTTTTCGCGACGAATGCCTTTACATTGGTGACCAATATTATTGCCCGCCGTGATCAAAGCAGCAAGACGCATTCAATGTGTGAGTATTTTCCTCGGACTTTGAGAGAGGATCACTTATTCTTGACGATACAGTATATGTCAATGATGGTTTATACGGATCTTTTGACTGTGTTCGGATGTCGGAAGTATTCCCCACTTTTGCCACAATTAGAGGATCATTTGTGGACCGAGAAGACATTGAACGCGAGCCGCATGAATCTGTAATAATATGGGGACCGACGTGCGACAGCACCGATATGATATGTCGCGAAGCCCTTGTTCCTACGAGGTTAACCATAGGAGACTGGCTCGTATTTTCAGATATGGGTGCATACAGCTCGGCGCTGTCGACACGTTTCAATGGCTTCCGCCCTCCGGAGGTGATCTACACAACAGGACCGACTGGTACCCCCGAAGCAATCGAGGTTCGGAGAATTCTAACTTCATGAGCATTGGAGGGTTTCGGGCGCACATATATTATTCTTAGTGGATGAAATCTAGAACTTAGATACGCTATCTATTTATATTATTGACAGAGAATCTTAGAAATCTGTACTTCGTTCCGCTTACAGTACTGTTCGATCAATTATTATACACATTGTCTTGATTTATTTTAGTTCGCTTACTACTGTAAGATATTTTGGTCAGGCGTTATCATAATTCGTGCTTGCTGGGGTGGATGTTCTCATTTGATGGGTGATCGCCAATGTTGAGTGAGGTGGCGATTTTATTACGATGTACTGTGCATTTTTCACAGAGATAACTTTGATTACACTACTTCACAATGACAATGAGGGCACCAGGAATGAACAAATTGAATAGAAGATTCATCTAATTAGATCCCTCCGTATCATGCCGCAAGAATTTCTCTAAATTCTCCACTTTCTATTGATTCCTTCAAAACATCCAATCCACCCACGAACTCGCCATTGACGATAAGCTGAGGGAAGGTGGGCCAGTTATTCAAAACCTTTAGACCTGAGTAAAGACGAGCACTTAATATTGTATTTTCAGAAACAAATTAGCCACGTACCTTGGCGAACCCGTTCATCGGATAAGATGTCAAAGGAAGTAAATTCAACTCCCCGTTCTCGTAGTAAAGCCACCGTCTGTCGCGAAAAGCCGCATCGAGGTGCATCCGGAGTGCCCTTCATGAATAGT
>Ga0157379_10003120_pt1 | contig 14025 bp, 6 predicted proteins | sample S25metaG_FD_121802 | JGI IMG/M metagenome (GOLD analysis project Ga0157379, IMG submission 121802) | Switchgrass rhizosphere microbial communities from Kellogg Biological Station, Michigan, USA - S2-5 metaG | ecosystem: Host-associated > Plants > Roots > Rhizosphere > Soil | place: USA: Michigan... | reverse complement strand
GATTGCGATCTTGTTGGAAGATCAAAAGGGGGCGTTACTGCAGTTTTTGCTGCCCGCGTTATTATCACACCAGAACAGCCCACAGAAACATGATTGGAATAGACTATCATGCCTACGGGTATGGGTATGAAAACATAATAAACATGCTCCCTCAAGGTTTTGGAGTTCTACGGTGCTAACCAATTATTATAATGACTGGGTCGCCTTTGTTACACAGGACGCATGAATCACCTTCGGCAACGCATACCGATCCATCTGACCACAAATGACCGAGAAACTTTCTATAGAGAACGGTGACACTGTTAGTATACGGATATGCTTAGAATATGTACTACCATCCTATCATATTATTCTCCGGACGAGGCTTCTCCGTGCCTCAATTGTACAGCTTCTAAACCTGTACTCTAAATCCACGGAAAGTCGCTTGGCGGTCCGAATTCCCTTCGGCGATGGGAGGCATCATCTCTGAGCTATGGGACAGAGGCCTCTTGGCATCAGTAGTGAAAGCCAGAACTATTCGCAGAAGGGTTCGTAAGGCATTCATGGTTCTCTGATTACGCCAAGATCAGCAACAAATCACACCAAGCATTATGTCCATAGTGTCAGCATACGCATCGAATTAACGTACACCTTCTGAAGAATCTGATTGACTTCCCTGATTCATCTCAGTTGTGTCCTCTCCCTCAGCCAAATAAAGTTCCGCATCTTTCTGCAGTAAATACCGCAGTAACGCTAGCACAGAATACTAAATTTATTTCCCAACATGGGTTAAAGGGGGAGACTTCAGCGTTTTAGGGCAGTTTTCATATATTAGAAAAACACAAATGGTGAATTAAGGGTGTAAATGCCTGGCACTTTTTCACAAAGCATTTAAATTCCTCAAAATTCTTCTTTAATCTGCCAAACAATTTGACAGATAGAACTTCCGAACTGAGGAATGAGAAAAAGGTACGGAGTTAATTTTGTCGTCAAAATCTCTCGATGCTGGTCCGATCGTAGCTCTCGGTTGCGTAAAAGATCGACAGAGTTGGACTTCTTCGATCAAGATCCATCAGGACCAGTCTAACCGCATTAAGCATAATCCTTGAGAAACTTCATTCCTAATTGGTAATATTTGAATGTGAACTTTGTTTTCTATTGACAGGTTTTCTCACACCGAGAATTGGGTTCGACAGATCCCTCGTAAAGCGAAGTGACACTTCTGCGCCCACCGCCGCGCTCAACTTGAACCATTGCGCTCGTCGCCGCCTCCCGATATCATGGCAAACATCAAAGCTGAACCCGTCGGTATCATTGGTGGCGGTCCAGCTGGCATTATCACTGCCCATACCTTGTTACAGGATGGATTCTCTAATGTCCAGATTCTGACACGCGACAGATCTCCAGGTGGTGTTTGGTGTAGAGACCGCGTTTATCCTGGTCTCATCATTAACAAGTAAGCTTTTAGTCGCGCTCTGAATGATTTGAACTCAAGTCTGGCTGCGAAGTGTTCACGGAGAGTTCAGATTCTCTCCTATGCCGATGCCTCCACCAGCAGATGCTGCAGCGACAGGTGGTCGCCTCTCTGGAATGGACATGTGCAATTATATGGAATCCTTTTCAGACACGTACCTGAAAGGAAATTTTCGCTTTGAAACCGAAGTTGTCAATATCCGCCAAGATGATATGACTTCTACATGGCTAGTAAAGGTCAAAAATCTAAAGACTGGGATCGAGGAAGTCTTGAAGTATACTCGGCTAGTCCTGTGCACAGGTGTAAGTATCGGATATCCCTGCCTTGTGTCATCCATTAGTGTTCACTATGATGCTTAGGGATGCAGTGCTCCGTATATTCCTGTTGAACTTTCTCCTTCATCTGCCTTGCAAGCCAATTTCAAGGGGCCAGTTTTCCACTCCAATCAGTTTGCGTCTCAAACCAATAACCTTTTGGAGCATGTCAAGGAGTCTTCCACTGAGATATCCGACGATGCTGGATCCGTGGTTATAGTTGGAGGCGGAAAATCTGCGCAGGAGTTCGTCCAATCCGTTACCTTTCTTACTCTGGCTTTTAACCGATTTATTGTAGTATCGCCTCATTTTTAGCCGCCAAAGGTAGAAAGGTTACTGTCGTCTTCGAACAAACGGACGCGTTTTTGGCCGTGACTTCTCCTCTCCCTGACTTTATTCGCAGGAGTCGGTATGAAGCTTCTCCGTCATTTCAAGTTTGCATACTGACGATAATACAGATTTTTGGGTGTTCTTGGACCTCATATTGAATTGCGTTCGCGTCTCGAGTAGGCATCACTCTCCTGGAACCTCCCTACTAACATAACGAAAATATTTGCTGTAGGCGTTTCCTTCATACCACCTGGTTGGGTAGCAAGATTGTCCGTACAATTTGGGGTGCGTTGGAGGGAAGCTCGGTAATATCAACTGGGTTTTATTCTACCTGATTTTAGAAGTACTTACAATGGTAATTGATATAGTTTGATGCCTTGAAAGTTCCTAAGGACTCACCACTTCGGAAAACGCATTCCTTGTTCTGGGGAATCCGCACCAACGACGAGGGAGTAGGAAGACCAACAGGTTTCCATGCTCTGACAAACGCTGGTAAAATCAAGTTGGAAGTTCCTGCGCGGATGGAACGTTTTGGAGATGATGGTTACTCAGTCATTCTGAGTAACGGGAAGGTCCTCAAAGCCGACGCGGTGATCTTGTCCACAGGATACACTTCGTCTTGGAAAAATATATTCGACGGTACATCTAATATTTTCTTAATGAGTCTGTCGAAATCATAATTCCTCCAGAGAAAACTATGGCAGATATTGGTATTGAAAGACATCCTCCACAAGGCGAATTCGCAGATGAATGGAAGAACTACCAAACATTGGACAACCCTCCGCCATCACACCCAGAAGCCGAACAGTGGTCGTCTGCGATATATCGCGGGATAGTACCTGCCAAGAATATTAACCGAAGAAATTTTGCGATCAACGGCGCTGTAGTAAGTCGAATTACACATCCTATATTAAATCTTCTCATAAGGCCTCCAGTTTACCACAAACAATGGATACTACTTTGAAGTCACTGCTCATTGGATTTCGTCATACTTCCTTAAGGATAAAATGAAGCTTCCAGAAAGGCCGGAAAGTGCTCTCGAACATGCCGAACGTAATGCGGCCTGGTTGCGCAAACGGTTCCCGGATATGTTACTATGGACCAATGAAAGTTATAGCAGTGGGATAAATTTCTGGACGTAAGTAGTTTTTCTAGTTTGGTGTTTAAACGAGACCAATTCCTCTGTAGGTGGTATCAAGGCGCAGACGAGCTTCTTGACGACATGTACTTACCCAACATGAGAAGTGGTGGAAATTGGATCACCTGGCCTTTCAAAGTTGTAGACTTGAAAGAAATTTCTCATCTGAAGGAGGAACGCGAGGCGAAACGAGGGCTTTAAGCAAGCAATTGTTCTCAGTTCGTACTTTTATTTGGGACAATCAAGCTTCTCGATGGTTTGAGAATTTTTGTGGTGATATCAGATTATTTAGATGATTATTAGCTTTTCACTTCATTAATTTTCACTCTTTATCATGGTGTGGCCGACGAGCTTCCATGAACCTTATTTATGGTCACATCTAAGACAGACAGTAGACGCTGGAACCATTCAACTAAGTGCTACATGCCCAAAGGATCCTGCTGTCCAAAAGAATCATTTCGGCTATTATTGCTGTTTGCATAATTGATGTCGGACCCTAAACTCGGCGCTTCTGACACCATCAACCTTGAAAAGTTTATCTGTTGTCAACAGTGCCTCCTATGCTCGAGCAATCTGTATTAAAATCATTGAAATAAATTATTATTTCATCCTACGGTGCTAAATTTCAGGGAATGGTCGGTTAAGAGTAGAATACAATATAGTTGTATATTTGCCCTCTCTTTGTGTTTCTGAGCCATCTGACAGGTGGATATTCTTGGAAAAAATATATTTAAACACTATAAACCACACACAAAAAGTGTATGGAGCTAGACACTGGATGACTGCAGTCTCTGGCTGGTGTTGCCATGCAGCTGATGCAGCAAACAGCTTGTGTGGCCATTTGTACCACAACTAGCAGTAGGTATACCAATTCCCTCTATAAATCATCTTTAAATATTAATATCTGTTATTTAAAAAGCTTTGAAGCTATTTTGACCACCGGAACTGCCAGGAAAGACTAACAGGTCCTTGAGAGTAGGTTTGGGGGGGAAAGAGATATTGAACCAATAAATTCAAATTTTTGAACCATAAATATCTTAAATTTATAGTTTTAAATAGTTTTCATTAAGCCTGCATGAGGTTTAAAACAGCTCTACAGTAGTTATAGCTGCGGGGAGACAAGTGTGTTGGAAGCACTGGATTCAGGCTCCAACACCAATTATGCAAACAGCAACAATCCCCGGGAGTATTCAGTGGGATGTGATACATGTCATCACTTGGGTGGTTGAAAGGGTGATCCGGAGGATGTTACCCCTTGGGATGGAGTCTCTGGGATGTCTCTGGGGACATCCCTTGGGTGAGCTACCCTGGAATGGAGTTGCTGGGATATCTCTGGAGACATCCCTCAGGTATGCCCCCTTTGACAGTTGGGCTGGGACATCCAGGCAACATCATCTAGGTATGTTTCTTGCAGTAGCCCTCCATTCTCTTCTATTTCACAGAAATATTCGAATAAAATGACAATAAAAACACATTTATTTTATTCTTATATGTATGTACAGCACTACCCATGAACTCTCCAGAACTGGAGACAAAGTTTGACCAGCAGTCAAAAAGAAGTGGGGATAACTAAGTATATATGGTCAATAAACAGAAAAGTCCACTGTGATGGGCACTACCCAGATCAACAGGATAGAGTGGAGGTCAGAGAGATCTTGCCCTTGAAGCAGGTGAGACATGCTGATTCATGGTGAAGATGGATATAGATAAGGGGATGGATAGAGGTGAGGATGAGGATGAGGATGGGGCGGTGGTGGTGGTGGTGGTGGAAGAAGGAAGGAAAATGCAAAATTAATGTTATGCCTAGAATTTCAAGATCAGCTAGGGAGTGCAGAACACTGCAAGAGCTGGGATACTTTGGTAGAGTCCTCTAAATTGTCCTTGGGATGTTGGGGGGAGCTTACCCATGGGATGTCCCCAGAGACATCCAGCAGCACCATCCCAGGGGTGAAAACCTCCAGATCACCCTTTCAACCACCCAAGTGATGTCACATATCATGCCCCACTGAATACTCCCAGGGATTAATTGTGGAACTGATTCCCTGGGACATGTAAGCACTAAGTACCATGGTGCTTCTTTCTTTCTTCCTTTCCTTCCGACTCCTGCATGACTCTTTGTTAATGAGTCCTTTATTCTTCTGCAATATTTGTGATGACATGACCCTGATGAAGAGTGATGGGTGGTCAAAAGTCACCTCTTGGGTTCTCTTCATCCTTTGGACTCCTTCTGGAGCAGGTAGAGTAAATATAGAGCCACATTATCATGTCATATCAATTCCAATGCATTTGTAAATATCACCCACCTACATATGATTACTTAGATACTCCCTGCTCATCAAACCTTGTGTAGACTATTGTCATCAAACAGATGATGTCTTTGACCTTGCTCCCCAATCAGCAGGTAATTTCTTCTTTAGAGAACATATGTCTAGGGTTTAGGCTGAAATGATTCCTAAACTGTCAATTAGCACCCAAACACATTGTCTTTTCTTTCAGTATCTCTTGGCATCCCATTGATCCAGCTGTCAATTCATGAGAGTAATGTAGGCCTAAAGAGACCCACATCCCAAGCAGATATCCTTTTACTTTGATAGTGTCACACTAGAGACATAGAAAAGTTTTCAACTAAGGAAAACTTTAGGAAAATCTTAAAGGTTAGCCACTTTTATTTAGTATTTTTACCCAACAAAAAAAAATGATGAAATTAAACATCCTTAAAGGGTTTCATTAGAATTTTCGGACCAAGACTTGGAAAAAATTAATGAAACCCTATGAGTCAGAAAACTCTAATGTAACACTGTTGGAATGTTTAATTTTTTTATGGTTTTTAATTCTATGAAAATCCTGAATAAAAGTGGCTAACCTTCAAGATTTTCCCAAAGCCTTCCTTGGCCAAAAACTTTTCTATGCCCCCATTGTCACTGGTCCCAAATTGTTGACAGTCTTTACCTGACTGCCACATTGACTGAGACACATGGTGAGAAGCTTGTGGGATCTGTAACACTTCCTTTTGTGTATTTGACATGCATTCATGTGCAAATTCAGCAGATTCATGCTATTGTTCCCTATTATCCCTCCAATCCTCCCCATTACATTTCAAGGACAGGTTAGAGGTTAGCCACTTTTATTTAGGATTTCCACCAAATGGAAATAAAAGGGATATTAAACATTTTCTAAGGCTTTCATTAGATTTTATGGACCCAGACCATGAAAACTCTAATGAAATCCTATATGAGCCTGAAAATCCATGGGAATGTTGAATTTTGTTATGGTTTCTATTCCATGAAAATTTGAAATAAAAGTGGCTAACCTTTAATATTTTCCTAAGGTTTTCCTTGGATAAAAATGCTTCTATGCCTCCAGTGTTGTACTTGCTGAAAATAACCATCACATGGTATTTGGTGACTGCCAGCAGCTTGGATATTTTTTCTATGTTATAACATGTAGTAGCTATCTATACTCCCACCCTGTAAACCTTGCTGTAAAAATGAATGTTGAGCCTGGTGGAAATAGATTTCATGAAAATGTGAATTTTCAGCTTTACTCACAAATTTGTTAAGAGAAAGGTGTGTTCCCCAGCTTATAGTTTGTAGAATTCTCTGCAAAAATTAGTTTAAGGATCATGTACCAAAAATGCCTTGTTCGAGGTGTATCTGGCCTGCCAAGTGACAATTTGGTGTAATATGCTACATTTTTCTCCAAAAAACCAAGTTTGGTGCCAAGATAACACTGGAACAATTAGAAATTAGAACACAGTGATTAAAGTAGTGTTGTAGAAAATCATTAAAACTACAGGCTAGTACTCATACATTTCTCCCAAAAAATCATGGCCAAAGTAGGAAAATTATATTTCATGAAATTTATTCCCACTGGGCTCAATATTCATTTTTACAACAACATTTATAGGTTGGAATTGTAGACAACTACTACACCCTATCACACAAATAAAATATCAAAGCTGTTGCTCAGATGTTACCACCAGCAGTCATCAAATACCATATGACAGTCACTTTTAGACAGGACAAGTATAAGTACTTTCAATGCTTTCAATGACTCTTTCTCAACAGACTCCATTTGCAGCCTCTTACATCAACTCCTGATTGGGTTTACATGTTTGCATATTGATCTGTTGAATGATTTGGGTGAAGTCATTGCACAAAGGGAAGACCAGAGAGCCTTTCAAGCAGGGAATGAGCATAGTGAGAATTTGTGAACTTGTCCCTCATATAAATCCTGGGATCTTGGGGAACCCTGAAAGTGTTCAGAAATCAAAATAGGTCCAAGTATCTGAATTCTTCATAATGGAAACATTTCCAATATTCTGTACAGTGGTGCAGTGAAAATACATTTGGCACCTGTTCACACATGATTCCACTTACAATGTGCACTGCATCTCCACAGAAGGTTCTTAATAAATTCTGGAAGATATAGATACAACTATATATATGGATGGATATGTTTGGGGACTATACACTAGAGATATCAAACATTATCCTTTGAATCAATAATATATATGAAATTCTTTACCATCACACTTCTCCAAAGATTTTTCTGGGAGCCTGGCACTTCTAGAGCTTGTTACTGCTTGGTATAGCGTCCTTTTACTGCTTTGAGGGCTTTGATATAAAGAGGAATGGAGTTGTAGAGGGTCCAGATATAACCAAAGTCCATATTCTTTCATTCTTCCTGTAAAACAGTCTAAAGTTCTTCAATATTGTAAGGTTAGACTGGATGGGCACAGATTCAACAATCAATGTTATTCCATGCATGTTTGATAATGTTTTGGCTGAGGTATGAACTAACCAGGGAAGAACTATGATTTTATTGTCATGGAACCAATGGGTAATGAGCTTGGATGTATGCTTGGGATCATAATCCTGCTGGAAAATGGCATTTTGTGAGTGAGTTTTTCAATCCTGGGTTTTTCTTTAATAACCATGGCTTCTTCCAGCATACATGACCACACGAGCCCCTTTAATAAATATTCAATGAAGAGTAGGTGGGCATAAACTTGGAAAGAGCTTGCACTGAATATCTGTAACAACACAATATTCACCAGAATTGACAGCACATGCTACAATGGACTCCAAAAAGGTAATAGTGCAGATGGCTGGTCTAGCACTGCAGCTTTAGTATAAAAAAACAGGCTGAGGAGCTTGGTATTTGAGCCTATGGAAATTATGCAATACCACAGAGGGATATAGACCAAGAGTATTGGTAATTTCAGTGAATTTAAAACCTTTGTTAAGCATTCAGTAGATGTGGGTCTTCCTGGTTGGAGTGCAAGTCACCATGATCAATGATTTTTTTAGAGATGATAGATACTTGGTGAAAAAAGTTGGGGAGGGGGGATATGTGGGCTATGGAAAGAACTGTGCACAGCAACCACATAGATAAATGGCCTCCAATGCATCTGAGGGCTGGATTCCCATATACCATACATTTGTTGCATCAGTGGAGCAGCATCACCTCATTGTATCTTCTGAAATTCTATAATTGAAGGAAGATTCACCAAAGATACTGGGTAGGAGAAAATGATTCATCAGGCAATCTCACATTTGGGTGCCAAATACATTTTCACTATGCCTCACTATACTTGCACTTACCAAAAGCTTTCACTTACCAAAAGTAATGGTTATCATGTGATTTCTGCCTCTGGATCTAGGCTTTTATGGACAACAAATATTTTCCTCAGAATGATTTTCATACATTAAAAATATCAATTTTTTTCCTATAATACAGTGCTCATCCAATACATAGTATAACCACCATTCGAGGCCAAAACAGTAATGACTCTATTCCCCATATTCTTCACATGAGAGTTGATATCCTCCAGTGTGATTTGGTTCCAAGCTTCTTAGACAGCAGCCTTAAACCCAGCAAAATTCGTCAGAGAGTATGGGTGGGGCCTGATAGGGTCCTTTAAAGTCTTCCACAGCAGTTCTATTGGGCTGAGATCAGGAGATGATGCAGGATGTGGAAATTATTGGATCCCATTTGGGTCAAGCCACTCACAAGTACTCTTTTCATGATGAGATGGTGTACCATCCTCCTGAAATACTACAATTCCTCTCTCTTCTGACATCTCCTGATAAAACTCTGCAACAGACCATTAAGGACTTGATATTGGTACTGTTTTGCTGTCATACTACCACCATGACCACCTGGATAATCCAAAACCACTAGCAGCCCTTTTGTTATGATTTGATCCTTGGGGTCAGGCTCAGAGTATAGTTCAGAAGTGGTTGGACCGGTATGGACAGGGACATGGCCTCAAGTAATAGTTGTGCACCCTCAATTGTATGTCAGTGATTGTTCCAGTATTTCAGAAGGTAAAGCTGGAGGTTCAGATATTCAGAAGAGAGTTTGGAGAAGTCAGGGAAGCATATCAGATGGTCTGTCAAAGGTGATTTTCAGATTAAGGAGGAAAGACTATGTCACATCTCTTTTATACTACAAAGTGAGATCTCTATTAAGGTTGGAGTTAAGTGTAGTGAACCTGAGTGCAAGACATGTGAACAAACATAAAAGAGTGACAATAAGACAAGTGAACAGTTAGCACAGAACATAAGGTCATGAGGAAGTAAGCTCCAGGAAGTCAGGTGGAATATACAAATGGGAATAAGACAGGGTTGAGAAAATATGTAACAAAGGTAAGTTGGGAGATAACAATTGGAAGTTCAGAAGTTCAGAATGGGGTTTGGAAAGCTTGGAGGTGGAATGGGTTGTGACACCTTTTGGCCCTCCAGAATGCAACACCAAACCATTACACAGATTGGCAATTGTTTGAGTGTTGGTATAGGGCAGTCTCCATGAAATACTTCATCTACAGAACATGTGACTCAAACAGTGCCCTTCTTATCACCAATGTAGACATAACACTCATCCAACCAGATGACATGGCACCAATCTTCTGCTGTCATGGACTTGTACCATGTTGGCAAGGCTTTTCATGCACATCACTGAATATTAGTAGGTAAAACAACCCTTTGAGCCCTTCTCTGGTGCAATCCTTGATCTGCAAATACTCGACACACTGTAGAAGCTGACACCTCAGATCCAACACTATTTGCCAGTTCCTGAAGTGGTTCATGGTGGCTCTTCTTGCTCTCTTGGACAGTATGATGTGAAAGACCAGGGTAACTTTGGTTGGTTAACCAGAACAGGGTCAGGCATGTGTGGAACCAGTATTCATGAACTTCCACCAGAGCTTGGTGGCAGTAGAGTAGGGCATAGGAGAGGGGACCTGCAGATGCATCTGCAGGTGTGACATCTCTTGAGACTGTCACCTCCATCTGTGATGGGTGGGGCCAACGGTACCTGCAAGGTGCCTGAGATACTTGTACAGGTAAAAACTACCTTATTTGGTAATTTCCTCAAAGGTACCTGTGGGTTTTCAGGTATTTGAGGGCTCAGAAGGTCGCCCCCATCCATATGGGTGCTTAGGCACCAGGAACCTGTGGGTACGGGGTATTTTTACCTGCAGGTATCTCCACAGGTTTCCCCCAGGTACCTTTGAGGTACATGAACCCATGCTATCCCCTACAGTAGAGTAGGGTGGCCAGAGAAGATGGCCCCGATGAACCTATTCTTCTTAGAACTATCATGGAAGGGCATACTTGCATTCAAGTGGGAAGAAAAGGTATGACGTGATGGTTTGTTGTAAGACACGTAGCGCGCACGTGACCGTGAGCGACCATGAGTTCTGGTAAGCATGAGTATATCCATGATCAGGTCGCATATGAGCTTTCACTGTCCCAGAGAAATACACTCATCGCCGAAATTGACCTCAGCATGCCTCTCCCTCTGCCTTCTTGTTCACTTATGCTGGTGTCATACGTTAGTCAATTCACTCGACCTCCGCATAAACATATAGAACTAGGCAGTGGAAATATTCTCATGACAGGGTATCCTTTCTCCTATATCTCAGCGTACGGTGATTCCTACCCACCACGATACAGAACCGGACCCAATCTGTAGGGGGGATTGTGAAGCTGCCTAAGAGCAAATTCACTGCGTTGCTCATGCCTTCGTAGTGAAAAATGTAAACAAGCGACAGACGGGGATCGTGGTTGCTTCTAAATCAAACATCCCATCGACTTCTGCATTTGAGCATCTCCATTTAGGACTTCCTAAACGTTGTATTCATGGTTGGATTGCTCAGAGGATCTTTGTCCTCCGTCCTCTTGAAGGGCAACGGATACGCCACGTATTAGTTGTTATATATTCCGTACATCACCTGTATGTACTAAGGGGTTCCATGTGTTCATTCTCGATGTCTAAGAGTTTATCTGGATTCCGGGACAATCGCCTGGGATTCTTCACAGTTCGATATAAACTTGGTCAATCCCTCCGAGCCGCAGCTCCTTTCTAGACACTCTATCAGATATTGTCGGAGAATTATCAAGGGAACCTCAAAGAGAGACCTTCCATCACGCCATAGATGCCAGATTGAGCTGCGAAATTGGATAATTGAACCACTAGATCTAATGCTTTCTCGCTGCTTGGACGTGGAATCACGTTACGCAGATAATTGTCACCAATTCAATATATCTATATCGGTAAGCATCGTGCTCTTTTTCAAGTAAACGGATGCAGATTGGAGACATATCATAAATTATTCTTCCGTTTGAATAAATAGTGCAACAAATAAATATATCCCACACAACCACGCCGATCAGCCTAGTTATCTTCCTTCCTCCTTCCGCGCCGCATTGTTGGTAGCAATGAGAACCGAGAAAATCTTCACCCACTGAGTATCGCTTCGATTATGCCACGCATGTTGAGTTTCACGTTGGACAATCAAATCTCTACATAAATTCAACGTGAGTCGTTGGTACGCCAGCGGGAAGCAACTAAACAGTCTCATAGGAATAAACATACCCAGATTTCAGAACCGTTCTTTCCCCACTATCAAGCTCAAGCTCGATTTCCCCCTCCACTACAATACCATAATCAATAGACTTTGTGGTATGCATTGGTGAGCTTGCACCGGGTGGCATCCAGACAAACGTTGCGACCTAGTTACGAAGTACAAAGCTCGGCATAAGGTGGAAGAAAATCGAGGAAGCGACATACCGCGCCTTCATTTGACACTCTAAAAGTTTTATTTCCCGTGGGATCAATATTTGTGGCAGTTGAACAATCAGCAGGGACAGTGTCGGTCCACCAAGAATCTTGGAGTCTACAGAATATTGTTAAGACAAAATACTCAGAGTTAATCTGCTTGCTAACCTTGTCCCGTTGGGTAGATTTCTAGCAAATTAAAATTTAACTATCAGCCGGATATTTTGAACTTTATTCAGAAAATGATAACCCACGTGACATGTCCACCATCATCTTCGTACAAAATATGTGCTTTCCCTTCTTCTCTGATGCCTGTTACGACACGTCGCGCAAGTGGACCAGGATTATGCTTATCCACCGTCGAATATGTTGGTGGTCGTGATATTGGGGCTTCTGTAATTTGAGTAGCCGCCTGAGGAGATGGCGAGCCACTCGTTGATACGGCATTCTTTGTAGCGATTAAAACCGAGAAAATCTTCGCCCATTGTGTCTTGCTGCGATTATGCCAAGCATGGGGGGTCTCGCGCTGAACGATGACATCACTGAAAAGAGTTGGGTTGCGTCAGCCATCTTAATCTCTATACGTTCTTGGCCTATTCAAAGCTAGAAATGTCCCCCAATGCTTACCCTGGTCTAAGGACTGTTCTATCACCCCCATCTAACTCGAGTTCAATTTCTCCTTCCATTACTAAACAGTAATCGATCGATTTCGTCGCATGCATTGGGGAGCTGCCACCAGGAGGCATCCAGAGGATCGACGCGACCTAGCCAAAAGAAGTCCACTCCTTAAGCTTTAAGATACTTTGTGAGAAATTAATACTTACAGAACCCTCATTCGTGATCCTAAAATTCTTCGATCCCGTTGGATCCAAATTCGTCCTTTGAGAACAGTCTGCAGGGACCGTGTCCGTCCACCATGGATCTTGCAGTCTAATATGTGGCGATCTAAATTAGACGGAGGAGCCTTTACTGATAAGACGGAGTGCGTACCTCGCTCCATTGGGTAGATTGCTGATGAACAATCATAATTCACGTTAGTAGAAATTATGGCACTATTTTTCGTTCACGTACGTTATGTGACCCGCAGTATCATCATAAATAACCTCCGACTTCCCTTCTTTATCCACTCCCGTGACAACGCGTCTAGTAAGAGTGCCTGGCGGAATTCCAGGTGTCTGCCGAATTGAAGGAGGACTCTGTGATGCTTTGGTGGATTGGGATGGTCTAATTGGCTGCTTTCCCACTGCCGATTTGGACGCTATCATGACGGTGAATACCTTCACCCATCGAGTGGTGCTTCGGTTATGCCAGGTGTGTTGAGTCTCTCGTTGTACGACAAGATCACTGTATTACACCAAATTATTAAACGATGAATATTTGAGGCACTGTGAAGTAAATCTAAGCTGACCCTGGTTTGAGAAGACGTTTGTCACCACTGTCAAGCTCCAATTCGAGTTCACCCTCTAAAACAATTGCGTAATCAATCGATCTGTTTGCATGCATGGGTGTCTTTCCGCCAGGAGGCATCCAAAGAAATACAGAAATCTGACAACAAGTGAGTTTATTCATATAAAATCAGTGACAGAGGAATGTCATACCGATCCTTCGTTGGTTCCTCTAAAATTCAGGTTTCCAGTCGGGTCCTGGTTCGTGTTGATCGAGCAATCAGCTGGGACAGTCTCAGTCCACCAGGGACGCTGAAGTCTGCAGAGTATTTAGATTAT
>Ga0157379_10003119_pt1 | contig 14027 bp, 16 predicted proteins | sample S25metaG_FD_121802 | JGI IMG/M metagenome (GOLD analysis project Ga0157379, IMG submission 121802) | Switchgrass rhizosphere microbial communities from Kellogg Biological Station, Michigan, USA - S2-5 metaG | ecosystem: Host-associated > Plants > Roots > Rhizosphere > Soil | place: USA... | reverse complement strand
TTATATGTCTTTCCGCTGTTGGTCGGACCGACATGCAGGTAGAACTTCCGCTTCATGTTGCGAGCATGAGGGTAGGCTTCTCCAGGAAATCGAAGATCTAGTGTTTTCCGTGCGCCCTTAATGGCACCTAGAGACTTGGGGTTGAGCTTGAGATGCGATTCCGAATCCACTGCAAACTCCAACAAACGAAGCATAAAAGCCCGGTCGATCATCAACGCGTATGATGAAATATGACCATTCCAAAGGTGAACAACACCCCAAGGATCACCTGCTACTGGTTGAGTCGGCTTTTTGGTAAGTTCTTCCTCCATTGCTGCCTCAAATGCCCTAAGAATTTTTCCAATGTCCTCCTCAAATACACCCAGACTGATGAGTCGTTTCTTCACGGCAGGATTGTCGATCCAGTCTGGAAGAGCTGAATGTAATCCCGATCTGAAGTTCGCTGGTAATTCCGCAGGAGGAGCTTTGATCTTCACTGGAGGCGAGGGGCTTCGATTGTAATTTTGGCTGTAATATGGAGTTTCCTTTCCTTTCATCTTCCGTTCAGCTTGTTCGCGGAGAATGGCCGTAGGAGTCATCGCCGGCCGTTTCTTCGCATTAGATCGTAAAGCCAAAGATGAGGCATAGAAATAGCGAGTTAAGGAAGTACGACATTGGGTGCAAATATTCAGACTTTTGTAAGCTAGCATGGCTGAAGAATTGTGAGTAATGAAATAGATGCATATGTAGACTCAAAACTCACAAACCGGAGCAATTTGCAAATATAGAAAAGCTCGAAGCTAAACAGAAGAATGAATTCGCTCCCAGAGCATAGAGATTAGAGGAGGAAGGTGGCTGTCTGAACCAAAAGAGCGACATAAATTTGACTGTGACTGTCACAGTCACTGGGTTCTTGTTCCACCATCATGGCCACTGTAGCTCCATCGCGGCTTGCAGTGATCCAACGTCTTCGTTGCTCGTTATTCGCAACGGCATATAATCCTACAGCTCTTCGAACAGGCGCAAAATATTTACGAGCACGACTACGGGGACCTTCAATGGTCAAGTACTACCCGAAATTTGTCGAAATCAGTGAAGCAAAGCGCAGATGCAAAGGCGTGGAGCTTGTCGATGAAGATGAAGTTCAGAGATTACAGGACCTCGCAGACTTGCGTAAGAGAGGAAAGGGAGCACCGAAAAAGGCCAAATCCGAAGGCAAGTGTTAGGCATCTTGAGTTTCATACGCCTTCTAACCATGCCGCTACAATAGCCGAAAGTCGCAGATTGGCTCGGAAGAGATAGCGAGGGGATTTTGGTCTCTGACAAGCTTGTTTCTGACAGGCGATCACAAGCATTTACTAGATGTATCGTGCGTCTCCGCTCATCTCATTTCCGGAACGGTCCTTGAGTAACGTTACTTCTTTCAGTGTACACCACAAATCAATTCCATATTGGATGTATTTTCGAAATCAAAGATGGTGTCTGCGCATATTTCTGAAATACTTCATTGGGAAAGACAACCCCATCTCTTCATATTTCCGCATCGGCGATGATTTCAAGCCATGCAGCACGGTTGTGGCCATATCGGGGTACCCCTGTAAGTCGGACAACACGGATATGCACTGAACATCTATTATATGGCAAAAGGTAGGAATCGACTGTTGTCAACCCAGTACAAGACTGCAGCACAGATCCGAGGAATACGCTGCCGAACTTCTCTGTAGGTTCAGATAGCTCCCGTTCCTTTCTAAATAAACTATCCACTATTCTGGTGTCTGAACACCACATCATCAACGCTACAATGGTACCCATGGGAAATAAAGCAAAAGCGTTCGTGTGAGTCTCTTTTTAGCTACCTACAAATAGCCTTCTCATCATGTCATTGGCTACTTCTTTAGGTATGCCATGGTGGCTCACCTGTCCATAACTATTGCTCTTTCATAACGCTCCTGTGGAAACCGGACCTAATGCTGCTGGTCATATGGAAACGGCCTGATAGTGTGCGATGGCCCTCCTTATTCTGGCACGTAGTGCCCGGCATCCTCTGTACCTTCTAATCTTCGAACCGCGGCGTTTTGAACCTTGATTCAGCTCAACTCATTCGAGTGATGCGATTTCTCGCATTAGACTTTTCATCTTTATTTGGTATTTTAATCGCGATACCTCCGCATCGGCCGACGGTCGTACGGAAATCTGTCTTGTTCTGGACCGACCGCTCCGCTCGGTAGAATGAAGTCAGCCAAATGCAAAAGTGAGGATAGGCTCCTATTGTCGAAAGTTATACGTTGCCTTAATTTTTCATTTAATACACAGACCCTCGTTACTTGCACAATATAGTATGTTGACACCTTTAAACTGCACAAATTTTTCAGACTCCGGATTCCAACTCATTTGTGGTTGGTTCATAAGGATATTATTATTCATGTGATAATCGTTCGTTATCCTCGAAGTACCCACAATTTGCAGCTTTTACGCAACTTTTCCACCTGTTCTATAATTGTCGTGCGGGCAACGGGAACTCTTCTATTTTACGATGGATTGGGTGGCTGTACGGTAATTCCAAGTGGTTCATCGGCTATCCACCAGTCACTCATAATACTGTCATTCTGATAGGTCGCTTCAGAATACTTATTGACATGAAGCTGTGCGTTCATCTCTGCACTGAGCAAGGCTGCTAATTCGACAGATAGCAGAGCAACCTTGTGTCGCTATTACATTCGAAGATGTTGGCCTGTAACGGATAACCAGATGGCAGCCATGGTGACAATTGCGACCTTATTTCATTGGAGTTCATTAATTCTAGAACAGAAGTCGAGTACTTCCTCAGCCAGATATTGATCTATTCCAAGTTGGAGCTCCCCCCAACATCACAAAGGTACATATTAATTCGAGCGGTTTTACCTTCAGTTCTGCATGTGGCTTTTTTCGGACTTAGCCCCTGTGGCGGATTTTGACAAACCGCTGCGGCGTTGCGGCAGACAATTGCTATCTCTGATTCATCGGAAATTGTTGGCCTCTATAAAAAATTCTAGAAATGAGAACACCATTGGTCCTGTCATGTTTTTAAGTGAGAAAATTCTTTTGCCCTCAACTGTTGATGTGGAGAAGAGCTGTAAACTCATCTGCGATACAGGAACAGATGGAACATTATGTGGTTATATCGATCACAGAACAATAGCGGCCAGTCTACGCTTTATGCGCGGAGTGTCAGCGCGTAATAGGAATATTGGCATGGGTCGACGACTCCACGTGAGGCATTCAGGAGACTGTTGGCCGAGTAGCACGAGTAGAAGATTTTCTTATGGGTCGCGTCTCCGCAAGAAGCTTTGAAGGACAGTTCTTCCTGCATACTACAGGAACCGCCTTGACATCATTCGTGGGGGATCATCCCGCCCCGAGATTCGTCGCTTGTCGTGCACCTCCAAGCGTCAGGCCCCGAATACCCACAATGTTCACAGAATATCTGTCTGAAGACGAACCCACGCTCGGAGACTTCCTACCAATCCTGCTCGTGTAATTGTCACTGGCCTTAATTGGCTATCCACCTCTATTTCGCGCGTTGCCGATATGATCGCCCTGTTTGCCGGGACTCCCCACCACACGCCAAATGCTCAGACTCGCTCTGTGACATTTATGTCAATTTTTGCAGAGCTATAAAAGCCTTCGACCTTCTTTCATGAAGTTCACCAAAACAACACTTTCTTTCCAAACATCCACTGGGCTCCTCACACCTTCAGCTCCTATTCCAACAACTCAATTACCATGCGTTGTTCAACAATATATGCTCTCATAGTAACCTTTGGTATTACTCTGGTACACTCAAGTCCATTACCCGGTACGTTATACCTCTACCTTTTATATGCCAGATAGCTTGTTTATGCCTGTGCTACAGTCCAAGGTCTGGTACTACCAAGAACCCCTGAAGCTCCTTCGTTCAATATTCTTGTCGCTCGCCAAATTACACCCGCTGTCAGTGGTTCACCTGGGGGTAGCACAACTAGCTCTGGTTCAGACAACGACAATGGTGACGGCAATGGCGAGAACGACGGCAATGACGACGATGGGAAAGAAAACGTAAGGCAGTCTTTTGATGTGGCGTTCCGCAAATTCACCCAAAGTGTAACAGACTGATGGGTGTGGACAGCGTGGGGGCCGCTCCTGCAATTAAAGCTTGGTGTATTCGCCACTAAAAGTTCAAACATAGACTTTCTTATGTTAGTTCATTCCATGCCCTAGTCTTTATCGGCCATTGACCATTTCATTTATACAGATATTTAATACCGTTCTGTTTCATGATACCAGTTCGATTTGATGTATCATACCCAGTTGTATCGAGAATGAACCCTTGTTATCTTGCTCTTGAATTCGCTGCCGTAAACTTGACCCTTTGAGAGACTTTCATTTGTGGATACTGATAAATCAGGAGCCGATTTAAACGCCTACGCCCATGTGCTATTTATCTCACACCCAAGTTCTGGTAGGTTTATTGATTGGGCGCCATCCATCGACTCAGACTACGGTTCTTCGAAGATCCATTGTGGAGAATGCTCTCACACATCATGCCAGAAGAAGTATTCCGAATACCTCGAAGGCTATATGATACGCGATAGCTTCTAAACGGGACAGTAAACCAAAAAAAATAATCATACAGGAACACTTTCCCGGAGTCTATATCCCATCCCAAGAACCGACTTATAGCTCTGCAGCCCATTCGCCAAATAGCATGCTTATACTCTCACCATTATGGGTGCGGCGAATACTTTCAGCTATTGTGCTGCTTATGTCCAAAATCACCAACTTGGACTTGAGAATTTTAGCGGGGATTAGGTTGGGAGAGCTCGGCACAGAATTTTCAGGAGAGTTCGTCGCTGACGTTGACACCGAAAGCTCCCCATTCGCGAATGTACTGTGCGAAAAGAACTCTGACATATCCGATTCCACTCCATTGCCGAGGATTTCTCCATTCTCCAATGGTACATCAGCGTTGGCGGCACAAAATAGGTGTGGCCTTTGTGGAACAGAGTTTGTCACCTAGAGCAATTATGAGTATATGACATCGGAGAACCGGCTTGAATCCAATAGGACGTACCACAAGTCTTTCGATTGGCAGTGAGGCCAATTTCTTGAAGTTGGCATCAGCAAAGAGACCTGGAAAGTGATGTCAGAGCAATCTCAGGACAACAGCCGAGAGGCGGCCTTACCATGAGAAACTAGGACATGGATTGCGGCCGCTCCATTCTCAACGAGAGAACGAGTGGCTAACATGACAGTATGTCCAGTGTCGATCATATCATCCACAAGGATGGCAACCTAAAGACCAGAAACTATTAGATCAAAAGCCCACAAGTAAAGACTGTATCGTCCGACTAACCCTGCCACGAACATCTCCTACCAACAGCTTCATCTCCTCGGGCGCATCAGGATCCCGAGACCGCCTCTTCCGGTTAATGAGTGCAAAGTCAATACCAAGCTTGTCAGCGATGGCGGTCGCCCTAATGCACACTTAATAACTGAGAAAACTGAAAGAATGTGTCAGACGTGCCTTTTGGCTCCTCCAGGATCAGGGCTGACAACAATGGCGTTCTTCCAGCCTTCGATATGTGTTCGGATGTAGCTGAGCATGATGGGCTCCGAGTACAAGTTGTCCACAGGAATGTCAAAGAACCCTTGAATCTGGCCAGCATGTAGGTCCATGGTTATTACATGGTCACAGCCAGCAACCACCAACATATTCGAGACCAATTTAGCTGTAATAGGAACACGGCTCTGGTCCTTCTTGTCTTGTCTTGCATATGGATAACAAGGAATAACGGCTGTAATTCGTCGTGCTGAAGCAGTCTTGCAGGCAGAGATTATAATTAGGAGCTCCATGAGACTGTCATTAACGTCACCACAGCCTGACTGGATGATGAAAACGTCTGCATCTCGGACAGACTCAGTGATTTTGACGTTGATTTCACCGTTTGAGAACTTGCGTACGACCGTGGGTGTTAGAGGAGTTCCTAGCCTATTAATAGGCAAAGGTTTTCGAGTCCATTTCGGTGCACGAAAACAGCACGGAGTGATGTAGCTGCTCACCGCTCTGCAACAGCCTGCGCAAGAGCAGGGTGGCTGTTACCTCCAGAAAAGTTCAGAAATGGAATAGTGTTCAAAGAAAACTAGTTTACCTGCTAGTAATTTGATGGTGTTCCCGTGGATCATGGTGGACAAAGGATACTATAGGCACATGGAATGGGGGCGGAGCAAAGAATTGTCACACAATGACTAGGCGCTGACTCCGACTGGTCGGCCAAACTATTGCACGTGAATTCCCCAGTCTGGCTCAAGACCCATGTTCCTCTTCAAATATTGTTTCAAATAATTGGTGGGGACTTGCCTTGTTTTCTCGAGATTTTCTATCAGCACACAGCTTACCCAACCGACGGCAATTTTAGATGAACCCAATCTTTTGAGTCCACGGTCTGGAAACTTTTTCTTGGTCTGAGAAAATTCGCTGATTTACTTCTTTGAGTTTCTTCTTGTAAAGTTTAATTTTCGGGCCTAATCAATATCTCAAAATTGCAGAACCTGAACGTTGACAGCTTCTCTATCAGACCTTCTTTCTCAAAGACATATGGAAGCAACATATAAACGCAAAAACATATATCAGCATTTCTCACCAGTGATTGTTGCAAGGTTTATGCTTCTTGTGATCCTTGGTTTGCCTTCAAAACAGGTCGCCCTAGTGCTTCAGGGAATTGTGTCAATAATATTCTCAGGGAAATGCACTCATTTTGGCTACAAGGAGACTGTTCGCTGCGAGCCTCTCACTTTCTCGGAGAATCCAGAACGGAATTATTTGGATGGGTTGTATTACAGCTCTTTTCCATTTGAATTCCCGTCTAGACCTTTTGGAGAGGGGGGGGATTCCATTTGCAGCAAAAATATTTCCCGTTCCACAGCAGAGCCTCCATACCCTCGCTCGAAACGGAATCCATAATGACTCCATTAAATCTGGTGGCTGTGGGAATGATGGACCTGGTCTCTGTGTCGGTTGAAGTGTCGATCCTCGTTGAAATTCCCTCTCAGGTGATAGTACCACTCATTCCGCAATCGCCTACAGAGTGGATCAGATACATTGATGCCAGGCGAGTCTTTAAGGGCACCTATCAGAGTTGAATTTTAATTAACCCAACCGAGAATCAGCTCTTGCATGGGTGGTCAATGATGACAACCAATGATTTCGACTGTATTGCTCGAGATTTTGCCACATCACTGTATCGATGACGCCGCAGTCCCGCTGGCAATCGGCGCACTGCATTCCAGAATGGAGCATGCCTGCGCCGGCCGCGAGCCTCCGTACGTTGAGTAAATCTTCAACGGAGCTCCAAGTCGAGCTCGCCGGTATATCCGTTAGCGTGCCCACCCCGGCAGCTTGAAGAAGGTTAGCCACCGACGCATCGCTCTGAAGAAATCTTTGGGATATATTACCAGCCCCTGCCTTAATCATACACGCATCACTCCCTCTCCAGCCACAATATGTCTCCCCGCGGTCCACCTCCCAAGCCAGAACCCCTCAAACTCGTCTTCACCGCTCCCTCCATCCGTAACGTGACAATCGCCACCGAATCAGACGACCACTACTATGAAATCTCAACCTGGAACTGGGAACCCTGTCTCACCAAAGTCAAACGAGTAATTCCAGAAACAACAACGATGGTTCTTGTGGCAGAACTCAAGAAGGACCACGAGAAGGACAAGCAATATACGGGGGTACGACTTGTCGATCCAGATAAACCCGATAAGGAATTTCAGACTCCTGAATCTTATCTGGAGTTAAGCAACGAGGATTCGAGATCGTAAGTTGTCCGTTAATCTATCAAAGCCGCATCGTGACAACGCTTCATCAGTCTGGGGACATTTGCTTCTGAAAGTGATAAACGATACAAGTGGCAAGTTACGAAAAGTGCAATAGAGGTGAGATAACAGCAATATCATCACGTCTCCAACTAGACTATACCATTCTGAACAATTCCTTTCACTGCAGTTGGTACCAATAGACGAGGCCCATAATAAACCAACAGCTGTGAGTGCCCGCCACTCAATATTGGTGGGCTTCGTTTCTGAGCTAACCGTATGCCACAGCGTTATCACAAACACCATAGACACATGGGTGTCATGCGCATGTCGGAAAAGCCCTATTTAGAGGTAGATCCAGAATTGGCATCCTCTATGGATTCTTTCATTGGTGGGTCTGCATATCGAAGCGCTGTATTCCCAGCGATGAACTAAAACTATTTTTTCAGTGAGCTTCCTACTAGCTGAAGGAAAGCACCGTCGGGGAGAGTAACGTACTCATTCTCATGAGATGATTCTTTCTTTATAATTCTCTTAATAACTTGAAAGAGGACAATCAATAATAGTACCTAGATTTATATTCATATGTTTATATTTGACGCAGTTTTAACAACGAATAATATTGCGGAAAGCAGTCCTATCTAAATCTTTGACAGACATGATGTGATGAACTTTAAATCCCTGCAGCAGAAGTACTTTTCATCCACAGAGCCCTTCTGAATGAATGGAACCCAGGTACTCGTCAAAGCCGGTGAATATGGAGAATACCAAGACAAGGACAAAGAACCGCCAAGACGGGATGGATGTAATAAAGGCTGTGGGAGAGATCAGGGATTAGAGTTGCACATCAGGACCACGGAGAAACCGAAGCAAGAGCTTGAAAATTATTCATCAGAAATGAGCTTCAACATGTTACTTGGCGTTATGAAAGAGATTACTATTCTGGTTGACACTTGGCGCATGCTGCAACTTGCATAGAAGCAAGGAGTGCGGAAGAATTGGCTCGAAGTTCTCCCAGGTGACGCCATTGACCAGTACGGATTCAAATTCACATACGGAGGGTCGATTTATTACATTTCTTTGTGCGGCAGAAGAATTCAGAATTGTTCCCTTAGTATGCCGACCGCGCACCACTCCATTGACGTATGCTGTGGGGAACAGAAACGTGATAAATATTGGAGCGAATCGCTCTTAAAATAAAAAAAGAGGACACACATTTACATTTGGGAGAAATGTTGGGATGCTGTTGGTCAAATCGAAATAGAATCCCTTGAGAGGACATCAGAACTGAAGTCTGTGATCTGAATCAAATTCTGCGAAAAAGCACGGATGGCTCTAGGATTCAACAATGAACAGGAGTGAGAACGGCTCCGTCAAGTCCGCCCTTCCAAATTTGAATCTGGATAGTAAAGTCAAACACACCCTGACTGAAACGGGATATTGAGTAGACAGGCATTATCGTCAAATTACTGTTCACTTCTGGTCGTCGAATGCCTAAAGGACTGGATCGTGCAGTTTATCGGGAGGTCCTCCAAATGGCAATATACCAAGTAAACACGGGAATTCCAGATTCAGTCCCCTTAGACTTCTAAGTGCCTGGCGCGGGGAATATCATCGATAAAAAGGCATCAATTCGCCGGTCGGGTATCATTATTAATTTGTGGCGGAAGACACTTCGAAATCCCCACCAGTTTACGACATGGGGTACTCTGAACGCATGGACACTGGAGACAGCTGAATAAATCTACATGTAGGTTTTCAGAACACCACATCCGCGACCATCAGAATCCGCTTCGTATTGATGTCGAAAATATTAAGCTTCATGTTTCGTGGATAGACGATAAATGATGCCAAAGTGTGTTGAGCAGTTAGGGAAGCTCGTTCCCTCAGAGCCGTGGAAACGATCGGGAAGCAGGTGATTGGAAGAAATATAATCTTGGTCGTGCCAGTGCAATATTCAAAGCTAGTTAGTCTAAAAAGTGAAGATGGTAATTTCAGTTTAAGCATTGATGTCCCGGATTATTTAAAAGAACACACCTCGTGCTCCACCATCTTGTCAGTGGACAAATATTGCGCAATACCATCGGGAACTTTTGAACAAAGTATGCATGTCTCCGAGGTTACAGCGACGAGAAATAACATCTTCCCTTTATAAGGATATAAAAGGTATTGGGATACCACCAGAGGTAAAGGTTTGCTGACAGGTTCGAATGGAGATCAGCATTCACAAGTGGGTCCTAGACAATTACTTGGACCGACAATTGAAATGGTGATGTAATTGTACGAAGGAGACCAGTTCAAAAAACGGAGAGTCTCCTGGGTCCGTAGCCAATAAATTAGCCGTGATCCATATGTCATGTTATAAGCGAGGAATATCGCGCGGGATACGAGGTCGATTCTTGCGTCACATGAGCAGTACTTGTACAACACAAGTGATGCAGTCCGCCGACTTAGAAAACTTCGCCTGGGTGGTACAAAATTCCTGTACATGCAGGATTCAATTATTGAGCAGATCGAGAGAGAAACATTTCCGTTAAAGGGCAGCCCTGCCGAATTTTGGCAACGGTTCTCTCACTATGTGTACAAGGTGTCAGCGATTAGGGGCTGCTCAAGACACAGTCACGCACTGATTACTCAAAGTCATGATCTGACCTGGAAAGCCCCTGTTTCGAAGAAGTTTGAGCTATTCCACAGCAAAATTCTGGAAGATGAAATGATTGCAAGTCGATTACTCGCAATTGGTGGGAAAGCGGAACAGAGAGGAAACAGAAGTTCTTCCATGTGACAGACGTCCAAACACGACCACAAACGCCCACAGCCATAGTTCTCACTAAACACAGCCCGGGTCCTTTGGCATGCGCTATCTCCAATTCTCCCTGTTGTTAACACTTCTACTGCTCCCTACAGCATCCATAGCGTCTTCTGGAGACCGCGCACCTGAGTTCAATAACTGCGTTGAACAGTGCGAACAGCAGATATGTCGCTCGTCATCATCGGGCCCAGTGACCTTGCCTTTGGCTCTACGTCTCACACGCTGGACGTGCACGGATGACTGCAAATACACATGCATGCATAATATTACCGACAAAGCTATTGAAGTTCACGACAATGTGTATCAGTACTACGGAAAATGGCCGTTCTGGCGTTTTGCGGGCATGCAAGAACCAGCGTCCGTGCTTTTCTCGCTGTTGAATCTATGGGGGCATGTCAAGGGACTCAGAGCCGCCAATGGATTGATACCAGAAACACACCCAATGAGAAGGTATTACTTAGGATGGGGACTGGTAAACGTTAACGCCTGGATCTGGTCAGCTGTGTTCCATATTCGAGGTAACTGTCTTCGTATTGCGGGACCGAAAGTTTGTCATTGATAGTACATGTCAGATACACCACGAACTGAGAAGCTGGACTACTTCTCCGCCGGTCTTGCAATTCTCTACTCACTATATTACACGGTCCTCCGATTGTTCCACCTATATCCTTCTTCAAGGCAACGCCTGATTACTTCTCAGCCCCAACATCCTCGGTCTCGGCTCCTGACACTCTGGACAGGGCTTTGCATCATATTATACCTCATTCACGTGTCTTATTTGACACTTACCTCCCGTTTCGACTATACCTACAATGTGATCGCCAATCTCATACTTGGGATCCTGCATAATTTATTATGGGTCTATTATTCATTTCCTTCAAAGTTCATAAATCCCTTCCCACTCCGTCCATTAGGGTACAGTCCACCCCATTCATATAAGGCCGCTTTCGTCGCAGTTCTGACGACTGCCGCAACGGCTCTGGAATTGTTCGACTTTCCTCCTTGGGGCAGAATCATCGACGCACACGCTCTCTGGCATCTTGCTACAGCACCTATCGTAGTCTTATGGTGGTCTTTTCTCATTCAAGATGCCTTGGATGACGGTTGGAGACCTGGAAGAGTATAGGCGCTGGTAGATAATTGGTCCGGAAATAAAATAATTTATCTCCTCACAAAATGTTGATTGCTGTAATCTTATTTGTTATACGCGTTTATAACGAGTCAATCCCGTATATTTTTAAGTCTTGAGGTGGGCCAATTTACTCCCACCCTGCCCTATTATTTATTTCAGTGGCTTGACGAAGGCTCAATACATTCCAAACTCCGCTGCTTCACCTCGGACATTCACTACTACTACAAACTTGACGCTTCATTCAGGTCACCATCTCCATTCCGTTTATTTCTTTCCAATTCTTAGGTGTATCTTCAACAAGAGAATCTATTCGTTAGAGCCTAGAACAGCCTTTTTCCGCAGCTTATTAACTGGCGTCACGGTGACAGAAGGTGTGCAACTTCCGATTTTTATCATCACTCAAACGAATTTATTTACCCCAATTTCTTTGAAATTTTGCTAGCTTATTTAGCACAGTAATTTCCGCTGAATTTTGGTGCCTTTCGATAAGATGGTTCGCCCCAGTCGAAGTGTAACCTTTTCAACCCAACCGCATTTTATGGATCCTGAAGCACCTGGAATCGCACAATCGGCAACAGAACATGTTAATGTAGGAATATTTTCTCTCATTTCCGATGAAAACAGCTCATATAATGTGCTGCAGTCTCATTCCCGACCCGTCGTTTCCTATTACTTCCCTAAGGGAGTCGGCGAATATCATTACGGGGTAAATTTGTTTTTCCTCTCTATTTTCCAACATAAATTCTAATGTTATATAGGAAATGCACCCAATGAAGCCGCCTAGACTGACATTGACGAATTCTCTGGTTCTGGGATACGGCCTTGATAAGAAACTAGATAATTTCTTTAGCCCACGTGCCGCCACAAGGGAAGAACTCGAAGCGTATCACGATTCCGATTATATCGATTTCTTATCAAGGTAATCCCTCGCTCTCCATTAAAAAAATATCATTCGATATCCAACCTTTATTTGTAGAGTATCTCCCTCGAAAGAAGCCGAACTGAAGCGCCAAGTCGAGCAATTCAATTGCGTCGAAGACTGTCCCGTCTTCGCAGAGATGTATGATTTCTGTCGATCATACGCTGGTGGATCGCTTGCGGGTGCACGAAGATTGGCACTTGGGAATACGGATATAGCGATTAATTGGTCGGGAGGACTGCACCATGCCAAACGCGGTGAAGCCAGTGGGTTTTGCTACATCAATGATATTGTTCTTGCTATTTTAGAACTATTAAGGCAAGGATTACGTTTGGTTCATTTATTCTATTTTTATAATGACATTCTCTAGATATCATCCCCGGGTATTATACATCGACATCGATATCCACCACGGAGATGGCGTCGAGCTAGCTTTCTGGCAATCCAACCGCGTCATGACCGTCTCGTTCCATAAATACAACGGCGACTTCTTCCCAGGTACTGGTCGATTAAATGATAACGGAAGCGGCCTAGGAAAACATTTTTGTTTAAACGTCCCGTTGCAGGATGGGATCGACGATGAATCTTACCTCGCTTTGTTCAAAACTGTTATCCAAGATACGGTGGCATCTTTCCAGCCTATATCTATTGTCTTGCAATGCGGCGCGGATTCACTGGGATGCGATCGACTAGGCGCTTTCAACCTCTCCATCGCGGCACATGGTGAATGCGTAAACTTTGTCAAGAAATTTCAATTACCTCTCTTGGTCGTAGGTGGAGGCGGCTATACCATCCACAACGTGAGTCGATGCTGGACATACGAAACATCTATCCTCGTTGGTGCTGAAGTACCAAATGAACTTCCTTCAACACCTTACGACGCGTTCTTCGCTCCAGATTACACACTCCATCCTAAAATCGTCTCCAAAGTGGAAAATATGAATACCTCCGCGTCATTGCAGAAAATCTCCATCAGTATCAAGAACAAGCTTCGATATTTACAAGGAGCACCTAGCGTTCAGATGCAAGAAATCCCTCCTGATTTGGCTGCATGGCTTGCAGAAGAAGAGCGTACGGCTATTGAAATTGACGAGGAAGAAGACGGGACAGGTATTGTGGGAGACATCCGTATAGAAGACCTCCATAAAGCACCAAATGAGTTTTTCGATTTCGAACGGGACAATGATAAAGACGGAGGGGGAGATAATTCAACTTCAAATACATCGTCGGGACCGCAGGCTTCTGTTACGCGTGGGGCAGTTCCCGGACGGAAAAAGAGAGGAAGACCGCCAGGAAGTGGGAGGGCTGGTAGACCACCCACCGTTCCAAGGCCTCCTCCTGCGGATGAT
>Ga0157379_10003117_pt1 | contig 14029 bp, 18 predicted proteins | sample S25metaG_FD_121802 | JGI IMG/M metagenome (GOLD analysis project Ga0157379, IMG submission 121802) | Switchgrass rhizosphere microbial communities from Kellogg Biological Station, Michigan, USA - S2-5 metaG | ecosystem: Host-associated > Plants > Roots > Rhizosphere > Soil | place: USA... | reverse complement strand
TCAAGCTCACCATGGATGCGTTGAACCCCTCCGTTAAGACCGCAAACGCCCCTGCACACTTTGAATCCGCTCCTGACGGCTCTGACGCGCTCGTTGTCAAATTCAAGAAAGGTACCCACCCACGAGAAATGTTCCGTGTACCTCCCACTAACTCCCTACTCCCCAGGCTCATGGACATACGACGGCCCCACCCCCTCTGGCCTCAACATCTACGCCCAGCCCCTCGACCTCTCCTCCGCAAAGGAAGTAACCTCCTCCTACCAAATCTTCTTCCCCTCCTCCTTCGACTTTGTCAAAGGCGGTAAACTCCCCGGTCTCTACGGCGGTGACTCCCCCGAAGTCGCCAAATCCTGCTCAGGAGGCCGACGCGCTCCCGATTGTTTCAGCGTTCGGTACATGTGGCGTACGGACGGGGATGGTGAATTGTACACGTATCTGCCCGATCCTTCCTTGGGTTCTCAATTCTCTGGGAATAAGAACCTTTGTACCAAGGTGAAGGGGAGTGAGTGTAATTCCGTTTATGGAGCGAGTGTTGGGAGGGGCAGCTTCAGGTTTGCGAAGAACGCGTGGACGACGATTGCGCAGCGGGTGAAGCTGAATGACAATGGGAAGAGCAATGGGGAGATGGAACTGATTGTTAATGGAGAGAGTTTGTTTACTGTGACGGGGTTGAGGTTTACGGATAGTGGCGAGGGGAGGTTTGTAGGGTTACAGATGCAGTCGTTCTTTGGTGGTGAGTATATGCATATATGTTGCGTTGGTCGTCCAATTTTTTTTACCGATTCTCAACTTTTCATTTTTAGGTCACACGAGTGACTGGGCATCCTCCAAAGACCAAGAACTCTACATGAAGAACTTCAACATCGCCATCACCGATTCTTTCTAAGCCACCCCTCTTCCTCGCACGACATCCTAACGATTCCTTTTATCCCCTCATCGCATTTCCACCCTTATACTTTATAATCCGCCTTACCCTTTAACACAACACGGACCACGGACACACTAGACGAAGATCACCTATAATCAAACCCGACTGCACCACTCATTGCATATAACCACACTCGCTACATAGACTCATACCACCCACCCACTCAGGCAGTCTCGGTTTTTTCTCATCCCTCGTACCTCGTCTCGATCCCACCACCAGAGGGTGGTTTTCTCGAATTATTCCTTATTTCATGATGCTCATGACCCCTTTACCGGATTGTATCCCCCCCAGTCGGCTGGTTTTCTCTACCTTGACGGATTCAACTGGTTTATCCTTTCTTTTATGCCTTTTTATGATACCGACTGTACCTCTGGTCTGGTTTACCCTTTTTGATAGTGATACCGATACGGATCCTAGTGGTCCCATGAATAATATCATACTCTGGAAGAGTTTGATCACAGAATAGTCTAACCTGGTGTGACATATTTGCAAGTACCATATGCGTTCAAATGTGGAGTACAGTACATTACAATTTATTGTAACTCCTGGAAATCCTTCAGATTTCGAGAGGAAATCATTACAGATGTCCACGGTGAACACTGATTAGCGTCGATTAACGGTGTAATGTTACGCTTTACAGTAAAGTTACATTGCATTACCCAAGCCATCTCCTGTCCGCCGCTGTCTGTCAGACTAGACATTTCCAACCGTCATATCGATAGTCCAACTCCTTTGCACCAATTCCAAAATAGCCAGGCACCCTCAAAAACGTTGCATACCATATCATTGCATAATGTCTGATATACGTGGTTTATACGCGTGGTGTGTGGTGCTGTTTCAATTCACTTGATGTCGATAAGTGGATTCAGAAGGATTGGTGAATGCGATTGAATATTGAGACTTTGCCAGATCCTGTCTTGAATTTTTTCCGGAGTTCGGAGGCTCGAGTAAATGATTTTTGGGGTATATACATTATAAAAATGAACAAGGAATGGAAGACATAATCTCCAGAACATCCCGACTTACAGATCCCGTAAAACTCCACAATACACTCATCTAGCAGGAAAATACCCCTCCATACTCCCTTCATCCTCCAAACTCACGGCCTCCGCCTCCACAATCGTATCAGGGACCTCCTCCGCCTCCACATTCGGAAAGTCTTCAATCCCTAGCGGTCGACCGAGTATACCTCGCAGGATGACGAGCGCCCCGAGTTTGGAGGCGACTTCGTTGGATTCTTTACAGGCGGGGTCGTCGATGCCTGAGATGAAGGTTTAGAGTTTAGGTTAAGGTTTAAGTTAAGGTTGAGTGATCCGAAAAAGGGTTTGTAGGATATGGACGGACGTACAGTCTATGCAGCCATCGTCACAGGGGCAGGATTCGACTCTTTCAAGCGCTTCATGAACCAACGGCGAAACTGACCACCCCCAGAAAAAAAAGTCAGTTAAACATCAATGCACTCCTTTATGCACTCACGACTATCAAACATCCTCGCAGCCACACCCGTCCCCCTCCCCCCTCTATCATACCAAATCAACCTCCCCGGCCTCTTCCTCTTAGTCTCCCTCCCCATGTACTCTTTCTTCCCCACCTTGCACTCCGTTGCTAAATCCACTGCCAGCGAAAACCGCTTCATCACCGCATGAGCAGCGGAATGTATACCTTCAGCGGGGTTGAGCCCTTTGGAACGCATGGTGTGGATGAGGCCTTTGGGGACGTCGACCCATGTGCCAAGAGTGGTGCGTTCAAAGGGAGGTGTGTCGAGGGCGACTGTGTCGAGGATTGTGGAGCCGCTGGGCGGGGCTGTTAGGATGTGGCATAGGAGAGGCGTGGAGTGAATAGGAACAAACCGCATTTTGAAGTAGCCGAAGACTACGGTTTTTACATCTACCTCTGTAAAATAATAAATATCGTGATTGAGAAGGGCATCCGACGACTTACTTCCGTAGAATGCTTTCTGAACAGAGTCCTTGATCTCCCGTATGCGATATGTTCGTTTTGCGTCCACGTCCCTATAGAAATGAACCTCATCAGATAATGAAAACGGCCAAGGATTCAGACAACGAACGTGAAATCCCTGTGGTAAAGTCAGTTACGTAGAAGGACGCCAGATATGTAGTGAACTCACCTTGGTCTCGTAACCCAGCTGACGTCCGTACGAATCAACTTGGCTATCCGAGTATCGTGGCTAATCTCCTTGACCTACATCACGTATAAGATAGGTTCCGCGTCGCAGAATAAATAGAATATATACCAAAAACGTTTGACCCTGATGCAGAAACTATAGAAAGATTAACAAAGCGAACAATATTATTTAAGAACCAATACGCACCACTGCGCCTTCAAACGTCTAGGACAAGGTAATTAAAGGGAAGCACACAAAGTTAGCATCGCACATACCTCGAAGATTGCTCTCCAGTCCTCAATCTCTTCAAGCACCTTCGGTTCCCCACCAGCCTGTCCAACTCTCGTCACATCAATAACCGTATATTTATCTTCTTCTATTCCTCGGATGGAGACATGTTTGGCTGGATATGGCAGATATTTCGGATGTGTATGCCACCTATAATGTGATGAGCTCGAAGAGGAAACCTTAGATGAATGTTGCCGACTCACCATCCTTCGTTATCCTTAACCAAATGCTTTTCACAAACCTCTTTAAACAACGGCCCGAAATACTTTTCATCCTCCATCGAAAGCGGCATTTCATGACCAGCACACTGAAGATGAGCTTCCAAGACGACCTTACTATCTAGATCCAAAAGCAGGTCTGACGTGGCGTTGTCAAATAGCCCTTCTGGATGCTTCACGTAGTGTCTATCTACTGGAGATCCGTCTGCAACGAGAACGACGAGGGAATCGCGCGAGCGTCGACCTGCGCGACCAGCTTGTTGTCTCTATAGACAGGTATCAGTCTGAAGGACATGGCGTTAGGATAACATTACTTACGAAGCTCGCGATATCGCCTTTAGGAAAACCAAGCATGATCACAGCATCCAAAGCACCTATGTCTACCCCCAGTTCGAGAGCCGTCGTTGCGACTATTCCGAGGAGATTTCCGGAGAAAGCCTCTCGTTCGATTCTTCGGCGATCCTGAGGTGAATAACCTGGGCTATATCAGCACGTTAATGGGAAGAAAGGGAAGCCAACTCACCTCCCCTATACGCCATTACCCTGTCCAAGACATCTGTCCGTCCCTCAGAACTAAGATGCGTTCGAACGGTCTTCATCGCCTAACGCAAGATCAGTAAACTGGAGATAATGCCATTGATAATACTTAAGCCATACCAATTCGCATATTTTTCGTATCTGTAGGGAGTCGGTTAGCCTTTCTAGAGCATGCTTGGCGTTTATGAAGTACCTTGCAAAACCTGCAACATATCAATGAATTGTACTACCTTGTAGTGGAACAGGCTCACAATATAACACGGATTCCACGTTTCATAAGATACGACATGAGCGTCACTGCTTCTTGCATAGCAGATTGGTGGCCCATTGAAGGATTTTGTGGATCAATCGGTGGAGGATCCCAGACGATGAAATCTTTTCGTCCTGAAGGAGAACCATCATCTGTGACCACTTCGATATCCTATTAAGAGTTGAATTGTTGAAACAAGGGATACAGCGGTAGAGCGTACTGAGATGCCGAAGATATCTCGGGCATGCTAGCACTTGCTGTCAATATAGCTCGAGCTGTTTGAGAAGTCAAGAGACGCGCCTTTTCGGGATTACTGATAGTTGCACTGCAAGAGACGAATGCACACCGTCTGTCTATGACAACATACGTCTTAGTCCAAGGATGCTTCGATAAAGTCAACTTACTGCCCACTGCAGCACAAATTCTCCGGAAGCGACGCATAATCATTGCTACATGCCTGGATACACATTAACAAACAATATTATGAGACAAACTCATATACGTACGTCCCCAGGAGACCGGTGTAGTAATGAAGTTCATCGACGGCCACTATCTTCAGGTTCTTCAGGAACCTGGATGGAGATGGTTGATGAGACGTGTGTATGCAATCCTTTGGAACTTACCGTCGCCATAGATCTTCGTGAGGAAGTATAGATGCGTGCAGCATGTCCTATGGAAGGGTTTGGTATTGACACCCATGACTATACACTTGGAGCTTACGAAGTTGGTAAAGATTACAGAGGCATTTTCACGAATCCCTGAGTTGAGTATCAGAAGAGGTGAAGTCAATAAATATCGACGCTAGTACTTACAACGTCGCTCGTCCTGTGGGGTATCTCCGTCGTATGTGGCTACCTGAAGATTGTATAGAGGAGTAGATTGTGGTATGACACTTTCTGCGAACCTTGACACTTTCTAAACCATCGCAAGCTTGCAAAAGTTGTTCCAATGCAGCACGCTGATCTTGTGCCAAGGCCTACAGTAGCGGATTAGGCATGGGACAGGGAGAGAACAGTTAATGTACCACCTTCGTAGGGTAAATGAACATTGCAGTAGAACTACTATCCTCTTCTAAGAATCGAAGCAAAGGAACCTAGAAGAGTTTCACTTAGTGGATGGGAGATGTGACAAAAAGCAATCACCTACTTGGTAAATGACACTCTTGCCCGAAGCAGTACGAGTCGACACCACAACATTACGGGATTCGCCTAACGCATTGATTGCAAATGCTTGATGTGTATATAAGCCGGATATATTTCTCGCTACCTTCAAAGCATTGGTTATGGTGGGAGATAGAGGATTTTGTAACATTCCTGAACAATTTGTCAGGGTCTATCCTTTTCACGGCAGAAAACTACAGATATACCCATTCGTCCTATGGTGGCATCGAAGGTTCGTCGATAAGCAACCTGTCCTTTATACCATTCAAGACCAGTAAACTCGTTTAGATCCTCCGTTTCATAATCATCCGATTGTCTTCCCGTTATTTCACGCATAATCTGTTCAATAGATGGCCTATCTGCTGAATCTGGAATGGACTGGTTCAAGCTTGGGTCGTTGCTCGAACTAGGAATAAGATCTCGGATAGATGGATTTACGGGGATATGATCATGGGCAGCAGCAAGCAAAATCTCAACAGCAGACTCGTCAGCAGGAGTGGCTGCCAAAAGCCTGTCAAAGGTTATAAGCTCAGAATTTCAACAAGAAACAGATGAGGTCTTACTCATCCACCGCAATAGTAAAGCGATCATTTCGTGTTTCTATGAGCTTCTTCATTGCAGCAGGTGCGAGGGAAGGTGCCACCGAAAATCCCATATCGCTCCTAAGGACGTCATTATATTGGTCTAATCCAAGATGCTGACTGAGGACATACTGCGCTTCTTTCTTATACTTTCCTTTCGCACCTATCTCTGCGAAATCAAGAATAAGCACATGTTCGTCATCTTCCAATGCACCCCCGGATCGTGATCCTCCGATTGAGAAATCTGGGGACTCTGCCCGACTTTTTCCTTTACCCACTTGTGACGCGGCATTAATGCGATGTTGACTTTGTGGTATATACGCAAATCTAATGAGTTCTGGAAGAAGAGCTCTATTCGCCTTCATTGAGCTGAACCGCTGAGTTGTTTAATGAACAGACAGACTTTAGTTCTGCCACCTTGGATAATTCAAGAGGCCTATAGAACGTATATTAAGACACCACTTAACCGAAATACAGGGCAAATACCTATGTAGCAACCTTTCTACAGAGGAACGGATAACAGGGAAGGTGGTCGCCATATGCTTGCGGGACGAGCAGAATGCAAGCACAGTATTCAGCGACTTGAAAATCTGAAATAGCAAGTTGATGTAAATTGTGCAATGTAGCGTTCTTTGGCATTCACCTTAAATAGCTAAGTAACAGTGAGGGTTAGAAGTTAGCCAATGTCCGAATTACAAGAGGGGCGAGATGCATCACAGTACATCATTGAAATATTCAGGCCATTCAAGCTTTTGCTTCTTGATAGGAATCGATTCAGTGTTCTGTCGCTTCCTCTTCGAAGTTGAAGTTGAAGGAGATTCTCCACTCATGTTGACCTTCTTCTTCGAGGTCCTCGGTGCCATGCAGGTATCGAGTTTTGTATTTATTCAGCTTTGCCGTTGAGCTGATAGATTCAAGGGTTGCCTTAAGAAAAGCATAGATCAAGAACGGAGACCGTTGTCAATTCCGGGATACGGATTCAATTTTGAACCTGCAGTCGGCGTCTACTCTCTATGACACCATTGTCACAGCACGATCAGCCAATGAACGAATGTTCACATTTGACGCTAACCAAAGTACTTATCAATACAGGTTAAAATACATTCATAGATAACAATATTTTTTGTGGGTGATTGGGTGTTAGAATTATATCATTATAAGTTGAGCCCGATACCCTGATAAACAGCAAGGTAAAGCGGCAGTCCAACCGTTCAAGCTACAGATTCTGCTAGAAGAGGGATTTATTAGAATTTAGTAGGTAGGGTTCATTCAAATAGGAAGCAAAAGACGTACTGCGCAATATATTATCAAACTATTGGTGTCTCATACCTTCGGGTTTGACATCATCACCTTCAGAAACACTACGGCCCAGATGCACCAGGACACCGACACTGGATCCAATACCAGCACCGCCAAGTACCACTGTATAATTGTAAAAGCTTCAGAGGTAGACCTTCAGACATCTCAGAGGTTTTTCGCTCACAACTAACGAAGCTCGCCCTATTCCAAAGTAAGGCTGGAGTAAGGAGAGCGAACAATATCGATCCGATAGTGCTGTGATCATCCGTTCGAATCTGACTTTGCTATTCGTGATTTCAGCACGCAGGTGTTCAGTGATATAGCTAAAAAGCGAGTCTCACATTGTACATCAGTCGCAAACGTCTGTCCCGTAGACTCTCCGGGGGTTGCGATTTCAGCCTCATATAAGCAACAGCACCACCCAGTCCTACACCCACGCCTCCGGATATCCATGTAGCACGCAACATTCGATTGATGCTGAAACCCCCGCGTCCACGCCGAGCGAGAGTGATCACGGTGTAAACTGGAGGAGCAAGTATTGAAAATGCTTGGTAGCCTTTTGTCATAGAATGCCGAATAACAAATTCCATATCACCCTGAGTGACCGACATTGCTCAATGATGGAAAGTGATAAATAACGTTCACCTCCTGTGGTGGATTTGAGATTGATGAAACCGAGGGTAGAGCGCTTGTTTCCCACTCTTGCTCTTATTAGTTCTTCGAATATACCAGAATCTACATAGTAAGTCAGTTGAGGATGTCTGTTGACTCAAACATGAAATCCTTCGGGGGGACATTCTCCCCTAGCCCTTGGTGCCTTCGATATCATCTGACAAGCCTGCGGCAGGGATGAGCTATTTCCTAAAATTCAAATATAAGTAATGTCATGCTCCTATCCCCTAAATTATAGCTCACTTGCTGCTTGCAATAGGAAGAATTAAGAACTGCCTTTCCGCACGTTTGCAGCGGCGACGCTGTCCGATCTCAGTTCTCGTTGCTGGGTGTCTTCGCAGTTCGAGCCACTGAAGTCAATTGAGGTTCTATGAGGGAGTAAAACATGGACCAGAAGTATGGACACAGTTACGAAAGAGGATCTTGGCTGCAAGGTGAGGGAAACAGAAGCAATCCAAGTGCAATTATTTCTATGCCAATTATAAGGGGAACAACGACCCGGCGAAGAGATATTTCTTTGAATTTGATTTTGTTGATGATGCGGGCGATTACCTTCTCAATTCGGACGTTAGGGTATTCTTCGTTGTCTCTGGACTTGAAACTCTTCCTACGACTAAAACTCTGACGGAGTGTTCCGAAGATAATGTTACTTTCAAGACGGGGCATGTACAGACTCCAGGAAGGGACTTACGTAGTGCTGGAAGGAACTGCCCTTCGAATCGTCATACTTCCAGACCGCATCGATTTTTATGTCGTGGTTCCCCCATAAGATGCCAATGCACCGTATGTATCGTGATGTTTCCAATATATTATAGGCAAGACGATTATTAAAGCATCTTCTATTTAAATCACACAAGAACTCGTCGATCTTATAACTATGATCCCAAGTTCAGGAACGCAATATTCTCAGGAAAAAACTGTTCATGAGTAGTGAGGTTTCCGACGCTACTGGCCCACGGATCGTTGATGTAGCATTAACGCGTTTGGCTCATTACCCTATTCGGACATCCCGTTTTTCAGACCTTAACCGCCTCAGACACAATGAGCAATCCCTCAGAAGAGAAATGCCCCGTCGATCACTCCTCCAGATCTAAATGGGCTGATCTAGCTGGCTCCGCTCATCCTCAACCCTTGGAATCCTCGTCTTCATCGTCAGTCCCTGGCGTTCCTTCAACACTCCCAACAGACCGGGAAATCTCTTCAATTCCACGCACTGACTCTGAAAAATGGGTCTATCCTTCCGAAGCACAATTTTTCGCTGCCATGGCGCGAAAAAAGCAGAATCCACATGCCTCGGACATGCGTGTTATCGTTCCTATCCACAATGCGGTTAATGAACATGCATGGGCTGCTGTGAAGGAATGGGAGACTGGCAGAGGTGGAGAAACATGCGGAGGTGTTAGACTGGTCAATTTCAAAGGAAAACCAGGATATCGGAGTCCCAAGGCATGGTTCAAAGTAATGTTAGGGTGAGTGGTATTTGATGAGCCTATTCGACATGCTCATATCCAGGTTTCTCTAGATACTCTGCACCATTCGATAGACATGACTGGGTAATCGACAGGTGTGGAGTTCGCCTACGCTACGTTATTGACTTCTATACCGGTCGGCCAGATCCCAAGACGCCTCACAGTCCCTCGTTTTACATTGACGCCAGACCGGCCTTGGACAACTGGGAGGGGGTAAAAATGCGTGCAGGACGATTCTTTGATAGGTTGATGGATAAAGTACGAGGACCGACCTCAAATACTCCATCTCTAGAGACTAAATCACCTCCGACTACTGCATAATACACACTCTAAAGCTGTTACACCGCGTTTCGTCCCAAAAAAAAACAACGCGCGACTGATCAAGAGAAGTTGGAAAGTCGTCCAACGGTCATCTCCCAGATTTCGCGGAGATGTCAGCTGGATTCCATTCTACTCTTCATCTGCGAAGGACTTCGACTCCCCTAAGCCCCGGCGCTCGACGCCGTTTCTTTCCTTCCACTATCAACTGTCCTCGTCATCATTGACATATTCAAACGATCAATGCGCCATCGGTAAATTCAGCGCATGTTTCTTTAGAATATACCCCCTACGACATGATTATAACCTCTGATACCCGCGATCCTCCCGTAGCTGACGAAAACGCCACCACTACCAGCATCTCCGTTACCACTATAGAGGAGATCCCGACGCGTCAAATCGTGTTTCAGTCGAAGATGAGGGTTTTACACGAGCTATTGGATTGGTATGTGTCCCAATCTCATCTAAATCAAGACTGATAGCGCGCTGTAACTCACTGAACTATCGTGTATTGCACCTCACATATCTGGTACGCTTTCTTTATTATTATTTCTAATGGTATCAGTGTTTACCTTTTTATGGTTAGATCACATCTGTACATACCACTTACAAACAAGACCGTTCGACATTGTTTGGTACGTCCAACGTTTCTCACCTCGCTGTATCAAAGACTCACGTAGCTTCCCGGGCCTTTCAGCGATCCTTCAGATGTTCTTCACAGCTTGCACCCCTTTGACTTCTCGGCAGTCACTATGTCGCTTTGGATCATCGCTCACATGATGTAGTTGATTGCATCATCGTGTCCGATTCTTCCTCTGCTCATATCCAGTGCTTACCAAAGGTGAGTTAAACACCCATCTCCTGCTTTCCCAAGTTGACAAAACGACGGATTTCCTAGTTCCTAACTCGCCGGGGACGCTATGGCATACAGTAGCGGCGGTATGCTCTGGAGTCCGTTACCTATCATTGTGGGTATTGCTTTGCTTGCTTTCAGAACTGTATTGGATGCAGTACTTTAGTTATTAGTCATGTATATACTGACTATCCTAATTTAATTGAGTTTATTTATTGAAAGAGCTGAGCTGTGGTAAAAATCGAGGGAAATCGTATATATTTGTGAGTCAGAAGAAATGAGCGTGGCACGTCCTGACCACTGAAGGACTTCTCGATGACATGTGGATGGAAATCTTGCCAGACGTCTGGAAGTCGCTTCCGCGTCACCTGGGAGCCCGGAGGACGACATTCAGATTTCTTTTTGAAAGTCGCTCAACGGGACACGGGCTGAAATTTAAGACGAGGCGCAGTATTATACATGGAGCAAGTCATCGTTTCTGCCTTTTAGAGGGTGATGGACGAGGTCTCTCATCCTCGCTACTCTCCTCTGCCTGATCATCGTGGTCTTCGCTTCCATCCTCGTCTTCACCCTCACTAATTTCCTCCTCATCGTCCCAAACTCCTTCATCGTCACCATCTTCATGTTCCTCCTCTAAGCCTTCCTCAGGGAGATCTTCCATACCTTCATCTTCGTCCTCATCGGCATCACCCGTTCCCTTCTCCTTAGCTTGCTGCTTCCTCTTCACGTTCCGCTCCTGCTCTTCTCTTCGCTGTTTCCGCAACTTCTCTTTAGCAGCATGTTCTGCCTTCATTTTTGCAATCTGTGTCTTGGATTTTGTCACTGTAACACGAAACCTCATTAGCAAGGAAAACAAAGAGCGAAAGAAACCCACCAAATTGATGATAAATAACAGAGCCTTCCCTTCCCGGAACACCCTCAACAATCTTCACCAACTTCAGCTCCATCCTTGGCCCAATCTCATCCAATCTCACAGCCCTCCGTTCGCCCTTTCTGTTATTCCTGCCGACATAGTCCGTCGGCAACGAAACAGCATTATCCGAATCTTCCTCTCCAGCACTAGATGCAGCAGACGACGCAGATTCATATCCTAGGTTTTTGCGGAGAAGGAAGTCGGCGACATCCTGGTGGTTGCTAAGATCCAAAGTAGCCTTTTTCTTGCCACCTGCCGATGCTTCGACGAGACGCCGAACGCGGCGTGCAACGCCATATGGTCGAACGGTAATGAGGTAATGGCGGAAGTCGACTGTGCCTTTAGATTCGTTATAGGATATGAGGACAACACGGCGGGCTGAAGAGAGCGAGAGGGTTTTAGGAGACAGAGGTGGGAAGAGGGATTGCAAAGCCTTCATTAAGAGGGGTAACTGGGGAGGGGTATTGGGTCCTGCTTGTGGGAAGGATGCGAGCACGAGCTACAACTCCATTAACAACACTTCATTATAAGATAGAGCCATTGTAACATACTAAGGGTGGTGAGAGATACTCTGCGCCAATGCTTCGTGGGCGTCGTGATGCCTTCAGAATATCCTTCATCAAACTGTATCTCTCCACTCTGAAACTAAATGTTGGACCAGCAGGTAATCGAACGAGTCTGAGGGAGGGTGCAATGGGTGTAAGAGTGAAGGCGAGGAGGTGGGTAACTTTGAGAGCCGGGGCAATAGTGAGGTAATCCTTCAGCTTGTTCCTTGACCGCTCCTACACACTCCAAATCAATAACCCGCCCCACAAAACCAAAGCAAGAATATCCTCACCTTCAGCCTCGCTGCAGTATTCGGTTCCATAACCTTTCTCATATCTCTCACCAGTTGCGTCAGCGAATGGCCTACTTGCCCATGTTTGATGATAAATGATTTAGGGGCATTCCCTGAACCAGCAGCAGCCTGTCCACCTCCATCCTTGAGATGTGTTCGATTCTTTCGTCGTTTTGCCATATTGATCGAAGAAGGAAATTTTGGGTCACATGCCTTGTCACGCCTTGGTGGTTGTTGGACGGGCGTAGAACCTGGAATCTGGCTCAGAATGAAGGTGATACCTCTGTTACGGATTTTTTTATAGCCATAAACATACAAAGTAACATAGGTGTAAAACTAAAATAATACATCCTAAATAGAATATAGCCATGACGAAAGGAGATATACACGTTTTCAAATAGACGGACTACATGTGGATGACTCCGACTGGGCACTAACTGGAAGCTGAAACAGGCAAGTGGCGTTCATCCAACTTGAAAGTTTATTAGATTACTTCAAAAGAGATCTAAAGAAAACACAGAATCTCGCGATTCGGTTCCTCGTAACACAACCTGATCGTCTCCGCCAAGTCCTGCATTTTCTGAATCCTCGTTTCTTCCATAATATCGAACGCCCAAAGCTCTGATGAGGTATTGTCCATTGTTTTACTCTCAGAAGGCTCAGAAATAGTGGTTGAAGATTGCAAAGCGAGTATCCATTGCACTGACCCCATTATAAGGTCAGAAGATCCAGATTTTCTTTATGGACGAGAGACAGCTTCTTTAGCATGTGACGGGCAACATCTGCCTGGACTGAAGAGTCGTAAATATGTTGAGGTAAATTCATTTTGAAATATAGTATGGGTACGAAGGCGGGGTCCATAAAGGATGTGGTCCACTTGATGAGATGGACGGGCTCATTGGGTTTCATTCAGTTCTCTACTCCGTGGTTCTCCTCTAATAGTTCCGATTCTAGAGTTTTGAGAGTGCGGGAGAAATTCGCATGGCTTTTTCTTCCAGGGAGTAGTCTGGATAGAGCAATATTGTATCCTGCATAAACTGTAAAGGGCTTTGTATTTTGCTAAATCAGCCGGAGATTGTATTGTCGAGCGGTGAAAATCAGAAGCATCCTGGCCAACATTATGCTCACATAATTTTTTATCTTGAGGTAGCGGGGTAACAAGCTGACAATGCAGATTCACACATTCACGAACTCTCAATATACTCCAGATGATCGTTCTGAAACCTTTGTATTGTATTTCTCCCACCGGGTAACCTGAGGTGATCCCGAATTCTCGTCTTTCCCTGAGGAGGAGAAGATGGATCGAGAAGGACCAGTCTTCACTCATTGCGATTTAGAGAATGGCTGTAATTTGGTGGGGTATAGCTACAATTGAATATTTACGGACATCTACGGTTTTAGCGAGAAATCCCTCGATCGCGTTCTTTACACGTGGCTTTGTTCAACATCTAGGTCCCAGTTAAAACGCCCTTAATCGAAATATTAAACAGATTTCCACCCTTGGGTTCTCCGTTTAATATTTAGTTTAAACGGGTCCTAGATGTTGAACAAAGCCACGTGAATCAACAACTTCTGCGAAG
>Ga0157379_10003116_pt1 | contig 14031 bp, 11 predicted proteins | sample S25metaG_FD_121802 | JGI IMG/M metagenome (GOLD analysis project Ga0157379, IMG submission 121802) | Switchgrass rhizosphere microbial communities from Kellogg Biological Station, Michigan, USA - S2-5 metaG | ecosystem: Host-associated > Plants > Roots > Rhizosphere > Soil | place: USA... | reverse complement strand
GCCGAGCTGGGCGAACATGCCCCGCGCATCGAGCAGATCAAGATTCCGGTCGACAAGATCCGCGACGTGATCGGCACCGGCGGCAAGGTGATCCGCGAGATCGTGGAAAAGACCGGCGCCAAGATCAATGTCGAGGACGACGGCACCGTGAAGGTGGCTTCCGCCGACGGCGAGTCGATCAAGGCGGCGCTGAAGTGGATTCGCGGCCTGACCGCGGAGCCGGAAGTCGGCCAGATCTATGACGGCAAGATCGTCAAGGTGATGGACTTCGGCGCCTTCGTGAACTTCTTCGGTCCCAAGGACGGGCTGGTGCATGTCAGCGAGCTGGCTGCCAGCCGCGTCGCCAAGCCTTCGGACGTGGTCAAGGAAGGCCAGGCCGTGAAGGTGAAGCTGTTGGGCTTCGACGATCGCGGCAAGGTGCGCCTGTCGATGAAGCAGGTGGACCAGAACACCGGCGAAGACATCGCCAGGAAGAAGACGGAAGCCCCGGCGGAAGCGCCGCAGGCCTAAGCTCTTCGCACTTGCATCCAAATGCCGCCCACGGAGCGAACGCTTCGTGGGCGCTTTTGTCTCTGCTTATCCGTTGAATTTCAATTGGTTAAGGGCCGCCCCTGTTCTTGTGAGGAAGGCGGGCCCACGCTATTGCTCTGTCATGACCGTGTTCATGCGTCTCATCAGCCTGATCCTGATCGTGGCCGCGCTCCTGTTCCTGGGCGCGGATGCGGTCAGTTCGCTGGAGCGGGGCGGTGAGCTGACGGTGCGCAGCCTGGATGCGGTGTGGGGCATGATCCATCCCGCCAGCCTGGACGGGTTCAAAAGCTGGGTGCAGAACCACGCCGCCTTCATGGCGCAGGTGGTTTATTCCTCGTTGGCTTTGCCGGCCTGGGCGGCGACAGGAGTTTTGGGCGTGATCCTTGCGTTCGTTTTTGGACGGCGGCACGGACCGGAGTGAGCCGCAGCCCTGAACGTCCTTGCGCCGGATCAATGAGGCCACCGGTTTCGCCGCCAGAATGTGGCAATGGCGAGCGAGGTACGGGATTTCGGCTTTTTCGCTGCTTCGGTGGCGTTTCTTGGAGGCGCAGGTTATTCCGTCGCACAAGTGCTGCAAATCGCAGGCCTGTTGGTCTGGCCCTGGGATGATGGCCTTATCTACGGGTTCTCTCTTCTCATCGCCTGGCCTTTCATGCTGGCTATGCTGGCGTTGCACTATGTCACGCCCGAGCCGAAAAGGTTCTGGAGCGGTGCGGGCCTGCTCTTTTCCGTGATCTATGCGACTTATGTCGCACTGATGTACGCGGTCCAGTTGGGCACGGCGCTTCCGCTCAGGCTGATGGGAAGGCCCAACCCGCTATTCGCCGTGGACCGCTATTCCCTGTTCTGGGCAATCGACGGGCTGGGCTATATTTGCATGGGAATTGCAACGCTGTTTTCCGCCCAGGCGCTGCCCGCGACAAGCTGGGTTCGCCGGTTCTTCCTGGCCAATGGCCTGTTCACCGCCATGATCGCGGCTATCTATTTCTGGCCGCACTTTTCCATCGGGCTGCTTCTGCTCGGCACGCCTTGGATCCTCACCGGTCCGGGCTCTTTCCTGGCAATGGCCCTGTGGTTTCGCAAATCCTCATAACTGCGTGCGGCCCGGCACCCAAAGAACATCCCCCATGCCGTCCTTGTTGGCGGTACGCGCCATCACGAACAGGTGATCCGATAGCCGGTTGATGTAGCGCATTGCCGCGTCGTTGATCTTTTCCCGCTCCGCCAGCGCCACCATGGCGGTTTCCGCCCGCCGCGCGATGGTGCGCGCCAGATGCAGGTGTGCCGCCAGGGCGGTGCCACCAGGCAGGATGAATGAGGTGAGCGGCTCGAGGCTTTCGTTCATCATGTCGATCTCCCGCTCCAGCCGCTCCACCTGCACCTGGGAAATCCGCAACCGGCCTTCCGCTTTTCGGCTCTCCTCCGGCGCGCAGAGATCGGCACCCAGGTCAAACAGGTCGTTCTGGATTCGGCCCAGCATGGCGTCGGCATCGCCCTCCGCGTCGAGCCGTGCAATGCCGATGGCGGCATTGGTTTCGTCCACCGCGCCGATGGCCCGCACCCGCCGGGTCGCCTTGGAAATCCGGCTGCCATCGCCTAGCCCGGTTTCGCCCAAATCGCCGGTTTTCGTATAGATTTTCGACAGCCGAACCATGCGCGCACCCGCCTCTTGCCCCTCAAATCTTAACTTGTATGATCCGCCCAATCTTCGATTTTCTTCCCGCCAATCCGGAACTTTTCCATGCCTGTCGAGGCCCCTGAAATCATCGAAACCGACAGCACCCGTGTCGCCTGCGATGGCGGTGGCGGCGCGCTGGGCCATCCCAAGGTCTATCTGGAAATGGGCGACGAAAGTTTCGTCGAATGCCCCTATTGCGACCGGCGCTTTGTGCTGAAAGCCGGAGCGACTCATCATTGAGTAATTGGCATTGAGCGCCCTCAAAAAGGGGGATCATCTCTACCTGGTTGATGGTTCGGGCTATCTGTTCCGCGCCTATCACGCCCTGCCGCCGCTCACCCGCAAGTCCGACGGCCTGCCTGTCGGGGCGGTGTCGGGTTACTGCAACATGCTGTGGAAGTTGCTGGAGGACATGAAAGGTCCTGAGCAGCCCACCCATCTGGCGGTGATTTTCGATGCCAGCGAGAAGACCTTCCGCAACCAGATCTACAAGGAATACAAGGCCCACCGCCCGCCGCCGCCGGAAGATCTGATCCCGCAATTCCCGCTGGTGCGCGACGCCACCCGCGCCTTCGGCATCGCCTGTGTCGAGATGAACGGCTATGAGGCCGACGACCTGATCGCCACCTATGCCCGGCTGGCGCAAAAGGCCAAGGCGCGCTGCACCATCATCTCCTCTGACAAGGACCTGATGCAGCTGGTGGTGGACGGCGAAGTGGAATTGCTGGACACCATGAAGAACCGCCGCCTGAAAAGCGCGGAGGTGCTGGAGAAATTCGGCGTCGCCCCGGACAAGGTGATCCAGGTCCAGGCGCTGGCGGGGGATTCCACCGACAATGTACCTGGTGTGCGCGGCATCGGCATCAAGACGGCGGCCGAGCTGATCAACCTCTATGGCGATGTCGAGACCCTGCTCAGCAAAGCCGGCGAGATCAAGCAGAACAAGCGGCGCGAGGCCCTGATCGAGAATGCGGAAAATGCCCGCATCTCCCTCAAGCTGGTGACCCTGGACACCAATGTGCCGCTGAAGGAGCAGCCAGACGAATTCGCGGTGCGTGAGCCCGATTGCAAAGACTTGCTGGCCTTTCTCAAGGCAATGGAATTCTCCTCCATCACCAAGCGGGTGGCGGCGCATTATGAGGTCACCGACCTGGATGCGATTGAGGCTGCGCCAACGGTGGCCAATGTGTTGCCGCCCAAACCGGAACTGCCGGAGATCCAGGGTGAAACACCGGCGGATACCAACGCCTTGCGCGCGCCCATCAATCACGATGCCTATGTCACCGTGACGGACGCGAAGACCCTGGACCGCTGGATCGCGCGGGCGCACGAAGCGGGCGTGGTCTGCGTGGACACCGAAACCACCTCGCTCGATCCCATGACGGCCAATCTTTGCGGCGTGTCGCTGGCGGTGGCGCCGGGTGAGGCCTGCTACATTCCTTGCGGCCACCGCAAGGGTGACGGGCTTTCGCTCGACCTGTCACAGGCTCAGGACGGAGCCGAGAAAATCGTTCAGATGGCCGAAGCCGATGTGCTGGCCCGTCTCAAGCCGCTGCTGGAAGACGATTCCATCCTGAAGGTGGGCCAGAACCTGAAGTACGATGCATTGGTCTTCCTGCAGCGCGGCATCCGGCTCGATCCCATCGACGACACCATGCTGATGTCCTATGTGCTGGAAGGCGGCCTGCATGGCCATGGCATGGACGAGCTGTCCGAACTGCATCTGTCCCACACCCCCATCGCCTTCGGCGAAGTCACCGGCAAGGGCAAGGACAAGATTGGGTTCGACTGTGTGCCGGTCACGGAAGCCACCAAATATTCCGCCGAGGATGCCGACGTCACCTTGCGTCTCCATATGCTGCTCAAGCCGCAGTTACGCGAAAAGAACAAGCGCTGCGTCTATGAGACCCTGGAACGGCCGCTGGTGATGGTGCTGGCCGATATGGAACGGGCCGGGGTGAGCATCGACCCGGACCTGCTGCGCAAGCTTTCCAACGATTTCGCCAAACAGCAGGCCGCGTTGGAAAAAGACATCCACAAGCTGGCGGGCCAGGATTTTAATATCGGCTCACCCAAACAGTTGGGCGAGATCCTGTTCGACCGGATGAAGCTGGAAGGCGGGCGCCGTACCAAAACCGGCGCCTGGTCCACCGACAGCGATGTGCTGGAAGACGTGGCGGCGCAAGGGATTCCCATCGCCAAGAAAGTGCTGGACTGGCGCGGGCTCGCCAAGCTGCGCGGCACCTATACCGACGCGCTGCCCACCTACATCAATGCCAAGACCGGCCGCGTGCACACGTCCTACGCCATGGCCTCCACCTCCACGGGGCGGCTGGCGTCGACCGATCCCAATCTACAAAACATTCCCGTGCGCACCGAGGAAGGCCGGCGCATCCGCCAGGCGTTCATCGCAGCCAAAGGCAATAAGCTGATCAGCGCCGACTACAGTCAGATCGAACTTAGGCTGCTGGCGCATATCGCCGACATTCCGCAATTGAAGAAGGCCTTCGCCGACAATCTCGACATTCACGCCATGACGGCGTCGGAGATTTTCGGGGTGCCGGTGAAGGATATGCCGGCAGAAGTGCGCCGCCGCGCCAAGGCGATCAATTTCGGCATAGTCTATGGCATTTCGGGCTTCGGCTTGGCCAATCAGCTCGGTATTCCGCAGAGCGAAGCCAGCGATTACATCAAGAAATACTTCACCCGGTTTCCCGGCATCCGCGATTACATGGAAGAGACCAAGCAGCTCGCCCGCACCCACGGCTTTGTCGAAACCCTGTTCGGCCGGCGCATCCATATCCGCGAGATCAACTCCAAGGTGCCCGGATTCCGCGGGGGCGCGGAACGCGCCGCCATCAATGCGCCGATCCAGGGATCGGCCGCAGACATCATTCGCCGCGCCATGGTCCGGCTGCCCGGCGCACTGGCGGAGGCCAGGAACAGCGCCCGCATGCTGCTGCAGGTGCATGACGAACTGATCTTCGAAGCGCCGGACAAGGACGTGGAGAAGGCCCGCAAGCTGATCCAGCAGGTGATGGAGAAGGCCTCGCTGCCCGCGGTGGAAATCTCGGTGCCGCTGGTGGTGGAAGCCCGCGCCGCCGACAACTGGGATGCGGCGCATTGAGCAGGCTGCGGTGGCTGGCTGCGGGAGTGGCGGTCTTTATCGTCGCCGCCAATTTTCTTTTGGTTCAATATATGTGGGGAACCGGCGTTATGGGCCGGGTTCTGATTCCAGGCTTGGCGGATTTCGCGCCGACCTTCAATCGCGGCGTGTCCTTCGGATTGCTGGCCCAAAATAGCCCTGCGGGCTGCCGGTCGCTGATCGCGCTTCTGGTGGTGATCACTCTGGGCGTTGCAATCATGGCTTGGCGGGCATCCACATTACTCGCCGCCGCGGGTTTCGGCCTTATCCTGGGCGGCGCGTTGGGCAATCTGTCCGACCGCCTTCTCAATGGCGCGGCATGCGCGGTATTCGATTTCCTCGCCCTGCATCTGGGAAAAATACCGCTGTTCGTCTGCAACTTTCCCGACATTGCGATTTCGGCGGGCGTCGTCTTGCTGCTGGCGGATTCTTTGTTTGCAAAGCGCACGGTCAGCGCTTAGGCCGCGATGCTCTTAAGCCTGGTCGCACCGACGAGGCGGGACGCTGTTCACTGATTTTCCGGATGAACCTGGCCAACCATCACCGGCGGTAACGACAGGTCACGCTTGGCGACCGGAAACATCGTGATCCAAGCCAAGCCGTACAGGCCCAGCGCTATCAGATAGAGCGACGAAAATCCGAAGCGCATGGAATTATATTCCAGCGCGCCCCCAAGCATGGCCCCCATCAGGTTGTAGGCCATCGCCACGGATATGTTTTCCGTGCGCTTCAAGAGCGTCGAAAACACCAGCCCCGAGAAAAACAGCGGGCCGACAAGAAGCGCGATCAGAAGAAGTCTCTCCGGCAGCGCCGCACCGGGAATGCTTCCGTGGCTTGCAACCATGTATCCGACGAGCAGGACCACAAAGAGGCCCACGAACGACAAGGTCACGGCCTGGCGCGTCAGGCGCGCGGCGAAGATATTCGCCAGATAGGCCATCACCAGAACGCTGATGATCGTGATCCCGACCACATGCCAGGTATTGCCGAACAGCAGGCCAAGCTCGGTGATGGCCTTGGTTTCTATCAGCATGAAGCCGCCGCCCAGGAAGAAAAAAGGCAGCATCGGAGGCTGCCACGCCCGGGAGGGAAGCAGATCGCGGACCAGGAAGAAGGCGATTCCCAGGACAAGCGCCAGCAGCATCAGATAGGTCTGGGGATACATCTTCTTTTCGAGATAGAAGAACGGCCAATCGTCGGTGGGCAAGTCGATCGCCTTGGCGGACGTTGCCGCATAATCGCGAGTGATGTCGGTAAGCTGGTGGTGTTTCATGAACTCCGCCGGCAATTGCACGGCCGCGTTTTTGCTCACCATGAATGTCGTCGTGTTGTTGCTGTCATATCCGGTCAGAACTGCCACGGGTTGCCCGGCTTCGGGCAGGGACTTCAGGATCCGGAATACCTTTTCGCCCATCAGAGTGTTCGGCAAGGCGAAAGACACGCTCATCACGCCGCCGTTTTTGAGATGCTCGAACGCGTCCTGCAGGCCTTCCTTGGTATAGACAAAGGAATCGACCCGCATGTTGGCGCCGTGGGAGACCACAATATGGGAATCCAGCACGCCATAGACGATCGCGTCATAGGAGGTTGCGGTGGTGCGGAAGAAATTGCGGGCATCGTTGATCACGGAACGCACGCGAACATCCTGATAGGGATGTTCGGGATGATTTTCTATGCCCAGGTCGCGTATAGCCGGGTCGATTTCCACGGCATCGACATGGCCTGCCCTGTTTCTCAACGCCGAGGCGACATCGTTGCCGCTGCCGGCGCCGACGATGGCGACCTGGTCAAGCGATTTCGCCGTTTTGAACGGCAGCTCGTAATAGCCGATGATTTTCCGAAGCGAGACGTCGGTCTCCCGGTTGGGGTTCGCCAGGCTCAAATCGAAGACTTTCTGGTAGTAGCTGCCGGAAATCAGGATCGCCATCAGGCCATTGGGCTGAGTTGCCTTTTCGATGAGCTGATAGGGCGAATAGATGGTCTGAACCATGGGCGACACCGGCCATGCCGCCAGGATCACGCAGCCGAAAGCCGACCCCAAGGCGATCTTGCGGGCCGAGCGCGAAGCCAGTTGGAAGAAGGCCAATCCCACCGCCGATATGCCGAACCATATGACGGGCCCTGCCCATGCCCAGCTCAAGGCGAACAGCAGCGCGACGCCGGCTATGCTTCCCAGCAGATTGTAGCCATAGCTCGCCAAGGGCGGCATGCGCTGCATCAGCCGGCCGCAAAACTGGCCGATCGGCAAAAGCACTAGGGTGTTCAACACAAATGTAATGGCCAGCAGGAACCACACCGGCAGGGCGTGCGCGAAATAGGTGACGAGGCTTGCGTGCGGGTCGAAAGCGAAGAATACAGAGGCCTCCTCGCGGACGGGCACCACCTGAAAGAGCGCGTTTCCGATGTCTCCCATTCCATAGCGGAACAGTCCGAAAACCAGCAGCAGCACCACGATCATGGGAAGGCTGCAAGACAAAGTGAGCAGTTTATCCCGCGACTTCGCGTAGCCGATTCCCAGCCCGCAGAAACAGGACAACAAAGTGAAATTCTTGTAGAGCGCGAAGACGGCGAATATGCCCGATTCCCACCGGATAAGGACCAGTTCCAGAAACAGCGTCAGCGCCGCGGTGGCGATAACCGTCAGGCGCAAACTCGGTAGCGGTATGCGGTCCACCCACTCCGCGATCTCGGTCGAACACGACTCCATCCAGGCTTCGGTCTTGGCGACCCAGCGATTGGAGAGCCCTGCAAGGCGATTACCGGCGACGCCTGCGACCGCCAGCGCCATTACAAGCATCGCAACCGAGGCTCCGATCATCGCCTGTGCGGTATCCAAGAAGAACAGGCCGCAGAGCAGGTTTAAAATGAAGAAGCTGCCAAGCAGAATGCTTGCAAAGGCCGATAGCCTGATCGCTGTCGTCATCATTTTTACGTATGACGACATACACATCTCCTCAAACGGAATTCCTTAACGTGGTTTTCGCACCGATATGGTTGCCAAATCATGAAATGAACCGGCGTTGCGGCTTCGCATGGACAGGCCTCAAGGTTCTGGCAGTCACGGGATTCAGGCCGCGATGGACTTCAGCCCGGTCTCGGCCGTGATGCCCGCCTTGCCCAAGGTTTCCATCAACTCACTCATGATCTTTTCGCTGTCGGGCGGCGTATCCTTGGCCTGGGCTGCCATATAGCCGGTGAGGAATCCGGGCTGGGACAAATGACCCAGGATCAGGTCGCGGGCCCGGCCCAACAGCGCGCCTTCGGTCAGGATGCCGCCGGTCGCCAGCTTCAGCAGGGTTTGCGCCTTTTCCACCGGCGAAGTGGGACGCGCTTCGATGGATTCGAACAGCTTGCCGCGCGCGGCCATCTGCACCGCAATCCCGTCCATCCGTTGCGCGATTTCCTCGCGGGTCACATCCACAAAACCGGAACGCCGCACCCGTGCCTGCAATTGCGCCAAGCGCTGCAACCGCTGCAGCAACGGGATTTTGGGATTGTTGAAATGGTTCTCGAAGGACGCCGAATTGAGGATCGGCATCACATAGGTGGCGAGCTGGCGCTTGTTTTCGGCGCCGATGATATTGTCCTCGACGAACAGCAGGCGCTCGATTTTCTCATCGGGCCCGGCTTCGGTGATGTACGAGGCCAGCGCCTCCGGCGTCACCAGCCGCTTCGACCGCCCGGTAAAGGCTTCGATCAGGTCCTCATGACTGAGATATTTGCCGATGCCCATTACGATGCGGTTGGCGATGGAGCGCAGGGTCTTGAGTTCCTCGACCATGAATTCCGGGCAAAGCCGCTTGCTGCTTTTGAATTCGGCGACGATGCGGTTGGCTATCGCCGTGCGCGCTTCGGGCAGGTTGTCGGCGGCGAAATGCTGCATCAGCGCCGCCAGGCCTTGGCCGCGCGCGTCGCCATCGGTCTGCTTTCCCAGGAACAGGGTCACCAGGTTGTTCAACGCCTGTCCCAGATTCTCCGCCGGTCCCAGCAGATCGTGCAGGGCGGCCGAGCCGTTGAGGATTTCCGCCAGGATAGCGTCGATCGACGATAGCACCAGCTTGCGCGGACCATCTTCGGATGGCGCGCTCTCCATGATGGTGATCAGCATCAGAACTTTTTCGTCCCAACCTTTGGCATCCTTCAGGTGCCGCGCCAGGGCGCCGTTGAAGACATAGGCGGCATTGCCTTGCCCCCACAGGCTCTGCGCCAGTTGGGCGAACTGGTGCGGATGCGGATCGGGAAACAGGCCCTTGCGCTGGTCGCGATAGACGCGATGGAAGGCCTGGGTGGTAAGCTCGTTGATGCTTTTGATGATCTGTTGCACGCCGGCGGTGGTGGTGGCGGCCTGCGCCACCGCGATCTTCTGGACGGCGTGCTGATAGAGCGTGCCGGTGGCTTCCAGCTTTTCCAGCATGTCGGCGCGATGGATCAGTTCTGTGATGGTGATCTTGTTGCGGGACAGGAAGTCCGCCAGCAACCGGCTCATGGTGGCGCGGGCGTGATAAGAATAGAGATCTTCGGGCTTGAAGCAGGGCAGGGCGGACGGCGCCTCTTTATCCGCGGCATCGGGCTTGGCTTCGTTATGCCCGTCCTCGAAAATCTTCAGGGTGAGGAAATCGCCGGTCTCGTTGTTATAGGTTTCCTTCACCACCTTGACCCCGGTGGCTTTCTCGCTGGCCATCAACTCCTGTGCAACGGCAATGGCGAAGTCGCGGGAGGAGGCCACCTCATGCAAGGTCCAACCGCCGCGGGCGCCCACCCTTCGGAAAATCTCGTAATGGATCTCGCGTCCCATGTGTCCCCCGGGCGCGAATGCGCCCACTAAGACAAGCATGTTGGCGTGGATCGCTTTAAATGGCGGTTAACCGTGATGGCCAAAAGCGGTGATTGTTGGCGCGCTTCCGCACAAGGGGCAGGCGGGGTCCTTGGGCAGCCGGGCGGTGCGGAATTCGGCGATAAGGGCTTTGTAGGTCAGGATTTTCCCAGCCAGCCCGGTGCCGATGCCGGCCGCCTCCTTCAGCACTTCCAGCCCCTGAAGCGCACCCATGACTCCCGCAGCAGCGCCCAGCACCCCGGTTTCCGAACAATTGGGCACGGTGCCGGGCGGAGGCGGTTCCGGAAAAAGACAGCGATAACAAGGGCATCCGGGTTCGTGGCCTTTGTAAGTGGCCAGTTGGCCCTCGAATTCGGTCACCGCCGCCGATACCAGGGTCTTGCGGGCAAAAAAGCAGGCGTCGTTGAGCAGGAAGCGGGTGGCGAAGTTGTCGGAGCCGTCGGCCACGATGTCATAGCCGTCCAGCAGGGCCATCGCATTGGCGGCGGTCAGCCGCACGGGATGCGTCTCGACCTGCACACCGGGATTGAGGGCCTTGAGCGCGTCTGATCCCGCTTCCACCTTGGGGCGTCCCACATCGGCGGTGCGAAACAAGATCTGGCGCTGGAGATTGGACAGGCTGACGGCATCGTCATCCGCCAGCCCCAGCTTGCCGATCCCGGCAGCGGCCAGATACAACGCCGCCGGGCTGCCCAGCCCGCCCGCGCCCACGATCAGTACCCGGGTCTTTCGGATTTTCGCCTGTCCGGGGCCGCCCACCTCCCGCAACACCAGATGGCGGGCATAGCGATCCAGCTCTTCGTCGCTCAGCATGGCTTTTTCATAGGGCCTGGCTGCGGATTTGTCGCCCTTCGCGGCTGCAGAGCGGCCCCGTGCCTTTGGCCAGGCGGCAGCAGCAGGCGGAAGGCCTGGGGCGCCCACATGTCGCGGGTATCGTTAGGTATATCAAATACTTACCGCGCAGCATAGGTTGCAGCATAAATGATCTATGCTGCAGCAATTGCTGCAACATCGGTGCAGCAAAAGAGTCAGGTCTTGCGGTACACCCAGACCTTGGCCGGCGGAATGTTGGCCAGGATGGATGCCGTGCGGGTCACCGTGTAGCCGGGGGGCGGGACCACGGGCGCGTGCGGGCCGTAGGAGAACTGGATCAGGGGCGCGCCCGGCATCAGCCGTGCAACCAGACCCATCATGAAGGCCTCGCGGCGGGCCACCGAATGATTGAGCAGCGGCACGCCGGAGACGATGGCGCCGAAGGGCGCCTCCTCCGCTTTCAAAGTATGGTCCAGGTCGAAGGCATCGCCCTGAAAGACGCGGGCCCTGGGGTAGCGCTCCGCCAGGTGCCGGGCCAGGTCTTCGTCATATTCCAACAGGGTAAGGCGTTCGGGCGCTACACCACGCGCCAGGATGGCTTCGGTGATCACGCCGGTGCCCGGGCCCACTTCCAGCACCGGTCCCTTGTCCGGCTCGACATGGCGGGCGATGGCCTCGGCCAGGGCGGGACCGGAAGGCGCGATGGCACCGACAGTCTTGGGCCGCGCGATCAGGGCGCGCAGGAAGCGGAGATTGTCGGCAAGGGTCGTGCTCAAGGGATCACCTTGCCCTGATTCACCGTTGGAACCTTAGGCCAAAAACACAATCCGGCGAAAGGCTTACTTCTCGCAGGCTTTCCAGAAATCTTTCAACCGGGCCAGAAAGCCTTCCGCTTCCGGATGGGTGCCGGCCTGGCTCTCGGCTTCGAACTCCCGCAGCAATTCCTTTTGCCGCCGCGTCAGACGCACCGGGGTTTCTACCGCCAGCTCGACATAAAGGTCGCCGCGCTGGGCGCTGCGCAACACCGGCATGCCCTTGCCCTTGAGACGGAACTGCCGGCCTGGCTGGGTACCTTCGGGAATGGTGACCTTGGAGCGGCCGCCGTCGAGTGTGGGGACTTCAATGCTGCCGCCCATCGCCGCGGTGATGAACGACACCGGCGCGCGGCAATGCAGATCATGGCCGTCGCGCTGGAAGATGGGGTGTTCGGCAACGGAGAGGAAAATATAGAGATCGCCGGACGGGCCGCCATTGACCCCGGCGGCACCTTCGCCCGACAGGCGGATGCGGGTGCCTTCTTCCACGCCCGGCGGCACATCCACATTCAGGACGCGTTCCTTCTGCACCAGGCCGGAGCCGCGGCAGCCCTTGCACGGATTGCGGATGATCTTGCCGTTGCCCCGGCAGGTCGAGCAGGTGCGCTCGATGGTGAAGAAGCCCTGGGTGGCGCGCACCTTGCCGTGGCCGGCACAGGCCGGACAGGTCTCCGGGCTATGGCCCGGCTCCGCGCCGGAGCCTGAACAGGCATCGCAGGCCACGTGGGTGGGGACTTTGATTTCCGCCGAGCGGCCGGTGAAAGCCTCTTCCAGCGTGATTTCCAGATTGTAGCGCAGGTCCTGGCCGCGATTCTGGCGCTTGGACCGCGCGCCCATGCCGCCCATCATCTGGCCGAAGATGTCCTCGAACACTTCGCCGAAGCTGGAGAAGTCGCCGAACGGATTGGCTCCGGCGCGCGCGCCTGCCGCGCCCAAGCCGCCCTCGAAGGCGGCGTGGCCGAAGCGGTCGTAAGCCGCGCGCTTCTGATCGTCCTTCAGGACGTCATAGGCTTCGTTGATTTCCTTGAACTTGATTTCGGCGGTGTGATCGCCGGGATTCTTGTCGGGATGAAACTTCATCGCCAGCTTGCGGTAAGCAGACTTCAGAACGTCAGCCGTCGCGCCCTTCTGGCATTCGAGGATTTCGTAATAACAGCGTTTCATGCCCCAGTACTCAACTCATCCCCCCGATGCGGAAACAAACGGCCCTCCGCGCGCTAGCGCGAAGGGCCGGTACTGATTAGGCAGCGCCTTTCTTATTGTCGTCGACTTCCTCGAAGTCGGCATCGACGACATTGTCATCCGGCTTGTTGCCGGCGCCGTCGGCAGCGGCATCGGTTGCGGCGGCTTCCGACTGCTGTGCCTTGTACATGGCCTCGCCCAGCTTCATGGACGCCTGGGCCAGGGTGTTGGTCTTTTCCTTGATGGCGTCGGCATCGTCGCCCTTGACCGCATCCTTCAGCGACGCAACCGCAGCTTCGATCGCGGTCTTTTCCTCGGCGCCGACTTTGTCGCCATGCTCGGACAGCGCCTTTTCCGTGGAATGGATCAAGGCATCGGCCTGGTTCTTGGCTTCCACCGACTCGCGGCGCTTCTTGTCTTCCGCGGCGTGGGATTCGGCGTCCTTGACCATCTTCTGGATGTCGGCTTCCGACAAGCCGCCCGAAGCCTGGATGCGGATCTGCTGCTCCTTGCCGGTGGCCTTGTCCTTGGCAGTGACGCTGACAATGCCGTTGGCGTCGATGTCGAAGGTAACCTCGATCTGCGGCACGCCGCGCGGCGCCGGCGGAATGCCGGTCAGGTCGAAACGGCCCAACGACTTGTTGTCCGCCGCCATCTCACGTTCGCCCTGGAACACATTGATGGTGACGGCGCCCTGATTGTCTTCCGCGGTCGAGAAGATGTTGCTCTTCTTGGTGGGGATGGTGGTGTTGCGGTCGATCAGGCGGGTGAAGACGCCGCCCAGGGTTTCGATGCCCAAGGACAGCGGGGTCACGTCAAGCAGCAGCACGTCCTTGACTTCGCCCTTCAGCACGCCGCCCTGGATCGCGGCGCCGATGGCGACCACTTCATCCGGGTTGACGCCCTTGTGCGGCTCCTTGCCGCCGAAGATCTGCTTCACCGCTTCCTGCACCTTGGGCATGCGGGTCATGCCGCCGACCAGGATGACTTCGTCGATCTGGCTGGCGGTGACGCCGGCATCCTTCAGCGCCTG
>Ga0157379_10003115_pt1 | contig 14032 bp, 14 predicted proteins | sample S25metaG_FD_121802 | JGI IMG/M metagenome (GOLD analysis project Ga0157379, IMG submission 121802) | Switchgrass rhizosphere microbial communities from Kellogg Biological Station, Michigan, USA - S2-5 metaG | ecosystem: Host-associated > Plants > Roots > Rhizosphere > Soil | place: USA... | reverse complement strand
CACGGCAAGAAGACCGAGTACCACGTGCAGGTCGGCGCCTATCCGAGCCGCGGCCAGGCCGAGTCGGCGGTCCGCACCATGGCCGCGCAGGTCGATCTACCGGCGCGCATCGTGCAGCAGTGAAATGACCGGATGACCGGCACGATCAAGAAGGTCATGAGCGACAAGGGCTTCGGGTTCATCACGCCCGACGATGGAAGCGATGACGTCTTCTTCCATCGCTCCCGTCTGGCCTCGAATCTGCGCTTCGAAGACCTGCGGGAGGGCGAAGAAGTCCAGTTCCAGGTGCGCTCCGGCGATAAGGGGCCGCAGGCGTTCGACGTCAAACCACGCTGACGTCGCCCCGATTCATCGACCGGCGGCTCAGGGCCGATCGAGCAAGAGCTGCGGCAACTCGCGGATGCCGCTGATACGGAGGTCACCGCCGCTCGCCGGCCCGACCCCGACGTAGGCGACGCCCGCGGCGCGCGCGGCATCGCGATCGAGCTCGGTGTCGCCGACATAGACCGCCGACTCCGCGCTCACGGCGGCACGCTCCAGACAGGCGAGCAGGAGATCCGGCGCCGGCTTCGGGCGCGGCACGTCGAGCACGCCGAAGCGGATCGGAAAGTAGGGCGCGAGACCGAAGCGCTCGAGCACGCCGTTCACCGTCGTCCCGCGATTGGTGGCGAGGGCGAGCGGGCAGTGCCGGGTGAGGCGCTGCAACGTCGCCTCCAGCTCCTCGACGGGCACCATCAAGCCGTAGAACGGGGTGTAGTCGGTGGCACGTGCCGCCTCGGCGATGCGCCGCTGCATCGACGGGTCGTCCGGGAAGAGGTGGGCGTAGAGCTGCGGGCTCGAGAGGGTGTGGCAGAGGTGGAGGGTCTCGTCGTCGAGCGGCGGCCGGCCGCATGCCGCGAGGACGGCATCGTAGAAGGCGACGTTGGCCTTCCATGAGTCGAACAGCACGCCGTCGCAATCGAAGATGACGAGGTGGAGGGCGTCACCCGTCGGCAGGTGGGTCGGCGTCGCGTGCGAGACGCTCATGCCTCGCCGCGCGCCAGCGCCACGCGGCGCCTCCAGCGCTCCAGCATCGCGGTGCGCTCGTCCTCGCCCGTGCGCGGTTCGAAGAGCCGATCGCGCTGCCAGCAGCGTCCGACCTCCTCGCGATCGCGCCAGAAGCCGGTGGCGAGTCCCGCATGGTACGCCGCGCCGAGACTTGCGGCGTCGACGATCCGGGGACGCTCGATGACGAGGCCGGTCGTGTCGGCTTGGCACTGCATGAGGAAGTCGTTGCGCGAGGCCCCGCCATCGACGCGCAGGACGCCGACGTTGTCCGTCGGCGAGTCGGCGCGTAGCGCCTCGATCACCTCGGCACACCGATAGGCGACGCCCTCGAGGACGGCGCGCACGATCTCGGCGCGGCCGGTGCCGCGCGACAGGCCGCCGATCAGGGCGCGGGCGCTGACGTCGAGATAGGGGGTACCCAGCCCCTGAAACGCGGGTACGCACCACGCGCCCCCCGAGTCGCTCACGCTGGTCGCGAGGGCCTCCGACTCGGCCGGGTCGCTGATGAGGCCGAGCCCGTCGCGCAGCCACTGCACCGCCGCGCCGGCCGTGACCGCGCTGCCCTCGAGGCAGTACGTGACCCCGTCATCGAGTCCCCAGAGCACGAGCGGGAAGGCGCCGCGCGGCGACAGGCGGATCGACGGGCCGACGTTCAGATCCATCATTGCCGCCGTTCCGTAGGTGATCTTCATCATGCCGGGCTCGGTGCGGAGCTGCCCGAACATGGCCGCTTGCTGGTCGCCGGCTCGCGCCGCGAGCGGCACCGCGGCGCCGAGGACGCTCGTGGCGGTGGTGGCCACGACGCCGCTCGTCGGGACGATGGTCGGCAGGCATGCGGGCGGCAGATCGAGGGTCTCGAGCAGAGCCGCGTCCCAGCCGTGGCCGAAGAAGTCGTAGACGCCGGTGCAGGACGCGTTCGACGCGTCGGTCACGTGGCTCGCGCCGCCCGAGAGCTTCCAGCTGATCCACGTGTCGATGGTCCCGAGCCGGATCTTGCCGGCGGCGGCACGCTCGCGGGCACCAGGGACGTTGGCGAGGATCCACGCCCACTTCGACGCCGTCTGCATCGGGTTGATGACGTAGCCGCGCCGCCCGAGCGCCTCGCACTCGGCGACCGTGCGCAGGTCCTGCCAGCCGATCGCAGGGTAGAGCGGCGCACCGCTGTCGGCGTCCCAGACGAGCGCCGTGGCGCGCTGGTTGGTGATGCCGATCGCGTGCACGTCGTGCGGCGCGAGCCCGGCGCGCGCGATGGCGTGATTGGTGACGGCGAGCGTGAACTCCCAGAGGGCGAGGGGGTCGTGCTCGACCCAGCCGGGGCGCGGGCAGGAGAGACCGATCTCGGCGTAGGCCGACGAGACCTCGCTGCCGTCGTGAGCGAAGACGTACGCGCGGACCCCGGTGCCACCCTCGTCGATCGCGAGGACGTGGGAGCTCATCGCGTGGTGAGGAGCGCCCCGGGATTCATGATGCCGAGCGGGTCGAATGCGCGTTGCAACGTGAGCAGTGCGTCGTAGGCGGAGCCAAGCTCCTTCGGCAGCCAGTCGCGCCGCACCCGGCCGATGCCGTGGTGATGCGAGATCGTGCCGCCGGCGGCGAGGGTCGCCTCCATCGCGGCGCTCCAGATGCGGAAGTAGAGCGGCTCGAGGTCCGCGGACGATTCGGGCTTGGCCGCGAAGGTGAAGTAGATGTTCGTGCCCGTGGGATAGGTGTGCGAGCTGTGCCCCGAGGCGACGATCAGGCCCGGGACGGCACGCATGCCCGCCAGCACGCCGCTGAAGAGCGCGTCGATGCGGTCCCACGTCACCGCCACCTCGATCGTGTCGACGACCATGCCTTGCTTGAGGAAGGTCTCGAATCCCGGGACGGCATTCCGATGGTGCAGCCAGCTCTCGACCGGACCCGGGCCGACGAGCCGGCCGCCGCAAGCGGTGGAGATCCCTTCGACGGCGCTGCGCTCCGCGGCGACGAGCGCGTCGGGCCCCTCGCACAACACGAGCAGCAGGGACTCCGTCGCGCCCGCGACGCCGGCGAACGCGCGGCCGGCCTCGATCTCGTCGTAGAGCCGCAGCACTGCGGGCCGCCAGCCGTCGCGGACGATGCGACGCAAGCTCTCCAGTCCGGCGCTCATGCTCGGAAACGCGATCGCCTCGTGGGCCGTCGCGGCGGGAAGCGGATGGATCTCGAAGGTCACCTCAGTGACGATGCCGGTCGTGCCCTCGCTGCCGAGGAACACGTGGCGCAGGTCCGGGCCGGTGGACGCGCGGGGGATGGCGCGCGTCCGGATGATCGTGCCGGAGGGCAGCACGGCCTCGAACGCGACCAGCATGTCCTCGATGTTGCCGTACTTGGTCGAGAACTGTCCGGCGGCGCGCGTCGCCACCCAGCCGCCTACCGACGAGAGGGCGATCGACTGCGGGAAGTGGCCCATCGAGTAGCCCGCGGCATTGAGCTGGGCCTCGAAGTCATCGCCCATGAGCCCCGCCTCGGCGGTCGCGAGCAGGTTCTGACCGTCGATGGCACGGAGCGCGCGCATCTCGCCCAGATCGACGACGAGCGCGTCGGCCGAGGCGAGGACGCCGCCGCACACGCCCGAGCCGGCGCCGAAGGGCACGACCGGCACGCGCTCGCGCGTCGCGTAGGCGAGGAGCTTCGCGACCTCGGCCGTTGTGCGCGGGCGGACCACACAGGCCGCCGGTGCAGGTGGCGTCGGCTGCAGGCTGCGCCAGACCGAGACCACCCAGGTATCGCGGCTGGCGCGCGCGACGCGCGCGGGGTCGTCGACGACCCGATCGGCGCCGACGAGGCGTCCGACGTCGGCGCGCAGCGCTTCGGGAGACCGGCCGCTCATGCACTCCTCCCCGCGGCCGCGACCGCGTTCGAGGGGGTCGCGACGTCGCGCCACGCGAGCCGCGCCTCGCATTGGCGAATGAACGCGGCGCTCTCGTCCGCGACGCGCTCCGCGCTCCAGCCGAGCTCCGTGGCGACGATCGCCGCGACGCGCGCGGTGACCGCCTGGGCCTCGGCCGTCGCGAAGAGGGCGAGACGGCTCCGCCGCTCGAGCACGTCCGTGAGCGTACGCGCCATCTCGCGCCGCACGGCGTGCCGCACCTCCGCGGCGCTGAGCGGTACGCCGGCGGCGAGCGGCGCGAGCTCGCTTGCGTCCGCGGCGCAGGCAACGACCTCGGCGGCGTCGCTGCCGTGGAGAGCCAGCAGCCGCGCCCGCAGCTCGGCGGGCGCCGCCGCGACACCCGCCACGTCGGCCGGACCGCCGCCGGCGAGCGGCTCGGTGCCCGAGCGCCCGGCCGGGGCGACGCGATCGAGGAAGGGCATCGCCGCCTCGAGCACGCGTTCCGCCATGCGCCGGTAGGTCGTGAGCTTGCCGCCCGCGATCGTGACGAAGCCGTTCGCGCTCACCGCGACCTCGTCCTTGCGCGAGATCTCGGAGGGCTTGCGGCCTTCCTCGTGCACCAGCGGCCGGACCCCGGCCCATGTGCCGATCACGTGCTCGGGCCCGAGAGGTAACGCGGGGAACGTGCGCCGCAGGGTCTCGAAGACGTACGCCGCGTCCTCCGGTGTCACGCCCGGCTCGTCGAGCGGCCCCTCGTAGCTCGTGTCGGTCGTACCGACGTAGACGTACGGTCCGCGCGGCACGGTGAAGAGAGGACGGCCGTCGCCGGCGCGCATCACGACGCAGTGCTGGCCGGGCAGGTCCGCGCGGCGGAAGACGAGGTGGATGCCCTTCGTGAGGTGCAAGGCCGGACCGCTGACGTCGGCGTCGAGGCGCCGCACCGCCTCCATCCAGGGACCGGCCGCGTTCACCACGACTCGCGCCCGTACGGTGACCGTCGCGCCGCTCTCGAGATCGCGCACCTCGGTGCGGCGCTCGGTACCGCCGGCGAGGGCGACGACCGGGGCGTAGTTCACGACCACGGCGCCTTCCTGGTGCGCGCTCTTCAAGGTGTCGAGGACGAGACGCGCGTCGTCGGTCACGTACTCGGGATAGACGGCGGCGCCCTGCAAGCGCGCAGGCTCGATGTTCGGCTCGGCCGCGAGCGCGTCGGCACGCGACAGGATGCGATGGCGCTCGGACGCCCCGACACCCGCGAGCTTGTCGAAGAGCGCGAGGCCGACCTTCAGCTTGTACACGCCCGCGCTCGTCCGGCCGTAGACCGGCACGAACATCGGCGCCGTCTCCGTGAGGTGGGGCGCGATCCGGCGCAGGACCGCACGCTCCGTCGCGGCCTCGCGCACGAGCGCGATCTCGCCCTGCTCGAGGTAGCGGAGGCCGCCGTGGATCAGCTTCGACGAGCGGCTGCTGGTGCCGGACGCGAAGTCCCGCGCCTCGACCAAGGCGACGCGCAGCCCGCGCAGCGCCGCCTCACGCGCGACGCCGGCGCCGGTGATGCCGCCGCCGATGACGAGCACATCGAACGACTCGGCCTCGAGCCGGCGCAGGTTGCGGGCGCGGGTCGTCGGCTCAAACCCGGCCATGGCCCCGCCGTCCGCCCGCGTCGGGGATCAGTACCCCCATCGCTCGAGCTCCTCGTCGTCGATGCCGAAGAAGTGCGCGATCTCGTGCAGCACGGTGGTGCGAATCTCGGCGCGAATCTCGGCCTCGTCGGCGCACTCCTCGACGATCGGCCGGTAGAAGAGCGAGATTTTGTCGGGCAGGAGCGGCGCGTCCGGATCGCGCTCCTCGAGCGGAATTCCCTCGTACAATCCGAAGAGGGTGTCGCTGGCCGGGTCGAGACCGACGCTGCGCAGCTGCGCCTTGGTCGGCTCGTCCTCGACCACGACCTCGACGTTGGTGAGGCGGCTCGAGAACTCCTCCGGCAGGTCGTTCAACACTTCGGTCACCAGGCGTGTGAATCGTGTGCGGTCCATCCGGAGGGCGGCCCGCGGCTGCGAGCGTGGAAGGCCTCTGGCGCGAGCGGACGTTGCCACAGGCCCCTCGGGATGACAAGGCGCGCTGCTGCGAGCATCGTCGGCGTCCGACCGATTCGGCGGCTACGCCCCCGCGATTCTTGACAAGGTGCGAGCCCTGGGGCACGAAAAAAGCCGCGCCGGCTCTGGCGGCCACGAACACCAATCGCCCTACCAAACTCTCAGCGCGTAGCGGGGACTCCCCGAGGAGGTCGTTCCATGTTGCTCGACGGCAAGGTTGTCGTAGTCACCGGTGCAGGCCGCGGTATCGGCCGCGAGGAAGCCCTCCTCATGGGCAAGCTCGGCGCGAAGGTCGTCGTCAACGACCTCGGCGCCCACTTCGACGGCACGGGCGCCAGCACCGGTCCGGCGCAAGAGGTGGTCGACGAGATCAAGAAGTCCGGCGGCGAGGCGGTGGTGAACGGCGACAGCGTGAGCGACTTCAAGGGCGCCGAACGCATCGTCCAGTGCGCCATCGACAACTTCGGCAAGCTGACGGCGGTGGTGAACAACGCCGGCATCCTGCGCGACCGGATGATCTTCAACATGTCCGAGGACGACTGGGATTCGGTCGTCGCCGTGCACTTGAAGGGCACGTTCAACGTCACGCGCCACGCCTGCGTCTACTGGCGCGAGCAGCACAAGGCCGGCAACGTCCTGAACGGCCGCATCATCAACACCGCCTCGGACTCCGGCCTGCTCGGCAACCCGAGCCAGAGCAACTACGGCGCCGCCAAGGCCGCGATCGCGGCGTTCTCGATCATCGCCGACCGGGAGATGGCGAAGTACGGCGTCTCGGTGAACACGATCGCGCCCGTCGCCCGCACCCGCCTCACGGTCGACGCCACCCCCGCGACCGCCGCGCTCATGGGCCAGCAGGTCGCCGAGGGTGAGTTCGACGTCTTCAGCCCGCGCAACATCGCGCCGCTCGTCGCCTGGCTGGCGAGCGACGACGCCGCCAACGTCCACGGCGAGGTCTTCCGCGTCGGCGGCGGCACCGTATGGCTCATGCAGGGCTGGCACTCCGTCGGCAAGGTGCAGCAGAAGGCCGTGTGGGAGCCGGCGCAGCTGGGCGAGAAGCTGAAGGCCGAGCTTGCCAAGGGCGGCACCCGCAAGGAGACGATGGGCGACGTCTTCGCGGAAGGGCTCTGAGACGGGCGAGCGCTCTGAGAAGGACGCGCCGGGGCAGCGGCGCGTCCTGATCGTCTGCCACGCGAACACCAGCCGGAGCATCGTCACCGAGGCGCTGCTGAAGCGGATGCTGGCGGCGCGGGCGCGCGACGACGTCGTCGTGCGCTCGGGCGGGATCGCGCCCTTCGCCCGCGACACGAGCCTCATCTCGCTCGACACCCGTCTCCTGCTGCGCGAGGACGGCATCGAGATTCCGCCCGACGCCACCTCCTGCGACCTGAAGCGCCACCGCCACCTCCTCGCCGAGGCCGACCTGATCGTCGTCATGACGGACGACCAGCGGCGCATGCTGGGATCCTTCTCCGAGGCGGACGGCAAGGAGATCGTGACCCTGCGCGAGGCTGCCGGCGAGGCGGGCGACATCGCCGATCCGGCCGGGCGGGAGGCGGACTTCCACCGCGCCAGCCGCGACGAGATCCGCCGCTGCCTCGCGAAGGCCTTCGACCGCCTGGCGCCTCCGCCGAACGGCGAGTAAACGGGTGGGCGTGGCGGCGGAATTCCCCAATCCTCCCGACGCGCGCGGAGCGACCCCGTGAGCCGCAAGCCCCTCCATACCTGGGAGCGGATCGCCACCGACATCGTCTACCAGTGCCGCATCTTCTCCCTGCGCCGCGACCGCAGCCGCTTCTCGCGCGACGAGCGGGAGCACGAGTTCCACGTCCTCGAGTCGCCCGAGTGGTGCAATATCATCCCGCTCACCCGCGCCGACGAGGTCGTCATGGTGCGGCAGTTCCGCCACGGCCTGCGCAACTACACGCTGGAGGTTCCGGGTGGTCTGATCGACCCCGAGGACGAGTCGCCGCTCGTCGCCGCCCGCCGCGAGATGGTCGAGGAGAGCGGCTACGACTCGGACCGGGTCGAGCCACTCGGCGTGATCCACCCGAATCCGGCCATCCAGTCGAACCGCTGCCATTCGTTCGTGGCGTTCGACGTCGAACAACGCCACGTTCCGTCCTTCGACACGACCGAGGAGACCGAGGTCGTGCTCGTGCCGTTGGCACGCATTCCCGACCTCATGCGCGGCGGCGAGATCACCCATGCCCTCGTGGTCGTCGCCTTCCACTGGCTGGCCCTGCGCGGCCGGCCCTGAGAGACGCCCGGCGGGGGCGCTAGACGACGCGGCGCAGCAGCTCGACGACCTCGCCGGCGGGCATGTCGGCCGGCGCGATCGGTACCGTGAGCGTGAACTGCGAGCCCACACCCGGCTCGCTCGCCACCACCAGGGTGCCGCCCATGAGCTGGGCCAGGCGCGACGAGATCGAGAGCCCGATGCCGGCGCCGGGGGCCCGTCGCGCCCGGTCGTGGACCTGCCGGAAGGGCTCGAAGATCGCCTGGTGCGCCGCCGCCGGGATGCCGATGCCGGTATCCGTGACCGTCACGACGATCACGCCGCCGAGCGGCTCGGCGCGCAGCATGATCTTGCCGTGCTCCGTGAACTTCACCGCATTCACGAGGAGGTTCGAGACGATCTGCTTCAGGCGATCCGGGTCGGCGAGGACGGAGCCGCAGGCCGGATCGAGGTGCGACTCGAAGACGACGTCGTGGCCGGCGAGCAGGACGTCCATCACGCTCCGCATGTCGCCGAAGAGCGGCCCGAGCTCGACGCTCGCGATCTCGACCCGCAGGCGGCCCGCCTCGATGCGCGACAGGTCGATCAGGTCGTTGATCAGGTGCGACAGGTTGCTCGCGTTCTTGGTGATGCGGTGCAGGATGTCGCGTTGGCTCGGCTCGAGCGGCCCGAAGGAGTGGTCGAGCAGCAGACCGACGTAACCGAGGACGACGTTCAGCGGCGTGCGCAGCTCGTGCGAGACGCTGGCGAGGAACTCGTCCTTGCGGACGCCGGCCTCGCGCATGAGGCGGTTCTGCTCCGTCAGCCGGCGGGTCTGCTCGTCGATGATCTTGCCGTGCTGGTCGATGACGTAGGCCCCGGCGCACGAGATCACGGCGGCGCCGGCGAAGCTCATGCAGGCATACAGCATCCCGAGATCCGCCGGGCGCCCCGAGACGCCGCAGGCGGCGAGATAGGTGAGGAGGCAGAGGAACGAGACGAGCGCCTGCATGCGGACGCCCCAGGGCAACATCATCGCGGCGGAGCTCACCAACACGATCGACGGCGTGACGAGGGCGCTCATCTGCTCGGGCGTGTGCAGTGCGTAGCTGCAGAAGAGCGCGTTCCACACCACGACGGCGGCAGCGGCGAGGCGGTCGAGGTGCGCGCCGGGGGCGCGCCGCGTCGCGATCAACACGAGTGCGACCAGCGACAGATGACATAGATAGATCCAGGCGACGGGGACGATGCCGCCCGGCCGCCGCAGGACGTCGACGATGCCGGTCGCGAAGAGGATCGCAGCCAGCACGAGCGCTCCGGTCTGCAGGCGTTCGGCGAGCGCAGGCCGCCGTGCGGTCAGGGTCGCGTCTGCGGGGTTACCATTCTCCATGTCGTTCCCTGAGCGGTGGCGCGGGCGGCACACTTGTGTCACGAGGGTGCCGAAACGATACAGTTTCCTGGCCGCGCACCTTGCGGCTCAAGGGCTCGCGCGTTCCTCGCAAGCGGAACAGCAAGGGCCGTGCCCGGAGGACCGATGGCGGTAATCAGGCTTCCCGAGATCGAGGAGATCTTCACGGTGCTCGAACGCCTCGGCATCTCGCGCGAAGCGGTCACCATTCCGCTGAAGAAGCGCGATCCGGGCCAGGTGCAGGTGCTGCCGGATCAGAAGGTGGAGATCGTGGTACCCGAGTCCGTCCCGGTAACGGCGTGGCTCGGCGAGCTCGAGGCGAAGCTGCGCGCGCTCATGGGCGGCGACACGGACGCCTGAGCGTCCGTCCGGAAGCGGTGCGCGCGCGCGTCCGCGACGCGCTCACTCCTCGATCATCACCGGCGTGCCGACCGGCACGATATCGTAGAGCTCCTCGACGTGCGGGTTGAGCAGCGAGATGCAGCCCCACGTCCAGTCGACGCCGCGCACGTTGGCGTCCGTGCGATCGGTGCCGTGGATGCCGACCGCGTTGCCCGGTCCCGGCGCGATGCCGTCGATGATGGGCACGCGCCCATCGGTCAGCGCCATCGCGTAGCGGTGCAGATCGTCCTCGTTCGGATAGCTGAGCAGCATGAAGCGCGACCAGCGCTCGTGGAGGCGCTTGCCGACGATGCGGTACACACCCTCGGGCGTGCGCAGGTCGCCGCGATAGGTCTTCGGGCCGCTCGGCGCGATGCCGATCACGACCGGGTACACCTTGAGCTGCTCGGTACCGCGGTAGACCGTGAGCGTGTGCTCGTGCTTCCGCACGACGACCGCGTAGGGCGCGCCGCCGGCCCACGCGAACGCGCCGGGAGACGGCGACGGCGCAGGTGTCGCGCCCATCGAGTAGAGCGTGGGATCGTAGATGGGCAGTGGCGGAGTCGAGCGCGAGAAGAAGCCGCACGCGGCGACCGTCAACGCGCAGACGACGCCCACCACCACCGCAATGCCACCCCGCGACGTCATCACCCACGATAATTTGCAATAAGACGAGCGACGTAGCAAGACGAAACTCCAGGGCCCGCGCACGATGCCTTTCGACCGGAACGAGCTGCGACGAGTGATGGGGCATTTCGCAACCGGCGTTACCGTCGTCACCACCCACGACGGCGCCGGGCGCTGCTACGGGCTCACCGCGAACGCGGTCTGTTCCGTGTCGCTCGATCCGCCGCTCATTCTCGTCTGCGTCGACAAGCGGGCGGAGAGCCATCCCGCCTTCGGCCTCTCCCAGGCTTTCGTCGTGAACATCCTGGCTGCCGGCCAGGAGGAGATGTCGCGGCACTTCGCCGTCTCCGGCGGCGACAAGTTCGTGGATCTGCCCTGCCGGAACGGCGCCACCGGTGCCCCGATCCTCGACGGCGCCCTGGCGCACGTCGAATGCCGGGTCGTCGCGACGTACGACGCCGGCGATCACACGATCTACATCGGCGAGGTGGAGAGCGCCGAGGGCCGCGAAGGGCACCCCCTGCTGTTCTTCCGCGGCAAGTACCACCGACTGCACCCCGACTGAGGCCCGCAACCGCGTCCGGCGCGGCGTTTTTGCCCGTGGGAAAGCGGCGCGCCGCGGTATAGAGTTTTCGACACCCATGACCACAGCAGGAGGGAACCTCGGGATCGTCGTCCTGGCGGCGGGCCGTGGCACGCGGATGCGCTCCGAGCGGGCCAAGGTGCTGCACACGATCGCCGGCAAGCCGCTCGTGCTCTGGGTGCTCGACGCTGCGCTCGCGCTCGGGCCGAGCCGGGTCGCCGTCGTCGTCGGCCACGAGGCGGACGAAGTGCGCGCCGTCTGCGAGCGCCACCTCACGGCGCGCGGCGCGGCCGGGACGCGGGTCTCGTACCCGCTCCAGACCGAGCAGCGCGGGACGGGCGACGCCGTGCGGGTGGCGATGCCGGCCCTCGCGGATGCCTCGGGCGACGTGGTGATCCTCTACGGCGACGTCCCCGCGCTCACGACGGCGACGGTCGCGCGCCTGATCGCGCGCCACCGCGAGACGGGGGCGCTGCTCTCGCTCCTCACCACGACGGTCGACGATCCGGCGGGCTACGGACGCATCCGCCGCAACGCCAGCGGCGAGGTCGTGGCGATCGTCGAGGAGCGTGACCTCCCCGCGGACGAACACGGCATCCGCGAGATCAACCCGGGTATCTACTGCACCTCGGTCGCCTTCCTTGAAAAGGCGCTGGCGCGCCTGCGCGACGACAACGCGCAGCGCGAGTACTACCTCACTGACATCGTCGCGACCGCCGTCGCCGAGGGCGGCCGCGTCACCTCCGTCGCGGCCGAGAACGCCGACGAGGTCGCCGGGATCAACTCGCGCGCCGAGCTCGCGGCGCTGGAAGCCGGCGTGCGCCGCGCTCTCGTCGAGCGATGGATGCAGGCGGGCGTCACGTTCCGCGATCCGACGAGCGCCTATCTCGAGGAGGGCGTGACGATCGGCCCCGACAGCGAGATCGGTCCCAACGTCCAGCTCCTCGGCCGCACCCGCGTCGGACGCGGCTGCCGCATCGACGGCATGGCCCTTCTGCGCGACGTCGAGATCGGCGACGACGTGCATCTCCGGCTCGGCACGGTCGCGACCGAGTGCCGCATCGGCGACGGCGCGATGATCGGGCCGTTCGCCCACCTCCGGCCGGGCAGCGACCTCGGGCCGTCGGTGCACATCGGTAACTTCGTCGAGACCAAGAAGGCCCGCCTGGGCAAGGGCACCAAGGCCAATCACCTTACCTATCTCGGCGACGTCGAGATCGGCGAGGACACCAACGTCGGCGCCGGCACCATTACCTGCAACTACGACGGCTTCGCCAAGCACCGCACCGTGATCGGCAGCCGGGTGCAGATCGGCAGCGACACGCAGCTCGTGGCGCCGGTGACGGTCGCCGACGACGTCTACATCGGCGCCGGCACCACCGTGACGCGCGACGTCCCGGAGGGCCACCTGGTGGTGAGCCGGGTGCCGCAGCGCCAGGTGCCGGGCTGGGTGAGCCGGCGGCGCGCCAAGGCAGCGTCCGGCACGCCGGCCAAAGCGACGGGCGGCGCGCCCGCCAAGCCCGCCGAGGCCGCGCGCGCGGCCAAGGTCACACCGCTGGCGCGCGCGACTCCCAAGTCGACGGGCGCGGGAAGACGAACCAAGAAAGGCCGCGCCAAAGCGGCCGCCAAACCGACGCGGCAGCCGCCGCGCAAGCGCGCCCGCGCGACCGGCGCGCGACGAGGAAAACGCTGATGTGCGGCATCATTGGATACGTGGGGGAGCGCGACGCGAGCTTCATTCTCGTGCAGGGGCTGAAGCGGCTCGAGTATCGCGGCTACGACTCGGCGGGCATCGCGACGTTCCAGGACGGGGCCATCACCATCCGGCGCTGCCTCGGCAAGCTCGAGAACCTCGAGAAGCTGCTGCGCGAGGCGCCGATCACCGGCTCGGTCGGCATCGGCCATACGCGCTGGGCCACGCACGGCCGTCCCTCGGAGCAGAACGCCCACCCGCACCGCGCCGGCAAGATCGTCGTCATCCACAACGGCATCATCGAGAACTACCTCGACCTGCGCGCCGCGTTGCAGAGCCGCGGCCGGACGTTCTCCTCGCAGACGGACACCGAGGTCATCTCGCACCTGATCGACGAGCACGTACAGAAGGGTGACGATCTGCTGCGCGCGACGCGCGCGGTCGTGCATCAGCTCGAAGGGTCGTTCTCGATCGTCGTCATGCACGAGGACAGCCCGGATCGCCTGGTGGCCGCGAAGAGCGCGACGCCGATCGTCATCGGCCTCGGCGAGAACGAGAACTTCATCGCCTCCGACATCCCGGCCATCCTCGACCACACGCGCCGCATCCTCTTCCTCGAGGACGGCGAGATCGCCGAGGTCACCCGCGACAAGGTGGCGGTCTCGACCTTTGGCGGCGAGGCGATCACGCGCGAGCCGCGGACGGTCGCCTGGGATCCGGTGACGGCGCAGAAGGGTGGCTACCGCCACTTCCTGCTGAAGGAGATCCACGAGCAGCCCCAGGCCATCATCGACACCATGCGCGGCCGCATCCTGCAGGAGCAGGCCGACGTCAGCCTCGACGAGCTTGCCGATGCCGACTGGCTGGCGAAGGCGCGCCGCATCATGTTCGTCGCCTGTGGCACCGCCTCGCACGCCTGCCTCGTCGGCAAGTACTTCATCGAGCACATCGCCCGCATTCCGGCCGAGGTCGACTTCGGCAGCGAGTTCCGCTCGCGCGATCCGGTGATGGAGGAGGGCACCGTCCTGGTCGTGATCTCGCAGTCGGGCGAGACCGCGGACACGCTGGCCGCGATCGAGACCGCACACGAGCGCGGGGCGAAGGTGCTCGCGATCTGCAACGTCGTCGACT